>Ga0209058_1001603_pt1 | contig 19199 bp, 14 predicted proteins | sample GraSoiAngelo_147_FD_185904 | JGI IMG/M metagenome (GOLD analysis project Ga0209058, IMG submission 185904) | Grasslands soil microbial communities from the Angelo Coastal Reserve, California, USA - 14_1009_05_40cm (SPAdes) (version 2) | ecosystem: Environmental > Terrestrial > Soil > Grasslands ... | reverse complement strand
GGTCGCGTTCATGATCGGACAGAAAGTGAACGATCCGCTCGCGATGTACCTCAACGACGTGTTCACGCTGCCGGGCAACATCGCGGGTCTGCCGGGCATCAGCATCCCGTGCGGTCTGTCGGACGGTCTGCCGGTCGGGCTGCAGATCATGGCGAACTCATTCGCCGAAGCGACGATGTTCCGCGTCGCCGCCGCGTACGAACGGGCCACGCCGCACCAGCAAGCGCGGCCGGAAAGGAAAGCGGCATGACGGACGCATGGGTGGTCGCGCCATGAGGACGATGCGCCCGCTGACGAACGCACGTGTGGCGCGGCTGCCCGCGAGCGGTATCCGCCGCTTCTTCGATCTCATCGCCGGGGTCGAGGGCGTCATCTCGCTCGGCGTGGGCGAGCCGGACTTCATCACGCCCGAGCGCTTCCGCGAGGCCGCGATCCGCTCGATCAAAGAGGGCAAGACGAAGTACACCTCGAACTACGGCATCAAGGCGCTCCGTGATGCGATCAGCGACCACACCGCGAAGCTACGGGGCGTCCGTTACGACCCGGAGCGCGAGATCCTCGTGACCGTCGGCGTGTCCGAGGCGGTCGACCTCGCGCTCCGCGCGACGCTCAACGACGGCGACGAGGTCATCCTCGCCGACCCTTCGTACGTCGCGTACGTGCCCGGCATCGTCCTCGCCGGCGGCACACCGGTGCCGGTCGCGACCGAGGAGGGCGAGGACTTCCGTCTCACGCCGGCCGCGGTCGAGCGCGCGATCACCCCGCGCACGCGCGCGATCCTGCTCGGCTTCCCGAACAACCCGACCGGTGGCGTGCTCCTCAAGGAGGACGTCGACGGCATCGCCCGCCTCGCTCGCGAGCACGACCTGCTCGTATATGCCGACGAGATCTACGACCGGCTCGTCTACGGGATCGAGCATCACTCGATCGCGTCGATCCCGCACATGAAGGAGCGGACGATCTACCTCGCGGGCTTCTCGAAGTCGTACGCGATGACCGGGTGGCGCGTCGGGTACGCGTGCGCGCCGGCCGAGATCATCGAGCAGATGATGAAGATCCATCAATACACCGTGATGTGCGTGCCGACCGCGGCGCAGTACGCCGCGCTGGCCGCGCTACGTGATGGTGAGCCCGAGGTGCGGCGCATGCACGACGCGTACGACGAGCGGCGCAAGCTCATGTGGGGCCGCCTCAATGCGATGGGCCTCCACTGCTTCGAACCGCGGGGCGCGTTCTATTGCTTCCCGAACATCACCTCGACCGGGCTCTCGGACGACGTGTTCTGCGAGCGGCTGCTCAGGGAGGAGAAGGTCGTCGTCGTGCCCGGGAACGCGTTCGGCGAGCGCGGCAAGGGCCACGTGCGCGCGTGCTACGCCGCGTCGATCGAGCAGATCGGCGAGGCGATGGACCGCGTCGAGCGCTTCATCGCGCGCCTTTAGCCGATGGGCACGCGCTACGAGGACCAGCCCGCCGAGCATTGGGCGGGTCCGGAATCGCTTGACCCGACGCCGGTCTGGAAGCAGTACGTGCTCATCGCGTTGCTGCTCGTCGTCGGGCTCGTCATCATCGTTGCGGTCGGCCTGACGGCGCTCGCTCCCGAGATCGTCACTCCTCCGTCCATGGTCTTCGGTGACCGGCTCGTTCTCGCCGCGACGGACATCCCCGCACCTGGCGCGCCGCCTCGTCGCTTCTCGGCGCCGGTCGTCGACGACGCGCACGCCTTCTATCTGATCCAGCCCGAGAAAGGCACGGTGTTCGCATTCAGCGCGCGCTGGCGGCCGCGCGCGACTGAGCCTGAGTGCCGAGTCGTTGGCGCGACGCCGATCGGCTTCACGGCGATGGACTGCGCGGTGTTCGCGCCAGGCGACCCACCAACCTTCGATCGCCGCGGCGCACCGCTCAATCGGGCCGCCGTACGCGGTCTCGACCAGTATCTTGTCTCGATGAGCGGTGACCGCGTGATCGTGAATCTGTCGCGGCTCATCGAGTCCAGCGAGCGCACGAGCGCACCGGTACCGACGGGCATCCCGCAGCCCCAGGCGACGCCGTGACGCAGCCGTACGAGCTCGTCATCGGCATCGAGACGCACGTTGAGCTCGCGACGCGCTCGAAGATGTTCTGCGCGTGCAGCGCGAAGTGGTTCGGCGCGCCCGCGAATTCGCTCGTGTGCCCTGTGTGCCTCGGGCTGCCAGGTGCCCTGCCAGTACCGAACCGTCGCGCGATCGAGCTCGCGATCACCGCCGGCCTCGCGCTCAACTGCAGTGTGCCCGCGGACACGAAGTTCGATCGCAAGAACTACATGTATCCGGACCTCCCCAAGGGCTACCAGATCTCGCAGTTCGACCTCCCCTTCAGCGTGAAGGGCTGGGTCGAGATCCCGACCGCTTCCGGTGCGAAGCGCGTCCGCATCCATCGCGCGCATCTCGAAGAGGACACCGCGAACACAAAGCACGGTGACGGATACGCGCTCATCGACTTCAACCGCTCGGGCGTGCCGCTCCTCGAGATCGTCTCTGAGCCAGACATGAGCTCCGCGGACGAGGCGATCGCGTACGCGACCGCTCTGCGCGAGATCGTCGTCGGCGCCGGCGTGAGCGAGATGCGCCTCGAGGAAGGCGCGGGCCGGTTCGACGTGAACGTGTCGATCCGCTTCACCGAGGGCGGCGAGACCCGCTGGCCGCCGCAGAGCGAGGTCAAGAACCTCAACAGCTATCAGGCGATCCGCGAGTCCATCGCCTACGAATCCGATCGCCTCTGGCGTGACTGGCAGGAGGGCGGCGAGATTCGCACGCGAAGAGGGAAGATCACTGTCGGTTGGAGTCCAGAACGCAAGCGGACGTTCCTGCAACGCTCGAAGGAAGAGATCCATGACTACCGCTATTTCCCCGAGCCGGACCTCGTCCGATTTGAGATCTCGCGCGAACTCGTCGCAAGACTGACGAGCTCGATCCCCGAGCTGCCCTCGCAGCGGCGCGAGCGTTTCATCCGCGACTACGGGCTCAGCGACTACGACGCGCGCATCCTCGTGTCCGACCGCGCGCTGGCCGACTTCTACGAGGAGTCGGTGAAGGCGGCGGGCGGCGAGCCGAAGGCCGTCGCGAACTGGGTCATCGGCGAGGTGCTGCGCTACGTCAAGGGCGACGGCGGCTCGATCACGAAGACAAAGCTGCGTCCGGAGCACATCGGCTCTTTGGTGAAGCTCGTGAAGAGCGGTGAGCTGTCGACGACCGCGGCGAAGGACGTGTTTGCCGACGTCTGGCAGTCAGGGAGCGAGCCGGCGGCGGTCGTGAAGGCGAAGGGGCTCGGGCAGGTCTCCGACGAAGCGGCCATCGCATCCGCGGTCGACGCCGTGCTCGCCGAGAACCCGAAGGCCATCGCCGACTACAAGGCCGGCAACCAGCGCGCGCTCGGCGCCCTCGTCGGATCGGTGATGAAGAAGATGGGTGGGAAGGCGAACCCCGCGGTCATCATCCGCGTGCTCGCCGAGCGGATCGCTAACCGGTAACTGTGGCCGCGCGCTCCGGCGCACGGGTCGCGCGCGACTCGAGCGGGAGCGTGAAGTAAAAACGCGAGCCGACGCCAGGCTCGCTCTGCACCCAGATCTTGCCGCCGTTCATCCAGACAAGACGCCGCGCGATCGCAAGGCCGAGGCCGGTGCCGCCGTGCTTGCGGCGTGCGGAGCCGTCGGCCTGCCGGAACTCATCGAAGATGTAGGCCTGCGCCTCCGGGGCGATGCCCTCGCCGGTGTCGCGCACGACGAGCTCGAGCATGTTGCCCTGCACAGCCGCGTCGATGACGACCTCGCCGGCGTTCGTGAACTTCACTGCGTTCCCCGCGAGGTTCGTGAGGACCTGACGTGCATGGATCGGATCGGCCCACGCCATCGGCACTGAGGGATCGATCTCGGAACGGAGCGCCAGGCCCTTCGCCCTCGCGCGCTCGCCGAGGAGGTCGACGACCTCGCGCGCAACGGCTTCGATGCTGAAGCGCTCGGGCGCGACGTCCATTTGTCCCGCCTCGATCTTCGCGAGGTCGAGGAGGCCGTTGATGATGCCAAGGAGGTTGTGCGCGGCGGCGCGGACGCGGCCGAGGTCCGACTCCTGCTGTTTGGTGAGCGGGCCGTTCAGTCCTTCGAGCATGAAGTCCGTGTAACCAAGGATCGCGTTCATCGGCGTGCGCAGCTCGTGGCTGACGTTCGCGATGAACTCCGACTTGAGACGGCTGAGCTCTTCGAGCTTCACGTTCGCCGCGCGCAGGTCGTTCACCAGCGCCTCGTTGCGCGCGTCGCGAGTCCGCAGCGCACCGGCCATCGAGCCGAACGAGTGCTCGAGCTGACCGATCTCGTGCGGCGAGCCACCCGCCACTCGTACGGCAAGATCGCCCTGCTCGATGCGCTGCGCGGCGCCGGCAAGCCTCGCGAGCGGCTGGGTGAGCGTCCGCGCGGTGCGATAGGAGAGCGCGAACGCGAGGGTCGCGAGGACAAGACCGCCGGCGGCGATCGCGAGCGCGATCTCGCGCTGGGCGTTGTCGAGAGGCGCAAGCGGCAGGAAGACACCGAGCTCCTGCGGCTGGCTCGAGTGCGACTGCACGAGCGTGAAGATCGCCTGGTAGCGCTGCCCCTTGATGGTGGTCTCGCGGTACACCGGACCGAGCAGGAGGTCGGTGTCCGAGTGCGCCGGGATGCTCGCCGAGTTGATGGGGATCGTCGAGACCTTCACCTGACGATCGACGATGATCGCGATCTCGGAGTCCGATGATGCCCGCAGCGTCGTGATGAACGAGTTGTCGAGCAGTGAACCTGTCTCGACGTACCCCGGTGCGCTCTGCGGCGTGCTGCTCGAAATGGGTGAGATCGCGCGGATCATGAGCCCCCTCGGTTCGGAGTAGATGACGTAGGACGCCTCAGCGTGAGCACGAACACGAGCGACGAGCTCGGGCGGGAGCGTGTCACCCGCCTTGAAATCTTGCGCGCCCGCGATGATCGTCCCCGTGGGATCGCAGACGAAGGCGAGGTCGAGCGCCAGCCGCGACTTCAGCGGGATGAGGAGCTCGCGCAGTCCGCTGGCGTCCCGTGCGATCGTCAGGTCGCGGGCCTCAGGGAGCGCTGCGAGGACCGCGCTGCCGCGCTGCGCGAGCGTGATGCGGTCGGCGATGCCGTTCGCGATCGCCGCCGCGACGATCTGCGCTTCATCGTTGAACCGCGCTTGCAGCAGATCCTGGGAGAGCCAGATGGCGAGGGTACCGATGAGGATGATCGGCACGATCGCGATCAGCATCGTCCGGCTCAGGAGGGTGCGGCGGATGCTCGGTGTGAAGAGTGAACCTATCGACATACCAAGACGGGGCACGTTAGTAGGTGCTTGCGGCGAGCTTCTGCCCTTCGGGACTGCGGACGAAGTCGAGGAACGCCTTGATGGCTGGCTTCACCTTCGCGGCGTCGCTCGGCACGACGATGAGCAGCGGTCGACCGACCTTGTAGGTGCCGTTGACGAGGTTCTCCGGCGATGGAGCGACGCCATCGATGGTGAGGACATTCACCGTCGTTTCGCTTACGGTCCGCGAGCTCGCCGTGGCCATACCGATCGACGCGCCGAACGAGCCGACCGCTTTGAGCGTCTGCTCGAGCTCGAAGACCTCGGTCGCGTCCTTCACGTACGTTGCCTTGCCGCCGAAGAAGTAGGACTCGAACGACCCGCGCGTCGCGGCGTTGGCCTCGCGGATGAAGACCTTGATCTGGAGGTCCTGGCCGCCGACCTGCTTCCAGTTCGTGATGTCCCCGGCGAAGATCTGGCGCACCTGTTCCTTGTTGAGGTTCTTCACCGGGTTCGCGGCGTTCACGATGACGCACGTGCCCGCCAGGCCGATGCCGACGGCGCTGAGCTGCGTCGCCTCGCTCGCGGTGAGAGCGCGGCTCGTGAACCCGAAGTCGACGCCGCCGCTCGTCGCGAGGTTCACTCCGGCGTCCGATCCGGTCTCGTCGATCTGGAAGACGACGCCCGGGTGCGATTCGGAGAACCGTTTTGCGAGCGCGTTCACCGCCGCGATCGCGCCGCCGCCGCCCGTCGCGGTGTAGCGGCCCGCGAGCGGATCCGCGGTCGGGGTCGCGGGCCGCGCGCTTCCGCCGCACGCACCCACCAGCGCGAGGGCGAAAGCCAGAGCGAGGCTACGCAGAGCCACGTTCATCTCGATCAGTCTGACGAAATTGGTAAGCGTGGCTATACCCCCGTTCGGGGGAATGGTGGTCGCACTCTTGTCGCGGCGGCTTCAGTCCAGGCGCTGGTATCCGGGGATCGTGAGGAACTCGACGAAGTCGCGCGACAGGGCGACGTCGTTGAACAGCTCGGCCGCCTCGTCGAACTTGCCTTGCGCGTAATTCGTGTCGCCGACGGTCTTCCTGATCTTCGCGAGCTCTTCGTCGCGCACCTTCGCGACGAGATCGCGCGTGACGGTCGGCCCCTCGGCGAGCTTGGTGCCGTCGTGCACCCATTGCCAGACCTGCGAGCGCGAGATCTCAGCGGTCGCCGCGTCCTCCATGAGGTTGTTGATCGCCGCCGCTCCCGTGCCACGCAGCCATGAGGCGAGGTACTGGATGCCGACGCTCACGTTCGTCCGTAGACCAGCGTCGGTGATCGTCGCGCCCGGGATCTTCACGTCGAGCAGCTGCTGCTCGGTCGTGCTCACCTCCGGCCGCTGGCGCTCGAGCTGGTTGTTGCGCCGCTCGAGGACGCGATCGAACTCGGTCATCGCCGTCTCGACGAGATCGGGGTGGGCGACCCAGGTGCCGTCGAAGCCGTCGGTGACCTCGCGATTCTTGTCGTCGCGGACCTTCGCGAGCGCGGTCTCGGTGACCTGCGGATCGCGACGATTCGGGATGAACGCCGCCATCCCTCCGAGCGCGAACGCGCCGCGTCGATGGCAGGTCTTCACCAGGAGCTCGGTGTACGCGCGCATGAACGGCACGGTCATCGTCACCTGCGCGCGGTCCGGGAGGATGAACTCCGGACGGCCCGCGAATTTCTTGATGATGCTGAACATGTAGTCCCAGCGTCCCGCGTTGAGACCGCCGGAGTAGTCGCGCAGCTCGTAGAGCACCTCGTCCATCTCGAACGCGAGCGTGATGACCTCGACGAGGACGGTCGCACGGATGGAGCCGCGCGGGATCTGGAGCTCGTGTTCCGTCCACTGGAAGATCTCGTTCCAGAGGCGCGCCTCGCGATAGCTTTCCATCTTGGGCAGGTAGAAATAGGGGCCCGTCCCTCGATCGAGCAGCAGCTTGGCGTTGCGGAACATGTACAGGCCGAAGTCGAAGATCGCGCCGATGGTCGGCATGCCGTCGACGAGGAAGTGCTTCTCCTCGAGGTGCCAGCCTCTCGGACGCACGACCAGCGTGGCCGTCTGCCTGCCGAGCTTGTAGACCTTGCCATCGGGGTTGCGAAACTCGATGGTCCGGTCGATCGCGTCGCTGAGGTTCTGCTGTCCCTCGATGAGATTCCGCCATGTGGGGGTGTTCGCGTCCTCGAAGTCGGCCATATACACGGATGCACCGGAGTTGAGGGCATTGATGACCATCTTCCGATCGGTCGGGCCCGTGATCTCGACCTTGCGGACCTGCAGGTCGCGCGGGGCTTTCGCGACGCGCCAGTCCGCCGCGCGCACCGTCGCGGTCTCTTCGGGAAAGCGGAGCGTCCCGCCCGAGCGAAGATCGGCCCAGCGTTCCTGGCGCGCCTCGAGGAGCCCGGCGCGCGTCTCCGCGACCTCGCGATTCAGGCGCGCGATGAACGTCTGCGCTTCGGGAGTGAGGACCCTCTCAGCGAGGCTTCGCGTGTCCGCGTCACGCGAAGGGATGCGGACCTCCGCTGTCGGGGACGCCATCGCCCGTATCCTCGCATAGCGCATGAGCGTCGTCCCGATCACCACGCCTGTCGAAGCGACGCTCCGCATCCTTCTGAACAGCGTGCCCTTTCTGATGGGCGCGGCCATTGTGCGTCAACCGCCTGGCAGCGAAGGTGTCGTCGCGACGATCGGTCGCATGCCCTGGCTGCACGATCGCCGGCTCACAACGCTTCAGCTCCCGGACGACACGCTCCCATCCAACCGCGCGGTCGCGCTTGATTGGCCGGTGCCGTTCCAGGCCGAATGGATCGGCGCGCCGCCGCGCCTTCTGATCTCGCGCCTCGTCTTCCAGGGCCGCACCGTCGGCGTGCTGCTCGGCACGCTCATCTCGCGCGAGCCGCTCAGCCAGCAGACGCGTGAGGCGCTCGATCTCGCCGGTGAGCTCATCGCGTCCGCTGTCGCGGGTGAGTCCGCGGCGGTAACCGCGGTCCCGCCACCGCCACCGCGGCTCGAGCAGCACCAGGAGCAGGGGCAGGGCCCGGTGTTTGGCGAGCGAAGCGAGCGCGCGCCAGAGCCCGAGCCAGAGGCAGCGTACGTCGCGAGCGGCGGCACCGCGGTCGCCGCTCCGCCCGCGCCGCCGGAGGCGCCGGTGCTGAGGAAGACGAGCGCGAGCGAGGTCGTCATCGACGAGGTGCGACGCGGCCTCGCGGCCGCGACCGATACGCGGAGCCTTGGTCGCGTGCTGCGCGACGCGATGAGCGCCATCACCGACGCGTCGGCATTCTCCGTCTCCGTCTTCCATCTCTCCCGGCAGGAGGTCGCGTACCGCTACAAGGTCGTCGGGCAGGATCGCGATTCGGCCGAGCTCGGCCGTCAGCATGTCGACGACGGCCCCGCCTCGTATGCGGCGCGGCACGATCGGCGCTGGCACGTGTACGCGCGCGACGTCGCGATCCGCGATGAGCTCGACGCTCACGTTCGCGAAGTCATCGTGCTGCAGGTGCCGATGAGCACTGGTGGCGACGTGTTCGGGATCGTGAGCGTGCAGACCTTCAAGCCCGAAGGGTTCACGGATCAGGAGCTACGGCTCATCGCCACTCTCGTCGAGGTGGCCTCGCCGCACTTCGCACAGGTGCGCATGTCGGGACGCTTTCAGCCCGCGGCACCGACACCCGAGTCGGTCACGCCCGCGTCCGAGTCCGCGATCCTTCCGCCCGATGCCGTCGCACAGCAGCCGGAGCGTCCTCAGCTCATCGGCGCGAACGAGCCGCTCATGCCTCCGTCGGCACCCGCACCACAGCAGGCCGTCGCGGGGTCAGGCGGACAACCAGCACCGCGCAGCGGACGGAGCGGTGAGGACGTGCTCCGCGACCTCTTGCGTCGCTGCGGAGGCGCGGGCTTTCAAACGGCGTTCCTCGTCGGCGTGCACACCGGCGCGGGCGCGCTCAAGGGCGAGCTCGTGTCCGACGGGGAAGCGGCGAAGGAGCTCGACTACGCGCTCGGCATCTCCGCAGGCACGTTCGGCATCCCGCTCGACGACCGCTACAACGCGATCGCGCGTGCCGTACGCGAGGGTCGCATCGTCCCCGCGCCGACGCTGTACGAGATCACGCGGCCGGCGACGGATTTCGAGACGGCGCAGAAGCTCGAGCGCCTCGCGAAGGGTGGGCGCTCGATCACGCTGCCGATCATCGTGAGCGGCGCGGCGGCCGGCGCGCTGGTCATCGGGCCGATGGCCGAGGATCCGACGTTCTTCTCGATCGAGGCCGTGCGCGGTTACGTCGACGACGCCGCACAGGAGCTCGCCTCGATGTGGCGCAAGGCAGGCGCCTAGTCGCTCGATAGACTCCCGCAGTGATCGGCGAGGTGACCTTCGGGGTCATCGGCCTCCTGTTCCTGTTCGCCGACATCCGCACCTTCGCCTCCACGTTCCAGCAGACGTTCTTCGGCAACTCCACGACGCAGCTCGCGGTCATGGCGACCGCCGTCTTCGCGACGTCGTTCCTCGCCCTCGTTGTCGCCTGGCGCCTCGGCCCGGCACGCGCCCTGGGCATCGCTTCGCTCGCATTCGTCGTCGCGACGTTCTTGTGCACGACGTCACGCAACAACGCGATCGACCTCGTGCTCGTGGTCATCGCGCTCGCTGCGGGATTCTGGTGGCTCGCGTTCCTGCAGAGCGCGCGCGCCGCCGACACTGTGTCTCCGCTCACGCGCGCCCTGCCCATCGCGTTCGCGCTCGATCTCGCGCTGCGCGCCGCGTTCCGCACGGAAGCGGTCGTCGATCTCTCCTGGTCAGCCGCCGTGGGCATCGTCCTCGTGGCCGCCCTGGTCTTCGGCGCGTCGGGTCTCTCGACGCTCGCGCCGAAGCGGGAGTGGACCGCGCCCGATATGCGGGGCGCGCTCGGCCTCGTCGCGCTGCCGTGCCTCATCTTCGTCGCTGAGTCAGGCGCGACGAACGGTGCGCAGACGGCTCTCGCCGCCGGACTCGGCCTCGGCCCCGAGCAGTCGCGCGCGACGCAGATCGGTGAGGTCGCCGTCGGGCTGGGCATCGCCGCGGGCGCGCTCGCGCTGTCGCGTTATCCCGCACGCGCCGTCGTCGTCGCGGCCGCCCTCGTCGTCGGCGGCGCCCTGCTGTGGCTGCACCTCCCGTATCTCTCGCTCCTCGGAGGCGTCATCCTCGCGGGCGGCGCGCTCTCCGCGGGCGCAGCGCTCTTGGGCGCGCCGCTCCACACGAGCCGCTCACCGGCGCTCGTCGTCGTCGCGCTCTCGGTGGGTTGGCTGCTGTTCGCCGCGTGTGCCTTCGGCTTCTACGCATTCTGGGCTTACGCGCCCGCGGTCTACGCGGCGATCGCGATCGCGGCGCTCGGCGCGCTCTTCACACCGACGGCCGGCGCGCGACTGGGACGCGCGCTCGCGGTGCTCGTTGCGATCCTCGCGATCGGCGCGCCTCTCGCATCGCTTCTCTCGACGCCTGTGCTCGCCGACCCCGAGCCCCCGCGCGTCACGTTCCGCTTCATGACCTACAACGTCCACCAGGGCTACAACGCGACACAGATCCCCGCGCTGGATGTCCTCGCGGACACGATCGCTCGCGAGTCGCCGGACGTCGTCTGCCTACAGGAGGTCGTCCGCGGCTGGATGATCGACGACCAGCACGATGCGTTGTCGATCCTCGCCGAGCGCCTCGGGATGCGCTACGCGTTCCTCCCGAACATCGGCGATCTCTACGGCAACGCGATCCTCTCGCGTTTCCCGATCACCGAGGTCGCTCGGATCCACTACGCGCTCGAGCCCCAGGGGCAGGGGCCCCTGTTCAGCGAGTGGAGCGAGCGTGTCAAACACCAGCCGCGCGGCGTGCTTTTCGCGCGGGTCGCCGACGTGCTCGTCGCGTGCACGCACCTCGACGACGTCCGTGACGCGTCGATCGTGCGACAGGAGCAGATCCGCACGATCATCCGCAACATCCCTGCGGAGATCGGTCCCGTGATCGTCGCCGGCGATCTCAACGCAGTCCCCGGCGACATCGAGGTCCGCCTCCTCGGCGAATTCGGCCTCGAGGACCTCGGCCTCTCCGCCGGCGACACCACGACCGGCGACAGCCCGCAGAAGCGCATCGACTACGTTTGGGGCCGCGGCGTCGTCGGCGCGCAGGCGCACACGCTCCCGCTCGAGGAGGCCGTGCGCGCGTCCGACCACCGGCCAATCATCGTGAACATCACGGTGAAGAAGTGACGCGGCGCGAGGGCGTCGACCTGCGAGCGAAACTCCTCGCGACGACGCCGAGCGATGTGAACATCAAGCCATCGCAGCAGCTGCCGCACGTGTGGGCGGCCTTGCTCGACATCGGGACGGCGACCGGGAGCGCGACGGTCGCCGTCGTCGCGGACGGGACGGTGAGCATGTACACGAACACTGGCGGCGGGATGATCGGGGCAGGGCAACATCAGGTGATCCACATGCCGGCGGCGCGGTTCCTCAAGACCGTCGAAGCGATCCACGGCTCGCTCGATGTCGTGGCGGACGCGCCGTTGCCGGGGGCGGGAGAGGCCGCGGTCGTCGCGCTCACGTACGACGGGATGCGCCGGGCGCTCGTCGAATTGCGCCTTCTCAGCGCGAAGGCTCCCTTTGCGCGCGCATGGGTCGCGGGCCAGGATCTCATCACCGCGCTACGCGAGCTGCAGGCATCGTTGGAGAAGAAGTCCGCCGGTTAGACTGAACGTCGCCGCGTCTGCTTCCACCAGCGGCCGATGAAGAGGACGCTCATCCCGCAGTTCGTCCACCTCCACACGCACAGCGAGTACAGCCTGCTCGACGGGCTCTCGCGCGTGAGCGATCTCGTGACGCGCGCGAAGGAGCTGGAGATGCCGGCCCTCGCGCTGACCGATCACGGCGCGCTCTATGGCGCGATCGACTTCTACGTCGCCGCCAGTCAAGCGGGCATCAAGCCGATCATCGGCGTCGAGACCTACATCGCGCGCAACAGCCGGCACGACCGCGACCCTCGCGTCGAGGGGCACGGCAAGCCGTTCCACCTGGTGCTCCTGGCGAAGGACTTCACCGGCTACCAGAACCTCGTGAAGCTCGTGACCGCGGCGCATCTCGAGGGCTACTACTACCGCCCCCGGATGGACAAGGAGCTCCTGCGGGCGCATTCGAAGGGCCTCATCGCGCTGTCGGCCTGCCTGCAGGGCGAACTCGCGCGCGCGCTGCTGGAAGAGGGCATCGACGCCGCGGTGAAGGTCGCGCACGAACACGAGGAGATCTTCGGCACGGGCAACTACTTCCTCGAGCTCATGGACCACGGGATCCCCGAGCAGGAGCGGCAGCGTGAAGGCATCCGCGAGGTCGCGCGCCGCACGAAGATCCCGCTCGTCGTCACCAACGACCTGCACTACGTGAACGCCGAGGACGCCGAGGCGCAGGACGTGATGGTCTGCATCCAGCAGGGGAAGACCATCGACACGCCCGACCGGCTCAAGATGATCGACCACCCCGAGATCTACCTGAAGAGCGCGGAGCAGATGCACACGCTCTTCCCCGAGGACCGCGAGGCGCTCGAGAACACGCTGCGGATCGCGTCGATGGTCGATCTCAAGCTGCCGCTCGGCGAGGTGAAGATGCCGCACTTCGAAGTGCCTGGCGGCCTCACTCCCGAGCAGCAGCTCGCGCAGATGGCCGAGGCCGGCGCGAAAACACGATATGGATCGATCACGCCCGAGCTGCGCGCGCGCATCGACAAGGAGCTCGACGTCATCGCGAAGGCTGGGTACGCCGGCTACATCCTCATCGTGCAGGACTTCATCCGCTACGCGCAGGAGCACGACATCCTCACGGCCGTGCGCGGCAGCGCCGGTGGGTCGCTCGTGAACTACGCGATCGGCCTCACCGACATCGACCCGCTCAGGTATGGGCTCATCTTCGACCGCTTCCTCAATCTCGAGCGCTACACGCCGCCGGACATCGACGTCGACTTCATGGACAATCGGCGCGACGAGGTCATCGCGTACGTCACGCAGAAGTACGGCGCCGACCGCGTCGCCCAGATCGCGACGTTCAACACGATGCTCGCGCGCGCCGCGGTCCGCGACGTCGCGCGTGTCCTCGGCATGCCCTATGGCGAGGCCGACCGCGTCGCGAAGGTCATCCCGTTCGGCGTCGACCTCGTCGAGGCGCGTCGGATGGTCCCCGAGCTGCGCGACATGGAGCAGGAGCCGCACGTGCAGCGTCTCCTCGACCTCGCCGAGAAGGTCGAGGGGCTGGTTCGCTCGACGGGCACGCACGCCGCGGGCGTCGTCATCACGCGGCAGCCGCTCACCGATCTGGTGCCGCTCGAGCGATCGAAGAAGTCAGAGGCGCTGCAGAGCCAGTTCGAGGACAAGTCGCTCGACAAGCTCGGCGTCCTGAAGTTCGACTTCCTCGGCCTCGGGAACCTCACGATCCTTCACGAGGCACTGCGCCTGATCAAGGAGACGCGCGGCATCGCGATCCGGCGCGAGGATATCCCGCTCGACGACAAGAAGACCTTCGACCTCCTCGGCTCCGGCGAGACGACCGGCATGTTCCAGCTGGAATCCGCCGGCATGCGCCGCTACGTGCGCGACCTCAAGCCCGACCGCGTCGAGGATGTCATGGCGATGGTCGCGCTCTTCCGTCCGGGACCGATGGACTACATCCCGACGTTCATCCGCCGCAAGCACGGTGAGGAGCCGGTGACGTATGCGCATCCGAGCCTCGAGCCCGTGCTCAAGGGTACGTACGGCGTGATGGTCTACCAGGAGGACGTGATGGCGGTGACGCAGGCGCTCGCCGGCTTCACGATGGCCCAGGCCGACGTCCTCTGCTACACGATCCGCAAGAAGATCAAAGAGAAGCTCGACGCGCAGAAGGTGAAGTTCGTCGAGGGCTGCCTGCGCAACGGCCTCCACGCCGACGTCGTCGAGCAGGTGTGGAAGGACTTCGAGCCATTCGCGCGTTACGGATTCAACCGCGCGCACGCCGCGATCTACGGCATCATCGCGTACCACACCGCGTACCTAAAGGCGAACTACTCGGTCGAGTACATGAGCGCGGTGCTCTCGGCGGAAATGGGTACGCCCGATCGCGTGGCGATCGCCGTCGCGGAGTGCCGGCGCATGGGCATCAACGTGCTACCGCCCGACGTGAATGAGTCGGACTTCGGATTCGCGATCACGAGCAAGGGGATCCGCTTCGGTCTCGGCGCGGTCAAGAACGTCGGGCAGGGTGCGGTCGAGGGCATCGTCGAGGCGCGCAAGAATGGCGGGGCTTTCCGCTCGCTCGACGACTTCTGCGGGCGCATCGACCTTCAGCGCTGCAACAAGCGCGTCCTCGAGTCGCTCATCAAGTGCGGCGCGACCGACGGGTTCGGCACACGCCAGCATCAGCTCGCGCGTCTGGATGCGGTCATGGCGACCGCGCAGGACGAGCAGGAGGCAAGACGGCAAGGGCAGGTCGCGCTCTTCGATCTCGGCGGCACCGCGCTCGGCTCGATCGGCTCGCTCGTCGCGGCGAACGTCCCGGCCGGCGAGGTCCCGCGCAAGGAGCTCCTGTCGTGGGAGAAGGAGCTCCTCGGGATCTACCTGTCAGAGCATCCGCTGCAGGAGCTCACCGCGCGCATGGGCGACGTCGTCGACGCCTACCTCGGCGAGCTCAAGGAGACCGAGGAGGGCGCGCTCGTCACGATCGCGTGCGTCGTCACGAGCGCGCGCAAGCACATCACCAAAGAGAAGAAGCTGATGATGTTCGCGCAGGTCGAGGACCTCACCGGCTCCGTCGAGGCGACGATCTTCCCGCGCACATACGAGTTGACGGCCCCGGTGTGGAACACCGACGAGATCCTCCTCGTTCTCGGCCGCGTCGAGAAGCGGGACGAGGCGCCGAAGATCCTGGTCGAACATGCTGTCCGCTTCGACGATCAGGGGATGCGCGACATCAAGCGCGTCGCGTCGGAGACCGCCGAGCGGCTTGCGCGGCGGTCGCGGTTCGTCCGTCCTGGGGCGATGGGTGCCGCGCCATGGGGTCCTGCCCCGGCTGCGGGTGCTCCTCGTCGTCCTACCGCGCTGACCTCGACCAACGGACATGGGAACGGCGCGGGCGTCTCGTCAGCGCGTCCGTCCTCCGAGGAGCAGCCCTCCGCCGTGTCACCCCCTGGCGCGTCACCCGCCAGCCCCGGCGCATCGTCTGCCGACGTCGCGCCCTCGACGCCGCGCAAACCGACCGAGCTCGTGATCCGCTTCCGCGAAGCGCTTGATTACGAGCGATCGATCGAGATCTTCAAACGGATACAGCACGTTCTCGCTGACTACGCGGGTCAGGCGACGGTCGTGCTCGAGCTCCCGAGGGCGAGCGGGGCGCCGCGCAGGGTCGCGACGTCGTTCCGCACGACGGTGAGTGCGGATGTTGCCGAGGCCGTCGAGCGCGAGGTCGGGAAAGACGTCGTCGAGGTCGTCATCCCCGAATAACCGCGTCAACGCCCGGTAAACACGCTCGCGTCGCACGTCCGGTGGCCTCTCGCGTGCTCGTCATACTGCGAACATGGCGCGCGACATTGCGCCGCAGGAGCTTCTCCCCGAGAGCGACGTCATCGAGTCGCTCGGGACCCCTGTCGTCGTCGCGCGTCCGCCTGGCGTGCTCAGCCTTATGAACCGCGCGGCGCGCGAGCTCACCGGTTTCGAAGCGCACATCGGCGACCGGCTCGACGAGAACATGCGCATCTTCCCCGCGACCGACGGCAAGGGCCGCCCGTTCGGCGAGTCCGCGCTTCTTGCGGCGCTCGGCGGACGCGAGTCAGAGGGCGAGGCGACCTTCAAGAACTTCAAGACCGGCGAGGAGCACGTCGTGCATTGGATCGCTCGGCCGGTGCGCGGGGCCGACGGATCGGTCGTCGCCGCTGTGTCCACGATGCACGACCTCACCGAGCTGCGCCGCGTCGAGCAGGAGAAGGAAGAATTCCTGTCGATCGTCTCGCACGAGTTGCGGACGCCGCTGACCCCACTCAAGGCGCTCGCGCAGCTCCTGATCTCGCGGATCCGCCGATCGCGCGAGCAGGACACGCCGCTCGACATGGACTCGTTCGAAAAGAACCTCGCGTCGATCGAACGGCAGGTCGATCGGATGAACCGACTCGTGACCGACCTGTTGTCGGTGTCGCGGGCCGAGCGGGGAAAGCTCGAGATGGAAGCCGCGCCGTTCGATCTTGCGGATTGCGTGCGCGAGACGGTCGAGCACTATGAGGAGGCCACGCGCGAAGAGGGCCGCCACCGCTTCAGCCTCGATGTGCCGGACTCCCTGCGGATCAACGCGGACGAGGCGCGGATCGAGCAGATGCTCATGAACCTCCTCGGCAATGCCGTGAAGTACTCGCCTCGCGGCGGCGAGATCCGCGTCACCCTCGCGCATGACGGCGCCGCCGAGATCGTCATCACCGATCGAGGCATCGGCATCAACGCGGAGGACTTGCCGCGGCTCGGCGGCGCGTTCGTGCGCGGCACGGGGAAGGCGGAGAGCTTCGCGGGTATGGGGATCGGTCTGCATGTCGCGAAGCTCATGGCCGAGGCGCACGGCGGATCGTTGCGCCTCGAAAGCGCCGGCGAGGATCAGGGAACGACCGTGAGGGTGCGGCTACCGACCTAAATCTGTGCCGGAGGAGGGATTTGAACCCTCACGGGCTTGCGCCCACGGGTGTTTGAGACCCGAATGTCTTCCGGTTCCATCACTCCGGCGTGATGTCCATATTCTAGTTTCGCGCCCATTCGAAGTGAAGTCATTCCAAATTCGCCACTTGCGTTCCAATCTCGGCGCGGACGGATCTGCGTAGAGCTCGCCTAGCAACCTAATCGACTCGTGCTTCGAATAGCGCAGCGTATAGAGAGGCACACGGTTCCCCGCGGGCGGCCGTACGGTCATCCAGCCGTGTAAGTCGTACACGCCGCGCAGACGCGATCGCAGCCAAGTGAGATGCGGCTCACTCGCTGAAAGGAATTGGACGCGCAGACGGGGGTACGTGTGCAAGGGATACTGCCTGGGATTCGGTACGACGGTCGTATACAGCACGCTGCCGTCACCATCCAGGAGACCACGCACGAAATGAACGAGCACATCGTTCGGGACCGCGATCTCGCCGAGCGTCAGGCTCTTGCGCTGCGTCAGGCCGAGCGATTCCAGCCAGCGATAGAGCGCCACGTCGACGATCTGCACGCGGAATGCGCGTTGGTTGCGCCGAATTGGAGCACTCTTACCGAGACACGCGTTAAATGTCTCGAGCAGGTCGACATCCTTTGACGTTTGCGCCACGGTCTTGCGGTCACTGCTCAAACATCCGTCGGTCGTGATGAGGCCGACCGCATATGCGAGCTGCGGTGTCCAGTCTCCATCCGCGAGCGGTGGTGTGAAGCGACCTACGTTGCGAGTCCGCCTGCGATCTCCGTCCCGTGCAGGCCGATAGGGCCCCCGGCGCTGTCCGCTGCGTGCGGCGGACGCACGAGCAATACGCGCATCGGTGGCCGCAGTTAGTCCGCGGGACCAGTTCTTACCTATGCGAACAGATGTTCTATCATGTGCTTCACGGACTGTCAAGAGGCGGAGCGCGGGATTCAGCGATCGAGCAGTGCGAATGCCGCGCGGGCGAGCGTGGGGTTACCGATGACCACCTGACGCTCATCCCATCGCGCATCCGCGCCGGTTTTCAAAGAGACGACGCGCGCACCGGCCTCGCGCGCGATGAGGCTGGGCGCGGCGATGTCCCAGGGCCAAAGGAATTGATGTGCGAAGAGATCGAAGCGACCGTCGGCGACGTAGCAGATACCCAGCGCAGCTGACCCGACGTCGCGCATGCCCGCGCATGCCGCCGCGAGGCGTGGCATCTTCGGTTGCTGTCCCCGCATCGCGCGATAACCGAGGCTCGCGGTCGCAAGTGCCTGTGATAGGCGCACCGTCGCGGAGACGTGGATCCGCTCGCGACCGCGGCGCGCGCCGGCGCCCTCCGACGCGACGAACGTCTCGCGCGTGCGCGGCGAATGCACCGCCGCGGCGCGCACGCGTCCGTCCTCGACGTACGCGATGACGACGGCGTAGAAGGGGATGCCGCGACTGAAGTTGAGCGTGCCGTCGATCGGATCGACGACCCACAGGCGCTCGGCCCGCTGCAGCGCGCGACTCGCGGACTCCTCGGCGAGCACCGGGATCGACGCATCGCGCGCCGCGAGCGCCGCGATGATCGCCTTCTCCGCGGCGTGATCCGCAGCCGTGGCGAAGTTCGCCCGACCGCGCTTGCGTGTGACGACGCCGACATCTGTCGCGACGATCGCGTTGCCGACCGACACCGCGGTGCGTGCGGCGAGCGTCGCGAGGTTCGCGTATCGCCGCGCGGCTGTGGCGGCTACGCCGGGCAGAGCTTGTGGACCTTGGCGAGGAGGTCGTTGAGGTCGAAGGGCTTCGCGACGACGTCGCCGATCTTGCGGTCCTTGAACTCCCGCTCGAAGTCCGCGGTCGCCGCGCTCACGAAGAGCACGGGCATGTTCTTCACGTCGGGGTCGGCGCGGACCCGGTCGAATACCTCGATACCCGAGAGTCCGGGCATCATGACGTCGAGGATGAGAAGGTCGGCATGCACCTGGCGCACCGTCTCCAAGACCACCGCGCCGTCCGGCACGATGACCGCTTGGTAATTCGGCTCGTCGTTGATCGCATCGCGCAGCAGCCGCGCGATCGGCTCGTCGTCCTCACCGATGACGACGACTTTCTTCCGTTGCTCCACCGGCGCCGAGATTACTTGAACGCGGCGCCAAGATGAAATCGACCGATGCCGAGTACGGTGCCCTCGTCGAGCGAGCACGGCGCGGCGACGGACG
>Ga0209058_1001598_pt1 | contig 19220 bp, 17 predicted proteins | sample GraSoiAngelo_147_FD_185904 | JGI IMG/M metagenome (GOLD analysis project Ga0209058, IMG submission 185904) | Grasslands soil microbial communities from the Angelo Coastal Reserve, California, USA - 14_1009_05_40cm (SPAdes) (version 2) | ecosystem: Environmental > Terrestrial > Soil > Grasslands ... | reverse complement strand
GGATCGCGCACTGGTCACCCGTGGGTTGGCCGAGAGTCGGGAACAGGCCAGTCGGCTGATCCTGGCTGGCGCGGTCAAAGTGGACGGCATGCTTGCCGACAAGCAGGCCAGGCTTGTGTCGGCTGGCGCAAAGATCGAAGTGGCGCTGAAGGAGGCTCCGTTCGTCAGCCGTGGCGGAGGAAAACTGGCCGCGGCGCTTGAGGCGTTCAGCGTGGATCCCAGGGAGCTGGTTGCGCTGGATGTCGGCGTCTCCACGGGAGGGTTCACCGACTGCCTTCTCCAGCGGGGGGCCCGTCGGGTGTATGCAGTGGATGTGGGGTACGGTCAACTGGACTGGCGGCTTCGCCAGGACGAACGGGTGGTGGTGCTGGAACGCCAGAACATTCGATACCTCAAGCGGTCGCTGGTTCCCGATCCAATCGATCTGGCAGTGATCGATGTCTCCTTCATCTCGCTCACGATCGTCCTACCATGCGTTATCCGGTTTCTCGCGCAAGAAGCTTGGGTGATTGCCCTGGTCAAGCCTCAGTTCGAAGTGGGACGAGGGCAGGTGGGACGAGGTGGAATCGTGCGCAATGATCAGCAGCGCCGCGCCGTGACCGACAAGGTCCTCGCTTGCGCGGATCAGTTAGGCCTGCGCCGAGTCGGTGTGTTGGACTCGCCGGTGCTTGGGCAAAAGGGGAACCGTGAAGTGTTGGTCGGACTCCAGCGGACGGCGAAACGCTTGTCGAGTTGACTAGACAGCATTCGGGGGATACCCTGAAAGCTAGTGGAAATGATTGAGGGGGTGAGCAGGGGGGTTGCATGAAAGTGTTGGTGACGGGAGGTGCCGGATTCATCGGGTCCCATCTTGTCGATCGACTCGTTCAGGAGGGGCACGAGGTGATCGTGGTAGATAATCTCTGCACCGGCAAACGGAGAAATCTCAACCGAGCGGCGCAGTTTTACAAACTAGACATTCAAAGTGCTCGTCTGGCCAGGGTGTTTAGAAACGAGCGGCCTTCTCTCGTCATGCATCTCGCGGCACAGGTGGACGTTCGTCGTTCGGTGGAGGATCCGGTCTTTGATGCGCAGGTGAATATCCTGGGGACGTTGAACCTTCTGGAACAGGCCATGAGACACGGGACCAGGAAGGTCGTCTTTTCGTCCTCAGGAGGAGCCATCTACGGAGAGCAGGAACATTTTCCTGCTCCTGAATCTCATGCGACCCGGCCGCTCTCACCCTACGGCATCGGCAAGTTGAGCGGAGAGCATTACCTGTCCTACTACCAGCGAGTCAGCGGGATTCAATTCGTGAGTCTTCGATATGCAAATGTATATGGGCCACGACAGGACCCGGAGGGAGAAGCAGGAGTGGTGGCGATCTTTATCCAGAAGATATTGAATGGGGAACAACCGATCATCAACGGAAATGGCCGTCAGACCAGAGACTTTGTGTTTGTAGACGACGTCGTGGAGGCGAACCTCGCGGTGATGGGGAAGGAAGTGCAGGGCACCTACAATGTGGGGACGTCCCAAGAAACCTCGGTCAACGAATTATTTGCCATTCTCAAGGACCTGACGAATTCCGGATGCAAAGAAGTCCACGGCCCGGCGAAGCAGGGAGAACAGATCCGTAGCGTCGTCGACGCGGCCAAGCTTCGGCAGGAACTGGGGTGGGAACCTCGAGTTTCTCTTCAAGAGGGGCTCAGACGGACGGTTGAATTCTTCCGCGGGCGGGGGACGTGACGGTTGTCCGTTTCAGGCGATTCTGGCATCGAACCTTACCGATATCGTGGAATAGTCGGATCGACCTGGATCGACCAGGCGTCGATCCCTCCAACCAGGTTTTTCACGTTCTTGAACCCCTGCTGGTGCAGAAACCCCACCGCATCGGCGCTCCGCATTCCATGGTGGCAGTGGGCAACAATCTCGGCGTCACGGTCCAGTTTGTCGAGAGACTGCGGAAGCGAACCCAATGGGATCAGGACGGACCCTTCGATCTTCGCCATTGAGTATTCCCAAGGTTCCCTCACATCCAGGATAAAAAGCTTGTCTCCTTTATCCAAACGGTCCTTTAACTCACGGGGTGTAATGGTAAAGCTCATAGGGCCCCTCCCTGAAGTGGTGGCATGATAAGCCCCGTATTTGCAGTCTGTCAACGGACACTTGTGGGAGCCTCCATAGGGTTCTCAGTATCTCCACGACCATACAGTTTTCATTCAGAGGAAAGGCCCAAAGTGCTCGGTGAATCTATCGCATTGAAAAGGTGGGGGTTATGAGTAGGTACCGAGACGTGAATTGGACGTACTCTGGCACGATTTGAACGCAATTTGTACCGTGTGCCATACATTGAACAATCCATGGTTCCGGAACAGATTTGTAAGGCATTGAATTAATTGTTAATTTTTTTGAGGCATCATATGATATCACATTTACGCAAGGCATGAAAGTTGCTCACATAGCCAGGAGAAACGCTGGTGGCAAAGCCCGTCGCTGAGATCGTGGTGTTCGTCACCACGCCCTCGGAAGAAGAGGCGACCAGAATCAGCCGGAGCCTCGTTGAAGCAGGGCTCGTTGCTTGCGCGAATGTGCTCCCCAAAGTTCGCTCGATCTTCCGATGGGAAGGGAAGGTCACGGAGGAGCAGGAATCGCTCATCGTACTGAAGACGCGATCCGGTCTGATGAAGCAATTGGAGAAGGCCATTAAGAAGATGCATAGCTACAGCGTCCCCGAGATTATCGCGATACCGATCGTTCAAGGCTCTAATGAGTACCTGAACTGGATCAGAGATGTGACATCTAAGGAGTTGAAATGATTATTGATTTAACGAATTTCTTGACCCAGATCGTTGGACTGAGTAGACTAGTGCTCCTTACGTGGGTAAGACAAGTGGTAAACTTGTTCCACAACAGAATTAATTCGAGGGAGTGGGTATTCCTTCCGGGGAGTGACGAGCATGAGCGAGTCCAATAAACCAACTGATTCCTATACGATAGTCATCTTTCGAGGGTCCACCGCCAAACCCCTGCGGTTTAGTTTCCCGCGGTCCATCGTGCTACGGGCTCTCATTCTGGGGGTCTTCTTGCTTCTGGCCGACCTGGCTCTTCTCTCCCACTATGTGATTCGAACCGGAGAGGTGTGGGAGTTACAAGCTCTTCGTGGGGAAATGCTCAGCGCGAGAGAGCAAACGGCTGCCTTTTCGACAGCGGTTGATGACCTCAAGCGTCGGCTGCTGACGATGAAGGAGGTCAATCAACGGTTGCGAGTGATGCTGGGGATTCAGGAGGTCAAGCCCCCGGATTTACTCAATGGACGGGGGGGAGACGAGAGGCCGATAGAGGATGGCAAGGGAATCGGCGTGACAGAAGTGGAGAAGAAAATAGAAGTTGAGAAGAAACTAGAAATTGAACAAAAGTCAGACCAAACCACTCAGACGTCAAACGTCCCAGCCGAGGTGTCACAAGAGACGGGCCTGGCGGTTCGTGTCAAGCAGGAGCTGGCCTGGTTGCACAATGAAGCTGCGATCCAGGAGCAGACCCTTGAAGCGTTGACGGCAGCGGCTGAGAAACGGTCAAATCGTTGGGCTGCAACCCCTTCTGTCTGGCCGGTCAAGGGGTGGGTGACCTCAGGCTTCGGACCGAGAATCTCACCATTTACCGACAAACCTGCGATGCATGATGGGATTGATATCGGTACTGCACCCAATACGCCGGTCCTCGCCCCTGCAGCAGGAAGGGTAACGACCGTCGGGTTCGACCCCAAGATGGGGAATTTGGTGAACCTGGATCATGGATACGGAATTCAGACTCAGTATGGGCATCTGTCCAAGACAGTGGTGAAGAGTGGACAGAGAGTCAAACGCGGAGAAATGATCGGGCTCGTTGGGAGTTCGGGTCTTTCTACAGGGCCACATCTCCACTACATGGTGAAGGTCAATAGTCAGGCGGTCAATCCTCAGCAATATATCCTGGACTAACTCTTCTCTGCTGCGCTTCCCTCCCTGATCCGCGCCGTCGTTCACTCCTCTCCTCAGAACATTCCTTGCTTACGGTATCAGGCGTCTGCTCTCTGATCGAGTCGAGAACGTGTGCTATACTGCGGCGCCTTTCCGTAACCTTGAAGTAAATTCTTCGTGAAGAGAAACAGGTGAGCGATTTCGACCTCGCCCGATCGGTGACGCCTCGTCCCATCATCGAGGTCGGCGAGGGGCTTGGCCTTCGACCTGACGAACTGATTCCCTATGGACGGTGGAAAGCGAAGGTGTCCTTGACCTGCCTTGATCGGCTGTCGAACCGGCCACGGGCCAGCTATGTGCTGGTGACAGCCATCAATCCGACGCCGCTGGGCGAGGGGAAAACCACCACATCGATCGGGCTGGCCATGGGGCTCTGCCGGATTGGCCACCGCGCAGTCGTCACCCTCCGCCAGCCATCGCTCGGGCCCGTCTTTGGCATCAAGGGCGGAGGAGCAGGTGGGGGGAGGACCCAGATCATCCCGCAGGAGGATGTCAACCTGCACTTGACGGGGGATGCCCACGCGGTGGCGGCCAGCCACAATTTGCTCTCCTCGTTCGTGGACAATCATCTCTTCCATGGGAATCCCCTCAATCTTGATCCAGACCGGATCACCTGGCCCAGAGCAATGAGCGTCAGCGACCGGGCGCTGCGGCAGGTGCGGATCGAACATACAGAGGGAGTTTCCGGCCGGCACGCGCAGTTCGTGATCACGGAGGCTTCAGAAGTCATGGCGATCCTGGCCCTCGCGTCGAATCCGACTGACCTTCGCCAACGCCTCGGTCGCATTCTGGTAGGCCTGACTCGAGACGGGCAGCCGGTCACAGCGGAGGATCTCAAGTGCGCAGGCGCCATGACGGCCCTTCTCAAAGACGCGATCTGCCCTAACCTGCTGCAGACCTTGGAGGGGACGCCGGCTTTCGTCCATACGGGACCGTTCGGGAACATCGCCCATGGCAACTGCTCGATCCTGGCTGACGCGATTGCCCTGAGGTGCGCGGACTATGTCGTCACCGAGGCCGGATTCGGCAGCGAACTTGGAGCGGAGAAGTTCTTCAACATCAAGTGCCGTGTGTCGGGATGCAATCCTGATGCAGCCGTGGTCGTGATCACGCTCCGGGCTCTCAAGCTGCATGGAGGCGGAGGGGCGGTCAAGGCGGGCAAGCCGCTCCCACCAGGGCTGACTGGTCCGAATCGAGAAGCGTTGGTGAGAGGCGTTGCCAATCTGGAGCAACACATCGCGAACGTGAAGGCATTTGGAGTGCCTGCCGTCGTGGCGATCAATGCGTTTCCGACTGATCCTGAGGATGAATTGCAGTATGCTCGAGAGCAAGCCCTCACTGTCGGGGCGGTGGCTGCAGCCGTCTCTACCCATTGGGCTGATGGTGGGTACGGAGCGGAGGAATTAGCTCGGGTGGTTGTAGCGGCCTGCGCAAAACCATCCGAGTACGCGCCGCTCTATGCAGATTCGGCCCCCATCAAGCAGAAGATCGAAACGATCGCTCGGCGAATGTACGGCGCGGCAGGCGTGCGGTACGAAGAACAGGCGGAAACCCAAATCGAGGCCGCTGCGAAACTGGGGTTCGGCCACTTTCCCATCTGCATGGCCAAGACCCCATTTTCACTCTCCCACGAGGCCACGCTCAAAGGGCGTCCCACTGGTTTCACTGTGCCGATCAAAGAGCTTCGGATTATGGCTGGAGCCGGTTTCTTGACGGCGATCTGCTCCGGAATCCAGCTCATGCCGGGGCTCCCGAAACGTCCGGCAGGGGAGCGGATTGACCTGGATCCGGGGACAGGTCAGATTATCGGATTGTCGTAAAACAGTTATGAGTGATGAGTGTTGAGTGATGAGTTCGAAACTGAAAACTCACAACTCACAACTCACAACTAGGACTAGCGCTGCTTGAGGTATTTGAAGAACTCCGAGTCCGGGCTCATCACCACGGTGCTGTTGTTGCCGCTGAAGGTCTTCTTGTACGCTTCCATCGAGCGCGTGAACTCGAAAAATTTCGGATCTTGTCGGTAGGCCGCTGCGTAAATCTTGAAGGCCTTGGCGTCGCCTTCGCCCCGCAGCTCCTCCGAGGTCTTGTAAGCTTCGGCCAGGATGATCTCGCGGTCTTTCTCGGCCTCCGAGCGGATCTTCTGCGCTTCTTCGGCCCCTTCCGCACGGTACTGTTTTGCCTGGCGTTCACGCTCCGCCTGCATGCGGGCAAACACCGCCTTCTCATTCTGCTCGGGCAAATCCGCCCGTTTGATGCGTACGTCCTGAACCTCGATGCCGTAAGCCCTTGCCTTCTCGTTTGCTCGCTGGGTCACGATGGCCATGATTTCGGAGCGGGTTTTTGAAACGATTTCGGAAAGGTCGTGCCGTCCCAGCTCGACTCGTAGCTCCGAATAGATAATATCATCCAGCCGACGGAGGGCCCCGCGCTGGGTCTGGAAGGCTTGATACACCTTCAGGGGATCGGTGATGCGCCATTTGGCGAAGTTGTCGATCAGAATCGTCTTCTTGTCCTGGGTAATCACGTCCTGCGCCGAGGAGTCGTAATCCAGCAGGCGCTTGTCAAAATAGGTGACCTCCTGGATGAAGGGCACCTTGAACTTGAGGCCAGGCTCGGTGATATTGCGCACCGGCTTTCCGAGCTGGACCACGATCGCCGTCTGGGTAATGTCTACGACGAAGAACGGCGAAGCGCCCAGCACGAACAACAGCACGACGACGGCCACCAGCGCGATCGCGATGTTCTGGTGGGTCATGGGGAGAGCCTCTTGTCATCGGCGGCCGCGGCGGCTTTCGGTGGCTTGTGCAGGCGATCAAGCGGAAGATAGGGGAGCAATCGGTCGGCTGCCTTGCCGTCGATGATCACCTTCTCGATACCGGTCATGACCTCTTCCATCGTTTCAATGTAGATGCGCTTGCTGATGATCTCCTTGGCCTGCTCATACTCCTTGAGGGTCTTCAAGAAACGAGTGGCCTCCCCCTCGGCCCGTGCCACTCGCGCCTGCGCATTCCCCTTGGCCTGATTCACGATCTGCGCGGCCTCTCCCTTGGCCTTGGGAATGATATCGTTGCGGTAGCCCTGCGACTGGTTGATCAGCTTTTCTCGGTCTTCTTTCGCGCTGGCCACGTCCTTGAACGCCGCCACGACTGCTTCCGGCGGGTCCACGTCTTGCAATTGGACTGCTGCCACCTGCACGCCGGCCTGGTACTGGTCGAGGATGCCCTGCAGGAGCGTTTGGGTGTCCTGTTGAATCTGCGCCTTGCCGGTGGTGAGGGCTTCATCGATCTTGCTCTTGCCGATCACCTCGCGCATGGAGGCTTCCGCCGACTTCCCAATCGTCTCCTCGATTTCATCCACCCGAAACAGGTAATCCTTCGCGTTTTTAATTTTATATTGGACGATGAACTCAATCCCCAGAATGTTCTCATCTCCCGTCAGCATCAAGGCTTCCTTGGGCAGCATTTGCTGGCGGCCCTGCCGGTCCGTGCGGAAGCCGACCTCGATGCGATGGAGTTTTTCGACTTTGGGCCGTTCCACTGTCTCGATGAAGGGAATTTTCAGGTGTGGGCCTGGGCTGGCGCTGCGGACTACGTCGCCAAATCGTTTCACCACGCCTTCTTCGTCCGGCGCCACGATGAACGTGCCTTGCCAGATCAGAACCACTGCCGCGAAGATGAAAAGCAGCGGGCGGAGGCCGCGCAACGGTATCATCTGGCGGAGTTGCGACTGAGCTTGCCGAAGCACGTCGTCAATCGGATCAGTCTTTTTACTCCAGGGATCTTTCGGGTCCCAAACCATGAGGACTTTTCACCGCGCCAGACAGGTGAAGGGCATCAGCTATGCAATGGGGGCATCACCATAGCAGACTCTACGGGTGAGGGGCAACAAGCGAATTGTCACGTCCCACTTTTCTTCACCGTGGATTTCATGAGGCTGTCGGCTTGCGGTGGGGAGAAGCCTTGGTAGCCCTCATGCCGTTCCGTCAGCTCCACCACAGAAAAGGCCGCGCCCTCCACCTCCTCCGGGACCGTGAAGACCTGCCGGAGGGGGCCGCCCCGCGCGCCTACGATCGAACCGGCGAACCGGACGCCTGCTTTCTGCAAGCGGTCCATTGCCACTTCAATGTCTTCCACCCGCACCGCAATGTGGTGGAGGGTACGGTCACCGAACCGAGCCACCCAGCCGGGGATGATGCTGGTCTTGCCTCTCTCACCGGCGTAGGCCTGGTCAATGAAGAGGGCCGGGAAGCCCAACTTGCGATAAACCTTGGCGAACCAGTCCTCGTACTCCAGCCGTTCGGAAAAGGCGTATCCCAGCCGCAGAAATTCGTCTGCGCGCCGATCGATGTCAGAGGTCCGGAACGTGAGATGGTCGGCGCTCGGAGAAAAGCCGACCCCGACTTCATCCAACCCCTTCTTGAGCGCTTGAGCTGCCCGGTTCCGTGCAACGAAATCTGCGATATAGGTTCTGAGCAGATCATCGAGTTGGCGCGGCGACGTCATCGAGCACCTCGCGGTGGATTGGACGCATACACCTCATGGCGGAACTTGCTATGCACAAGTTTAGCCTAGCGTGAACCTGAAGGGATTACAAGGGACATGGCAGAGAAGGAGAAAGGAAAGGATGTGCTTGGTTACGTAACAGTGCCGCCGCAGGAGGAACCGGCCCCGGCGGTACACCCGTAACAATGGTTGCCGGTGACAATCCGGCGGGTGTGGAGTTGAGCCGGATCGAAATCGCGAATATGCCGAGGCGCGCCATGGCTCACCGACAGGTCCAGCATCTGATTGAAGTCGCAGTCGTAGAGCGTCCCGTCCCAGCCGATTGAAATCGTATAGCGGCACATAACGCCGGCAGCCGCAGCCGGGTTGAAGGCATTCGCGAGCCGTTCCATGTAGCCCTCATAGTTGCCGCTCTCGACAAGGAACTCCAGGAAGCGGCTGATCGGCATGTTGGTGATCGTGTAGAGGTGGTTGAAGACCACGCCGTGGTGGCGGGCGAGCTCCCGCCGAAACTGGGCTTCGATGGCCTCTTGCTTCGGCGGGAGAAAGGCGCCGACCGGGTTGTGGACCAGATTGAGGATTAAGCCGCTCCCCTCCACTCCATACCCCAGTCGGTTCAAGAGCTGCAGGGCGCGGATAGACTTTTCAAAAACTCCGTCCCCGCGCTGGGCGTCGGTCTGGGACGGACGAAAATAGGGGAGAGAGGCAACCACCTCGGTCCGATGGTCGACCAAAAACTCGGCCAGATCGCTTTGCGAGGGAAGCAGGAGAACGCTCAGGTTACACCGATCCATCACGTGACGGCCGAGGCCTCGCGCTTGTTCGACCAGCCAGCGGAAATTCGGGTTTAACTCCGGAGCTCCTCCGGTGATGTCCACGGTCGGGATGTCGGTCTTTGCCAAAGTTTGAATACAGAGCTCAGCCGTCTCGCGCGACATGATCTCGAGGCGATCCGGGCCTGCGTCCACGTGACAGTGCCGGCAGGTCTGATTGCAGAGCTTGCCGACGTTGATCTGAAAAACCGTGATGCCGGTGGCATAGAGCGGGTTCAGGCTCGCGTGACCCATTCTGTCCTCGAATGGGGAGCAGGCCTCAGTGCTGGCGAGAATGCTCAACTGCTCGGCGGTTGAGGCAAGTGGGCTGTTGCGGGCCAACAGGCTCAGTCCCATCAGCAACAGCCTCCACTGGGACTGCAGGCCACCTGCGTGCTGGAGCCCTCTCCCGTGGCCCGGTTGATCATGGCGAAGTGTGGTCGGTAGGGGTCTGACTCCAGGACCTTCAGTGTCTTCGAGCAGATCTCCAGCGGAATGCCCCGCCGGAAAATGTGATGGTCGTCGTCCTCCGCCTCGGCAAACGGACCTGTGAAGATCGCATAGTCTCCTTTCCAGACACAGGGAACTTGTTCCGGAAGAATCGCGCACAAGCGCGAATCGGAAGCTTCCAGAGAGACTGGAGAGTCGGTCAGGAGAAACAGGCTTTGGAACGGTGACGCGTTGAGCAATGGGGCTGCGTGGGCATTCACCGGCCTGGACTTTCCCCGCTGGTAGATCTGCCCCAGTTCATCCATGACGCGACTGAAGGGCCCCAGCAAGGTGGCAAACCGCACACGGTCCACTTCCGCCGTCTCTGAGAGCTTGTAGCCTGTTAAGGTGACTGAGAGAAAGTGGAGGCCGTCAATCACCTGCCAGGGGGTGAACTTCACTTGGTGGATACCAAGGAACCCCGCTACCACCATACCCCCCATGTACTCACTGACCTGCAGCGCACCGGACAGACAGTTGCCCCATTTTTCCGTGTCATGGACAAGGTACTGAGGGACCGGCTGATCCGACACAATGTCTGAGATCGTGAATCTCCCTCCTGGTCGCAGCACTCGGTACATCTCCCGGAACACCTTACACTTGTCTGGGGCAAGGTTGATCACGCAGTTGGAGATGATCAGGTCAACGCTACTGTCTTCGACCGGCATGGCCTCCGCCATCCCCTTGCGGAACTCCACGTTGGAGGAGGGGTAGCCGAGATTGCGCGCGACAACCGGTGCATGGCGTCGCGCAATATCGAGCATCGTGTCGGTCATGTCAATGCCAATCACCAAGCCGGTCTGGCCCACCTGCCTGGAGGCCTCAAAGCAATCAATTCCCCCGCCGGAGCCAATGTCCAGCACGGTTTCGCCTGATCGAACTGTCTCCAGTCCGGCTGGCGTGCCGCACCCGTAGGAGATTTTCAGCACTTGTTCGGGAATGAAGGTCTTAAGATCATCAAAATTGTAGCCCGTGGGGCAGCATATCTGCTCGCCGGTCGCTGCGGCTCTGGCATAGCGATCACTGACCCTTTGCGTAATCCCGTCGTAGGACATTAGCACCTTGCGATCAAATGAAGAATGGCAACGCCTCCATGTATCAAGTTGGACATTCCCGCGTCAAGCGTCTTTCTCATACTCACTGTCGGCTAAGTTGGTGGACAAGAGAGCCCTGCTGCGTCTCAGTCTTAATGAGTCATGGGAGTCGAGCCCTCCTTACAGAAAACAAGTGTCGGCTACGAACGGCTCTGTAACGTCGTCACGAGCACACGACGCCACACCCATCCATAGATGGCAAGATTAATCGCCAGTACGATCGCCCCGAGGATGACCTGAACCTCCCGCGTGAGGCCTGCGGGGTACAACAGGGGAAGGACATAATGCACGATGAAGTCCGAGCTATAGCTGCTTTCTCCTCCTTGCATGCGAAGCCAGATTTCGAGCGGGGTGAGCGGGCAGATCCAGCCGCCAAATTCGACAGCAGCAGCCCAGAGAACGGCCGGGAGGTGGACCCACACGACGCGCCTTCGCCAAAGCGCTAAGAGACCGCCGAAGAGCGCAAAGGCCACAAAAGCCAGGTGGAGAATCACAACGAGGTCGGCAAAGATCTGATACAGCTTCGGTGAGTGATCCATGGTCAGATTCGCGTCTGACCCATGTGAGCAACGAGAAGTGCAATCCCGCTATACGCCATCGGTTCTAAACGGATTGTCCTTGGGAGGTGGAGATTGGCCAAAGGCACGCCATGCATCCACTCGAGCTTGCAGCGCACATTGTCTCAGGCGTTTCGCATCAGTGGTAATGCAGGTCACCAGGTTGGCCCCAACGTTCGGCGCAATCACAAGCATCTTTGTGGACTCAGTGGCGATCAGCCCGTTGTTTCCTTCAAGCGCAGATATCGTATTGTTAAACTTCCTGTCCTCGTCGAACAGAGCTTGCTTGAGGGCTTTGCTGTAATGGCGCGTTGCCAGCCAGGCAAGCGCTCTGAGAGGCGCGCTGATCCGCTTGCTTCGAAAGGACAACGGCTTAGTCAGCACGACAACGATGTAGCGACATCCACAGTCCACGACTCGCTGCAGCGGCAGGCAATCACTGAGGCTGCCATCCAGATAAAGCCGATCGCCGACTCTGACGAACTGGTTGTAAAGGATCGGCATGGCGGCTGTGGCTCGAAAGGTTTCCCATAAATCGATCCCCGGCGTTCGGGTGGTCACATAATGGGTCGTGGCATCCTGCACGTCAGTCAAGGCGATGTGCAGGACGGTAGAGGCCCGAATCAAGGCAGGCATGTGAAACGGGCGAACCTGTCTCACGAAGTAGTCAATGAGATAGTCCATATCCACCTGCTTTCGGGCACGCATGAGGTCAATGAAGTTTCTGTTGCTTAGATAGTCGGTGTAGGTTTCAACCCCATACCTGGCCTGACCGGTGATGAAGTGGGCACCATTGTGCGCGCCAGAAGATGAACCGGCGACATGGTCAAAACTACTGCCGAACCCCATCTCTTCCAGCGCGGCGAGGACGCCCAAGGAGTACACCCCTCTCATCCCGCCTCCCTGGACAACGAGCCCGATGGAGGGACCCGCTGCGGTCCCGGACGCTCGCTTACTCAGTGCGTCCCAGATTTCACGCGCTGTGTCCGCCGTCATTCAATTCGTAGCCATTGTGTGGCGCAAGGGCTCCTCGTTCGGTCAGTTTACCTCATTGGGCGTCGTCTCTTCGACAGCGTTTTGTTCGAATGGACTCACCACTCCGCCCCTCCAGATGAAGTACAGCACCGGAATGACGAGGAGCGTCAGGATAGTTGAGCTGACCATACCCCCGATCATCGGCGCGGCAATCCGTTTCATGACATCGGCGCCGGTGCCGGTCGTCCACATGATCGGCAGCAAGCCACCCATGATCGCAGCCACGGTCATCATCTTGGGCCGCACCCGCCGGACGGCCCCTTCCATGATCGCGTCGCGCAGGTCTCGAGCTGTTGCCATGCGACCTTCCCGTACTCGCCGCTCGTAGGCCTCATCCAGATAGACGAGCATGACGACTCCGGTCTCCGCTGCCACACCGGCTAGGGCGATGATTCCGACCCAGACGGCCACGCTCAGGTTGTAGCCCAGATAGTCGAGATACCAGAAAGCGCCGACCGCGGCAAAGGGCACGGACAGCAGCACAATCAAGGATTTGGCCAGTGACTTGAAATTGAGATAGAGCAGCAAGAGGATCACGGCGAGTGTCAGGGGGACCACCAGTTTCAGCCGCTCCTCCGCCCGGACCAGGTGCTCATATTGACCAGTCCAGCGCAGCGTGTAGCTGGGCGGGAGCGTGACGCGCTGGTGCACAATTCGCTGGGCCTCCTCAACATACCCGCGTAAGTCGCGCCCACTGACCGCGACCGACACCAAGCCGGACAGAGCCCCGCCTTCGTCTGAAATTGAAGGCGGCCCTTTAGTGATGATGATCTCGGCGATCTGTCCAAGCGGGATCTGCGCCCCGGATGGCGTGGCGATCAGCACTCGTTTCAATCGGTCAGGATCGTCCCGTAATTCGCGCTGATATCGGACGTTCACCGGATACCGCTCGCGTCCTTCGACGGTCGTGGTCACGGTCTCGCCGCCAATGGCCGAGGCAATCACGGCCTGCACGTCCCCAACCGTTAAGCCATAGCGGGCTGCCTCGCGCCGGTTCACGATCAGGTCGAGGTAATATCCCTCATTCAGTCGCTCCGCAAAGGCACTCCGCGTGCCGGGCACAGTTGCGAGCGCGTGCTCGATCTCTACTCCAATTTTCTCGATCAGCTTGAGGTCTGGCCCGAGGACCTTGATGCCGACCGGGCTGCGGACGCCGGTGGTGATCATCTCGGTGCGAGTCTGGATCGGCATCCACCAGATGTTCGGGAACCCAGGGATGCGGACACGTTCGTCCATCTCGTCCAACAGCCTGTCCCACGTCATCCCGGTGCGCCATTGTGATTCCGGCTTGAGCGTCACCGTGATCTCAGCCATCCCAACGAAGGCCGGGTCGGTCGCCGTCGGTGCCTTGCCCATTTTGCCGAACACCCGTTCGACTTCAGGGAAGGTCGTGAGCAACCGGTCCTGGACTTGTAACACCTTCGTCGCCTCCGGGATCGAAAGGCCTGGGACGGTTGTCGGCATGTAGAGGATGGTGCCCTCGTTCAGTGGCGGCATGAATTCCGCGCCGAGCCGCGCAAAGATCGGCACCGTGAGCCCCATCGCCGCGACTGCAAGCACAATCGTCAGCCACCTCACTCGCAGCACAGCAGAGAGAATCGGTCGGTACAGAGCAATCAACACCCAGTTCAGCGGATTGCGGGTCTCCGCGCTGATACGCCCGCGGATCAGTACCACCATCAGCACTGGAGCCAACGTGACCGAGAGTGCCGTAGCGAAGAGCATGGCAAAGGTCTTGGTATAGGCTAATGGCGTAAACAGGCGGCCCTCCTGCGCTTCCAGCGCAAAGATCGGCAAGAAGGACACCGCGATCACGAGCAGCGAGAAGAACAAGGGTCGCCCGACTTCTTTCGCGGCGGCGATGATCGTGTCGGTCCGGTTGCCGAGAGGATTCTGCTCCAATCGCTTGTGCGCGTTCTCGACCATGACGATCGCCGCATCCACCATCGCACCAATGGCAATGGCGATTCCGCCGAGCGACATGATGTTCGACGTGATCTTCAGATAAGCCATTGGGATGAAGGCGAGCAGGACCGCGATCGGCAGGAGGATAATGGCTACCAGGGCGCTGCGGAAGTGAAAGAGGAACAGCAGCGCCACCAGGCTGACGATCACGCTTTCCTCCACCAATTTCTCGCGGAGCACCGCAATGGCTCGATGGATAAGATCCGACCGGTCATAGGTGGGCACCATGCGCACGCTCTTCGGCAAGGTGGGTGCGATGTCCCGTAGCCTCGCTTTCACACGCTCGATCACGGCGAGCGCATTTTCTCCAGCCCGCATGATCACAATGCCTCCGACGGTCTGCCCTTTACCGTCCAGCTCAGCGATGCCCCGTCGCTGGTCCGGTCCAATCTGCACCCGGGCGATGTCACGCACCAGGATCGGCGTGCCCCGTCCATCTGTGCCGACTGAAATCAGCTCGATGTCGTCAACCGACCGCAGATAGCCTCGTCCTCTGATGACGTATTCGGTCCCAGCCATCTCCAACACACGGCCGCTCACCTCGGCATTACTGTTGCGCACCGCCTCGATCACCGTCTTGATCGGCAAGCGGTGAGCCGCTAACGTATTGGGGTCCACCTCGATCTGATACTGCTTGATGAAGCCGCCGATCGCCGCCACCTCGGCCACGCCAGGCACGCTCTCTAGTTGGTAGCGCAGATACCAATCCTGGAGGCTCCTAAGCTGCGCCAAGTCGTAGGTCCCCGACTCATCCACCAAGGCATACTGATAGACCCACCCCACCCCAGTGGCATCAGGCCCCAAGGTCGGCGTGACGCCAACCGGCAGCTTGCCGGTCAGCTTCTGCAGATATTCCAACACGCGACTCCGCGCCCAATAGAGATCGGTCCGGTCCTCGAAGATCACATAGACATAGGACACGCCATATTCCGAGACCCCGCGGACCCGCTTGACGCGAGGGCCAGCGAGGAGGGACGTGACAATCGGGTAGGTGATCTGGTCTTCAATGAGTGTGGGGCTGCGGCCAGGCCACTCAGTGTAGATGATCACTTGCACATCCGACAGGTCCGGGATCGCGTCCAACGGAACTGCAAACACCGCCCAGACACCCCAAGCGGCCAGCAATAGCGCGCACAGGATCACCAGGACCGGATTCCGAGCGCTTGCCTCGATCAGTCGTACGATCATTTCATGCCCTTCATGCCGCCCGTCTTGCCTTCGTGCGCGCCGCGCATCTGCCAATCGCCCATCCCAATCTGGCCCATCATCGCCTGCATGCTGGACGTCGAGGCCAATTTACTTTCTGCGTCCAATAAGAACTGCGCCGAGGTCACGACCCGATCCCCTTCCTTGATGCCTTGCAGAATCTCCACACGATCCTGGCTTCGCCTACCCACTTTGACCGGATAGGGTTGATAGACGCCTTGCCCACGATCCAGAAACACGAGTTGGCGCAGTCCGGTCTCCAGAACCGCTTCTTTCGGAACCACCAAAGTTTTGACCTCGTCGGTGCGCAATGTGACGGTGCCGTACATGCCCGGCTTCAACTTCAGCTTCGGATTCGGCAATTCCAGCCGCACCCGAACCGTGCGAGCTTCTGCATTCAACGTCGGGTAGATGTAGGACACTGTGCCCTGAAAACTTTCTCCTGGATAGGCTGCGAAGGTGACCGAGGCCGGTTGGTTGAGCTTCACGGCGGCCACCTCTGATTCGTAAATGTCGGCATAGATCCAGACGGCGGACAGGTCTGCCACTTCATAGAGGGTCGTCTCTGGCTCCACATACTTTCCCGGCAGGGCCTCGCGCTTGAGGACGATCCCGGAGGACGGGGCATAGACGGTCAGGACCGCGTCGGCTTTCCCCCGACGTGCAACGGCAGCGATCTGCTCATCAGTCAAATCCCAGAGTCGAAGGCGCTCGCGCGCACTGGCCACAAGGGAGGCCGCGTTGTCCTTGGCATCAGCCAAGGGACTGGCAGCCACTTGGGCCTGCGTGTTTAAGGCCACGAGATATTCGTCTTGTGTGGCCAGGAGGTCCGGCGAGTACAGGGTAAAGAGGGGCTCGCCCTTGCGGACCGGTCGACCGATCGAGTTGACGAAGACCTGTCGGACCCACCCGGAGACCTTCAGGTTGACTTGGGTGAGACTCCGTTCGTCGTAATCCACGATGCCGACCGTCCGGATTGCCTGCTCCAAGGTGCCATAGGCAACTAGCTCACTTCGCACTCCGATCAACTGTCGCGTGACGGCTGGAATGGCGACTGCTGCGGTAGAAGAAGGGGCAGCGGCACCCATCCCCGGCATGCTGGCCATCTCCATTGGCTTCATGCGGGACATATCGCCCATCATCCTGTGAGCCGTGAAGAATCCCGCGACCGCTCCGGCTGCGACACAGGCAGCCGCGATCACAATCATCAAGCCTTTTCCATGTTGGTTCTCTCTCATGGGGTCGTCCTCCTCATATCCGCCTTAGCTGTTTGTGCCAAGGTCGCTCCCGACCACCTGTTCGAGTTCAGCCAGGCGCTGTTCCCTCTCGACAAGCGCTCGGTAGTACTCAAGCTGGAACCCTCGTAGCGCGCGCTCGGTCTCAATAAGGTCCAGAAATCCTGTCTTCCCCGTCCGATACTCGGCCCGTGCGGCTTCCACGCCCTGCTCAGCCTGTGGCAGCACAGTGGTCCGATACAGCACGGCCACTTCCCAATTGGCCCGGACTTTTGCCAGCAGATCCCGAATCTGGAAGCGGGTCAGGTTTTCCGCGGTGTGGAGGTCTGCGCGTGCCGCCGCGACCGCTGCTGATGCCTCCTGCACCCCCGCGTCGTACTTTGGCTTGGTCCAGAAGGCAAAGGGCATGTTGATGGACACCACAGCGCCGAACCCGTCGTTCGCATTAAAGTTCTGAAAGCGCTGGAACGCCAGATGGAAGTCTGGGTAGTACTGGCGCTGAGCGAGTGCCCGGGCGCGTTCGTTCCGCTGGATGGCCAACTCGCCAGCTTTCAGCTCAGGTCTGGCGGTGATTGCGATCTGAAACAGTTCTTCGAGGTCCTTGTCGAACCGCTGGTCGTGCGGCGCCTGCGGAGGCTCCAACGGAAACCGTGGGTCCCGGTCTAGAAGGGTGTTCAATTTGGCCTGTGCGGTGTCGCGGCGCTGCTCCAGCGCTGGGAGATGCTGGTGAAGGGAGGACAGCTCAACCTGGGCTTTGAGCACATCAACCTGACTGCCTTTCCCTGCCCGGAACTTGGCGTTGGCGATCTCAAAAAACTGTTTGAGCAGGTCGACCTGTTCATGATGAATCTGGATCGCCTTGTGTTCGAGAAACAGGTCGTAGTAGGCCTGCTTGAGGCGGGCGATCAGGTCCCGTTCCCTGGCGCGCAGGGCCTGCTCAGTCATGTCGGCCGAGCGGCTGGCCACTTCCCCCTTGAGGGCCAGCTTGCCTGGGAATGGAAATGTTTGCGACACACCAAAGATGCTGTTCTGCGTGTGTGTCACGTTGAAGGTCTGGGGGAAATTCCAGAGCTGGACTTGCAAGGTCGGGTCATCCAGTGAACTCGCCTGGGCAACCCGATTCGCAGCTGCCTCCCATTGCTTGCGGGCTGCCTGAATCTCCGGATTCCGCGCTAAGGCTTCCTTGATCAAGTCCGGTAAGGCGAAGGTCTCACGCGGGGACTGATCCGCCGCGTACGCACCATGTGGCGCCCCGTGTGAGAGTACCAACCCCATCACCACCACTTTCAGACAATTAAGTCGTGTATTCCATTTCATCGAGAGTCCTCCTCGATTTCCCGCAGCCGAACGCCTGAGCCGGCCAGCCGATGCAGGGACTGCAACAACACCGGTCTGCGACCGACCTGGTCAGAGCACGAACTCCGTTGCGGGAGCTATGACGAAAGGTTGATTAGGGTGTGGACTGACGCGATCAGATGCGGAGAACTGCGGTCTTCAGAAGGATATCCTGTGGGGGACCGTCGCCGGGGTGTTCAAACAAGCGGGTACTAAATGCAGAAAGATGGAAGGGATGAGACGACCAGGAACCGTCTTCGGGACAGAGGAGTTGGCAATTAATTGTCTGTTGGCCTTCGGTGGCAGACTGCACACCCAGGGTCTTGAAGGCATCGCAGAACTGGCGGACCGGCTGTTCCTGGGGATCTGAGCAACCATTTCCCATTGTTGCAGCCGTAGCGCCGTAAAGGGGGACAAGACAGGCATAGGCGTTGAAGCTCAGACCTAGGAACAACAGGACGAGGAAGCCAACTAGAAAGCCGCGCGCACGGCGCATCGGACACCTCTTTCGATTAACAAAAACATACTACCACTTCAACCCGCTGTCAATCTCACGAGTCCTGCGTCTGTGAGCGGGGTGTCACGCGTGACGAATTTCTGGAGTTCTTGGAAGTCGCGATGACTATGCAGGGCTGCCCGGGCGAGGAGTGGGCGCTCAAGGCTTATGCCATCTACAAAGAGTGCGCCGCTCGCACACAGCCAGTCGAGAACCTACCCTGGTGCGCTCAGGGGGCTAAAAGAGGCGAGGCGGATGGTCTGTGACGGTCGTTTCCGGATATGTTAGAAGTCCGTTCTCAATCTTGGCAAAAGGTGTGAGCTGGTGCGGTTGGGCCTCTGCCGTGGTGAGGATATGCCGGACCGTCCAGCCTCGGCTCACCAGCGCATCGGCGATCAGTGATCGGTGGCACCGCCAGGGGACTGCTTCCGCACACATGATGGCGGTCAGTCTCTTCTTGCCATAGGCCGTCAGCTCTGTTGTTGTCTGCCCT
>Ga0209058_1001597_pt1 | contig 19221 bp, 14 predicted proteins | sample GraSoiAngelo_147_FD_185904 | JGI IMG/M metagenome (GOLD analysis project Ga0209058, IMG submission 185904) | Grasslands soil microbial communities from the Angelo Coastal Reserve, California, USA - 14_1009_05_40cm (SPAdes) (version 2) | ecosystem: Environmental > Terrestrial > Soil > Grasslands ... | reverse complement strand
CGACCAGGCGACCGCCAGGCCGACGGCCGAGAAGACCGTCGCCGCGACGAAGAGCGCGGGGAAGCCGCCCAGCCGAACGAGCTGCTCGCCGAGCGTCGGGGCGAGCGCGTGGGTGGCGAGGGTCGAGACACCGAAGAGACCGAGGGCCGCCGCCCGGCGCCCCTCGGGCGCGAACTCCGCCGCCAGCGTCGAGGCCGCGTTGAAGCCGGCCGCGAAGGCGAGCCCCTGCACCGCGCGCAGCACGAAGATCGCCGGCCCGATCCGCCCAACCAGGAGGAAGGCGCCCGACGCGGCCGACATGGTGGCGATCCCGCCGAGGAGGAAGATGCGCCGGCCAAAGCGGTCGAGGAGCGCGCCCACGGCGAGCACGCTCACCAGGCCGGCGAGGCCGCTCGTTCCCATCACGAGCCCGATCGTGCGCTCCGTGCCGCCGAGCGCGCGCACGTGCAGCGGCAGGAGGAAGAACGACGTGAAGGTGAGGAAGAAGCAGAAGTTCGCCGCGGTCAGGCGCGCGAAGCAGGCCGTGCGGGTGGAGGGCGACATGGGCGCGATGGGCGCGACGCGGCTTGCCGCGACGAGGCGTGCATTATACAGACCCCGCATGGCGACGGAACGACGGCGCGAGCTCCGCCGGCGCCGCAAGCGGCGCCGCGAGCGCCTGAAGCAGCGCCGCCGCGAGCAGCAGAAGGAGCGCCGCCGCTCGCCGCGCGCGAAGACGTAGCGGAGCGAACGCGAGCGTCGGTGCGGCGTCGGCGGGGGCGCGCTGGCGGCGCCTCTGCGCCGGCACGCCCGCGCCACCGTGGAGGCCCGTGCGGCCGGCGCAGCGAAGCCGCGGGGGCGGCCCCGCCACGCCTTTGCAAGAGCTCTACGCCGCCGAGCGGCGCTCGTCGCCGATGACGCCGGGGAGGACGACGCGGAAGCGGCTGCCGCTCCCGAGCGTGCTCGTGACCTCGATCGTGCCGCCGAGTCGGCTCACGAACTGCTTCACGATGTAGAGGCCGAGGCCCACGCCGCCGTGGCGGCGCGTCGTCGTGCCGTCCACCTGACGGAACATGTCGAAGATGATCGGCAGGTACTCGGCGCCGATGCCGATCCCCGTGTCGCGCACCTCGATCACCAGGGCCTCGGCCTGGACCACGAGGCGCACCCGCACCTCTCCCTGGCTGGTGAACTTGAAGGCGTTGCTCACCAGGTTGCGGACCACGAGGGCCACCTTGGCGCGATCGGTCATGATGCGCTGGGCGACGTCCTCGGGCGTCTCCCACTCGAAGGCCACCTCGGGCACGCGCGGCAGGCCGCAGGTGCTCGCGTGCAGCGCCTGGAGGAGGTCGCGGAGCGGCACGGCGGAGATCTCGACCATGTCGCGGCCGGCCTCGAGGCGGCCCACGTGCAGCGTCGCCTCGATCAGCTCGAGCAGCTCGCGCCCGCGGGCGTCGAGGCGGTCGATCAGCTCGCGCTGCCCCGCGGTGATCGGGCCGACGGCGCCCTCGCGCAGCATCTCGGTGTAGCCGATGATCACGTTGAGCGGCGTGCGCAGCTCGTGCGACATGGTCGACACGAACTCCGACTTGAGCCGGTCGGCGGCCTCCAGGTCGGCGACCATGCGGGCGTTCTGGAGCGCGATCGAGGCGTGGTGGCCGAGACCCTCGGCCAGGCGGTGCTGGCGGCGGCTGACGGCGCGCCGCTCCTGGTTCCGCCCGACGGCGAGGAAGCCGGCCACCCAGCCGCTGCGGAAGAGCGGGACGGCGATCCAGGTGCCCGAGCGCCAGCTGCGCGGCAGCCAGAGGGGGCGCACGGTGGCGCCATCGGCGATCAAGAGCTCGCGGCGCGTGATCGCCTCCTGGAGCCTCGGGAAGTCCTCGAGGCGGAAGCGCCCGCTGCTCATGGCCTCGAGGTCCGCCTCCGGGAAGCCGGTGCCGCCCACGATGCTGAAGGTCCCCGAGCGCTCGTCGAAGCGGGCAGCGACCGACCAGGGGAGATCGAGGACCTCGGTCGCGCCGCGCACGAGCATCTGCCAGAGCGCGTCCTCGTCCAGGCAGGCGCTGAGCCCCTGCGAGAGGGAGAGGAGCACGCGCGAGACATCGGCGTCCTCCTGCTGTTGCTCCATGCTGCGCACGTTGACGAGCGCGAGGGCCGCCTGCCGCGCGATGCCCTGCACCAGCTCCATCAGGTCCTGGGCGTCCTCCTCGCCGTAGCCGACGAAGAGCGCCCCCTCGAAGGAGCCGCGGCACACCATGGGCGCCGCGAAGCCGCGGCTGAAGGGCAGCCCCACGCGTCCGGAGACGAGCGCATGGCTGGGCGCGGCGCCGAACTGGACCACCTCGCCCGCGCGCAGGCGCCCGACGATGGGCAGGTCCGCCGTATAGCGGACGTCGGCCTCGCCGCCCGACTCCTCGCCGCGCCCGTGCGCCGCCGAGAGGCGGAGGCCCTGGCGGTCCGCGTCCCAGAGGAATATCTCCACCCGCGGCACGCGCACGAGCGCGACCGTGGTGTCGCACACCGCGCGCAGCAGCGCCTCGAGCGTGTGCATCGCACTCACGTGCTGCGCCACGTCGAGGAGGACACGCACGCGCGCCGCCGCGCGCTCGTTGCGGCTGAGCAGCTCGCCGCGCTGGGCGGCGAGCGTCCGGCTGCGCTCCTCGTGCTCCCCGAGGAGGCCGCTCAGGAAGTGGCTGAGATAGGCGCAGAGCCCATCGACCGTGGTGACGGCCACGATCACGAGGGCGACGAAGCCGCCGTCGCGGTAGGCGTCCGGGCGATAGAAGCCACCCAACCCGAAGTGCGCGACGATTCCGGTGAGCTCGCTCGCGCCGAGGAGCGCGACCTCCACCGTGGCGAGCGCGACATGGATGAAAGCCTGGCGCAACGGCAGCACGGCGCCGTAGGCGAAGAAGCCGGGAGCGAAGAAGAGGATGCCGATGCTGTTGAGGCCGCCGCCGAAGTGGAGGAGGAGCACCAGCGACACGACGTCGAGCGCGACCTGCGCGTTGACCACCGCGGCCAGCCGTCGGGGGTGGACGGAGCGCACGAGGCGTCGCCCGACCTCGTTGTAGATGCAGACGGCGAGCGCGACCGCCAGCACCGGCTCGAGCACCAGCTCGGCGGGGAGCAGTATCTTCTCGATGATGGCGACCACCAGCCCGGCCAGGACGGTGATCCGGCGGAGGGCGATCATCCACAGGACCAGGTCCACACGTATGCGCGGCTCGCTGTGAGGCACGTCGGGAAAAGCAAGCGTCGGGCCAGCGGCGGCGGCAGGGGGTGGGGCCGGATCTCCGCGGAAATGCAGAGCCCCGCGTCGCGGAGGACGCCGTGGCGCCCGCCACACCGCGGACCGAGACGTCACATGTGTCACGCCCGCGCTACGGATTCCCTGCCGCCAGCCAGCCGGTCAGCCGGCCGAGCTCCTCGCGCCCGCCCTCCCAGAGGAGGGTGCGGGCCTCGCGGGGGCGCCAGACGCCGCCCGACTCGCCCACCAGCCCGGGCGCCGGATCGCGCAACACGGCGGCGCGCAGGAACGGGAACTCGTCGATCAGCGCCGCCACCTCCGAGTCTGCAAAGAAGGGCGCCGTCATGGTCTCGGCGGGCAGGTGGCGCGGACGGCGTTCGCGCTCGCGCTGGGTCTCCTCGCTCGCCCACGCGACCGCCGCCCCCTCGTAGTATCGGAGGACGGTGCGGAGCCCGCCCAGCACCGCCGCGGGGGCCGCCTCGCGCCCGGCGAGGGTCTCGACCTGGCGGCGCACCCGGAGGACGTCCTCCTGGTAGGCGCCGAGGCGGCTGCCGCCGGCGAGCGCGGAGAGTCCGCGCGTCACCTCCTCGACGCTCACGTGCGTCCCGGGGGGCAGCGGCGGGGGCGGCAGCGTGGCGACCAGCGTGCGCACGCTCGGCGCCTCGGCCGGTGCCGGCGGGACGGCCGCCGCGAGGGCGCGCTCCCAGGTGCTCGGGCCGAGCGCGAGCGGGACCTCGGCGGCGGCGCGGCGCACGAGGAGCAGCACGGCCTTGTGCTCGCGGCGCGCCTCGCGCACCACGCGTGCGTACTCGGCGCAGCTCGGCGCGAGCGCGCCGTTCGCCTGCACCACCGTGTCGCCGACCCGGAGGCCGGCCGCCGCCGCGGCCGACTCGCCGTCCACCGCCGCGACCGCGAGCCCGCTCGCCGCCGCCGCCGCGAGCGCGAGCCCCGTCTGGCCCCGGTCCTCTTCGCACGGACCCGCCGCGCGGGCGCTCCCCGCGGTGGCCAGCACGAGCCCGAGGGTCAGGAGACGAGCGTGCGCCATGCGTCCTCCACCGCGGCCTGCAGGGCCGCGGGCGGACCGTCGTTTTCGATCACCAAGTCGGCCTGCCGCCGCCGCTCGGCGTCGGACAACTGCGCGTCGAGGCGGCGCTCGACCTCCTCGCGCGTGAGCCCGCGCGCGGCCACGATGCGCGCGATCGCGTGCTCGCGCCCGGTGGAGACCACCCACACCCGATCGACGAGCGGCCGCCAGCCGGCCTCGAGCAGGACCGCCGCCTCGACCACGAGCGGCCCGTCGAACCCCTCGGCGCGCGCGGCGGCGATGCGGCGGCCGACCTCGGCCGCGATGAGCGGGTGCACGAGCGCGCCCAGGCGCGCGCGGGCCGCCGGTTCGGCGAACACGCGCGCGCCGAGCGTGCGGCGATCGATCGCGCCGTCCGCGCCGACGACGCCCGGGCCGAAGGCCTCGACCACGCGCGCGAACCCCTCGCTGCCCGGACGGTAGACCTCGTGCCCGATCCGGTCGGCGTCGATGACGCGCGCCCCGAGCTCGGTCAGGATCGCCGCTACGGTGCTCTTGCCCGCGCCGATCCCGCCCGTGAGCCCGACGATCGGAGCCGCCATCGCCGCCGTCGCTATCCCAACCCGGACGGCAAGTCGAGGTTCCCCGCGCCCGCGTGCTATAGAGGCGCGCCGCGCTCCCCCATGAAGCTCGCCAGCCACCGCCGTCGGATCGCGCTCCCTGGGGGCGGGGCGGTGTCGGCGGTGGTCGCGCTGCCGCCGGGCTTCCGGCGCGGCGGCCGCACGCCCGCCGTGATCCTGGCGCACGGCGCCGGCGGCGACATGACGAACCCCTTCCTCTCGAGCGTGCAGACCGGCCTCGCCCGCGAGGGCTTCGTGGCGGTCAAGTTCAACTTCCCCTACACGGAGGCCCGCCGGCGCGCGCCCGACCCGCGCCCCGTGCTCGAGCGCTGCTACCGTGCGGTCGTGGACGCCGTGCTCGCCGATCGCTCGCTCGGGCCGCCCTGGATCGCGATCGGGGGCAAGTCACTGGGCGGCCGGATCGCCTCCCACCTCGCCGCCGCCGGCGCCCCCGCGCGCGGCCTGCTCTTCCTCGGCTATCCGCTGCACCCTGCCGGGCGGCCGGAGCAGCTCCGCGCCGACCACCTCCCGGGCGTGGCGCTCCCGATGCTGTTCGTGCAGGGCACGCGCGACACCCTCTGCGACCTGGAGCTGCTTCGCCCCGTGCTCGCCCGGCTGCCGCGCGCGACGCTCCACACCATCGAGGGTGGCGACCACTCCTTCCGCGTCCCGCGCCGCGCGGGACGAACGGACGCCGACGTGTGGACGGAGATCGTCGCGGTGGCCGCGCGCTGGCTGCGGGGGCTCGGCGCGTAGCGGGCGCGCCGCGCCGCGACTACCCGCGCGGCGCGAGCGCGGGCCGGACGAGGCCGGCGTGATACGCGCGCAGCCAGGCGACGGTCGCCGTCTCGCCCTCGGCCACGAGGCGGAGGATCTCGCGCGTCTCGAGGTCCTGGTCGAGCCGCTCGAGCACGTCGGCTATCGGCCGGGTCGCGGCTGCGTCGTCGGGGTAGCGAGCGAGGAAGAGCGCGAGCTTCTGCTCGTCGGAGACCTGCGCCGAGCCGAAGCGCTCGACGGCGGCGGCGCGCACGGGCTCGGCGAGCTGCGCGCTCGGCCGAACGCCCATCTCGCCCAGGCGCTCGGCCAGAAGCTCGGCGTGGGCGGCCTCCCGCTCCGCGATGACGCGCAGCCCGCCGCGGAGGCCGTCGAGGGCGCAGACGGCGATCCACGCCGCCAGCACCTCGGCCGAGGCCGCCTCGGCCGCCCGCAGGTCGTCGAGGAAGCGGATCACCCACTCGCGCTCGGGCTCGGGAGCGCTCACGGCTTCACGCCCCTTCCCGCTCGAGCGCGTCGCGCATGCGCCTCAGCCAGCGGAGGCTCGCCCGCTCGTCGTCGACGATCGTTTCGAGGAGCGCCTGGGTCTCGGCGTCCCCCTGCGCCCCGCGCACCAGCTCACCGAGTCGGGCATCCTCGCCCGCAGGCAGGCGTCCGAGGAGGAGGGCCAGCTTCGAGCGGTCGGAGACGCCCGGATCGGCGACCACGCCGCACAGCGCGGCCAGATCGCGACTCGGCCGCGCGCCGGGAACGCCGCCGAGCGAGCGCAGGCGCGCCTCGGCGAGGGCGGCGTGCCGCCGATCCCGCGCGCGGATGACACGCAGCCCGCCGCGGAGGCGCACATCCGCGCAGGCGACGATCCAGCGCCCGATCGCCTCGGCGCCCGCCCACTCGGCCGCCTGGAAGGCGTCGAGGAGCCCGAGCACCCGCGCTGGCTCGGAGCCGGGAAGCGGCCGGAGCATCGCACGAAGGCTACGGCTTCCGTGCCGGGAGTGTCAAACTTCGCGCCTACTTGCGGCCGACGACGCGGATCTTGTGCCGGCGCTCGACGGGCGGCGCCTCGCTGCGCGTGAGCACGGCCGCGAGCAGCTGCCCGAGCCGCAACGCGCCCCCGGCGTGCACGGGGTCGGCGAGCGCGGCAGCGAAGGCGGCCGCGGCGTCGTCGGGGCCGGGCACGAGGATCACGCTCGGCGGCGGGTCGAGCGCGGCGAGCCGCGCCACGATCCCGTAGCCGTCGCGGCGGGGCAGGGCCAGATCCACCACCACCACCTCCGGTCGGACCACCTGGAGGAGGTCGCCAGCCTGCTTCGCGTCCCAGGCCATCGACACCGAGAGGCCCCCACGCGCGAGCGCCTGACGGAGGCTCATGAGCGCATCCACCTCGGCGCCCGCCGTGACCACCCGCGTGCCGCGCACGGCGTAGCGCGCGAGCGTCGCCACCACCTCGTCGGGATCGATCGGGCTCCCGACCGCCTCGATCATGCCGAGCATGAGCGCGCGGTCGGCGCCGGGATCCGCCAGACAGCCCCAGAAGCGCGCCCCGTAACCCGCCGCGCGCGCCGCGGCGACCGCGCCGAGCGCACCGGGCGCGAGCAGGTTCACGACGATCCGCGCCGGCGAGAGCTCCGCGAGCTGCTCGGCCAGGTCGTCCGCCGGCGGCATCACCTCCACGTGATGCTCGTCGAGGGCCCTCTCTCTCCAGCTGTCCGCGACGTCGACCACGAGGATCGGCCGCCGTCCGGTCTCCATCTCGCGCACGCGCGGCCGCGCCGCGGCCGGCGCCGTCACCGTCACCACCCGCACCGGCTCGCTTGCGGGCGGAAGTGGGGCCGGGGGCGGCACCGCGGCAGGCGGGGCCTTCAGCCGATCCCCCTCAGCGCGCAGCCGCTCGAGCTCGGCCGCCTGGGCCTTCACCTCCGTGGCGCGCCGCGCGAGGCTGGCCTCGAGCTCGCCGAGCGCCGCCTGTGCCGAGCCGAGCGCGCTCGTGAGCTGCGCCCGCTCCTCCCGCTCGCGGGCGAGCGCCTCGCGCAGGTGGGCGTCGGCGCCCGAGGCCGCGGTCGCGTCGGCGGCCAGACGATCGCGCTCCGCCTCCGTCGCCGACAGCGACTCGCGCAGGCGGTCGCGCTCGGCGGCGAGCGACTCGAGGCGTGCGGCGAGCGTGGCCATGTCGGCGTCCCGCTCGCGGCCCGCGCTGGTCGTCCGCCCCGCCTCCTCGCGCAAGCGCTCCGCCTCGCGCGTCAACTCGCCCAGGCGCGCGGTGGCCGCCAGCTCGCGCGCCCGTCCCTCGCCGAGGGCGATCTCGAGCCGGTCCTGCTCGGCGCTCGCGGCCCGTCCGGCCGCCACCAGGCGCTCGATCTCCGCGTTCGCGCGCGCCGCCTCGTCCTCGAGCGCGCCCGTGATCGCGCGCGCCGAGCCGAGCGCCCCGCCCAGCATCTCGACCTCGGCCGTCGCCGCCGCCAGCGCGTCCTCCACCCTCCGCGCACGCTCGCGCGCCTCGTGCACGGCCTCCTCGCCCTGCAACCGCTCGCGCCCGCCCGCCGTCTCGAGCTCCTCGCGCAGGCGCTGCTCGCGCGCCACCGCCGCGCGGAGCTCGCTCGCGAGCGCCGCGTGTCCCTGCTCCCGCTCGCGGAGCTGGGCGCGGGCGCCAGCCACGGCCTCCTCGGCCTCCTCCGCCCGCGTGCGCAGGCGCTCGACCTCGGCCGCCCGCTCCGCGGCGCGCGCCGCCGCCGTCGCCTCGTTCGCCGCGGCCGCCCGGCGCACCCCCTCGAGGTCGGCGATCGCGCTCGCCGTCGCACGCTCGGCCGAGGCACGCGCCGCCTCGAGCGCCGCCTCGGCGCGCGCCCGCGCGGCGCGCTCGGCCGCCGCGGTCTCGAGCGCCGCGGCCAGCCGCGCCCGCTCGCGCTCGGCGCCCGCCAGCGCGGCGGCGAGCGTCTCGGCGCGCTCCGCGTCCCGCTTCGCCTGCTCGAAATCAGCGGCCAGCCGCGTCCGGTCGGCCGCGGCGAGCTCGAGGGCCGCGCGCAGGCGATCGGTATCACCGCTGCGCGCCGCGAGCTCGGCGGCGAGCACGGCGCGCTCGGCGCTCCGCGCCGCCACCTCGCCGCGCAGCTGCTCGCGGTCGGCCACGAGCGCCGTCACCTCGGCAGCCGGCTTGGGGACCGGAGCGGCGACCGGCGCCCGCGGCGCGCCGACCGGCTCGACGCCGCCCCGGCGCCGCACCGCCTCGATCATCGCCGCCAGCTCGCCGAGCGGGCGCTCGAGCGTGCGCACGTCGCGCTCCGCGAACGAGCGCGGCGCGAGAGCGATCAGCACGAGGCTGCCGACCGGCGTCGGTCCGGCGTGCAGCGGGATACACGCGATGGTGCGCACCGCCGCCGCATGCTCGACCAGGCGCGGGACGTAGCGGTTCCGCGCCACGCTCTCGATCAGGTAGGCGCGGCGGTTCAAGAGCCCGTTGAGCGGCATGTCCCACGCCGTCGGGTCGGTGCGGCGCGCGTTGCGCAGGCGGCGGCAGCCCTCCTCGGAAAGGCCGACCTCTGCGACCAGACGGAGGAGCCCCTGCCGCTGGTCGAAGAGGCAGAGGGCGCCGGCCTGCGCCCGGCTCGCCTCGAGGATGGCGCGCAGCGCGGGCTCGAGCGCATCCTCGGGCGCCGCGGCGTCGGCGGCGATCTCACGCAGCCGCTCGCGCAGCGCCTCCCCCACCGCGGGCGGCCGAGCCGCGGGCGGGGCCGACGTCTCCGGCGCCGCGTTCCGCCCCCCGGGGCGGCGAGGCTTGCGGGGGAAGATCGCCATCGCGCGCCTTTTGCAACGCCTGTGCCGGGTGGAGGCGATCCTCCTCCCGGCCCGAAGGCGGCCGGATGGTCAAAAACGCACACCCGGCGGTACGATTGCGTCGCAGGACGGAGGCGCTCCCAACGGCCGCGAAGAGTTGACTTCGGGCGGCCCAATGGGCATGGTCCCTGCTTTCATGCGCTCTTTCCGCGCCAGTCAGGTCCTCATGGCACTCGCCTGCTGGAGCCTGGCGACCCCGGCCCGCGCCTGGGACGATCCGGTCGCGGGCCTCGCCGCCCGCGCGCGCGCCGAGTGCGAGACCGGCCGCCGCGCGACCGATCGGCAGGTGCGGAAGGATCACTTCGACCGCGGCCAGGCGCTCGCCGAGCGCGCCGTCGCGCTCAACGACACGAGCGCCGACGCGCACTTCGCCCTCTTCTGCAACCTGGGCGAGCTCATGCGCCTCGACGGCGAGACCCTCTCCCAGGTCTTCCAGCTCCGCCGCCTGATGGCGGAGGTCAACCGCACGCTCGAGCTCGATCCGAATCACGTCGATGCGATGGCCGCCAAGGGCACGCTCCTCGTCCGCCTCCCGCGCCTGCTCGGTGGCGACGCCGTGAGGGGCGAGGCGATGCTCCGCCAGGTGATCCTGCGCGACCCGAGCGCGGTCAGCTCGCGTCTCGCGCTCGCCAACGTGTGCGAGGCGCGGGGCGACCGCGACGAGGCGCTCGCCTTCGCCACCCGCGCGCTCCAGATCGCGCGCGAGCAGGGCCGCGCCGACAAGATCGCCGAGGCACAGGCGACGCTCGCCGAGCTGCGCGCGGCCCGCTGATCGCGCCGCGATGGCCTCGCCGTTCTCCGCCGAGACGCGCGAGGCGATGCTCGCCGCCCTCCCCGGCACGGCGCTCGATCTCCTGGTCATCGGCGGCGGCATCACGGGCGCCGGCGTGGCGCGTGACGCGGCGCTGCGCGGTCTCCGGGTGGCGCTCGTCGAGCGCCTCGACTGGGCCGCCGGCACCTCGAGCCGGAGCTCGAAGCTGATTCACGGCGGCGTGCGCTACCTCGAGCAGGGCGACCTCGGCCTGGTGCGCGAGGCGGCGAGGGAGCGCAGCGTGCTGCGCCGCCTGGCGCCCCACCTGGCGCTCCCCGTCCGCCTGCTCATGCCGACCTACGGCCGCGCGGGGCACGCGAAGCTCGGCCTCGGTCTCTGGACCTTCGAGCACATCGCCACCGTCGCGCCCGAAGAGCGGCACGCGATGTGGAGCCGCGAGGAGGTCCTCGAGCGGGAGCCGACGCTCGACGGCACGCGCCTCCACGGCGCCGCCACCTTCCTCGAGTACCAGACCTGTGACGCGCGCCTCGTGCTCGAGACCGTGCTCGGCGCGCACGTCGCGGGCGCGCGCTGCGTGAACCACGTCGAGGCGACCGGGATCGCGGACGGCGAGGTCGCCCTGCGCGACACGCTCACGGGCCGGAGCACTCGTGCGCGCAGCCGGATCGTCGTGAACGCCGCCGGCCCGTGGGTGGACGAGGTGCGGCGGCGCGCGGGCGCGCTCGCGGGGCCGAGGCTCCACCTCACCAAGGGCATCCATCTGGTCGTGCCGCACGGGCGGCTCCCGGTGCGCCACATCGTCGTCATGCAGGCCCGCGACCGCCGCGCGGTCTTCGCCGTGCCGCGCGAAGGCGTCACCTACCTCGGCACGACCGACACCGACCACGGCCCGCCCACCGACCATCCCGCGGTGACGGGCGAGGACGCGGACTACCTGCTCGAGGCCGCCAACCGCACCTTCGCCGGGCCCCCGCTCGCGCGCACGGACGTGGTGGGGGCGTGGGCCGGGCTCCGGCCGCTGCTCCACGAGGAGGGCAAGCGCGCATGGGAGATATCGCGAAAAGACGAGATCATGGTGAGCGACACCGGCCTGGTCTCGATCGCCGGCGGCAAGCTCACCACCCACCGCCGCATGGCGGAGCGGGTCGTCGACCTGGTCGTCGAGCGCCTCGGACGGGCGGCCGGCGCCTGCCGCACCGCGAGCGTGCCGCTGCCGGCCGGCGCGCTCGCTCCGGAGGAGCTGCCGCACCTGGTCGATCGGGTGCGCGCGGGGCTCCCGCAGCTCGCGCCGGGCGGGGCGGAGCGCCTGGTCGCGCTCTACGGCGCGGGCGCCGAGCGCATCGTCGCCCGCGGCCGGGCCGAGCCGGCGGCCGGCGAGGTGCTGCCCGGCGGCATCCTGCGCGCGGAGGTCGCCCACGCCCTCGACGAGGAGATGGCGCTGACGCTCGAGGACCTCCTCGAGCGGCGCACGCGCCTCCTCCTCTTCGATCCCGGGCAGGGGCTGGCGTGCGCCGCGGCGGTCGCGGACATGGCTGCCGCGCGCCTCGGCTGGGACCGGGCGCGCACGGCGGCGGAGCTCGAGGGCTACCGCGCCCTGGCGGCGAGCTCGAGGGGGTTCGCATGAGCGAGATCGGCGAGGCCCTCGCCCGCGAGCTGGGGCACGACCGCGTGGCCGAGGACGCGGCGACGCTCGCCGCGCACCGCACCGACTACTGGATCCTGGCGCACCTGCGCGCGCGCCAGGGCCGCCTGGCCGGCGGGCCCGCCTGCGTGGTGAAGCCGCGGAGCACGGCCGAGGTGGCGAGCGCCATCCGCCTGGCGAAGCGCCACGGCGTCCCCGTCGTCCCCTACGGTGCGGGCTCCGGCGTGGTCGGCGGCGCGACACCGCCGGCGGGATCGCTCGTCGTCGACCTGACCGCCATGAGCCGCCTCCTCGAGCTGAACGAGCCCGCCCTCTACGCCCGCGCCGAGGCCGGGATGCTGGGCGGCGCGTACGAGGCAGCCATCGGCGCGCGCGGTTACACCAGCGGGCACTACCCGCAGTCGATCGACCGCTCGACGGTGGGCGGCTGGGTCGCGACGCGGGCCGCGGGGCAGTTCTCCACCCGCTACGGCAACATCGAGGATCTCTGCCTCGGCCTCGAGGCGGTGCTACCGACCGGCGAGGTGGTGCGCACGGAGCCCGTGGTGCCGCGCGCGTCGGTCGGCCCGAACCTGCGCGAGCTCTTCCTCGGCAGCGAGGGAGCGCTCGGCGTGGTCACCGAGGTCGCGCTGCGCGTGCACCCGCTGCCCGAGGCCCGTGCGCTCGCGAGCTTCGCCTTCCCGAGCATGGGGGCCGCGCTCGACACCGTGCGCCGCGTGCTCCGCGTCGGGTGGCGGCCGGCCGTGCTGCGCGCCTACGACCAGATGGAGACGGAGCGCCAGTTCTCCGCCTGGGCGCCGGCGGACACTTGCCTGCTCCTCGTGGTCTCGGAGGGCCCCGGCGCGCTCGTCCAGGCCGAGAGCGGGGCGTGCGCCAGCGAGGCGGCGACGGCCGGCGGCAAGGCGGTCGGGACCGGGCCGGTGGCGCACTGGCTCGAGGCGCGGAACAAGGTGCCTTCGTGGGACTTCTTCCTGGACCGTGAGATGCTGGCCGACACGATCGAGGTGGCGGCGACCTGGGACCGGATCGGGACCGTCTACGAGACCGTGGTCGCGGCGCTCGCCGGCGCGCGGGGCGTCATCGTCGCGAGCGGGCACAGCTCGCACGGCTACCCGCAGGGGACGAACATCTACTTCACCTTCGTCATGAAGCCGGAGCCGTTCGCGGACGCCGAGGCGGCCTACCTGGAGGCGTGGGGGCGCGCGCTCGGCGCCACGGTCGCCGCGGGCGGCACGATCTCGCACCACCACGGCATCGGACGGCTGCGCGCGCCGTGGCTGGAGCGGGAGCTCGGGAGCGCGTACCCGCTCCTGCGCGCGCTCAAGCGCGCCCTCGATCCGAGCGGGATCATGAACCCGGGGGTGCTGCTCACGCACGTGTAGGCGCCCCGGGTTTCACGTCCCGCCCGCGCCCTGGTATCGTGGCGTCGATGGCGTCGAGTCCCGTGGCCCGACCCGGATGAGGGGTGGTGAGCAGGCGAACGTGACCGCCGGCCGCCGCTTCGAGGTGATCATCGTCGGCGGCGGCATCGCCGGCGCCTCGCTGGCCTACTTCCTCGCCGAGCGGGGCGTGACCGACGTCCTCCTCCTCGAGCGCGAGCCGCAGGCCGGCTACCACGCCACGGGGCGCAGTGCGGCGACGCTGGCGGAGCTGGATCCGATCACGACCCTCCACGCCCTCAAGGTCATGGGCGGCCACTTCCTTCGCCAGCCGCCCGCCGGCTTCGCGGAGACCCCGCTCCTCGTGCGCTCGGGGGTCATGGTCCTCTTCAAGGAAAAGACGTGGGACGCGATCCGCGCAGCGGCGCCGGCGATCGAGCAGCTGGGAACACGGCTCATGCTTCTCTCGCCCGCCGAGGCGATCGCGCGCGTGCCCGCCCTCCTCGCCGACCGCTTCGCGGGCGCGGCACTCCTTCCCGACGACGGCCACATCGACGTGCACGCACTCCTCTGGGGCTACCTCGGCCACGCGAAGCGGCGCGGCGCCGAGCAGCGCTTCGGCGTCGAGGTGTGCGCCGTGCGGGTCGAGGCGGGGCGATGCGTCGGTGTGGTGACGGCGGGGGGCGAGATCCACGCGCGCTGGGTGGTGAGCGCCGCCGGCGCCTGGGCAGGGAAGCTCGCCGCTCTCGCCGGCGCGGCGCCCATCCCGATCGTGCCCCACCGGCGTACGATCGTGACCTTCGCCGCGCCGGTCGACGTGCGCGGCTGGCCGATGGTGCACAGCGACGACGAGCGCCTCTACTTCGCGCCCGAGTCGGGCGGCCTGCTGCTGAGCCCGATGGACGAGGACCCGATGGAGCCGTGTGACGCACGGCCCGACGACGAGGTGATCGCGCGGGGCCTCGCGCGGCTGGCCGGGCTCGCGCCGTCGCTCGTGCCGCAGACGCTGCGCCGCAAGTGGTCGGGGCTGCGCACCTTCGCCCCCGACCGCATCCCCGTGGTGGGCGAGGACCCGCGCGTGCGCGGCTTCTTCTGGCTCGCGGGCCAGGGTGGCGCCGGCATCGAGACGAGCGGCGCGCTCGGGCCGATCGCCGCCGACCTGATCGTGGACGGGAAGACCGAGCGGTTCGACGCGCGGGCGCTCGCCCCCGCGCGGTTCGCGGCCAGCTGACGCTTTCGAGCGACGGGCCGGAGAGACCGGGGAGTGGGGCGCCAGGGTCCGATGGGTGCGGGTTCGGTCATTCCGCCCTTCGTGGGGACCCTGCCCCATCCGTGCTGCCGAAGACCCGCGCGTTCTCGAATTTGAAGACGTCGTAGTGGGCCGTGTTGCCATCGAGCGAGTTCCCCTGCCAGTCCCAACTGAAGATGAAGGAGCCCTCCATGCGAGAGCTCGCCCAGTGATCGAACTCGGTCTTCAGCTCGTCGGGGCTCGGACGGCGCCAGGTGGAGTCTTCGAAGTCCTGAATGACGGCATAGTAGTGCGGGACACCCTGGCTGCTGGCCGCGGCGATGGCCCGGTCGATGTCGGCGAAGTCACAGGGCGAGCTCGCCGGTTGACGGCAGGGATAGATGTCCAGGCCGATGATGTCCGCCGTCCCGACGAAGTAGTGGTACGGATACCACTCGATCGTGCCGCCGGGCACGTAGGCCGAGTTCGAGACGACGATGTAGGTCGGCTTGGCCGGATCGTGCAGCCTGATGAGGTCCGAGCGCGCCTTGAGTTGCTGCGTCAGGTCGGGGCAGTTCTGGAGCGCCTGCTCCGGCTCGTCGGCCACGTAGTAGCCGAGGACCGCCGGATGTCCCTTGATGGCGTCGACCGCGGCCGCGATCGCCGAGTCGCCCACCCAGACCATCGCCTGCATCCCGAGCGCGGCCACGCTGTCGAGCGCGCTCTTGCTCGCCACCGAGTTGACGGCGTTGAAGCCGAGCGACTGGAAGAGCGCGTCGTGCACGCCGTGGGTAGTCTCGTACATGCCGCGCGGGAAGAAGCCGCCCGGCGGGGCGAGGGTCGTGGTCGTGGTGCTGGTGCTGGTCGTGGGGGACGTGCTGGTCGTGGTGGGCGTCCGGGTGGTCGTCGTCGTGCTCGTGGTCGAGGTCGTCGTGGTCGGGGGGGCCAGACAGTCCAGAGCCGACTTCCCCTCCTCACAGCACGTGCGGCAGGAGCGGGCGCCATCCTCACAGCGCAGCCTGCCGTCCCGGGACGCTCGATCCGCAGCCTCGATGCAGAGACGCTTCTGGCGGCGGGCCCCCTTGCGACAACGGCGGCTCCTCCCGCAGCTCTTCAGACCTTGGCGAGCCGTCCGTCGGCAGGCGCCTCTCGCGCCGAATCGCTCATCCTGAACCTGCGCAGCGCAGCTTGCCCTCTCCCTGACGCAAGCTCGCCGGCACTTTTGGTCGTTCGAATCTCCTCGGGCCGCGCCGGGCGAGGCTTCGACCGCAACCGATACGGCGCACAGAAGGGAAAGGAGCGCGGCTTTGCCGAGACGCACGGACTCTGTCCGGTCGGCTCCGAACTCAGGTGGGTCCTCGTGGCTACCAGAGGCGAGTTTCTCCCCTCGAGCTCACTCGCGCAACTCGTCACCCGGGTCATCCCGGAGTGACGGGGGACCCGCCTCGGTGCAACGAGAGCAGGAGCGCCGGCAGGTGATCGGCCTGCCAAAGCGAGCCCGGGCCGCAAGGCGGCAGGTGGTGAGGCGAATCGCCACATTGTGACCTCCCGCCTCATTGTCGAGACAGACCGTCACCGGCAGGCGCCGCGAGCCCCCGAGTTCTCTAGGCGGCTGGCGGGCACCGTTCCTGCATGCTACGGGCCTCGCAGCGGACCCTCGCGCTCTCCGAGCGCGAGATGGAGGGGACTCCTGCTACTGCCCTCACTACGAAGATGCAGGCGGGGTGGGGGAGGTCGTCCGCCGCCTCTCCGCCGCCATGGCGGCGCGCAGCGCCGGCCGCGAAGCCGCGCTCTGAAGGCGAACGCATGCATCGCGGCTCTGGTGGGCGCGCTGGTGGCCGCGCCGCTGGCGGCCGCGCCGCCGGCGCCCGCCGCCGTGCCACGGGATATCCACGCCGGCGTCCGGGTCAGGCTGGAGGCCACGATGACGAGACCCAGGACGGTCGTGGCGGAGGGGGTCGAAATCGTGGCGGGCGCCGAGGGCGAGGACGGTCTGAAGGCGGTCATCGAGACCGTGGACCCGGAGGCAAAGACGCTGACGGCGCTCGGCATCAAGATCGTCGCATCGGACGCGACGGTGCTCCGGGGGGAGAGCCACGAGCGGCTCTCGTTCTCAGCGATACGGCCGGGCCGGCTGGTCTCCGCGAAGGGGACGTTCCGCGGCGACGCGACGCTCGTCGCCTCGAAGCTCAGGATCAGGCCCGAGAAGCCCGAGAAGGCGCGAGACGTCACGCTCGAAGGACCGGTCCAGCAGGTGGATTCCGGGAGCACGAGCTTTGCGGTGCTCGGGGTGACCGTGATGCTGACGCCGCAGACGAAGATCGAGCGCGGCGGGCGCGGAGGAGAAGGGCTCGCGCGAAGAGTCGTGACGGGTGCTCCCCGAGGGGAGGCGCCTCCGTCCATTCCGAGCTACGGGGTGATCTGGGAGAAGAGGCTCACGCGCTCCGGTGCGCCCAGGGACGAGGCCGGATGGACCTGGCTCCGCACTCATGGCGTCCGGTCCGTCGTCAACTTCCACTTCCTCCCGGAGGACAAGGAGGCGTCCGAACGGGCCAGGTTCGAGCACTACCTGTCGCTGCCGTTCGAGGAAAAGGAGCCCCCCACGGACGCCGAGGCGGAGACGTTCCTCGCCTTCGTCCAAGACCCGCAGCACTGGCCCGTCCACATCCACTGCAAGGAAGGGAGATACCGCACGGGGCTCATGGCTGCCCTGGCGCGATACGCCATCGATGGCTGGTCGATCGACGAGGCGCTGGCGGAGGCGAGGCGCTACACCAGGGGCAAGGACCTGTACGCGCGGGACGTCAACTGGCTCCGCCGCTGGGCTGCCAATCACAAGCCCGGCAGCCACCCCCTCTGACAGCACGCGACCTGGATCAAGTGCGTGGCGAGTAGGAGTCGATCCAACGCCCGACCACGACCTGCGGCAACAAAAACGGAGGTGCGGGCGAGCTAACCGGGCGATTTTCCATGAGGCGGCCCCGCCCCAAGAAACAACCGCCGCTTGTCCGCCTCCATGCGCGCCAGGTAGCCCTTCTCGACCGCCGCCGACGCGAGGTAGCTGCGGTCGAGCTCGCGCCGGAGCCGCCACGTCTCGCGCGCCGCGCGCACGAGGGCGCGGAGCTGCTCCGGGAAGAGGCCCTGGAAGCCGTCGGACTTGGCGATGAGCGGGTTCGGGTGCGCTTCGACCAGGACGACCGAGGCGCCCGCCATGATGCCGGCGAGCGTCGCGGGGTGGACGAGGTCACGAATGCCGGTCCCGTGCGAGGCATCGACGGCGACCGGGAGGCCCGAGAGCTGGTAGCGGAAGGCGGCGATCGAACCGCAGTCGAGGGTGTTCCGCGTGTAGCGGTTGGCGCTCGTGATACCGCGCTCGCAGAGGATCACGTTCTCCTTGCCGCCGGTCATGATGCGCTCGACCCAGAGGAGGTAGGCCTCCGTGTCCAGCGAGTTGCCGCGCTTGTGGATGACCGGCAGCGGCGTCGTGCGCAGACGGTTCAGCAGCGCCTGGTTCTTGCTGTTCGGCTCACCGATCTGGATGCAGTCGACGCCCGCGTCCTCGTAGACGGGCACGTCGGCCGGGTCGAGGATCTCGACCACGGTCGGGAGCCCGAACTCGCGCCCGGCCTTGACGATGAGACGGAGCCCGCGCTTCAGCGACTCGGCGTCCGAGGCGCCGAGCCCCTCCCAGCCGCTGTACGGGCTCGAGCGGTACTTGACCACGCCGCCGCGCAGCGCGTTCCCGCCCGCCTCCTTCACCAGGCGGGCGGCCTCCGTGATCTGCGCCTCGCTCTCGACCGAGCACGGGCCCGAGATGAAGACCAGCTCGTCGCCCCCGCACACCACGTCGCCGATCCTGACCGTCTGGTAGATCGGGCGGTCGGGCGCACCCTTCTGCGCCGCGCGCTTGTAGGCGCGCGAGATGGGGATCAGCTGCTCGACGCCGGGGAGCTCCTCGATCTCCCCCACGGGGAGCGTCGAGATGTCGCCGTACACCCCGACCAGCGTGATCTCCTCCCCGACCATCTTGCCGGTCTTGAAGCCGAGGCCGTGGAGCTTGTCCTCGACGGCCGCGACCTCGTCGCGGGTCGCGTCGCGTCGCATCTTGACCAGCATGGCGACTCTCTCCTTGCCGGCGGCTTTGCCGGCGGGAGCTCATTGCAATAGAACTGGTGCCGATGCGTCAAGAGGCCGCGCCAGCGCTCGTGGCGGCGCTCGACGAGGGCACGAGCGGGGTGCGGGCGGTCCTCGTCGATGCGACGGGCAGGCCCCGGGCCGAGGCCTACCGCGAGGTGCTGCCGGCCTACCCGGCGCCAGGCCGTGTCGAGCACGACCCCGAAGCGCTCTGGCGCGCCACGCTCGCGGTCCTCGGCGCCGTCGTCGCCCCGGCACCCGCGGAGCGGGTGTGCGGGCTCGGCATCGCCACCCAGCGCGGCACGGCGCTCGTATGGGAGGCGGCGACGGGGCGCGCGGTCGCGCCGGCGCTCTCGTGGCAGGACGGCCGCACCGCCGCGCGCTGCCGGGCGCTCATGGCCGACGGAGTGTTCGTGAGCCCGCTCGCCGCGGCGACCAAGATCGAGTGGATCCTCGATCGCGTCGATCCGGATCGGGCCGGCGTGCGTGGCGGGCGGCTCCGCTGCGGCACCGTGGACGCGTGGCTCGCCTGGCGCCTCACCGCCGGGCGCGTCTTCGCCACCGACGCGTCCAACGCGTCGTGCAGCGGCT
>Ga0209058_1001593_pt1 | contig 19250 bp, 17 predicted proteins | sample GraSoiAngelo_147_FD_185904 | JGI IMG/M metagenome (GOLD analysis project Ga0209058, IMG submission 185904) | Grasslands soil microbial communities from the Angelo Coastal Reserve, California, USA - 14_1009_05_40cm (SPAdes) (version 2) | ecosystem: Environmental > Terrestrial > Soil > Grasslands ... | reverse complement strand
ACACCCGTTGTCAGACCCGAGTCGCTGCCGCGGCGAGGCACCTTGGAATCATTCAATCGGACCTCGCGGTCGCACTTTCGATGAGTGTGTCCCACAAGAGCATTTTCTTCGACAAGAAGATTCCGCAAGTCGATTTCGAGACTCTGCCAACCTCGTGAACCAATCCAGCGGTCGGGGTCAGAGCCTGGCTGGAGCATGCGCCTATTGAGCTTGAGCGGAGTCAGGCCACCGCGGCACCGTGTGTCCCCGTTTCCTAGGATGCGGATCTCAAGAGCCGACGAACGTTTGCGAGACCTCTTTTGAGATCCTGGGTCTCGCCTCCAAGTCCCAATCGGAAATGGTCTGGCACCCCGAAGAAACGACCTTCCGCGATGACGGTCCCGTACCGCTTCAGTAATCGACTCGCGAGTCGCGCAACATCCACGGTGCTGTGGGGGAACAACACGGTCCCGCACGAGGGGACATCCCCTTGGAGCGCCGGCATCTCCCGCAGCGCTTCCGCCGCAAGCTTGCGGTTTACGTCGAGGATCCGCTTCGCGCGCCGAAGGAAGAAATCCCACCGGCCCAGGGCCCAAGTCGCGATCGTCTGCGACAGGGCCGATCCACCTCCCGTGGTGTAGTCTTTCATGCCAGCGAATCGGTCGAGTAGGTCGGGCGCCCCGACGATCCATCCGACGCGGAGCGTTCCCAGGCCGCACACTTTCGTGACAGTGGAGAGGGCGATCATTCGAGGACCAAACTCTGCGACGCTCGGGGGCGTGTCATCGAACGCGAGCTCACGGAACGTCTCGTCCACCAGCACGTGGCCGTCGCACTCCTCCACGATATCGGCCAGCTCCCGTATGTCGGAGCGGGAGAGGGCCGTCGACGTGGGATTGTTCAGGTTCGCGAAAACGAGGAGCCGCGCCTTTCGTCCCGCCGACTTCCGCCAGCGGTCCAAGTCGAGTCGCCATCCATCCTGACAGTCTCGCGGGACCTCGACGACGTTCGCACCGACTCCTCGAGGCACGTCGCGGAGCGGAGAATAGATCGGGACGTCCACGAGGACTCGGTCCCGCGGGTGGACGAGGCTTGTGTTGACCAGGAAGTTGCCTTCCGTGGCCCCGGTGGTCACGAGCACCTCCTGCGAGCTCGCGCGATGTCGTCTCGCAATCAGCCGCCGAAGTTCAGGTGTCCCGTTCCGGAAAGTCCAATTCAGGTCGAGGTCTTTCGGCAAGCTTCGCCCGAAGCCGTCGAGGTGGAACTCGCGGATGTTCGAGTACGAAATGTTCAGCCGGGCTCTGTGGACCCTCTCGTAGTAGAGCAAGTGCTCGAAGGGAGGGAAGTCCATCGCAGCGCCGGATGGTCCGCCAACCTATGAACCTTAGGCCTATCTCTATTCGGTAGGAAAAATAAAAGTCGGGCCGCTCAGAGCGGCCCGCAGGTGTAGGTGGGGTGGCCGGGGATCCCGAGTCCGTCCGGTCGCTCGGCCCAGAGCTTGAAGATGAAGCTCCCGCGGGACTGCGGGTGAACCTCCACCAGGAAGCCGTCCTGGGCCGCGCCGCCGAACGCGACGAACCGCTCCGAGAAGACCGAGCTCAGGGTCCAGTCCGACAGGTTGGGGCTGTCGCCGTTCGAGGTGGCCACCATCGCGTAGTAGTTCAGCGCCTTCAGCAGCGCCGATCCGGAGTTCCGCACTCCGGCCGAGGCGTTCAGGCCCGGGACGACGAGGGACGCATACCCGGCGGGGTCTCGTTCCTGGATCTCGTGGAGGACCGCGGGCCAGTATTCCGCTGATCCGATCGCGCCGTTCACCGTGGCCACGCTCGTTCCCGCCGCGAAACTCGTGCCCTTTGGCGCGAGGAGCGGTCCGTGCCAGCCGATATAATAGATCAGCCGCGTTCCGGAGACGACTTCCTCGGCACCGCAGCCCGCGTAGACGGTCAGTTCGTTGGGGACCGTGTTGTTCGGGTTCCGGACCTCCATCCGCAAGACGGCCGGAATCGGTCGGTTCGCATTGTTCGCCAGCGTCGCCGTCACGCGGAACACGTCGCCCGGTGCGACCGTTTCCGGTACTCCGTCGACGGTCACCGTGACCGCAAAGCCCGTCACCTGCACGTCCTTCGACACCGTGTTGCTCAGGGTGGGCGTCAAGATGCCCACCGCACTCGCCGCCAACAGGACGACCAGGAGGATCGTCGCGCGCGGCCCCAGTTTGATTCCGTTTCCCATCGTTCGCACCTCGCCCGCCTCACCGAGGCGGGTCGACGGCTCACCGTCGCCTCGCGGGCATAAGGCGGGCGGGTGCATGCATCGTGCACGTAGGCGGCGGGCACCGTCGGAGGCGCCATCTTTTTCTCTGCGGGCGATCGTCCGATGCACGTGCGGTTTGCGATCCTCGGGGCGAGGGGGTTGATTGGAGGCGCCGTCGCGCGCCGAGCCCGTTTCGCAGGCCACCAGGTCCGCGCCGTGGTCCGGCCGGGTCGAGAAGCCCAAGGATTCCCCTCGGGGATCGAGGTCGTGCCCGCGGACCTTCGCTCACGCGAATCCGTCGTCGAGGCGGTCCACGGCGTGGATGTCGTCGTCCATGCAGCGACGGTCCCGTACCCCGAGTGGCCGCGGTTCGTCCCGCTCTTTGCGGAAAACGCTCTTGCGGCCGCGGAAGCCTCGGGCGCCACCCTGGTCTTTCCCGGCAACGTGTACGTGTACGGCCGTCCACGATCCCGGTCCGTGACGGAGGACCATCCGCAAGAACCGCACACGGTGAAAGGACGGATTCGCCTGGACGTCGAACGGAAGTTGCTTCAGGCCCACCGGGACGGACGCGTGGACCTCGTCCTTCCGCGATACCCGGACGTCTACGGCCCCGGTGGGATGCACCCGGACTTCCTCCCGGTCTTCGAGGGCGCCCTCAACGGGAGACCGTGCCGTTGGCCGCTCGATGCGGACGCGCTGCACGAATTCATCCTGAACGACGACGCGGCCGAAGCGATGCTGAAACTCATCCGGACGCCCGCGGCGCACGGCCGTGCGGTCCACGTCCCGGGGCCACATCCGATCGTGTCGAGGGACTTCATCCGGCTCGCCTACGCGGCCGCGGGGTCGGACGAGCCCTCTGTCCGAGTTTTCGGCCGCGGGATGTACCGTCTGGTCGGTCTCTTCAACTCGATGGCGCGCGCCGCGTACGAGATGGCCTACCTCTTCGACGATCCGATCCTGCTCGATGGATCGCTCTATCGATCGCTCACGGGAAGCCCGCATCCGGCGACGTCATACGAGGACGGCGTGCCACGGACCTTGGAGTGGTTCCGAACCCATCGGACAAGAGCTTAATACCGCGGCATCCTCTTGAGATCCGTTGCGGAGGTTCCTGCGGTGACGGATGTAATTCTGGCGGGCGCCTGCCGCACTCCGGTGGGCAAGTACGGGCGCGCTTTCCGGAACGTGGAGGCGGTCAAGCTCGGGAGTACGGTCATCGCGGAGGCGGTGAATCGGGCGGGCCTCGTCCCCGCCGACATCGAGGAGGTCATCATGGGAAATGTGATCTCCGCCGGCCTCGGGCAGAACCCCGCTCGACAAGCCGCGCTGTTTGCGGGCCTTCCCGACCGCGTCGGCGCGGTGACCGTGAACAAAGTGTGCGGTTCCGGCCTGCAGGCGGTGATGTTCGCTTCGGACATGATCCGAGCGGGTTCGGCTGAAGTCGTCCTTGCGGGAGGCATGGAGTCGATGAGTCGCGCTCCGTACCTGGTCAAAGAGGCCCGATGGGGAATCGGGATCAACAACGTCCCGTTCGTTGACGCGATGATCCAGGATGGCCTGTGGGACGCGTACAATCAGTTCCACATGGGCGTCACCGGCGAGATCGTCGCCGAACGGTTCAAAATCTCGCGGGAGGACATGGATCGGTTCGCCCTCGAGAGCCATCGACGCGCCGCGTCCGCGACACAGGAGGGTCGGTTCAAGGATCAGATTGTCCCCGTAGACGTCCCCGGCGCCGGCCGCGTGGAGGTGGACGAAGGGATCCGGAAGGACACATCCTTCGACAAGCTCGCGAAGCTCCCGCCTGTCTTCCGGGAAGGCGGACAAGTCACTGCCGGCAATGCGTCCCAACTGAGCGATGGCGGCGCCGCCATGGTCGTCATGTCTGCGGAGGCTGCGGAGCGCCACGGTGTTCCGCCACTCGCACGAGTCGTCGCCTACAACACGGCCGGCGTCAAGCCGGAGTGGGTGATGGAGGCGCCAATTCCCGGCGTTCGAAAGCTGCTCAAGAAAACAGGGTTGTCCGTCGACGACCTCGACCTGTTCGAGCACAACGAGGCGTATGCCGCGGCGAGCCTCGCGGTGATGCGGGAGCTGGGCATTCCGCACGAGAAGCTCAACGTGAACGGCGGTGCGGTGGCGCTCGGCCACCCGATCGGCTGCAGCGGTGCGCGTGTCTTGACGACCCTGGTGTACGCAATGAAGGATCGCGGCGCGAAGCGCGGACTCGCGACCCTCTGCCTCGGCGGCGGCAACGCGGTCTCGATGATCGTTGAACGACCATAATCACCGAGTTCGTTGCTCGTTTCAGCGACCCGTCACGCAAACTCTTTTAGCACCCGCCACTATCCCCCGTGATTTCCGTTCCCCCGCGAGGCACTACGCTTGTTACATAAGGTTCGTACCGCCGCAACCAAAGAAGAGGTCCTCCGCCTCATGGAGCCCCTGGTCGGAGCCTGGTTCGGGACGAAGTTCAAGGGTCTCACGGAACCCGAGGCCTATGCCGTGCCCCTCATCCATGCGAGGAAGAGCGTCCTCGTTTCCTCGCCGACGGGGAGCGGCAAGACGCTCACGGCCTTCTTGTCCATCATCAACGAGCTGTACGCGAAGCAACTCCGTGGCGAACTTGAGGATCGGATCTATTGTCTGTATGTCTCGCCCCTCAAGGCTCTCGCGAACGACATCAACCGCAACCTCGAGGAACCGCTTCGTGAACTGACGCAACTGGCAGAGAAGGAGGGCAAGCCGGCCCCTCTCATCCGGGTCGGGGTTCGCTCAGGCGACACATCCCCGCAGGAACGCCAGAGACAGGTCCGTCATCCGCCGCACATCTTCATCACGACGCCCGAGAGCATCGCGATCATCCTCAGCACCCCAAAATTCCGTGAACACTTTGCGAACGTCGAGTGGGTCATCCTCGACGAAATCCACGAGGTCTGCTCCTCCAAACGCGGTTCCTTGCTTTCGATTTGCCTCGAGCGACTTCGCGAGCAGACCGGGCGCGATTTCGTGCGGATCGGCTTGAGCGCGACGATTGCGCCGATCGAGGAGGAAGCGAAATTCCTGGCGGGCTACGAGAACGGCAAGGTCCGGGACATGTACATCGTCGAGGTCGATACCCGGAAGGACCTCGACCTCTCGGTCTTGTGTCCGGTGCGTGACATAACCGCCGTGCCGATGGAGGTCGCGAACGCTCGGATGTATGACCTTCTTAGCAAGTTGATCGACGAGCATCGCACGACCCTCATCTTCACGAACACCCGAAGCGGGACCGAGCACGTTTCCTTCCGCCTGAAGGAACGCGGCGTCGAAGACCTCGAAGCCCACCACGGCTCGCTCTCAAAGGTCACCCGCCTCGAGGTGGAGCAGAAGCTGAAAGACGGTCAACTGAAGGCGGCCGTCTCCTCGACTTCCCTGGAACTGGGAATCGACATCGGTTACATCGACCTCGTCGTCCAGATTGGTTCCCCCAAGTCCGTCGCGAAAGGGTTGCAACGGATCGGCCGCGCGGGCCATGCGTATGGCGAGACCGCGGTCGGCCGGATGATCGCGTTCGAGCCGTGGGACCTCATGGAATGCGCGACCCTCGCGAAAGCCGCGTACGACGCCCGGATCGACCGGGTGGACATCCCGAGCAATCCCCTCGATGTCCTCGCCCAGGCGCTTGTCGCGATGTCCCTTGAGAAACGGTGGGACGTCGACGAGGCGTTCGAGCTAGTCCGGCGGTCGCACAGCTTCCACGACCTGACGAAGAAAGACTTCCTCGCAGTCCTCGACTATCTTTCCTCCCGGAATCCGGACATCAAGGTCTTCGCAAAGATCTGGTTCGACGAGGAAGAAGGTCGGATCGGGAAGAAGAAAGGCACCCGGATGATCTACTACACGAACGTCGGGACAATCCCGGAGGAGGGGACGTACCATGTCTTCTCGGAACGAGGATCGCCGCTGGGCGAGCTGAGCGAGAAGTTCGTCGAGTACCTGAGCCCGAGCGACATCTTCGTCTTGGGCGGGCGCACGTACCAGTTCGTCCGCGCCCGCGGCACGTCGGTGTACGTGAAGGACGCGTCCGGCCGTCGGCCGACGGTGCCCTCGTGGACGGGCGAGATGTTGCCTCGTTCGTTCGACCTCTCGATCGCGGTCGGCGAGTTCCGCCGGGATCTTGCGGGAGAGATCGCCAAGGACGGGGAGAAGGCCGCAAAGGAGTGGTTGATGAAGGAGTACCACGTCGACACGGGCTCGGCTCAATCCCTCGTTTCGTACGTCCAAGAGCAAGAGGCGTTAATCCCGTCCCTGCCCACGGACCGCCAGGTTCTCCTCGAGGGGTACCTCGACGTCAAGGGGAACCGGAACGTCATCTTCCACTTCCCGTTCGGGCGTCGGGTGAACGACGCGCTGAGCCGCGCCTTCGCGTTCGCCATCACAGAGGCCCACCACACGAACGTCCGCGTGAGCGTGACGGACGACAACTTCATGGTCACGGTCCCGCGGCGCATCGAGCTCAAAGGCCTCACGAAACTCGTCACGAGCAAGAACCTCGAGGACCTCCTTCGACGTGCGATTCGCAACACGGAGCTGTTCAAGCAACGCTTCCGCCACTGTGCGACGCGGTCGTTCATGATCCTCCGCAACTACAAGGGCCGCGAGGTCTCGATTGGCCGGCAGCAGTTGCGGTCCCAGCGCGTGCTCGACTGGCTCCACGAGATCGAGGACTTCCCGGTGGTCAAGGAGACCTACAACGAGATCCTGCACATGGTCATGGACCTGGATCACGCCCGGGAGATCCTGCGGCGGATCGAGGCGGGGGAGATCGCGGTCGTCGAGAGCGACTTCACCAGCCTCCCGTCCCCGTTCGCCCACAACGTCGTGCTCCAGGGGGTCTCCGACCTCGTCCTCATGGAGGACCGGTCGGCGCTGTTGCGCGAACTCCACCGTAAGGTCCTCGAACGCGTCATGCCGACGGACCAGATCAGCTCGATTCAGTTCCAACCGGGCGAGATTGCGGAGTACTTCCGGCGAAAGCTGCCGAAGGTCGCTCGGAAGGAAGACATCCTGTCCTATCTGGATCGCGTCGGGGATGCGAACCTCCTCCAGCAGAAAGGCCGAACGGTCTTCGAGGTCGCGTCCGCGTCCTTCGCCGACCTGCGGAAGTGGGCGGGGCAGCTCATGGACGAGGGCCTCGTCGACAGCGTGTGGACCCCGCAAGGCATCCACTGGACGCCGAAGGACCAGCTGCCGACCTACGTCGCGGTCTATGCCCAGCGGTCCCGACTCAAGCCGCCAGAAGAGAAAGCGCTCAAACTCATCAAAGAGAAGGCGCGGGCCCACAAGGACCTCGCTCGTCTCACGAAATTGGGGAAAGACGATCTGAACGAGGCGCTGCGCAAACTCGAGAGGGCGTACCTCGTCGGCCGGCGTGGCGTCGAGGAGACGATCTATTTCGCGCGCGAACCGCAACGGGCGAACTTCGAGGAGTCGTTGGACAAGATTCTCACGAAGCGGCTCGAGGTCGACGGCCCGCACAGCGCGCAGGAGCTCGCGGTCGCGTTGGGCCTGGAGCCCGAGCTCGTCGAGGAAGTCCTGCGGGACCTCGAGTCCGAGGGCGTCGCCTCGTCCGGCCACTTCCTCGTCGACAAAGAATTCCAGTTCATGATGACGCGGGACCTCCAGCGCCTCCAGCGGAAAGACGAGACGCGCGAGGTCTTCGACGAGAACCAGGTGAAGGCCTTCCTGCTCGAGAAGCAGTTTGCGAGCATCGACACCCTCGACGAATACTTCGATCGGTTCCTGGAGGCCGGCATGGTCCTCGACATCTACAATCACACGGCGCGGTTCGACTACAAGGAGTGGCTGCGCAGGCGGGAGGCCGGCGACATCCTCGAGGGCCGCTTCCTGAACGGCCGTGTGCGGTACGTCCGTGCGAAGGACGTGCCCCTGTTCTTGTCCGCCTTTCCCCGGAGCCCGCTCACGGAATTCGAGTCGAAGGTCCTCGATGTGATTCGTGAAAGCGACGGGACGGACCTTTGGGCGATCACATCGAAGGTCCGGGCGGAACGGGAACAAGTGAAAGAGGCCCTCGACAAACTCGACTACGATGTCTACGTGATCCGTCGGTTCCAAGGGGACGGGTGGACCGCCCGCAATCTGTACGTGGCGTTCGATCCGCCGCATGCGAAGGTGGCGGACGCGTTCGAGGCGATCGTGCGGCGCTTCCTCGCGGCGTACGGTCCCGTGCCGTTCTCCGGGATCCGCGAATGGGCGCGGTTCGAGTGGGACGAGCTCGAACGGCTGATGGACCGGCTCGAGGAGGACGGAGTCGTCATGCGGATCCTCGTGACGGGGAAGGCGGAGTCGGAGATGTACGTCCTGGCGGCGGACCTCCCGGCGCTCCGAAAGGTCGCCGGGAAGCCGGGTACGGATCCCATGCGGGTCCTGTCCCTGCTCGATCCGTGGACGCAAGCGCTCTGGGCCCAGGTCGCGAGCCGCTACGGGGACGGCTGGTTCTTCCCCCTCGTCAAGGATGGCGACCTCGTCGGCATGGCGGAGATCTGGGAGATGAGCGGATGCATCGAGGTCCGCGAGATGGATCTCGCCTCTCCGGATCAGCTGGACGAGGCGATTGCGGCCCTCACGCGCATGATGCAGTTCTACGCGATGCGCGGTGTCGACGTCCTGCGAGTCACGCGATTCCAGGCGAAGAACGTCCCGGAGGCGGAAGACCTTTCCCACTGGGCCCGGGCCGGCTTCATTCGATTCTCCGATTTCCTGGCCCACGGTTCCATCGTGCCGCGGGACTTCGAGCCGAAGGATCTCCTCGCCTTCGCGCTGACGAGGCAAGGGGTCGCCCTCGACGCCCGTTTCGCCGATCCGGTCGCGGCGGCAAAAGCCCTCGGGGGCCTGCGCTCCGATTTCGCGGCGCGCCTCCGCGTGAAGGAGTTCCGCCCGCTGGAGCGGCTTCACCGCAGTGGGCTGCTCGCGAAAGGCCTCGCGATCCCGGAGTACTGGACGTACTGCACGGAAGCGGATCTCGGCTTGTACAAAGCCGCGAAGGCGACGCGCCTCACAAAGGACATGAAAGCCGTCCTCCGAATCATCCAGGAGGAAGGACCGATTTCGCGCCAGCGGCTCCTGATCCTTTCGGACCTCAGCCGGCCCACCACGACGGCGGCCCTGCGGAAGCTGTACGAGGGGCTCCACGTGACTCGGGACTCGGACAATCGCTATCGTCCGGTCGCCGACGTGAAGATCGGCCGGGACGACGCCCGCCGCGAAGTCTTGCGGCGGATCATCCGCAGCCTCGGCGTGACGTCGGCCGAAGCGCTCGCAGCGTACACGCGCTTCGAGTACAACATGGGCGAGACCCGTCTGCGACTGCGGGAGTTCGAGGCCGAGGGATGGTTGGTGAAGGGCTTCCTCGCCCGCGGGGAGCGGACCGTGATGTGGGCTGTGAAGGACGGCCTGGAGGAAATCGACCAAGCCGAATTCCGTCGGAAGTTCGTGCTGACCCCTCAGGACAACTTGTTCCTCTACTTGCGCGAATCGATTGTCGACAAGTTCCACATGGGGTCCTGCTACGTCGTCTTCGACGGCCCCGAGATGGTCGCGGCGTTCAAGGCCCGTCGCCGAAAATGGGAGCTCCTCGTCACGGAGTTCCAAGGCGAACCCGCCGCCCGGAGGATCGTGGAAGCATGGGAGGCGGAGAACGAGCTCGCAGTGGAAGAGCAGGTTGACCGGATCTCGGATCACGAGGTCATGGAGTGGTACGCGAAGATGTACGGACGCGGGGCGGCGGAGCGATGACGCTGGCCGTCCGGAGACACTCAAGTTCATAGCACGAAGCTCCGATTCCATCTCGATTCGCATGACCGTCCTCGGCGTCGACACGATTGCGATCGTCGTTTCCGATCCGCGAAAGGCGATCGAATGGTATCGGGATGTCCTCGGCCTGGACGTCGCATACATCGGGCCAAGCGATTCGAACCCCGACCCCTCGGTCCAGGGGACGGCGGAGAATCCGGGCCATTGGGTCGAGCTCGGACCGGCTCGTCCGCGTACCCGGGTCCACCTGTGCTTCATGCGCGGGGAGACGGAACCCGGGCCCTCGGGGATCACGTTCATCACCGACGACATCCAGGCGGACTACGAACGCATGCGGCGCCAAGGCGTGGAGTTCCCGCTCCCGCCCGAGAAGATGGAGTGGGGCGAGTGGCTCGGTCAGTTCGCGGACCTGGACGGGAACGTGTTCGATCTGAAGCAACCCATCTCCGCCGCCGAGTGGAAGGCCGGATCCCCACCCGCGAAACCGCGCAAGGCGAGGCGGGTCAGATAGGGTCGGCCCTTCGCCCGGGCTCCAACCCCAACGCGCGATCCGCGCAGGACGCGGCCTCGTCGAATCGCCCGAGCTTCGTCAGGACGAAGCCCTTGTTCACCCAAGCGCCGCGGTACGCCGCGTCGATCTCGAGGGCCCGCTCGTAGCATCCGAGCGCCTCGTCGAATTTCCCGAGGCGAGCGAGCGCGTTCCCCTTGTTGTTCCACGCGACCTCATACGTGGGATTGACCTTGATCGCCGCGTTGAAGCACCGCAACGCGTCGACGAGCCGACCGAGTTTCGTGAAGGCGTTCCCTTTGTTCAGCCAGGCGACCTCGTTGTGCGGGTTGATGTCGAGCGCGGTGTCGATCGCCCGCAAGGCCTCGTCGTACCGGCCGAGCAGGATGAGGGTGGCCCCCTTCCCGTACCAGGGGATTTCTGCCCCGGTCACGCCCGGGCGAGCCGTGGCAATCGCGCGATCGTAATCCGCCAGGGACAGTTCGTAGTCCTTGTGCCCCATGTCCCTCTCGGCACGGATCAGCTGCCGCCGGAGGGTCGACGCGGAGTTGCGGCGGAGGATTTCTGCGGCCGCGAGCGCCGCGGGCCATGGCATGGCAACCCCGATGCCGACGATCCATGGCAGGCTCATCGCATACGCCGGATCGGCGACCGTCGCAATGGCCTGACCGATGATCGGAATCGCGCTGGCGATGGCGAGGAGGATCCGGTGAGGACCGCGCACCAGGCTCCTCGTGGCCCCGGCGAACGGCAGGACCCCGAGGACCGGGAGGACGACCGCGGCATTCGGGTCGATCGGCAAACCGCGGAGGAGCAGTGTGCTCACGGTGAGGACGGTCCCTCCACCTAGGAGTAACGCATCGAACCGGGGCGGCCGGGCACGAGCGCTGCGGAGGTAGTCCACAGTGAGGTACGCACCGAAACCGATGAGGAACGCGGCGATCCCAGCGCTCACGAGGGGCTGGTTCAGCGCTCCCGCCAACAGCAGGCTGGTCGACGCCGCGAGGACGAGGCCCCCGGCGGTCTCCGCAGTGATTTGGATGCGAGCTTCCCTCGCTGGGGCGCGAGCGTTCTTTCCCGGGGTCCGACTCGGCGACTCGGCCCGCCCGCGAGGCTTGGCCGACGCCGGAGTGGCGGGCTTACCTCTTGGGGCCAATCTCGCCGCGGTGTCAATCGCCGGAGCCGGCCCCGTGTGTGCCACGGCCTTCTGCTCAGGTATCGGCGACGCGGGCCTCGATGGGACCGGGACCGGCACGGGACTCCGTGCGGGAGCCGACTCCAACTTAGCCGGCGAGGCCGGGGCGGGTTTGGGCATCGCGACCGAAGGCTTCACCGCGGCTTCCGGGGTTTTCGGAGCTGCCGCGGGCTGCGGGGCGTCCGGGCGCGGGAGCCGGGAGACGAGCGGCCTCAGGTCTCTGAGGAACTCATCGACCTTGTCGAGCACGCGGCTGACCGGTCGCGGCGGGGTGGTCTGAGGGACCACGGGGCTCGCCTCGGCGGCCACAGGGCTGGGTTCCTTCGGCCCCCGAAGGGCGCCGCCGCAAATCTCACATTCGTCGAGTTCGGGGTCGTTGTCTCCGCCGCATGTGGGGCACAGGACGAGATCCAGGATGTCCTCTTCCGCCTCCGGCGGCTCCGGCTCCGCCTCGAACTCGGCCGCACACCGAGGGCACTTTGGGTCGCTCGCGGCGACGAAGCCGCCGCAGTTCGTGCAGATGAACAGGAGACCGACCTCGCCCTTCTCCAAGATGCCATTCGGATCCCGGTCTCGCAGTTGTTTCGTGTGGCGGAAGCCGGCCTCGAACAGCTTCAGGGCTTTCTCGCGGTCGAGCCCGAAGGCTCGGCTGAGCCGGACGACGGCCTCGTCGATGACAAAGGCCCCGCAGTTCGCGCACTCCGTCTCGTCCGGAGGCATGGGCTCCGCGCAGACGGGACACAGGACCCGGGCCTGCTTCCCGGGCATCGACGTCGGATTCGACCCGTCCCGCGGACCATAAACCCGCGTTCCCCGTTGTCAGCCCCGATAGTCGGCCGGCCGCGTTCTTAAGTAGCGCCCCGAGCTTTCTTACGGCCTCCATGGCCTCGAACCTGGATTTCCTCGTCGCGTTTCTCCTGGGAATCCTTCCGGGCCTGGTGATCCTGTGGGCCTCCCTTCGACGCTTCGATCGGCCGCAGGTCGACCACACGCTGTTCGACGACCGTCGCGTGTTCGGGAGCCTCGCCGTCGGCCTCATCTTCGGGACCGTAGCGAGCATCTTCGCCCTTGCGCTCCCTCGCCGAGACCTGGTCTCGTTTGCCGTCGCCGTCGGCGTCAGCTTCGTCTTCGAGGAGTCGTTCAAGCTCGCGTGGCTCAATCGCCGCAGCTACCGCGGTCGGTTCGACACGACGTTCTACGGCGTGCCGCTCGGAATCGGGGCCGCGGCGAGCGGCGTCGTCGCGGCCGCCTGGGCATCGCGCGAGATTCTGTACGTGCCCGAGACCTTCGCCCTCCTCATTGTCTACTCGATCAGCCTCGGTCTCGTCAATGCGGATACAGGAGCGCTGATCGGATTCGGCGCCTCGCGCGGAGACACGTGGAGAGCGTTCCTGCGGGCGATTGGCGTCCGCCTCGCGCACGGGGCGTTCCTTTCTCCGTTCCTGCTCCAGGTGGACGAACCGTACGGCGCGATCTCCGCGGTCACGTCCGTCGGCTTTGCCTTGTTGATCTATTACTACATCTACCGGGAGATTCTGCCGGGCACGCTTCCCGAGGACATCCGTCGCGAGCTGCGACGAGAGCGTCGCCGCGCGCCGGTGGCTAGGGATTGAGGACGACCGCTCGGAAGAAACCGGCCTTCGGTTCGAACACGGTGTTCTCCTGCACCAGCGACGCGAGGGCCTCCGCGGGGTGGGGAATTCCCAATCCGGCGAGGACCCGCTCCCAGTCGGAGATCGAGAAGAGTTCGAGCTCCCGCGTCAGTTCGATCGCGGCAGATCGCACACGGCTTCGTCGGTCGCGGGCTTTCGCGGCGACGCCAATGACGCGAACGTGAACATCCTGGGATCGTCTGCGGCGGGCGGGCGCACGGGCCCGACGGTAGTCCTCGGTGCCCCCCGCGAGCTCCGCACTTACTTGCCCCACCAGCGGCGCGAGTTCCCGCGCGGTCTCGGCTCGGGCACGAACGCGCGCCGGGACGACGTAAATCTCAAATCCACATTGACAGGTCGTCGTCTTCTGCTTCAGATTCACGCCCTTTGCGCGTTTGCATCGCGGGCAGACGACGACTCCGTACATGCTCAGACGAGAAACACGAGCGCCGCAAGGCATGCGCCGTAGTGGTCCATCGGGATGCTCAGATCCTCAATCCGGTAGTCGATTCGACGGAACTTGATCCCACGGAGCTTCGCCATCTCCCCCATCTTCCACTCCATCACCTCGCGCAGAGAATTCTTGGTCCCATGCATGTGGCCCTCCGCGACGTACCCTCCGAAATCATCGTCGCGGAATCCGTACGCGATGCCCGCGGAGATCGTCTCGCCTTCCCCTCCTCGCTGCTGCGCGAGCACGCAGTGGGTGATCGCACCCATCGGGAGATCACGTCGGCGGACGGATCGGATGCCCACCGGGAGGACTGAGGAGACCGACACGATGTTTTGTTCCGCCAAGCCCGCGTTTTGGAGCGCCTCATCGAAGGCGTTCAGGTCCGAGACTTTCGACACCGCCTTGCCGGACGTGACGAAGAATTTCGTGGGAAGGGGCAACATGTGCTCTGCGAACGCGCGGGATTGCCCAAGGAGACTTAAGGGTTTGCGAAAGAGAGCGAGACCCGTTGCGGAATAATATCCAGATATTATTATTTATCAGGTTGTATGGCTCGCTGCGGTCACCGGCTGAGAACTTTCGGCGGAGGACGGCGGGATGATCGGTTTGTGCATACTGTATGCATCCTCGCCCCACGAGTAGTAACCGTACAGCACACCGTCCGTGCGGTAGCCGAGCCGACGATAGAATTCGATGGCGACGAGATTCTTCGTGCTCACCTCGAGTCGGATGGTCGAAAGGCCTCGCTCGCGACAGACGGCTTCGGCCGCCTGCATCATCCGAGTCCCGATCCCGTGGCGCCGGGCTTTCGGTGCGACGGCCACCGATAGGACGCGGCACACATGTCCCTCGAAGAGGAGCATCATCGCCGCGGTGACCGCTTTCCTCCCGTCTTCGACCAGGGTGAGAGCCCGCTCGTTCCGCAAGATCCAGTCGACATGGTCCCGACGGAAGCGGTGCTCTCGGAAGCAGAGGATCTCGAATCGGTACAACGCGTCCAGATCATTCGGCCCGGCAACACGGAACAAGGCGCGGTCAAACCGCGCGCCTGCTTATTCTCCTTTTCGACCCGCGAAAGGGTAATCTAGACCCAGCCAAATAGGGCGGAGGTTCATGGTCTCCATCGCGGAAATCCTGAAGGGACGGCACACCGGCAAGGAGGTCGAGCTACGAGGCTGGATCTACCGCACCCGGTCGGTCGGCGGCAAGGCGTTCGTCGTGGTCCGCGACGCAACCGGCATCGTGCAGGTGGCGATTTCCCGTGACGCCGTGCCGGCGGAGGCATTCGCGGCAGCACAGAAGGCGCTCATCGAATCCGCCGTCATCGTGCACGGCAAGGTCGTCGAAGACAAGCGCGCCCCGGGCGGCTTCGAGATCCGCGCGGACGACTTCAAGGTCGTCCACTTCGCGGAGAAGTTCCCGATCCAGGAGGACCTGAGCGAGGAGTTCCTGCTCGACGTCCGCCACCTCTGGGTCCGCTCCCAGCGGATGACGACGACCTTCCGAATCCGGCACACGACGTTCGGGGCGGTCCACGAGTACTTCCGGGACCAGGGGTTCTGGGAGGTCCACCCGCCCATGATCACGCCCGCGGGTAGCGAGGGCGGGTCGACCCTGTTCGAACTCGAGTACTTCGGCCGGAAAGCCCACCTGACCCAGTCTTGGCAGCTGTACGCGGAGGCCCTCGTCCTCGCGATGGAGAAGATCTACTATGTCGGGCCCTCGTTCCGCGCGGAGAAGTCCCGCACCACGCGCCATCTGACGGAATACTGGCATGCGGAGATGGAACAGGCCTGGGCCGGGATGGACGACGTCATCAGACATGCGGAGGGCGTCATCTCGTACGCGTGTCAGCGGGTCGCGGAAGAGCGCGCGGACGATGTCGTCGCGATGGGCCGCACTCCCGAGTTCCTGAAGGCCGTGAAACCTCCGTTCGAGCGGATGACCTACGACGAGGCGCTGAAGGCCCTCGAGAAAAAAGGCATGGAGATCGAATGGGGCAAAGACCTTCGGACCCTCGAGGAACGCGCGCTGACCGAGGGCAAGTCGAAGCCGGTCATCGTGACCCACTATCCGCGGGTCACCCAGGCCTTCTACAAGGCCCGGGATCCGAAGCATCCGGACCTCGTCCTTGCATTCGACGTGATCGGGGGCGACGGCGTTGGCGAGATTGTCGGCGGCAGCGAGCGCGAGACGGACCTCGAGACCATCCGGAAGGGCCTCAAGGAACAAGGCGAAGACCCGAAAGCATACGATTGGTACCTCGACAGCCGACGGTACGGTAGCGTTCAGCACGCGGGCTTTGGCATGGGGATGGAGCGACTCATCCAGTGGATCTGCAAGCTCGAGCACATCCGCGACGCCGTACCGTTCCCGCGGACACCCTCGCGGTTCGCGCCGTGAGGCGCAGGCTTTTACGCCGACAGACGGTAGTCGCGGACGATGGACGAGACGTCCGACGATCCCTTCGCCCCGCTGATCGGGGTGCACGAAGATTTCGTCGACAAACTTACCGAACTCGAGGCCACGCTGGACGAGATGATGGCGACGCGAGAGACTCGGGAGGGGAACGAAATCATCCTCGATGAGGCCGTCCGGTTCTTCGCGGAGGAACTGATGCCCCACTTGCGGCTCGAGGACGAGGCGGTCCTCCCCACACTCGAGAACGCGATTGGCCGCTACGGGACGCTGGTGACCGTCGTCATGTACGAGCACGAGGAGATTCGACGCGGCGTCGCGAAGTTCGACGAAGCCCGCGAGGACTTGCGCCGAGATCCGAATTCATGGCCTGTCATCCAGGAACTCAATCGCCACGGGATTTTCCTCGTCCAGTTCCTCTGGGACCACTTCCGCAAGGAGAACACGAGCCTGTTCCCGACCGCCAGGAAGGTCCTCTCCGCAGATGCGATTCGGAAAATTACGGAGCAGATCTCAGCTCCCTGACCGACCCATCCCAGCTCGGATTTTCGCTGCGAGCGTGTCCAGCTCCTTCCGATCGGCCACGCGGCCACGATCCGCGCGCACCCGAAGCCCGAGGCCGTCGCCGCGCCACCGCGGGATCACATGCATGTGCGTGTGGAACACCTCCTGCCCGGCTTCCTTCCCGTTCGCGAGATAGAAGCTGACCGCCTCGCATCGGATTCCGCTCGCGCGCAACGCGTGGGAAACCTCCTTTGCCGCCTCGAGGATCGGCCCCGCGCCGCCCGGCGGCAAGTCCTCGACGTATTCGGCGTGGGCCTTCGGAATCACGAGCACGTGTCCCGTGTTCATCGGTTGGATGTCCATGAACGCGATCGTTGACGCGTCTTCGCGGACGATGCTCGCGGGAGCCTCCCGACGCACGATCTTGCAGAAGATGCAATCCTGGGCCGAGGCCGCCATGGTCGGACCTCACCTTTTCGAGGACGGCCCCAGGATGTGCTCTGCGATGATCAGCTTCTGAATCTCGTTCGTGCCTTCGTACAGCCCGAGGATTCGGGCGTCGCGGAAGTAGCGTTCCACATCGAATTCGCCGCTGAACCCGTAGCCGCCGTGCACCTGAACGGCCCAGTCCGTGACCCGCTGGGCCATCTGGGCCCCGTACAGCTTCGCCATCGAGACTTCGAGCGTGTTGTCTTGTCCCAAATCCCGCAGGTGCGCGGCACGAAGGGTGAGGAGTCGCGCCGCGTCAATCTCGACCGCTGATTGCGCAATCATCTCCCGCACGAGCTGGAAGTCTCCGATCGGGCGCCCGAACGCTTTTCGCTCTTGCACGTACTTCGACGCGGCCTCGAGGGCCGCCCGGGCCACGCCGACGGCCCCGGCCGCAATGCCGATCCGACCGCTGTTCAGCGTCCGCATCGCCTGATCCCAGCCCTCGCCCTTCTTGCCGATCAGGTTCTCCTTTGGAATGCGGCAATCCTCGAAGGCCAGGTCCGCGGTGGGGCTCGCGCGCAGCCCGAGTTTCGTCGTCGTCTCGACGTGAGTGACCTTGAAACCGGGCGCGTCTTTCGGCACAAGGAAGAGCGAGATTCCCTCGTGGCTTTTCGTCCCCGGTTCTCTCGCATACACCTGGATGTAGTCCGCGATGCTGCCGTTCGAGATGAACCGTTTCTGGCCGTTCAGCACCCATTCGTTTCCCTCGAGCCTCGCGGTCGTTGCCAGGTTCCCCGCGTCGCTCCCGGCCTCCGGCTCCGTGATGGCCCACGCGCCGAACCGCTCCCCCTTCGCGAGGGGCACGAGCCACTTCTCCTTCTGCGCCTCCGAGCCGAACCACATGAGGGAGGTCTCGCTCAGGGACGTCTGCACGGAGACCGTCGTGCGGACGGACGAGGAACCGCGGCTGATCTCCTCGACGAGGAGCATGAACGAGACGTAGTCCATGCCGGCCCCGCCGTACTTCTCGGGCACAGGGGCGCCGAGGAAGCCGAGGCTCGCCATCTTGCGGTAGAAGGACCTCGGGACCTCGCCTTTCTCCTCCCAATCCCGGACGTGCGGGATGAGCTCTCGGTCGACGAAGTCTCGAGCGGTGTCGCGGACGAGCCTCTGCTCTTCCGTCAGCCGGAAATCCATCGCGCCGCCTCCCGCGGCCTAAGCTGCGCTATTCGCATAAACTTTCGGAGGCTGCGGGGACAAGTCGGCTCGGCGATCAGCGGACCGCATAGACCGGGGTGCGCGTGGAGCGGATCGCCCACACTCGGCCGGCTTGCAAGACGAAGATCTGGTTGCAGGCCTTGCACCGCATGAACTCCGCATTCACGTTGGATCCGATCATTTCGGCATCCGCGTGGGGGCAGCTTTCTCGGCCGGGTTGGCGTTCCAAAGTCATGGCGCACATGGTTGGGTCTCCTATGTCGTTCTTGACACTCGACCGACTTGGGCACGCCGTAAATACCCTATGGCCCGCCTCTCATCCGTGATTCTCGTAATCCTTAATGGGAGACGCTCGGATACTCGACCGGATGGCCCTGCTTTCGGACGGAGACATACGTCGGTATATTGCGAAAGGGGAGCTGCGGATCGAGCCGTTTGATGAGAAGAACCTCACGCCGAACGGTTATGATGTCACGATCGAGGAGGTCCTGATCCCATCCTCGAACGCTCGGACGAGTCAAGGGGTCGCACGGATCCCGCCGGCGACCCGGTTCGCGGTCAGCACCCGCGAGTCCGTCGGTCTCGGCCGACATGTCGCAGGCCAGCTCTGGCTCCGGACGACCTGGGCCCGCCGGGGGGTTCTGGCGGCCTTCGGCATGGTTGATGCCGGCTTCTCCGGGACCCTCACTTTCGGCGCCCTGAATGGCGGCTCCGACGTCCTCGAGTTGCCAATCGGCGAGCGGTTCGCGCAGATCGTCTTCCTCTCGCTGGAGTCCCCGTCGTCGGAGACGTACGAGAAGCGCTCGGGGACCTACC
>Ga0209058_1001591_pt1 | contig 19257 bp, 20 predicted proteins | sample GraSoiAngelo_147_FD_185904 | JGI IMG/M metagenome (GOLD analysis project Ga0209058, IMG submission 185904) | Grasslands soil microbial communities from the Angelo Coastal Reserve, California, USA - 14_1009_05_40cm (SPAdes) (version 2) | ecosystem: Environmental > Terrestrial > Soil > Grasslands ... | reverse complement strand
CCCCACCGACCAGGATCAGGCCGCAGCGCCACCTCAATCCCCAACTCCACCTGTGCCTCTACCAGGCGTGCCAGCGGGACGGCTGCGATCGCCGGCATCGTCGGCGCCACCCTGAGCTTGTCGGCCAGGTTTCGACCGACCAGCTGGGCGGTTGCCAAAGAGCTTGTGTGGTGCGCGGCTCCACTTTGCGCGATCGCTCGTCGAAACAGGCCCTTCGCCCGTGGCATCGACAGCAGCGTGGCCACGCTGAACGCGCCTGCCGACTCGCCGAAGATGGTGACCCGTTGCGTATCCCCGCCGAAAGCCTCAATGTTCTCCTGCACCCACGTGAGCGCCGCCAGCTGGTCGAGCAGCCCCCGGTTCGCGATGCCATCGCCCAGGAAGAGAAAGCCGTCCGCCCCCAGTCGGTAGTTGATGGTGACGCAGACGATCCCGTCTCGAGCGAACGCGCTGCCGTCGTAGATCGGTAGCGAGCCGGAACCCCTGACAAATGAGCCGCCGTGGATCCACACCATCACCGGAAGGCCGCGGGTGCTCGGATCGGGCGTCCACACGTTGAGGTTCAGGCAATCCTCTCCGACGGTGCCCTGGTCGCCCAACAACGCGTCAAAGGGCGGTGCGTATGGCGCCTGCGGCGCGATACGGCCCACTTCGAGCGCGTCACGCACGCGGTCCCAGGATTCGGGTGGTCGCGGCGGCTGGAACCGATTCGGTCCGAAGGGTGGCGCCGCGTACGGAATCCCTTTGAACGCCGCCACGCCGTCCCTTACCTGGCCTCGCAGCCGGCCGTGCCGGGTGGTCACGACGACAGTGCTGGCCGCAGTGCTCATCACGGCTCCTCCCTCAGTCATGGCGCGCCGCTTGCGTAGATCGTCTGCCCGGTCACAAAGCTCGCATCGTCGCTGCACAGAAAGCAAATCACCCCGGCGATGTCCTCTGGCCGGCCGGTCCGACGTAGTGGCGTCCGTTCCGCGGCCACCCGTTTCAAATCCTCGTAATCGATCCCGGTGCGCTGCGCGACCGACTGCGTCATCCGGGTCTCGATGAACCCAGGTGCGACCGCGTTGACATTGATGTTGAAAGGCCCCAGCTCGATCGCCAGGGTCCTCGCCATTCCCTGGATGCCCGCCTTGGCCGCCGAATAATTGACCTGCCCACGGTTGCCCAACGCCGAATTGGACGACAGGAAGACCATCTTGCCCCAACGTGCCGGGACCATCACCCGCTGCGCCGCCTGCGCGCAGAGAAACGTTCCCTTCAGATGGGTGTCGACGACGAGGTCCCAATCGTTGTCCGTCATCTTGTGAATCAAGTTGTCGCGGAGGATGCCGGCGCAGGTGACGAGGACGTCGAGGCTTCCGTACTCCTTCACGGCGCGGTCAACCAGGGCTTCCACCGAAACCCGATCCGTTACGTCGCAGGCGACCGCCAACGCCCGCTGGCCCTGACTGCGGATCTCCGCGGCGACCGCTTCTGCGGGGTCGTGATCGAGGTCGGAGATTACGACCTTCGCGTCCTCGGCGGCGAAGCGCATCGCCGTGGCTGCGCCGATCCCTCGTCCGCCGCCGGTGACCAATGCGGTGCGCCCTTCGAATCGTCCGCTCATGCGATCTCAACCTCCGCCTCGCCGACGGTGACCCGTACCGCTCGTTGATTCTCGGCCCACACCTCGAGCTGAAGTCGCCTCCCAGTATTGACGCTGGTTCGCTCTTTCACGCGCCCTCGACAGGTCAGCGTGTCAGCAGGCCGCACCATCTCGACGAAGCGCACCGAGAGCCGTCGCACCGATTCCGGCCCGGCCAGCCAGCAGAGATACTCGCCCAGGAACGCCATGCTCAACATGCCGTGAGCGATGACGCCATCGAGTCCGACCATTCGCGCCGTCTCGTCGTCGGTATGGATCAGGTTGTAGTCGCCCGAGGCGCCGGCGTACCTGACGAGCTGCATCTTGGTGATCGGCGGCTTGCGAAGATCCGGGAGAAGGCTTCCGCTATCGAGGTCCTGGTCCGGCCGCGCCGCGAGTACTGGACCAGTCATCGCAGGATGGCGGTGGTCGTTCCGCTAAAGACAGGGCTGCCAGACTCGTCCGTGCCGTCCATCGCCAGGATCAGAAAGGTCATCTCGCCCAGGCGGCCCTTTCGCCGATAGACGTTGGCCACTCGCACTCGGCAGCGCACGCGATCGCCCGCCCGGAGGGGCCGTTCATATCGGTACTCCTGTGCGCCATGCAGCACGCGCGCCAGGTCGAAGGTCACGCCGGGGATCGTCATCCGAAAGGTGGTCGGGAAGGTGGGCGGTGCAATATCGCCGCGAACGCAAGCCGGCGTCTGGTCTTGCACCGCGTCGGCGAATTTTCGGATGGCGCCTCGCTCCACCTCGAAGAGGACGACCTCGGACTCGCGTCCGATGAGGTCGCTGCTCAGGGCCGCAGGATGATCCATGATCGGTCCAGGGCCTTGACGTCACGGCCGCCAATCAGCGCGAGCGTCAGATCGATTTCGGCCATCAAGTTGCGGATGACGCGCTCCACGCCGGTCTGTCCCGCAACCGCGAGCCCGTAGACGTAGGGCCGGCCCAACAGGACGGCGTTCGCGCCCAGGGCGAGCGCCTTGATGACGTCGGCGCCGCGCCGGATGCCGCTGTCCATCAGCAGCACCGCGTTGTCTCCCAGCGCGTCGCGTACCTCGACCAGCGCATCGAGCGCCGCGACGGCGCCATCCACCTGGCGGCCCCCATGGTTGGAAACGATGACGCCTTGAAAGCCGGCGTCGAGCACTCGCCGCGCGTCGTCGGCACGCAGGACACCTTTTGCCAGGAGCGGCAGGCGGGTCCGTTCGCGGAGCCACGCGAGGTCGTCCCAGCGCAGGCCGAGATTGGAGAACATCCCGACCATGGCCGCTCCGGCACCCCGCGGATCATCTTCCGGTGCGACCGAAAGTCGCGAGCGGAACACCGGGTCGCTGGTGAACTGGCCGATCCCCTCGCCGAGGATGAACGGCAGATACCGGTTGCGGAGATCGCGATCGCGCCAGCCGAGCTGCAGCGTGTCCAGGGTCAGGACGATCGCGGCGTAGCCGGCGGCCTCCGCCCGATGCACCAGGCTGGCGACCACCTCGCGGTCGCTCACCCAGTAGAGCTGATACCAGCGCGGCGCCGTGCCCATTTCCGTGGCGATCGTCTCCATCGAAGCCGAAGCAGCGGTGCTCACCAGCCACGGAACACCCGCGGCCGCGGCGGCACGGGCGACCGCGAGGTCGCCGTCGGGACGGGCGGCGGAGAGCACACCGACTGGCGCCAGAAAGAACGGCGTCGGCGACGACGTGCCCAGCACGCTAACGCGGAGATCCCGCTGCTGGTTACCGGAGAGCATCGCGGGACGCAACCGCCAGCGCGCGAACGCCTCCCGGTTGGCGTGCATCGTCGACTCGCCGCCGGCACCGCCGGCGATGTAGTCGAAGGGCCTTGGGTCGAGGACCGCTTTCGCGCGGGATTCCCACTCATCCGGGTCGAGGGGAAGTTCATCCGCGCCGCCGACGTAGATCTCCGCCTGCGTGGCCGGCCCAAGGGGAAGCGGCATCTCCGGCATCGATCAGTCGGCGACCGGCCTGGCCGGACCGCGCCGCCCATGGTGCGGCTCGTCTCGCAGATCGATGGTGATGTTGGTCGCGCGGCAGCTGGCCAGCAGCGTGCCGTCCTCGTCATGGAGCTCCGACGCGGCGAACGTGACGCGTCGTGTCTTGCGCACCACCCAGCCGGTGGCGCGGATTCGCCCGGGGCGCGTCGGCCGGTAGAACTCCGTTCGCAGGTCGGCGGTGAGGTAGACCTCATCCCGGTTGAGAAGGCTCCAGGTCGCGCTGCCCATGGCGCTGTCCAGGATGGCGGTGACCATTCCGCCGTGAACGATCCAGCCGTCGCCGGCCGGGAACGCGTGATCGAGGTTCGGTTCCCACTCGAGGACGGCGCGTCCGGGCTCGAGTTCCGCCCGCCGCCAGCCGAGCGTATTCCAGATGCCCGGCTCCCCTGGAGCGGGCTGCTGCCACGAGTCCATATCGGCGAGCCGCTCGCCGGGACGAAAGCTTGCCCTGGCGGACGTCATGACCCGGTCCGCGTGCGTTCTTGTTCGACCAGGACCCGGCGCAGGATCTTCCCCGATGGGCTCTTCGGAATCTGCGTCACCACGTCGAGCTGCCGGACCTTCTTGTAGGGGGCGACCTGTTGGTTCACGAAGGCCATCAGCTCATCCGGCGTGACGGCGCCCTTGAGCACGACCAGCGCTTTCGGGACTTCGCCCGCCTCGGGATCCGGGCAGGGGATCACGGCGGCGTCGGCTACCGCCGGGTGGGTGAGGAGGAGGCCCTCGAGTTCGGCGGGGGCGACCTGGTACCCCTTGTATTTGATCAGCTCCTTGAGCCGGTCCACGACATGCAGGTAGCCATCGATATCGACCGATCCGATGTCGCCGGTGCGAAGCCAGCCGTCCTCGTCGAGCATGGCTGCGGTCGCTTCCGGCTGCTTGAGGTAGCCCGTCATCACCTGCGGTCCGCGGATCCACACTTCACCGAGCTCACCCGGTCCCAGCTCCGCGCCGCTCGCGGGATCCATCACTTTGCATTCCGTGTTGGGGATGAGGAGGCCGGCCGAGCCGCCGCGCCGCCTGGCGGGGTCGACGGGTGTGGTCGAAACGACCGGGCTCGTCTCGGTGAGCCCGTATCCCTGGGCAACGAAGCACTTCAACCGGTCGCCGCAGGCCTGTTCAACGCTGGCGTCGAGAGGAGCTGCTCCCGAGTTGATCGACTGCAAGGCGTGCAGGTCATAGCGAGCGACCAGCGGGTGCTTGGCCAGCGCCAGGACGATGGGCGGGACGACGTTGGCGCGCGTGATTCCGTAGTCCTGCAACAGCTTGAGGAAGAGTTCGAGATCGAAGCGGGGCATGGTGACGATGGTGACGCCCTGGAAGAGGCTGATGTTCAGCAGCACGGTGAAGCCATAGATGTGGTAGAAGGGCAGGACGGCGATCGACCGTTCCCCCTCGGGGGCCTGGATGACAGCTGAGGTTTGCAAAATGTTCGCGACGAGGTTTCGATGGGTGAGCATGACCCCCTTCGGGAGGCCGGTCGTCCCGCTCGAGTAGGGCAGCGCCACCAGGTCTGTCCGGGGATCGATCGCTACGGCTGGGACGGCGTGGCTCCCTTGCAGCAGGTCCGCAAACGGAGAGGCCCCAGCCGCCTCGCCGAAGACGAAAATTTCCTTCACCGACGTCTGGCGTGCGGCCTCGAGTGCATGGTCGAGGAGTTCGGGAATCGTAACCAGGTACTTCGCTTGAGCGTCGTTGAGCTGCAGCGCGAGCTCCCGAGGCGTCGACAGCGGATTGGCGGTCGTGGCGATCCCGCCGAGGGTGGCGACCGCATGCAGGGCCACCGCGTATTCGAGCACATTCGGGCTGTAGATCGCGAAGACGTCGCCTTTTCGAAACCCGCGGCGCGCGAGGTTAGCGGCGACCTGGCGGACCGACGTGGCCAGATCCGCGTAGGTAAGCGTGCGCCCGGTCGGCCCGTCGATCAGCGCCGGCTTGCTTCCCAGGGCGGTGGCCCCGGCGAGCACGAAAGCCGGTAGCGAGACATCCGGAATGTCGATGTCCGGGTACGTACTGCGGAAGATCACGTGGGCACCATGGTCAATCCCATGCGCGGAGCGTCGCGTGTCCCTTCAGCAGGTTCCGTGCGATCGACCGACGCTGGATCTCATCGGTTCCCTCGTAGATCCGGTAGACGCGAACATCCCGCATCACCCGCTCGATCGGCATCTCTTTTGTGTACCCCATCCCGCCGTGGATCTGCATCACCCGGTCGACGACCCGCCAGATCATGCCGGCGCCGGCTAGCTTCGCGATCGCCGCTTCGTGCCGGACGTCGCCGCCCTGGTCGGCCTTCCAGGCAGCGTGGAGCACCAGCCACTTCACCTGCTCGATCTCGACGGCGCTGTCGGCCAGCATCCACTGGATCGCCTGGTACTCGGCGATCGGGCGGCCGAACGCGATCCGCTGCCGGGAATAATCCAGTGCCATCTCGAGCAACCGTTGTGCCTGGCCCAGTGCCCGGGCCGGGATGATGATCCGGCCCTGGCCGATCCAGGTCATAGCGAGCTGGAAGCCCTTTCCGACTTCGCCAAGGACGTTTTGTCCGGGCACGCGGACCCCGTCGAAGCTGATCTCCGCCGGCCGCCACGCACCCATGGTTTGAATCGGTTGGCTGCTCCATCCCATCGCCCGGTCCACCAGGAAGGCCGTGACGCCTCCCTGGTGACCCTTGCTCTTGTCGGTCACGGCAAAGACGATGGCGAAGTCCGCCTGGAGCCCATTCGTGATGAAAACTTTGCGGCCGTTGAGAATCCAGTCCGAGCCCTCCCGGACGGCCGGCATCTGGATATTGGTGGCGTCGGAGCCGGTGTCCGGCTCAGTCAACGCAAAGCAACTGGATCGGTCACCTTCGATGGTGGGGAGGAGGTAGCGCTGTTTTTGCTCGGCGTTGCACTCATAGAGGATGTTGTCCGCGTATCCCCCGTAGGTGAAGGGGATCAGCGCTTTGGACGTCTCCGCGCTGATCAGCGCCGTCATCAGCATCCCCAGGTTGGCGCCCCCGTATTCTTCCGGGGTCAGCAGGCCCCACAGCCCGGCCGTTTTTGCTTTTTGCTGAAGCCGGCGGACGTCGGCAGGCTCCGGGAATGACCGGCCCTCGAGTTCGGCGCGCTGGGCCTCTGGCTCCAACGGCAGCAGTTCGCGAGTCACGAACTCGCGGACCGTCGCCAGGATCATGCGCTGCTCGTTGGTCAGAGCGAAGTCCATCGTCGGTTTCCCTTACTATCTCCCCGCTCTTTCACGCCGGAGCGGGGCCCCTCCCTAACGATCGTTCGATCGACGCCATCGCTATTATCTGTCAGAGGAGACAGCTCGTGGAGAACCTCGCGCGCAAAGACCCGGCGCCCAACAGCGTCCGGGTCGGGCAGGTGCTGGAAACGGCGACCCGCTTGTTCACCGAGCGGGGTTATGAGGCCGCCAGCATCCGCGACCTTGCGGCCGAGTTGGCGATCCGCCCCTCATCGCTTTATCACCACTTTCCGGGGAAGCAGAACATCCTGTTCACGATCTGCTTCGGGATGCAGCGGGATTTCAACGCCGAAGTCATGCCGCACCTGGCGGCCGGCCGAACGCCTGAGGAGGCCATCCGCGGCACCATCCGGCAGCACATCCTGTTCAGCCAGCGGCGGAAGGGCGAAGTCCTGGTCAACATCCGTGAGCGGCGCTCCCTTCCGCCTAAGCTGCTGGCGCGGGTGAATGAACTGCGTCGCCAGTACCGTGACGCCGTCGCTGACGTCATCGCGGACGGACACCGACAAGGCGTCTTTCGGCTGACGCAGCCGAAGCTCGCGGCTATGGCGATCCTCGACATGGCGAATGGCCAGGCGTTGTGGTTCAAGCCGCGCGACCGAAGAGACCTGGACCGGCTGGCCGACAGCTACGCACAGGCCGCGGTGGTCCTACTCGGGGGCTGGGTCCCCGTTCCTTAGGGAGCCTGCGAGGGTGACAGAGCCCGTAGCCCCGACGCTGGATGTGGATGGCCTGGTTGTTCGCTTCGGCGGCGTCGTCGCGCTCGACGGGGTGACGTTGCGCATCGAGCCCGGCGAGGTGGTCGGCATTATTGGACCCAACGGGGCCGGTAAGACCACGCTCTTCAACGCGATCTGTGGATTCGTCCGTCCGGACTCTGGCCGGATCAACTACCGTGGCGAGCCGCTGCTGGGCACGGCCCCGCACCGCCTGGCGCGGCTGGGCATCGCGCGCACGCTCCAGGGCCTCGGGCTGTGGCCGGGACTCACAGTTCAGGAGAATGTCGTGGCCTCATCGAGGGTGCGTCCGGGCCTGTTTTCATCGCTGCTCGCCTTGCCGAGCGCGGACCGGATCGAGGCGGAGCTCGCCTCCAAAGCCCATGACATCCTCGACCGGCTCGGCATCGGGAGTTACGCGAGCGCGTTCCCGGCAACGCTGCCCTACGGAGTGCAAAAACGGGTCATCATCGCGCGGGCGCTGATGGCGGTGCCGTCGCTGCTGTTGTTGGATGAGCCCGCCAGCGGACTCTCTGCTCGGGACATCGACGAGCTCGCCGAGCTCATCAAGCAGCTCCGCACGCGGATGAGCGTCGCCGTCGTCGAGCACCACCTTGATTTCGTGATGGCGATTTCTGACCGGGTGACGGTGCTTAACCTGGGCCGCGTGATCGCATCGGGGACCCCCAAGGAGATCCAGGACAACCCCCAGGTGGCGACCGCCTATCTCGGCGAGAACGTTGCGACGCCGGAGGCGTCCTCCGATGCTTGAGGTCGTAGACCTGACGGTCGCTTACGGTCCGGTTGTGGCACTTCACGGCGTTTCCCTCACGGTGCAGGACGCCTCCATCACCGCGGTCCTCGGGGCCAACGGAGCTGGCAAGACGACGCTGGTGCGGACCATCTCGGGCCTTGTCCGGCCGCGCGCCGGGTCGGTGCGGCTGGACGGCCGTGAGCTCATCCGCCTCGCGCCCGAGGAGATTGCCCGTTTGGGGATCGCGCACGTGCCCCAGGGCCAGGGCGTGCTCGCGGAGCTGACCGTGGATGAAAACCTCCGGCTCGGGGGTCTGTGGCGCCGCGATCGCAAGGCGCAGCGCGGGGCGCTGGACGAGACCTACGAGCTGTTTCCCCCGCTCGCCGGCCGGCGGCACCTGACCGCCTTCAGCCTTTCCGGTGGTGAGCGGCAGATGCTGTCGGTCGGTCGTGCGCTGGTCGCGCGCCCGCGGCTGCTCCTTCTCGACGAACCGTCCCTTGGCCTGGCCCGGCGGGCGCTCGTCCAGATCATGGGTCGGATCAAGGCGCTGGTCACCGAGCGCGGACTCACCGTCCTGCTGATCGAGCAGAACGCGAAGAGCGCCTTGTCAGTGGCCGACGACGCCATCGTGCTCCACCTGGGGAACGTGGTCGCCCATGGCCCAGCCCAGAAGCTTGCCGACGAGGAGGGGCTTCGTCATGCCTACCTTGGTTTTTAGGCCGTCATGAGCCGGTTTTTCGTCCTCAGCCTGAATGGCCTGACCCAGGGCGCCATCTACGCCGCCATGGCGCTCGCCCTGGTCATGATCTGGCGCGCCACCCAGGTGATCAACTTCGCCCAGGGCGCGATGGCGATGTTCACCACCTACCTCGCTCTCTTCGCCATCGATCACGGCGTCCCCTACTGGTTGGCGTTTCTCGTTGCCCTGTCGAGCGGATTGATCCTCGGCGCGATCGTCGAGCGCGTGATCGTCCGTCCCGTCGAATCGGCGCCTCCGCTCAACGTGGTCATCCTCACCCTGGGACTGCTTCTCTTTCTGGAGGCGCTCGCGCCAATGCTCTTCGGTGGCCAGATCCGGTCCTTTCCTCCGGCCTTCTCGATTGTTGGCCTGCATTTCGGAAACTCGCAGGTCGCCTTCTCGCCATTCGATGCCTTTACCCTGGGCAGCGTCCTGGCCGTCATGGTTCTGCTCCTCGTGCTCTTCCAAAAAACGGACCTGGGCCTGCGCATGCGCGCCGCGGCCTTCAACCCCGACGTCTCGCGACTTCTCGGCATCCGGGTGGGACGGATGCTCACCCTGGGATGGTCCCTCGCCTCGCTGGTGGGCGCGCTCGCCGGCTTGCTGATTGCGCCCTCGCTACTCCTCTATCCGACCTTTATGGACCAGGTGCTCGTCTTCGGGTTCACCGGGGCTGTCCTCGGGGGACTCGATAGCGCAGTGGGGGCGGTCGTCGGCGGTCTTCTGATGGGATTTGCCCTGAGCTACGTCGGCGGCTACCTCGGCTCCGACCTCGAAACCGTGGGCGCGCTCGTGATCCTGATTGCGGTGCTCATGGTGCGGCCCCGCGGTCTCTTCTCCCGGCACCGGCTTCGGCAGGCCTGAGATGGTGGCCGTCCATTCGCGTCTTGACCGCCTGGCCAGTCGGACCCTCGGTGGCCACCTGCTGCTGGCGCTGGGTGCCGCCGTCCTGCTCCTATTGCTCAGCACCCAGATCGGCGCCTACGACAATTACAACCTCACGGCGGTGGCCATCTTCGCCGTCGCCGCCGCCGGGCTCAACCTGCTAACGGGGCTCAACGGGCAGCTGTCGCTGGGCCACGGGGCCTTGATGGCCATCGGGGCGTACACCGCGTCCCTCTTGCTCAAGGACCACGAGTTGCCGGTCGTCCTCGTGCTGCTGCTCTCCGTGCTGAGCACCGGGCTGATTGGCATCGTGTTCGGCTATGCCGCGGCGCGCCTGCGCGGGCCCTACCTCGCCGGCGCGACGCTGACGCTGGCGGTGGCCCTGCCGCAGGTGGCGACGCGCTACAAGAGCATCTTCGGCGGGGAGTCGGGCCTGACCGTCCCGCCCACAACGCCACCCGCCTGGCTGGGACCCGACTTTCCGCCGGAGCGATGGCTGGCGTGGATTGCCGTCGCCGCCGTCGTGGTGACGTTCGTGCTGCTGGCCAACTTGCTTCGTAGCTCGGCCGGCCGCGCCTTCAGGGCGGTTCGCGACAACGAGGCGGCCGCGGCGCTCGCCGGCATCGACGTCGCGCGGACGCAGGTATTGGCCTTCGTGATCAGTGCGGCGTGTGCGGGCCTGGCCGGCGCCCTCTTCGCTTACTGGTCCGGGGTCACCGCGCCAGCCGGATTCGGGGTCACCCTTTCTTTGCAACTGGTCACGGCCATCGTCATCGGCGGGCTGGGTAGCCTGGCTGGCGCCGTGTGGGGCTCCCTCGTGCTGGTCTTCGTCCCCTCGCTGACCAGTGGCATGGCGAGCACGTTGAACGTTCCGAGCGCCATTGCCAACAACCTGCCACTCGCGATTTACGGCGGCATCCTGGTGATCGCCATGCTCGTGGCTCCGCACGGCATCCAGGGCACCCTGACGCGGATTCTCACAATCGGCCGGGCTCGCTGGGGACACACCCCGGCGGGTGGGCAAAAGGGGGTGGTCGATTGGGACGATCCCGCATCCGATCCCTGATCGCCGGCATCGAGCGACCCGTATAAGGAAGGAGGTTCGATTGAAAAGTCTGATGGACGGCAGCGCTTCACGGATTCGAGGGATCGCGATCGTCTGTGCCGCGGGGTTGCTCGCGGCCTGCGGCAATCCAAGCAGCTCCAATAACACCTCGGGCACCAATACCGCCTCCGCGCCAGGCATCACCGCGACCACGATCACGATTGGGAGCACCCAACCACTGACCGGGCCGGCGGCGCCGGGCTACTCGGAGATCGCCCCTGCCTCGAACGCCTACTTCCAGTACCTGAACGCACACGGTGGCATCTTCGGGCGCAAGATCACCTACCAATACCTCGACGACGGCTACAACCCGACCAACACCGCCAGCCAGACGCGCAAGCTGATCCTGGAGACGAAGGTCTTCGCCATGTTCAGCTCGCTCGGTACGCCGACGCATCTGGCGGTCGTCGATTACATCAACTCCGAAAAGGTGCCTGATCTGTTCGTCTCCAGCGGCTGCAACTGCTGGAACGATGTCTCGAAGTACCCCAACACCTTCGGCTGGCAGCCCGACTACACCATCGAGGGCAAGATCCTCGGCCAGTACATCACGCAGAGTCTCAGCGGCAAGAAGGTCGGATACTTCTACCAGAACGACGAATTCGGGCTCGATGGCGTCAAGGGCCTCGATGCGCAGTTGGGCGCGTCGTCGATCGCCAGTCGCCAGAACTATGTTCCGACCAACACCAACGTCGGGCCGCAGATTGCCGCCTTGCAAGCGTCTGGCGCGCAGGTCGTCGTCTCCTTTACGATTCCGGCATTCACCGCGCTGGCGCTCCTGACCGCGGCCAAGCTCGGTTACCATCCGATCTGGGTGGTGAGCAATGTCGGCTCCGACATCACCACCTTGACCGGCCTGCTGAAAGCCTTCTCGAAGGGCGCGGCCGGAGGGCAATTGCTTGGTGGCATGGTGACCGACGCCTATCTGCCCTTAGTCGGCGACAGCTCCAATCCATGGATCACCCTGTTCAAGGGGATTCATGACCAGTACATCTCAACGTTGCCGTGGGATGGCAATGTTTTGTACGGCATGGCGCAGGCCTACACGCTGGCGCAGGCGTTCAAGGCGGCTGGCCGCAATCCGACCCGGAGTAGTTTCGTGAAATCGCTCGAGTCGACCAAGCTGAGCAACGGGCCGGCGCTCGCGCCGTTCGGGTACTCGTCGAGCAATCACCTTGGCGTCCTGGGGGTGCAGGTCGCCACCATCGGCGCGGACGGGACCGAAACCACGACGGGACCCGTCTATACCTCCTCGGACTCCGGCCCGATCAGTCAGTATGGCGGGTCGGCATCGAGTCCTCCGGCCAACGGGATTCCTTAGCGGAACGTCGCAACGGAGGGCTGCCGGCATCATCCGGCGGCCCTCAGCGTTCCTCGAGGATCCGGGCGCGAAGGCGGCGCATGCCCCGTAGCCAGCGGTCGTAGTCGTCGGCTTTGCGCTGGAAGTACTCGCTGACTTCCGGATGGGGCAGGACGAGAAAGCGCTCGTCTCGAATCGCCTCGACGACTGCGTCGGCAACCTGTTCGGGTTCCAGCGCGCCCGCCCTGAGGAAGCTTCCACCCTCTTGTGTCAACATCGCCGTCCGCACCCCCTGTGGGCATAGGGCGGAAACCCGCAGGCCCTGGTCGTGGTGCGCGATCGCAAGCCATTCGAGGAAGGAGAGCCCGGCCGCTTTCGTCACCGCGTAGGGCGCCGCCAGGACGTGGTTGAGAAGACCGGCCGCCGAGACGGTGCCGACGAGGTAGCCGTTCCGTCGCGCCAGCATCGTCGGGAGCAGGGCGCGCGCCGCATACACGTGCGACATCACATGCACTTCCCAACTCTGTTGCCAGGCCTGGTCGGAGGCCTCCGGCCCACCACCAAAGGCAATGCCGGCATTGGAGCAATAGATGTCGATTCGGCCGTGGGCTTTCAGGGTGGTTGCAACGAGGCGCTGCACGTCGGACTCCACCGTGACATCGGCGACCACGGCCAGGCCGCCGATGTCGGCCGCCACATTCTCTGCCGCCTGGGCGTTGAGGTCGGACACCACCACCCGCTCCGCGCCATCGGCCGCAAAGCGCTGGCAGAGCGCGGCGCCGATGCCACCCGCGCCGCCAGTCACGACCACGACGCGACCGCGCGTCTCCACGCTAGCCCAGCACGCCGATGCCCCGGTCGATAAATACCAGGATGGTGTCCGTTCGTTGTTCGTAGCTCGGATCGGGTCGCTTGCCGCGGCGGTGCAACATCAGGTTGTAACCGAAGATCGCCGCGTACTTGTAGGAGGTCAGGGCCAGGTACCAGCGATAGTCGCGGGGGTCGGCACCGTACATCTCGCGGACGTCATCGGCCGAGACATGCGAGAGGCTGATGCAGCAGAGGTCAAGCAACGGCTGACCGAGCTGTGCGATCTCCCAGTCGACCACAGCCGCGACGCGCCCGGCGTCGAAGAGCATGTTTCCGAAGTGGTAATCGCCATGGACGAGAACCGGCGGCCCCGGGGGTGGCTGCCGCTCGACCAGCAGCTGGGCGAGCCGCGGTGCCTGTCTCGTCAGCTCGGCGGGGGCCCGGTCCATCAGCCAGGTCCAGCGCGAGACCTCGCCATCGAGCGACATCGGATCTTCACCGCCGATGCCGGTTCGCTCAGGGGGCAAGGCCTGGAAACGGCGGAGGACGTCCACCGCCGAGGCTGCCAGCTGGAGCGGGTTGCTCCCGGCTTCGATAGCCTGCTCGACCCGCTCCCCCTTAATCGCCTCCATCAGTACGAACGGCCGTCCGTCCACGACCGTATCATCTGAGCTCGCGACCACGGCGGGTACCGGCAAACCCTCCGCGTGCAGCGCCGCCATGATCCTGGCCTGACGCGGAATATCGGCCGGGCCGGCGATGCGCGCCCCTGGCGGAGGAAGGCGCAGGACGCCGCGGCGCCCGTCGAGCGCGACCCAGTAGGTGAAGCCGGAGTGACCCTCGGGGATCGCGCGGACCTCGCGCACTTCCTCTTTGATCTGGGCCCCGAGATCCTTCCGAATCCGCTCCTCGGCTTCGGTCACGGCACCGGTTCCAGGTGGGCGACGTCGCACATGGAGCCCGCCATGCGCCGATCACCCTTGACGCGAACCACGCTGATGCTGGTGAAATCGGGGAAGAGGCGCAGCGTGCCCGGCGCGAGCTGGAGGACGTCGCAAAGATAGTTCAGGATCGCGATCCCGTGCGTCACCATCACGACCCGCCCGCCGGAGTGCGCCGCGACCGCCAGGTCGACGGCCTCCTGCATTCGCTGGATCACGGCGCGTGGGCTTTCCTGAATTTGAACCTTGCCGGCGGCATAGCGGGCACGGGCCTCTGCCAACCTGGGTTCGATCGCGATCCGGTCGCTGAGGGCTTCCGCGGTCTGTAGCGCGCGCTGGTGTGGGCTGGAGTAGACGGCGCGGATCTCGAGCTGTTGCAGGCGTCGCGCCAGGCGCGCCGCTTGATCGACGCCAAGCCGGCTGAGCGGAGGATCCGGCACGTCCTCGAGCCCGTCATAGACGTCCGCGTGTCGAACCAGCCAGATCTCGGTGACGCCCTCAACGTCAATCAAATAGGCGTGGCGGAGCGAACGCATCGCCTGGGTGATGTCTTCAGTACTTGCCAAGCTCAAGTCGACCGATCTGGTTACGGTGAACCTCGTCGGGACCATCGACGATCCGGACCGCGCGCGCGTACGCATACGCCTGGGCCAGCGGAAAATCGTCGGAAACGCCGGCCGCGCCATGCGCCTGGATCGCCCAATCGAGAATAGTGCAGAGCATGTTCGGCGCCGCCACTTTGATCATGGCGATCTCCGCTCGTGCCGCCTTGTTGCCAGCGGTGTCCATCCGGTAGGCCGCATTCAGGGTCAGCAGGCGCGCCTCGTCGATCAAGATGCGTGCCTCCGCGATTCGCTCGAGCCACACCGACTGCTGGGCGAGCGGCTTGCCAAAGGCCACCCGGCTGCTAACCCGTTTGCACATGAGTTCGAGACCCATCTCCGCCAGCCCGATCAGCCGCATGCAGTGGTGAATTCGGCCAGGGCCCAGCCGAGCCTGGGCGATCTCGAAGCCGCGCCCTTCGCCCAGCAGGATGTTGGTGGCGGGCACTCGGACATTCACGAAGTCAACCTCAGCGTGCCCGTGGGGGGCGTCATCGAACCCGAACACGGGTAACCACCGCAGGATCGTGACCCCCGGCGCGTCGCGCGGCACCAGCACCATGGATTGCTGACGGTCCGGATTTTCCGGGTCGGTCTTGCCCATGAAAATGAGGAGCTGGCAGCGCGGGTCCATCGCCCCCGATGTCCACCATTTCCGGCTATTGATGACCAGGTCGTTGTCGTCGCGAACGATGCGGCTCTTGATGTTTGTCGCGTCCGAGGACGCGACATCCGGTTCCGTCATCGCGAAACCGGAACGGATCTCTCCGTTCAGAAGCGGACGCAGCCATCGGTCCTTCTGGTCTGGGGTCCCATACCGGTCGAGAATCTCCATGTTCCCGGTATCAGGGGCCGAGCAGTTGAAGACTTCGGGGGCCCAGGGGACGCGGCCCATGATCTCGCAGAGTGGCGCGTACTCCAGGTTCGTCAGTCCGGCGCCTTGCTGGGAGTCCGGAAGGAAAAGATTCCAGAGGCCCGCCGCCCGGGCCTTCGGCTTCAGGCCCTCGATGAGGGGAGACGGTCCCCAGCGGTCGTCGTTCGCGGTCTGCTCTCGATACCGTTGCTGGTTTGGGTAGATAAACTCGCCCATGAAGACGTCCAGTTTTTTCTGTAACGCCTTCACTTTGGGTGAATGGTCGAAGTCCATCGCAGCCGATAGTATCGTGCCATGTCGCATTTCGACCTGACCGATCGCGTGGCGATTGTGACAGGCGGAAGCCGTGGCATTGGCGAGGCGACCGCCCTCGCCCTCGCCGACCATGGTGCATGCGTCGTCATTTCCGGCAGGAAGCCGGAGGGGCTACAGGCGGCGGCGGATCGAATCAATGCGCGTCAAGCGGGAGCCGTCACGCCGATCGCCGCTCACGTGGGCCGTCCCGAGGATTCCGAGCGGCTCGTCAGCGAGGTGATCAAGCGCTTCAGTCGGATCGACATTCTGGTTAACAATGCCGCGACCAATCCTCACTTCGGCCTGACGCTCGACGTCGAGCTCGGCGCCTGGGATAAGACTTTCGAGGTCAACCTGCGAGGCCCATTGGTGCTTACTAGATTGGTCGTCGATGCCTGGATGCGAGGGCATGGCGGCGCCATCGTCAACGTGGCCAGTATCGCGGGACTGCGGCCCGAGTTTGGGCTTGGCCCGTACGGAGTGACCAAGGCGGCTCTCATCATGTTGAGCCGGCAGCTGGCTACCGAGCTCGGACCTCACGGCATCCGGGTCAACGCCGTCGCCCCGAGCATCGTGAAGACCGAATTTGCTGCCGCTCTCTGGGGAAACGAGGAGATTTCTCGGCGTGTCCTCGAGCGTAATCCGCTCGGCCGTTTCGCCACCGCCGATGAGGTGGCATCGGCCATCGTTTTCCTTGTCTCGGACGCGGCCTCTTATGTCAACGGCGAAGTGCTTCCGATCGACGGCGGCGAATGACGCAGCCGTGATTCGCGCCGCCGTCCTGAAGTCCACCGACTCGCCGCTGACGATCGAAAATATCGAGCTTCCTCCGCCGGCGGAGGGCGAGGTGCACGTCCGCCTCGCGGCCGCCGGTGTCTGCCACTCCGATCTCTCGCTAGCCAACGGGACTCTCAGCCAACCGGTCCCGGCAGTTCTCGGCCACGAGGCCTCGGGCACTGTGATTGCGGTCGGGCCCGCGGTCACCAACGTCCGTCCGGGCAACCACGTGTTGTTGAACTGGTCGCCTTCATGCGGAAGTTGTTGGTTCTGCACCCATGGAGAACCTTATCTGTGTGAGCAGACCGCCAAAGCCTGGCAGCGGCAGTACGCACGACTCGCGGACGGAACCGCCCTGTACGCCGGTTTGGGGACGGCAGCCTTTGGCGAAGAGACGATCGTGCCGAGCTCGGCGGTGGTCGCTTTGCCGGCCGACGTTAACCTGGAAGGAGCGGCACTCCTCGGCTGTGCCATGCTGACCGGTGTCGGCGCTGTCATCAACTCGGCTGACGTCCAACGGGGCGAGTCGGTGGTTGTGTTCGGTACCGGAGGGGTCGGTCTGTCGGTCCTCCAGGGCGCGCGCCTTGTCGGAGCGGAGGTGGTGATCGGCGTGGACGTCGCGGCGGACAAGGAAGAGCGGGCCCGTGCAAACGGAGCCACGGACTTCATCCTCGCCGGCGACCAGCTTGCGCGACGCATTCGTGACCGGACCGAGGGCCGAGGGGCCGACCACGCGTTCGACTGTGTCGGCAGCGCGACGGCGATCCGCCAGGCGTGGTCATCCACGCGTCGCGGAGGTCGGACCACGGTGGTCGGCATTGGCAAAAAGGATGAGAAGGTGGAATTTAATCCGCAGGAGATTTTTTACTTCGGCCGGGTCCTGAGCGGATGCGTCTTCGGTTCAACGGACGTCAGTCGTGATCTCCCACGCCTTCTCGCGCATGTGCAGTCCGGTCGGATCCGACCCCAAGATTTAGTGACCAATCGCATCAGGCTGCAGGACGCTCCCGGCGCCTTGGCCAGGATGGCTGCCGGTAAGGGCGCTCGTTCCCTGATCATCTACTGAGGCCGATACCGCTGATGAGCGTGGACCACCCGGTGGTATCGGCGGGGATGGGAGCCGGAAACGCGGATGGTGACGCGGTAGGCCCCCAATGAATCCTGGCGAACTCTCGTGAATGCCTGAATCGACGCTGGGTGTCGGGATCATCGGGGTAAGCCCCATTCGGGGCTGGGCTGCCGCCGCCCACATCCCGGCACTGCGCGCGCTGCCGAACTATGAGATTCGGGCACTCAGCGCCCACAGCGCGGAAACCGCGCGCGCAGCAGGCGAAAGGTTCGGGATTAGCGCAGTGTTCTCAGACCACGCGCAGCTGGTAACCCAATCAAACATCGACGTTGTCGCTGTTACGGTCAAGGTCCCGCACCATCGAGAGCTCGTCTTCGCCGCACTTGCCGCCGGCAAGGCCGTCTACTGCGAGTGGCCGCTCGGCCGCGACCTCGAGGACACGCGAGCGATGGCTGCGCTCGCCGCGAAGCGCGGGGTGCGCACGGTCGTCGGGTTGCAGGCCCGCCAGGCCCCGGCGATCGAGTTCGTCCAAGAACTGCTCAGCGACGGATACGTCGGCGAGATCCTGTCAACGACCATGGTCGGGGTGTCGGTCCCGGGCGACGTCGTAGTCCACGCCAACGCCTATATGCTCGACAAGACAAACGGCGCCAACCTGCTTACGATCCCCGTCGGCCACAGCCTGGACATTCTGAATTACGTGTTGGGTGAGTTCTCCGACCTGTCAGCCGTGTCGGATCTTCGCAGGCCAGTGATCACCGTCGAAGAGACCGGGGAGCGGATCGTGAAAACGGCGGCCGACCAGATCGCGGTGATCGGCACCCTCACGTCCGGGGCGACTGCCAGCGTCCACATCCGTGAGGCCGTGGCCGGCGGGACCGGGTTTCTATGGGAGATCAACGGAACCGAAGGAACGCTCCGGATCACCGCTGCCGCCGCACTCCCTGAAATCTTTCCCCTGACCGTCGCGGGAGCTCAGGGGCGGAATGAGCCCGCCGAGCTTGCTGTCCCGGCAGCACTGAGACAGAAGTGGCCCACGCTCACGAGGCTGGAGGGAGCGCCCGCCTATAACGTCGGGCGTGCCTACGCTGCGTTCGCGGCAGACATCGCCAATGGGACTCACACCGTGCCGGACTTCGCCGACGCCGTCCGGCGCCACGAGGTCATCGCTGCTATCGAGAGGTCCGCGGCATCAGGGGAACGCATGAAGGCGTAGCCATTGCCGCCGCGCCGCGTGTCAGAGCCGGTTGCGTCCAAATAAAGGATGGAGCATCCGGGGTCGGCGCTGGCGATCAGCCCTCTTCGGCGGCGGGAGCGTGATTTGCCGAGGAATGTTGCCGTCCGACATGACTGATAGGCTTGAACAGCTGCGCGCCGTTGGACCTGCATGGAGGGATGAGTGAGCGGTCGGAGCTGGACGGGTCGATGGGGCGCCGCGCAGCGAACTCGGCAGCCGCGCGGGCTGTCGGCCCAGGGGCCGATCCTGAATCGCCTTGCAGGCCGAGAGT
>Ga0209058_1001589_pt1 | contig 19270 bp, 15 predicted proteins | sample GraSoiAngelo_147_FD_185904 | JGI IMG/M metagenome (GOLD analysis project Ga0209058, IMG submission 185904) | Grasslands soil microbial communities from the Angelo Coastal Reserve, California, USA - 14_1009_05_40cm (SPAdes) (version 2) | ecosystem: Environmental > Terrestrial > Soil > Grasslands ... | reverse complement strand
GCAGTTGAGACGTCCGTGAAGGTCAGCGCCGTTGGGGTCAGCGCTGAACTTGCGCTGGCAAATCGGTTCGCCCAGATACTTCCTTTCTGCTGCCATATTGCTATGGCGTTGCCGTTCCCATCGATCGCCACTCTGGGAATGTCGGCGCCGTTGATCCCGGTTTCAATTGGGGTTGGCGTGCCCCAGCCTTGCCCGGCGAGGTAGCGGTTCGCATAGATACTGTCGGCCGTGCCATCAAACTGCCTCCAAACCGCAATTGCGTTGCCGCCGCTGTCGATTGCCACATCAGGGTTATCGGCAGCACCGGAGTCGGTCTCAATGAGGGTAGCAGTGCCCCAGCCTTGGCCAGCGACATATTCGTTCGCCCAGATGCTGATAGCTACGCCTGCGTCATCCCACTGGTGCCACACCGCCACCGCGTTCCCGTTGCCATTCACGGCCAGAGCGGGACCCTGGCCATTGCGGTCGGAAGAATCGATCCGAGTGGGTGTGCGCCAGCCTGTTCCAACAACGTAGCGATTCGCCCAGATGTGTCTTCCATTAGGCGCACCGAATGCCTGATACCATACTACCATCGCGTTCCCGCTATCATCGAACCCGACATGTGGAAATGAAGCGAAACCTGGATTGGATTCGATCAAGGTCGGCGTGCTCCAGCCTTGGCCAGCGACATAGCGGCGTGCCCAGATGCTAGGGTCAGGCTCCCCCCCGTTGTACTGCCTCCATACCGCCATGGCATTCCCATTTTTGTCCACAGCCACCCAGGGTTCACTGCCGTCATTCGGATTGGCCTCCATCAGCGTGGCGGTGCCCCAGCCTTGGCCCGGGACATAGATGTTCGACCAGATGTCATGATTCACGCCATTGGACTGCTTCCACAGCGCGACGGCAACTCCATTGCCATTCACAGCTACGCGGGCAAAATCCGCATCCCCGGTGTTGGTCTCAATCAGCTCAGGCGTGCCCCAGCCCTGTCCGGCCACATATCGATTGGCCCACATGCTATCGTAAGTGCCGTCATTCTGGACCCACACCGCGATGGCATTGCCATTGTCATCCATGCCCACGTGGGGGAGAAAGGCCTTCCCTGCATTGCTCTCAATGAGGGTGGCTGTGCGCCATCTGCCTGAGGCTGCATTATACCGATTGGCCCAGATACTTGATACACCGCTGCTATCGCCCTGTTGCCATACCGCCATCGCATCGCCGTTTTGATTGACCGCCAGTTTACAGAGATTTGCCGGCGGTTTAAAACTGTTTGTCTCAATCAAAGTAGCCGTGCCCCATTGAGGAGCAGCGTTCTGGGGCGGACCGAACCCAGGCACACCAGCAAAATCTCCGTCCTGAAACGGCGCTTCGACCGCGAGGTCAGGAACGTCGTCACAGTCGACGTCGCCGACGACCGCGATGGAGTAGCCAAAGAGTGTGGAGGAATTTTCCGGTTGCGGGTCGAGCAATGTACTCGCCCGAAGTGTTGCGACCAAAAGTGGTGAAAGCATCAGAGTAAGCATCACCCACCTGGCGCACCAACGTATGATAAATGCGCCCGGTAATTTGATTAGCGTTCTAGTTTTTTTCGCGAATCGATAACTCATAGGTTTCCCTTCTACTGCGGGTATTTCGCCAGATTGCGCCATTTAATACATATGTTGCGTTTTTGTCTATCGCCTTGTTTCGCTACATGCTTTCTTTTAGCCTCATTCGAGGATCGCCTTCAAGCCCGTTGCGTCGCCCGCGCCTTCCCTTCCTGCGGTGGCCGCCACCGCTTTGCTCCTGATAACGACCCCCAGTGATAAGCTTTTCCTTATACCCGTCGTAACCAAGCTTCTTGGCTTCCTGCCACGCACTCTCGATGGCCGCTGAAGTTTGTGGCTTCATGCCGTCACCATGCCACAATTCCCAGTATTCACCGTTTGCGTGGACCACGTTGAGCGTTGCCATTTCAATCGAGCCCATTCTTTCTCCGCCATGACCAAAACCGGCTACACTTTGGAAACCGTGATGAGCACGGTCCTGGTATTTTTGAATAAGATCATAACTGAGGCTGCCAGTGTCTTCTCTTCGCCCCGTAAGCTGGCAATTCTGAATCGTGAAACGCTCCGGGTACTTGCTTAGCCCATATTCGATGACGCCTTCAAAGAACGAGGGAGGCAAATTTAGCACCTGAGATAGGTGCAGCGTTACCTGTTGTTTTGGAAAGGCTTTGGCCCATTCGTCAGTGTACTTCTTGTATACACTAAGAAGCTTAGGTCCGTAATCTCCCATCGTACTCCATTTCGCGCGATCCTCGGGAGTCTTTGGCAGATGCATCTCTTTGCTCATGAAATTGGCACAAGTAAGCACGACGCTTACGCATAAGGGGTCAGAACTGTACCGTTCTCCAAGTCGCGCAATTATGCGCGAAAAGTTCTCCTGGTATTTTGGATCCCAGGGTACGGGAATAGTCACTGCAGCACCAAAATTGGGCCGATGTGGGTTCCGGATCTGGGTTTCAAAAGATTGCGCGCCCTGCTGGTACACAAACGGGGGCGCATCAACGCCGGGTTTAATACCGAGCTCATATTTCATGCCGATACGCCGAAGGACTGCCACCGCTTTATCGATCGAGCTAAAGTCAGGCTTACCAGGCTCCTTCTCGATCTCTTTCCACCCAGTGGCGAGACAGACGCCGGAGAGGTGTGGATTTCCGCGGACCGCGGCCTCGAAAGCAGCCGGGTCCGCGGCGGCTTCGGAAATTTTTTGGGTGACCCATAGACCCGTGCGCAGCGACGGTCCCGAAACAGCAAGGACTGGGAGGTGAGCTGACAACGTTAGCGCGAACACGAGCAAAAAAGTCCGGAGGATGTGAAGAGAATTCAGTCGTCGCATGTGTTTCCTACAACCAGTCACCATCCCATTGGCTACCGTTTCGGGCAGCAACCAGGCATTCAGCTCTGTGTCTTCAGGCGTCATAGCCAAAACGCTGCAGGTCCGATTGAGCAGCTCCGCTAAGCTCAACAATTTTCGGCGCCCCATTCTCGCGCCAGCGACCGATATTGCCGCGATCGCGAATGCCTTGAATTAACGGCCCAATGTTTGTCTCTGGTTGTCCCAGAAAAGCCATTACTGCCGAAACCGTCTCTGCTGGTTGCCGGCACAAGTCTTCATAGCGAACCATATGATATCGGTCGTTGAGATAGTACTGCGCAAACTCCAGCGCCCGGTTGTTACTGACGCGCCACAATTCCAATTGCGCAGCTTCGGGGTTCCTCCACCAGTCCGGCCCAAGCAACCAATGACCGTTCTGTCGCAGGAAATAAATATTTTCGGAGAGCATCATGTCGCGCGCATCTCGGATCATATGGATAAATTTCAACTCTGGAAATCGCTCTGTCAGAAAGGAGATCAACCATAAACTACGCGGATTTTTCCAACCCCAGCGTGCATCTGGCGAGGAGATGCCGCGACGATGCAGATAGATCATCCTCTCGAAATCGCGCCGGGCGCAGGCCAGGGTCTCGGGCTCAACATCTGGAAAATCCTTCAGGGTTTTCAACCATTTGGTGAGAAACCAGGCCATCGGAAGGGAATCTTCATTACGCGGATTCACTCTGTCGCCCATAAACCAACCCGCTTTTTGAAGCACTTGGGCCATCACCCGAGTTCCCGAACCGCCCGTAGCGCCGATAACAACCGGAGGCGGAGCAGAAGAATCGAGAGGCGGAACTTTCCAGGGAATGGGTAGCCGAAGAGAAGAACGATCGAGCCAAATGCCAATTTGCTGCAGTCGGGAGCGCGGCTTGCTACCGATTTTCAAGAGCAACCGGAAGCGCTCAAAGAAGCTGCCTAATTGTGAGCTATTCACATTGCACCACGTTATTGAATCGCTAATTTGGGTCAAGGCGCTCGGGCTGTCGGGGGTGCGAGAGGGTGCGAAGCCTGGAAGTGCCTCTCCATTCTCGTTCGGGATTGCGGGTCGGCTGATAAGGCGAACGTGGACGAAGTTTTGATCTAGCCAAGAGCAACTCAGTCACGAATTGCCGATACCAAGCACAGTGTGCGGTGCAAACCGCATCCGATGTCTACTGTCACAACGCAGAGACAACTTTTGTTAGGAAAAATCGACCGGCACTTAACGTCGAGTACCAAGACTTCTCCAGACGTCCACGTTCTCGCCTGGAATTTAGAGTGGCCAGCCCCTTACTGATTACCTCTGCGTTCCTGCGCAGGTTTTCCTCAAAGAGCCTCCTGGCAAAATCATAAAGATCGAAGTCCAAGCGATTGTACTCGCGGATCATATCGATCACATGTGGTTCAATCGAGGGACGACTCTTCGTCACCTTGCGATTTGTATAAAAAGGAACTTTCCATCCAAACGCTGCCATCATCACGCACAAGCTCTCCTGAAATTGTTCGCACAATCCAACGACCCGAAATGCACGCGCCAGGTTTTGCTTTGCGAGCTCGAGCACCCCCTCGTCGCAATTGGGGCCGATGCCAATTCCCGAGATAAAGCGGCACTGTAAGTTCTGACGATGGGGTGTCATTCGAATAAGGTCTTCCACGCCTAGTCGGCCTGCCTTCAATTTACGGTGAAGCGGGTGGAGCGGTCTGCGCAAGATAAAGGCGTACGTCGATAAAACTCTGGCGACTGGATCGCGGAGCATTGTGATATACGTAGCGCCTTGCGGCAGAAATTCATGAATGCCGTAAAGCAGATGTCCGCGCACCACCCGGAATCGGCGACGGCGTTGCTCCGAAAACTTTTTAAATCGCGCGACTGTGGCGCGAATTCGGTAGGGATCAACCGTGAAGATCGAAAGCGGGTTGTATTGCCATTCAATGATTCGGTTCAGAGTGGTTCCCGCAGTTTTCGGGATGTGAAGAAAAATCAGCGCCTCGCGGTCCACCGAGCAAATCGTAGCATTCGCTATTGAATCAAGCAATTTTACCGAAAAAAAAGCCCTAACCACCGGCGCTCAACGGCTGATGGTGCGTCACAGCTTTCGTCACGTGTACTTCAAAACGCCGCTACCGCTGGCAATGGCGCTATCCTTTTCTTGCCAGAAGCGAGGTTCGCCACGCTTGGCATCAAGGTAAAGGAATCAGCCACGGCAGGCACAGCCGCAAGTGATCGACCTAGCTCACGGGTTCCGTCTGAGTCGCTTACTCCAGGCTTCGATAAAAGGCGAAATGAAACTTATCCCTTCACGCACATGAGAAATTTCCTCTGAAGTTAACGCTCGCGACGCAAAAAGGAGACTTCCGTACAATAGCATGGCGGCAATGGCGATGCCGCCGCGGAGTGCTGGGGGAGGCGTCTCACTGAAAGTGAAGAGAAGCACACACATGACGGCGCCGCTGAGGAGGGGTCGCCAACTGATATGGAGAAATCGGGAAGGAAATCCCAATCGATCCAACTGTAGCACCCAAATGCCGACAACCATCATTTCAGAGCACAGAAAAGCTATAGGCGGGCCAATGAGTCCCAGAGTTGGGATCAAGATGACAAGAAGCAGCAGACGTACAGCGGAGCTTGTGCACGTACTAACGAAAAATCGCTTTTGCTCACCGAGAGCAGCGAAGAGATATTGAAACAGAGTGGATAAAAAAAACGGAATCAAGCCAATGCCAAGCACCTGCATAGCCGGGATAGCGGGTAGATATTTCCGTCCCAGCGCCGTCCTCAGAATCGGGCCCGACCAGCTAACAAAGAATGCTGCGATGGGAATGCTGAGGATCAGAAAGAATTTTACACTCAATTGATAGATCTCGGTAAAACGTTCTCTTGAGTAATGGGCGGTGCGGGAGAAGAGCGGGAACAATGGTGTGGAGAGAGCCTGCGGGATGATCCTCAGGGCCGTGCTGATTCGGTAGGGGCCACTAAACAAGCCAACGATAGTGAGGTTAGAGAGCCAGGTAAGGACGAGCACATCCATTTGAAGCGCAAGCTGGCGAAGCATGACGCTGCCGCCGAGCGGAAGAGCATCGAGCAAAAGCTTTTTCCAGAGCACCATGTCGAAGCGTAGCGAGATCTTGGCATACATGTGAGAGACGAGCAGCGCATAGAACATCCAAAGCAGGATGTTAGTAATGAGATGCGCAGCGACGAAGCCGAACAAAGTGAGATTTAGTTTAAGAGCGACGTAAACGAGGACAAACAACGATAGCTTGTGCAGGACGAAACCTATTTGGACCAGCTCATTGTCTTCGTAGGCGCGAAGAATAGCGCCGTACCCCGAACCATGAAAAGCTGCCAAGGTGGCGAGACTCATCCCCACCATCGCGATTTTTACGTCGGTCCCAAAATGTAGCAGAGAAGCGACGAGGCAGACGAGGAGGCATACCGCGCCGGAGAGGATCCAGATCAGCGAAAAAGTTGCCCCGGCCACGGGCAAAAGTTCCTCGCGGCTTCTCGCGACGGCGCGGGTCAACAGCCGCGGAAGACCGGAGTCAGCCACATTGCTCACGAACATAGCGAACGCGAGAACGAAGGAGTATTTACCGAATTCGGTAACGCTTACGCTGCGCGCGATCTTAAGAACGGTAGCTAGATAAATGAGGCCACCAATGGCCGAGCCGCCGATGCCGAAGATGGCATTCTTAACGATCCTCTGCGCCTGTTTCACCGAACACTGATCGTCGCAGAATCGAGCATTGGCCGGAACGAAATCCTTGACCGCGTGTGTTTTCGCGAACTGGATGGGTAACTTATGGTAGTTCGCACGCTAGTTGCCGGAATAGCCAGCGTTTTTCTAGCTCCAACAAAGGAAGTGTGGCGAGGCTGGTTTTCGTTGCAGCCAAAATGGGGCGACCCGATTTGAGCCGTCGTGCCAAATTGAGCTTCCCTTGATTCATGGCCATCGACATACCTGTGTGCTGAAGTTCGAGGAGCCGCGTTGCTGCTGCGAAATACGCTGGTTCCGGATGCTGTTTATTGAAGGATTCGATGTAGCCGCGCTTAAATGCAGATAACGTTTCGCGGAGCCTGGCGTGCCGATGGCGTTGCAATGGCTGGCGTAAGTAGATTCTCCATAACATCCGTCGTAGACCACCGCGAAAGCGCGAGTAATCCCATAGATGTATACCTTGCCATAAGGCATCGGGCGGGTCGATCAGAGTCAACTCGCCCTTGTTATATAAGAGATTCTTCGATTGGTAATCATAACAAACCTGTCCCACGCTTACGTTCGCTTGAGCGAGGGTCTCTAGGCAGCTGTTGAGAATCGCTTTTTCCCGCGAGGAAAGGTGCCAGGGAGCGGCGGCCAAGTCTCGAGCCAGCACTTCGACCGGCATGGGGGCGATTTCCTGCGTCCAGGCCAGGTGAATCCGCGCCAGAATCTGCCCGCAAAGTTCGCAGACTGCGACCAGTTCATCCGTGCTGTCATCGTGCCGCGCCAATTCCCTCAGCGTTGGGCCGGGGACAAACTCCATGATCACCGTTCGTTTCGGAACAATCAACGCAAGCGCTCGAGGAAGGTGTAGGCCCGGAATCCCAAGCGCCGCCAGCGCACGAAGTTGATCGTATTGACACTGCACCATCGCGTCGTCTCCACGTACAACTTGTTTCGCGACCGCGAGCTCTCCGCTCGCAAACTGGACGAAGTAAATTCGATTCCGCCAATTCTTCCTCCACAAATCGCATCTTGAAATTTTCTCTCCCAATGCCCTTTCCAAGTCTGACACGGTTAGCGGCGCGAGAGTAATAGATTGACTTGATTCAACGTCTTGGAACTTGCGTTGAACGATGGTGATGTAATTGCACTGGGTCGCAGGCGTAACAACTGAAGTCTGGAGAGTTTGAACCATCAAAATGCGTAGATCCAAGAGGGCCGAGCTAAAACTGTAGCGTTCTGCACATTTAAGTCACGCCTGAACTGTTTGAAAGAGCTCAAAAGCGGGACACGCAGCAGCGAACGTGGCTAGGTCGCGTGTGCGCTCTCGCAAATCGTGATTTCCCGCTTAAAACTCTCCGGGGCGATTGCAGTACAATGTGCGCGTAATGGGTCGCATCCAAAAGATTAATGATGTCCTTACGATATATCTCGATATACTTCATTCCATAAGCCACACCGTTATCCACGGAGTTAACCAAGGCAGTCGAAGGGTCGGCCGAGATAATTAAGGCGCGCGTCTCAAGTAATATGAAGCGCGAGATCGATGATCTCGCCCATCAACGCGGCGAAAGCGAAGCGGTCATTATTCGCGAAGCTCTCAGTCAGTACTTGAAGAAGTCAGCAATGGTGATTGACAACAAGCCGTCACCTCGCCGGAAGAAACGAAACTAATCCCGCTCGCGGACTAGCTTTAGCGACGGGCTTCCGGATAGTGATTCAAAACGATTGCAGTCATGTTGCTAACCACATCAACCGCGAGACGTTTTCGCGAGAGCTGGACAATTTCCCTACCATCAAATCTGTGAACGGTTCCATCCTTCCGGGCACTCCCCCGGCTCCCATTGACTTTGCGTTTGTCCAAGGAGCGTGGCGACGTATCAATGCGATGCGCAGCAGCGAAGTCGATCCCGTGGAGCCGCCGACGGTGAGCGAGTTGGAGGAAGCGTTGGGCCAGGCGGTCAAAAAATGCGACCTATTCGCAGAAAATTGGAGGAACCGGATCTATCGAATCGAACTTGCCAACGGCGATTTGGTGCTCGGGAAACAGTTGGTCATGGGGACGGAGGCGATGCTGCGATGCCAGTATGAACAACTGCGCGTCGTGGAGGCATTGGATGTTCCTGGATTGCGCACGCCAAATACTTTTGCGTTACTCCCCGCAAAGCGATTGCTGCTAATCGAGTTTGTGGCGGGGAAAACCATCGAGACTCTCGCTTGGACCAGCGAAGACTTAGTCCCAGCCTGTAGTTTCGCCGGGAGAACGCTCGCCCGACTCGAATTGGCCCGGGCGGAGAGCATCGGTCCGATCCCCGTTGAGATGATCAAACGTGACCTGGCCACGGCGCAGTGGCGCCTTTCTCGCCGGGAAAAGGAAATTCTTGGATCTGCGCTTGAAAAGCTGGCCGGTGCAGACGTGCGAATAGGGCACGTGTACTACGATTACAAGCCCGCCAACTTGATATATCAAAACGAACGATTCCTTTTCCTGATCGATCCGCCCGATATCCCGTGGCGAGGCGCGCATCTCTGGGATTACGCGTGCTTCCGCAGCTCCATGCGGCGTCAGTTGTGGAGAATAAGTTTACGGCGACCGCACGATCGCCACCGGCGTGCGATAGTTCGACGAAGCCTGGTCGCGTTTGAGCAGGCGTATTTGAATACCTGCACCAACGGGCATCCAAAGCCTCATTTGTTTGCGGCGGCGGTGCGACTCTTCGAGCTACAGCGTAATGCGGTTCTTATGACGATGCAGAAGGCCAAAGTGAGCCTCGCACGCCAGAGACATCCGGTAGCTCGCGACAATCGATTTGGCAATCTTTTGGCAAACCGGCTGACCTTGCCTTTGCTGCAGATCGAAAGGCGGTGGCTTTTTCGGCAACTGGCTCGCGAGCTGTCGTAGTACCTGCTGCGCAAATCTCAACTCGTTTGGCAAGCATCTACGTGCTCGGAATCTTCCGCTTTGCCCGCTGGCTTTATTGAACGCACGACCGCTCCAAAGACAGCCTGGGGCAAGATCTCATTGATGCATTTGCGACCCGTTCGGCATACGGGACTGTAGTAGCAATCGCAAAGACCAGCGGGCTCGACGATTTCTCCACGCCCGTAAAGCTCAAATTCGTATCGATTAAAAATATTGTTCAACAGCACCAAAGGCGTCCGCGCACCGATCGCTAAGTGCATCGCCATGGTGACTGCACTGACGATGCACTGGCACCGCTCGATCATTGCGTAGAAGATTTCCAGAGGTTGGACGCCTGACGCCGAACAACCCGTCGCATCAACCAGTTGCGCGGACATCTCTACTTCCTCTGGCCCGCCTAACAGAAACGGTTCCAATCCGTGCCTCTTGAGCAGTTTGATCAATTCAATCCAATATTCCACAGGCCAGATTCGAGAAGGCCAGCGCTTTCCAGCTCCGATGTTCAGTCCGATGGCGGAATCTTTCGGGAGAAGCGCGGCCGCTGTTTGCCTTGCCGTAGCAGTCGTTTCGCGAAGCCAATATTCTTCTCTCCGGAAAGGTAACCCTGTGATGTCAAAAATCTCTTCGACATAGCTTTGCCGGTTGCTGCGGCTATACGGGTTATCTATACCAGTCGCAAATTTGTGCCACGCAGCTTCATCCACCGGATAAGGGACGCCGTCGCGAAGTGTGTAACCTCGATATTCCGTGGCCTTCGTAGATGCGGCGATTGCACATGCCTCCGGGTCTTTGTCCAGATTCCAACAGAAATCCCACGTGCCCTGCGCGATTCGCGCCAGCGTTGCCGCCGTGGGATGGACTGCTTCACAGGCGTCGGCCGGCAAAAGATCAGGAGAATGCGTAACCCAAAGTATCTTCGTGCCGGTGCCGATGGGATCCAGAGCGCGCAGCAGAGGTGTTGATCTCAACACATCTCCAGCCGCGCCAAGCTTAATAATAACGCCGCGCCGATTCGTTGGCTGAAAATGGATACACGTGCAGCGATACCCTGCTTCCACGTGCGGCCGACACGGGCGGTCGCCGAGATAATGAATGCAGTCAATGCGCAGGTTCTCAATCAGGCTGCCTGCCTCACTCATGTTCGCGTGTTCGCTTGTTAATACCCGTCAATAATTCCCCTAACGTGCCCGCAGCATCACATGTAGATTTCGATAGTGATGTAAACTAAAGACAAGATCTTCAGCGAGATTACGGATTGTCGTTTACCCCAATAAATCCTTCGTGTTCCATGTATAATATGATTGCCTGCGCCGCTTCTTCGGGTGTGACGTCGGCCGTATTGATGACAATTTCTGCATCTTTGGGTTCTTCGTACGGGTCGGAAACACCGGTGAAGTCCTTGAGAATTCCAGCACGCGCTTTCGCGTAAAGACCCTTTCGGTCGCGGCGTTCACATATCTCAACCGGAGTCGAAAGGTACACCAGCACAAAGCCGCCCAACGGCTCAATCATCGCGCGCACTTCTTTCCGTGTGAAGTCGTACGGTGCAATTGGAGCACAAATAGCAATCCCACGGTTTTTGGTAATCTCCGAGGCGACGTACCCGATCCGTCGAATATTAATGTCCCGGTGTTCCTTGGAAAATCCGAGCTCTGAGGAAAGGTGTTTTCGAACCAAGTCACCGTCAAGGAGCGTCACGGGCCGGCCACCCGTCTCAAGGAATTTGATAAACAGAACGTTGGCAATGGTTGATTTCCCCGCTCCGGAGAACCCAGTGAAGAATATTGTCACTCCCTGTTTATGCCGTGCTGGAAAGCTGCGCCGTAGTTCCTCAGCAACATCAGAGTAGGTAAACCATCCCGGCAGATCGCGCCCTTCATTTAGTCGCTGACGCAATTCTGTGCCAGAAATGCTCAAGACGCGGGCACCCGCGGGAACTTCGCTTTCTGGCAAATACTTATCTTTGTCTTCCACATACACCATCGTGTTGAATGCGACCATACGGACGCCGATCTCCTCCTCATATTTCCTGAACAGGTCCTGTGCTTCGTAAGGTTTGTAGAATGCATTGCCGTTCGCGTCTTTGCCCGGCCCGGCGTGGTCGCGTCCAACAATTAGATGCGAGCAGCCGTGGTTTTTGCGGATCAAAGCGTGCCAGATTGCTTCTCGTGGTCCCGCCATTCGCATCGCAAGCGACAACAACGAAAGTTTTGCTGTGCCCGCCGGAAACTTCGTCACTATGAGCTGATAGCAGCGGACCCGCGTAAAGTAGTCTACATCATGGAGTCTCGTTACTCCGACGGCGGGGTGGATCAGCAGGCTGGCCTCCACCTGTTTGGCTGCCTGAAGAGTGAGTTCCGCATGCGCGCGGTGCATGGGATTCCGAGTCTGAAACGCCACGACCCGGCGCCAGCCGAGACGCGCGAATTCGGCCCGTAATTCAGCCGGCGTTGAGCGCAGACTCCTAAAATCGTAAAAGGACGGATGCCGCAGACCTTCAATAGTGCCTCCCAAGTACCAGCGGTTTCCTTTGTTCTGTAGATAGTCAACGCCAGGATGGATCGGGCTGGTCGTACCATAAACCGCCTCGGCTTCGACTTTACGATCAGGCTGCCACACATCTTCCACGTTCAAGACAGCGAGCATTACTCCCTCGGCATCACGCAATGCAATTTTGCTGCTCTTCGACTTCAGGGACCTCACAAAATGTTCGCTCACATCGAGCGTGATCGGCATCGGCCAAAGAATGCCCGTCGTTAGCCTCAGAGAATAACAAACACTTTCGTAGTCTGCTTTGGTCATGAAGCCGCGCAGGGGAGAAAAACCACCGTTCAGAAGCAGTTCCAGATCGCAGATCTGGCGAGCCGTTAGGTCCCAGGAAGGAAAGTGCCTGGACTTCGCTTCGAGCTCAGCTGCTCTTTCCTCACCTACGGTCAGATCAACGAGTTCGCCGCCATGCGGCGGTACGAGATGGTTGTGACTTGGCAAATTACTCAGATTTAGGCCTCCACGGGTATAAAGCGGGATGTTGTAGCTCGTCTAAACGGTTAGCGCAAGACGAAACCGCGCATTAGGCCGCCGGCCCCCAGTAAGCCCGCGGAGCAACTTTGCAGTCGTTCCGTCATCCGGAACTTGGTTGCGGACCGCACGTTCCGAAGAAGGGACGTGAGAAACGCCCGTGACCGCATCGTCGAATATTACCGATCCTATGCCGCTTTTCGACTCATCAGGAGTGACTTTGCAGAGGCTATTGAGCTGGTCGCCGTTTGAGCCTGCTTCACAGCCGTCTATGCTCCAAAATTGTCGATCAGAGATGTGTTTAGTCTGGTTACAATTTGAAGCAAGATGCGAAACTCGGCGATTGGTTGTCGATAAGAAATCCGTTCCAATACAAACGGCTCATTTAGAATTACTTGCATAGAATTGAAGGGCTACGATTACAATCATTTCCGAGGCCTGGCCTGGCACATGCTATATCCTCATTGAATACTTCGTACCTGGGGTAGACGAATCACCGTCCGATGACGCGTATTGCAACCTCATCGCCTTTTCAAAAAAATGTAACCGGCGACATTGGTTGCCGGTCATAAGTCATGGAAGCGAAAAGGGCGCGCAGCAGAAGAACAAACTGAAACATAAGCTATGAAACGAAACCTATTAACACTTATAGCGGCGGGTGCGATCGCGGTTGGTGGCTTTGTCATGATACAAGCACAACCCGGGCCTGGTGGCCACCGGCAGGGGAAAAGATTCATGCTTGAACGATTAACAAAAGAATTGAACGTGACGTCAGAACAACAGACGAAGGTTCAGCCGATTATAGATCAGGCCAGGCCGCAAATCGCCGCCATTCATCATGAGGCGATGAAGAAAATCAAAGGGGTGATGGACAGCACGATGTCGCAGATTCGGCCGCTGCTCACACCTGATCAGCAGAAGAAGCTCGATGACATTCAGAAAGGCCCATCACGGGGTGGTTCATCAGACCGCGAGAATTCTGGAGAAAACGATGACTAGGGAAAACCCTGTGGCTCTCTCTCGTTAGCGCGAGTTCAATGAACGAGAGAAGCCATAAAAGCCAAATCGAACTATGAAAGAGACATTCTGGAGTAAACTGCGCGAGTTGTGGGCAATTCGCCAGCGCTGCCAACAGATCAAGCTCCAACAACGACAGGATCGGCTCCTGCGACCAACGGAATTATCTGCTTCATTTCCTCGCCAGAATTCGCGACAAGCCACGAATCTTCCAGCATAGGTTTGGCTCAACGAGCCCAGCTTTGGGCTGCGCCGCGTCTCAATTCCGACTGCGCCCGGTCATCGAATAGGCGGCGAGAATTGAGGCTCAGGAGCCATCGTGGCTCTCTCCTCGCTTTATTACGCGGGGCAAAACAGCTTCCTGAAGAAGCACGTCCGGGTTATGAAATTGCAATGCATTTGCCGAGATGCTGATTCACGTGGCGGCGGCCTCAGATTTGTAGTGCTGGGTCTCAAAAAGCCGCAGAATTTAAGGGCTAAAACGTCCAACCCTCACCGCCCAGCATCCCCGAATTCAGAGCGCCGAAGTTGAACGTTGAGCGTTGAACGTTGAGCGTTGGAGGTTGAGCACTCAGAACGGAAATGCCGCGCTAATCGGATTGATTCGCGAGGAAATTGAAAAACGCGGTCCCGTCTCATTCGCCTGGTTTATGCAGCAGGCGCTTTACCATCCAGAACACGGATATTATTCCTCCGGCCGCTGCGCGATCGGACGAAACGGCGATTATTTTACCAACGTCAGCGTGGGGCCTCTGTTCGGCCAACTGCTCTGTGCGCAGTTTGCCGAAATTTGGAAGCAACTGGGAAAGATCGACGACTTCATAGTCGTTGAACAAGGTGCGCATGATGGCCAGTTCGCGCACGACGTCCTCGAGTTTGCAAAAAAAAGCGAGCCGGAGTTCTTCGCATCTCTGCGCTACCGAATAGTCGAGCCGTTTCCCATTTTGCAGGAGCGGCAACAGCGGACGCTTGAACGTTTTCGCCATAAGATCGAGTGGCTCGATTCGTTGCAACCATTCGTGGGCGTTCATTTTTCCAACGAACTGCTGGACGCGATGCCTGTGCGTCTGATCAGTGAGGACACGGAGAAATTTGTTGGCCTCAAGGGCAACGACTTTGCTTTCGTTGAGCGTCCGACCGATCGCGACAGGAACTTTAGCCAGGCTGCGCTGGATTGGATCGATGACGTCGCCGCGAATCTGCAGCGCGGGTACGTCATCGCGATCGATTACGGGCGCTTGGGTGAAGAATTTCAGGGAAGCGTTCAGGTGCGCGCGCAACATCGAAATCTTGATTCACCATTCGACCAAATTGGTCACGCGGACATCACGATCCAGGTGGATTGGTCGAGCATTGTCGATCGCGCGCAGGCATCCAGTTTGCACGTCGCCGGATTCACTGACCAACATCACTTCCTGACCGGAATCATCTCTGAATTTGGGAGGGGCGGTTCACCCGAACCGCCCGGGGGCGATTGCGGTCAATCGCCCCTACCTCATTCGCCGAAGGCAAAACGCGAATTGCAGACCCTGCTGCATCCGGAAATGCTCGGTCGCGCTTTTCAAGTCCTGGCGCTTGAAAAAAAAATAGATCCCGGGGCGCCGCCATTGGCAGGCTTCAAATTCGCACGTGAACCGCGCGATGTATGAGTCGTCCGACATTGAAGGCGTCCCAGCCTGCTTGCATGCGCGATTTATTTTTGCGATGACTTCTTGATGTTTTCACTCATTTCAAAATGGCCGCTAGTACGGCAAATCCGCGAACAAAAGGACGGCACCGGTCTTGAGTCGATGTCTGACAAGACGCGTGCGATGCATGCCAGGATTGATGATGCGCAGGTCGCGCGCTCGATTTGTCCCTACTGCGGAGTCGGGTGCGGGCAACTGATTTATCACAAGGACGGAAAACTGATTTCCATCGAGGGCGATCCGGAGTCGCCCATCAGCCAGGGGAATCTTTGCCCGAAAGGCGCCGCATCGTACCAGCTGCTCACACATTCGCGACGCGAATTGAAAGTGAAGTATCGCGCGCCGCGCGCGACACAATGGACAGAAATGTCCCTTGATCGGGCGATGGACATGGTGGCCGAGCGCGTGTGGGAATCGCGCAAACGCACATTCATCACGCAGGAAAATGGATCGACAATCAATCACACCACAGCCATTTGCCACCTGGGCGGCGCCACTCTCGACAACGAAGAAAACTATCTGATCAAAAAACTTTTTACCGGAGGCCTGGGCATGGTCTGTGTGTCCAACCAGGCTCGGATATGACATAGCAGCACGGTGCCCGGTCTGGGCACCTCCTTTGGCCGGGGCGGAGCTACGACCGCGCAACAAGATCTGGCGAATGCGGATTGCATTTTGATCGAGGGCTCTTCGATGGCGGAGGCGCACCCAGTCGGTTTTCGCTGGGTGATGAAAGCGAAGGAACGCGGCGCGACCATCATTCATGTCGATCCAAGATTTTCGCGCACGAGCGCGCTGGCGGACATCTGGATACCGATCCGCGCCGGCAGTGATATCGCATTTCTCGGCGCACTCGTCCGCCACATTATCGAGAACGAGTTATTCTTCCGCGAGTACGTCGTGCACTACACAAATGCATCCTGCATTTTGCGTGACGACTACGGCGACCCAGAAGACAGGGCTGATGGCTACTTCTCTGGCTGGAACGAGGACGCGCGCAATTACTCGATGCAAAGCTGGCAGTACAAAGGCGAAGGCCTCAGCTTTCCCGAGCGCGATCTCACATTGCAAGATTCACAATGTGTTTTCCAGAAATTGAAACGTCATTTCGCGCGCTACACACCGGAAATGGTGGAGAAAGTCTGCGGCATTTCGCCTGCGCTCTTTTACAAAGTCGCCGACACGCTCGTTAAAGCGTCAGGCCCGGACAAAACGGCAGCGATTTGTTATGCCGTCGGCTGGACGCAACACTCGAAGGGCGTGCAGATCATTCGCACTGCGTCGATCCTGCAATTGTTATTAGGCAACATCGGCCGGCCTGGAGGCGGGATTCTCGCGCTGCGCGGCCACGCTTCGATTCAAGGCTCCACCGATATTCCGACGCTCTATGACATTTTGCCGGGTTACCTGCCGATGCCACGCGGCGGAGAGGAAGAAACGCTACAGCAATATTTGGATGCGCACACGCCGAAGACCGGCCTCTGGTCGAATACACCCTCCTATTTCATCAGCTTGTTAAAGGCCTATTACGGCAAACACGCGACTGCGGAAAATAATTTCGGTTACAACTGGCTGCCGAAACTTACCGCTGACCATTCGTTCTTCGAATACCTCTACGACATGGCGGACGGGAAAATGGAGGGGATGTTCTTGATCGGACAAAACTCGGCTGTCGGCGCGCCGAACTCGCGCTTGCAAAGAAAATCGATGGCGAAACTAAAATGGTTTGTCATTCGCGATATGGTCGAAACCGAGCCGGCAAGATTTTGGCGCGACTCAGCTGAAATCGAGCGCGGCGAACTAAAAACGGAAGAGATTGAAACGGAAGTGTTTTTCTTTCCCGCGGCCGGACACGCGGAAAAAGAAGGAGCCTTCACGAACACGCAGCGTCTCTTGCAATGGCGCGAAAAAGCAGTCGATCCACCGGGCGATTGTCGCTCCGACGCATGGTTCATTCATCAACTGGCGTTGAGATTGGTCGCCAAAGCGAGGGCATCCGATGATCCGATCGATGAGCCGTTGCGCGCACTCGATTGGTGGTATCCAGAGGACCAATTCGGCGAGCCGAAAATGGAAGCCGTGCTCGCAGAGATCAATGGCTGGAAGACGCCTGTAGCCGCGGCCACTGACCGCGGCAGCATTGAGGGCGTGCTATTTGGTGGTGTCGATCGCGAAGGTAATCATCATCACGAAGCTCAAATCGACGGCTACGAAGAATTAAAGAATGACGGATCTACCGCGTGCGGTTGCTGGATTTATTCCGGTGTTTTCAGCCGCGACGGCGTGAACAAGGCGAACTCACGGAAATCCAGAGATTACCTTGGTCACGGATGGGGCTTCAGCTGGCCGAGTGATCGACGCATCATTTACAATCGCGCCAGCGCGAGGCCGGACGGTGAACCGTGGAGCGAGCGCAAGAAACTCGTCTGGTGGGACTCGGGAAATTGGACCGGGATAGACGTTCCCGATTTTAGAAAAGACAAGCCGCCCGATTACGAACCGCAAAATCAAGAGCGTGGGCTCGACGGTCAGCGCGGTGACGCGCCGTTCATTTTACACGAAGACGGACTCGGCTGGCTTTACGTGCCGAAAGGTTTGCAGGACGGACCGATGCCGACTCATTACGAACCGCTCGAGTCGCCTGTGCACAACGCGCTCTATTCGCGCGATACGAATCCGGTGGTGAATTGGTTCACGCGCGCTGAAAACCGTTTCGCGCCGCCGGGCGATCCCCGTTTTCCATTTGTTCTTACGACCTATCGGCTCACCGAACACCATACCGGCGGCGGCATGTCGCGTTTCCTCAGTCATCTTTCCGAATTGCAGCCGGAGATGTTTGTCGAAGTCTCGCCGGAGCTTGCGAGTAAGCTCAAGATCAAAAATAGCGATTACGTTTGCATTGTGAGCTTGCGTGGCGCGATTGAAGCGCGCGCGCTCGTGAGCCGCCGCATCAGGCCGATGAACCTGAATGGCAAAACCATCCATCAAGTCGCGGTTCCGTTTCATTTTGGCGCAGCGGGCCCGTTACGCGGCAATGCTGCCAATAATCTGGTAGCCATCTCCGGTGAGCCGAATGTCACGATCATGGAAAGTAAGGCGCTCACCTGCAACATCGTTCCCGGTCGTTTGCCGCGCGGTCCTGCTTTTCTTGATTGGATTGAGCAACAGGCGTCCCAATCTGGTCTGCCGCCGAATTTACACCCCGAACAGCCACCTCCCGGCGCACCGCATGGCGGAAGATTTTCGCGCAGTCACGGCAAGGAGGGCAAAATGCGGTGAGACAATGATCGGCGAGGGAACACAAAGCACGAACCAGCGCCGGCACAATTATGTGCAGGAAAATGTTGAGGTCGGATTCTTTACCGATCCGACCGTGTGCATCGGCTGCAAAGCGTGTGAAGTCGCGTGCAAGGAATGGAACGAGGTGCCAGATGACGGATTCACGTGGATCGGAAATTCGTACGACAACACGGGAAGGCTAGGCGCGTCGACATGGCGTCACGTCTTGTTCCTTGAGCAAGATTGTCAAAAGGGAAATCAAATTACAGGTTTGATGGGCCTCTCCGATGCGCAATCGGAAGACCCATTTCGCTGGATTTTTCTGTCGGACGTTTGCAAACACTGCCAGGAAGCAGGTTGCCTCGAAGCATGTCCCACCGGTTCGATCGTCCGGACCGAAGTCGGTTCAGTTTTCGTGCAGAACGATGTTTGCAACGGCTGCGGCTACTGCGTTGTTTCCTGCCCATTCGGCGTGATCGATCGTCGGCCTCAGCCGCTGCCGGATGCTGGAGGCGCGTTCAAGTGCACGTTCTGTTACGACAGGCAAAAGAGTGGGCTCGTTCCCGCCTGCGCGAAGGTTTGTCCGACCGAATCGATTGTCTTCGGGCGTCTCGACGATTTGCGAGCGCGCGCATCACAACGCGTGGAACAGCTTAAACAAAGCGGCTATGAGGACGCGCAACTTTACGATCCACAAGAGACAAGTGTGCGCGGTATTCACGCATTCTTCTTGATCCTCGGCGAGCCGGAAG
>Ga0209058_1001588_pt1 | contig 19270 bp, 15 predicted proteins | sample GraSoiAngelo_147_FD_185904 | JGI IMG/M metagenome (GOLD analysis project Ga0209058, IMG submission 185904) | Grasslands soil microbial communities from the Angelo Coastal Reserve, California, USA - 14_1009_05_40cm (SPAdes) (version 2) | ecosystem: Environmental > Terrestrial > Soil > Grasslands ... | reverse complement strand
ATTTATAAGTCGGCCATTTCTCTTCGGAAAGCGATTTTCAAAGGCGACCATCCTGCTGTCAAGCGCAATCCTTTCATCCTCGGGGGTGGCCCGCAGGGCCATGAGACTTTCCTACATTCACGGCCGAGACCACAAGGCTCGGTGAGTCCCGCCGCAAAGACGGGCGAGTAGCACGCGGTCCTCCGACTGGCGGCGCAGCGCTTGTGCGGCGTGAGGCGGTTTCGCCCGAAACGTCAGTTCCTGTTCACGATCTCGCGGAGTTCCAGGGTAGCTTTGTCGAGAGACAAATTCGAAATCTTTTTTATGTTCGGGCTGCGGTACATGCCGGGAAATTTCCAGTGGGGAAAGGGTTCGTCGGGAAGCAGAAGGAGCGTTTTCTTGTCCATCGCGATCGCCATATGGGCGGTGGTGGTGCTTATTGAAATTATCACATCGCACGCGTTGATCTGTGCGGCAGCAGCTTCAAGGTTGTTCATGATATCGATTTCACGGTCGTGGTAGATTTCTACGCCATATCGATAACGGGCATCATTGATGTCGTCTTGGGTATCGCCGTACTGAAGGCTGACGAATGAGCATCGGTCTTCGGCAAAAATCTTTTCCCAGCCCCGATGGTTTTTGAGGAGTGCGTCTTTTCCCGATTTGCCTGTGCTTTTCCAGGCAACGCCGACAATCTTTTTACCGGGCTGGCGGTATCGCTCCGTGAATGTGCGGGTCAGGTCCGGCGAAGCAGCGATGTAAGGTACGGAGGAGTTGCGTGTCCAATCCTCCTCTGACCGACCGAAATACTTGATCAGCTCCTTGGAGAAGATCACCCGGCAGGTGACAGGGGCTTGAGGCGGAAAGCCCGTGAACGTCAAGGAGCCGCAGTGGGAAAGTCTCCTGCTGAACAAGGGCAGAAGCCTTGAATTGTCGTGCTTCGAAATTCCGTTCTCTTTCCAGTTATGTATCCAGATAACTTCGCGTCCCTTCCGGGCCAGGGCTGCGGCAAAACGGGCGTCGAATACCTCGTCGCCGATTCCGTTTTCACCGATAACAGCGATGCGGGATCGCAAGTCACAACGTGGTTCGGGCTCGCCGGGGCTGTTGTTCAGCCAGACAAACTTGTTTTGCTGCGCGCGTTGTGATCTTCGCTGAAAGCGCCCGGCTTCTGCTTTCAGATATTCGTCGTAAGCGTTCTTGAACTCTTTGTCGTCTTCGGCCGCCGCCATTTCAAAAACTCCTTCGCACGGGGTGTATCATAGCTCGCGGATCCGAGTTCGCGGCAGCGGACGAACCTGCGCTGGGCTTGATTTTTCCGCGACTGAATTATCCGATGCCGCCCGATGCGAAGCGTTTGTATCCAACTGGCGTACGTTTTCTTGGCGACGGCGTCGGTCTCAGCGGCGGCATGACCATCGACGGTTATGAAGAGGCGATTCCACGGCTGATCCCCGCCGCCGAACGGCTGGCCAAGCAGGGCGCCGAACGATTGAAGATCTTTCTTCAAGAACACGGTTTTGACGTGACCTTCGCCAAAGGTCTCGGCTGCGAACGCATTCCCGAAGGCGGTGCAACCCACGAGATTTTGTTCAAACTGGGCGCGACACCTACGCGAAATCGAAGAAAGCCGACGCGCTGGCTGTGGCGCCTTGAGAACGCTCGAAGTGATCGTCCCCCTGGAAAACGAAACCAAAGTGCCCGTCGTTTCGTCTACCCCGCACGGACTGATGAATGGCGTCCGCATGCTCGGCATCAGTCCCCGAGCCACAGGTTTCGGAAGGGTTTTTGAAAAAGCGTGAAATCAGGCGACGAAACTTGTGGTGAGGTCGTCGAGGAACTCTGATGCGGGCGCGACACCCGTGACAAGAAGATGGTCGCGTGCGCGAGTACACGCTACATAAAGTAGATGCCGCTCGGTGTTATAGACCTCCTCGAGTTCAGCGTCATCCCCAACAGCCTCAATTCGGTCCTGGGAGGGAATGACTTCGTCATCACAAGCCATTACCACCACCGCTCTGAACTCAAGTCCCTTAGCCAGATGCATTGTGCCGACGGAAACGTTGCCGCTAACAATATCTACATTGCGATCGAGTAAGTTGAAGGGAAGTCCTGACGCCATGACGGCGTTGCCGGCTCGGCCCAGCTCACTATCTGACCGTACAAACACGCCGATTTCATGCGGGTGAAGACCTTCACGGGTTAGGCCAGAGAGCCACTGTCCAACAATTTCCGTTTCCTTTGCCTCGCCCGGGCACACATGCACCGCCGGTAGGGGACCATTGAATACAGAAACGGTTCCTCTTCGGTCTTCCTTGTTGCCGTCCACATCCGTCAGTTCCGGACCGAGGAGGCGGTCCGCCTGCGTCCGGATTTGATGGGAAGTTCGATAATTGACTCGCAGAGTTCGCGAACGGCCGCGAACATCAACGCCAAGGGCTAGCCAAGAGAAGGGCTGCTGAAAAATTCGCTGCCCCAGATCGCCTGCAAAGAAAAGTGCATTCGGCCGGCTCCCGCCGAGAGCAGCCAGAAGCCGCAGGTGAGGTACACCAAGGTCCTGAGCTTCATCGACGACGACAAAATCAAATGGCGGTTTCCTGCTTTCGGCGACAATGGTGGTCAATATACTGAAGAACCGCGCGTAGGTTACGAGAGCGCCGCCCGCCAACATCTCTCGCACGCGCTCGAAAATCGACCATAACAGGGCGCGTTGCTCTTCCGGCAATCGAGTCTTTCGTCCAAGCCGACGAATGTCCCGGTACGCTTCCCAGGTTTCCAACTGCCATGCATCCACAACATCTTCCCACTCGCTCAGGATAAATCGCAGGCTGAACTTGTGACCGCCGACTTTCCCTGCGGCGTACTCCACAATCTCGCAAATCTTCTTGCGGGACACAATGCGTGGATGCCCGCGGTGAGCTTTGAATAGCCGGCGAGCGATGGCCTCAAAAGACCAGACGTCGATCCGTTCTCCTAAACGGGGTTCGTTGTGGATCAGCCGTCGCAGCTTCGTTTGCAGGGCACTAGCGAGAGTGTCTGAAAACGTGGTGAGTAACACCCGAGAGTCGGGATTCTTCCGAGCGAGAAAAACCGCGCGGTGAATTGCAACGATCGTTTTACCGGTTCCGGCCGATCCTGCAACGCGCGACGGTCCGTTGTAGTCGTACTCCACCAATTGGCGTTGTGCAGGATGCAGGAAAACGGCCCACTTTTCCCACGGGTAGTCGAGGGCCCGTTCCAATTCCTCAAGGTGCTTAAGTACGCGGAAGCGGCGCTGCGCATCGGGATGCGCGAAAGGATCTGCGCCGGGCTCGATTCGCTTTGCAGGTTCCGGGGTGCCGCCTGTCGCGATTTCGAGCAATGCCTCGGCAGCCTCTGCGGGAAGATGATCGGCAAGCGTGAGTAATACGTCTTCGTCAGCCTGTCGGACGTCGTTTAGCCATTCGGCGGGCACGCCGTAACCGAGCAATTGGTTATCGGCCATGGCGGCAAAAAGCCGCGGTTTCGGCGGCGCCTCGACTTCTCGTTGCACGTACTGAGGAACGATGATTTCCTGAATCGTCTCTCGAACCTCGACGAATTGCGCGGCACCGGTCTTCGGATGCGTCTGCAACTTACGCCGCTCGGCCCATTGATATGCCTTATCGTGATGACCGACGTAACAAAGCAAGAGGCTGTCGCCACTACTGTGAACGATGAGCCGAATATCCTTGCTGACACGCACGGAACGGAAGTTCGGATCGCGTGGCTTGTCGAGCTTATGGAATTGCAGCCCGGGTTGAGCGGGATTCAGTTGGAGATCGAAAGCAGTCGTCTTGACGGCCTTCTGCTCATCGCCAGTCAGCCGGGCCAAGCTGTCGGTGAAGGTATCCGCTATCCGGAATTCCACGGATTCTCCTGCGCCGTTCCGGGTTGGCTCCGCGGCGCTCTTTTGTTGCGCATCATAAGCGTGCCCTTACAAGTTCGGCAAATTCCGGTGCAACAGCTCGGAGCGACTCTGCAACAGCCCGCCGTTCCATTCGCCGGGCTGCCGCCTGCGCATCAAGCTTCTCCAGTATCAGGTCGGGATTCAGATGAAATTGATGGACAAGAAAACTGTTTGGCGTTTGCAGCAATATTCCATATGGATCAAGATGATCCGCCGGAAAGTGTTTTTGGTTAAGCGAAACGATAGCATTCGCACGAGCGAGCACCGCTGCCGCAACAACATGCCGGTCTTTTGCGTCGATTCCGTGAATGCCGTCCGTGAATCCTTCCGGAATGCCGACAATCGCCTCGGGAAATGCTTTTTGCATGACTCCAATACGGCGCGCTACCTGTTCCGCGGTCAGAGCCAACCTTGCCCGAAGCACACGGGCCACTTCTTCCAGGATTGGATCGCTCCAAAGAGGACGATAGAGGGCTGGTTCTTCGGCGAGGCGCAGCAGGGTGTCACACAGCGGCATGGGAACGAGAACGCACGCGTCGAGAACGACAGCATATTCATTATCTGGAGTCAGAATCATCAGGCATCCTGTCGTAGATGCCTTCCGCCGTTTCAGCCTGGACTAGATCGTCCAGCAACTTACGCCGTTCAACATCTCTTCGAGTCTTATATGCGAGGACGTCGCGCGCGTATATCCGGCGATGCGTGCCAACCATATGAAACGGGATCTCGCCCTTATCCAACAATCCAATAAGAAACTGGCGCGACATGCCCAGTAACTTGCTTGCCTCAACTGTTGTAAGACTCGCTTTGGCTTGGAGAATTGTCACGGAGCTACCGGCCTTCAGCTCTGCTAAAAGCCGGTGCAGAAACGAATATATGTTGTTTGGTAGTACCGTGGTTTTCCCGTCTGGCCCAACGAGCTTCGCTTCGGCGGAGCGAAGTTGCTCATAAAGTCTTTGTATTTCAGCCTTTTCACCATCGGAAATGGGCACGCTTCCCACACCGGTGTCATGAGGTTGCTTCTGTTTTGTCATGGGATCTCCGTGTTATATCCGCTATAAGTGCTATATCTGACGTCCAGCATAACGTAATGTCATCAAGTTGTGCAACGTGATCGGAACGGGACTTTGGAATTACGCTGGAAGGATGCGTTTAAGGTTGAACGTGCCGGATGATGTTCAGAAGATTTTTTGGTACTTGGTCGGATAAGACTTCCGTTCCGAAATGTTTGCTTGATCCAATCAGAGCGGAATAGTGGAGCATATTGTTCCGGCTAACACTTATGGAAAGCGTTCGCCATGGTGATCGGTGCCATTCCAAGGTGATGTCACCGTCGGGTTCTGCAGCGACGTCAGGCGCTGGAATTCCAGGCGGTAGAGATTCCAGAAAGCGGCTGACTGCCAGAACCGTTTCCGCCCGAATCGGGTCGGCGTCAAATCCGTCCCAACCTCGAAAAGCACATTCCTTTGCGATCGTTGCGAGTTCCACCGTGAACTTCCTTCTTTCGTGTTCCTCAGGAAGATTTGACTCACCTCACGTGATAGTGTCAGTCGTAGGCAGTCCGCCAAGCCAATCTGAATCAATCGACTCGGAAAACCTTCATTACCTCGTCTCCTAAGTGATTGATCACTTTGACCGCTATGCGGCCGGACTTGGGTTTCGGGAAAGGCCGGGATGTATCGCTGTGGAGCGTGGACCAGGCTTCTTCATCGATTTCGGCTTTGAGCGTGGTCTTTAAAGCGCTGTACGGGTCGTTAGCGCCGAGGAAGTAGGCGTGGCGGACGAAGAAGCTCTCTTCGTTGTAGTCGGTGTCGATGAACCAGCAAGCGATGCCGTCGGCACTGTCGCTGCGAACTTCACCGGTAGTGGGATCGAAGACGTCCACGCCGAAGACCTTGACTTGAATGTCGCCGTTGTCGGCCGAAAGGATCTTGATGTCCGGTTCGCCGAAGATGACGAACAGATTGCCCTTCCCGGTATTCTTGAGATCGTCGGACATGTGGAGGTCGGCGTTCATGCGCGCCTTCAGGACGGGAATGCGTCCGAGTTTGGCGAACTCCGTGGCGTGCGCGTCGTAGCTGAAGGCACAGGCGATCAGGACGTCGAAGTCGGCGTCTCCGGCCTCGCGGGCGGCGGCCACGAGGTCCGGACGGCTGACTGTGCCGAATTCCGGCCCGATTAAAATGGCCGCGCGTCTTTCTGCTCCGGATTCTGTGTTGCCTTCGCGGTAGCGTCCTTCGGCGGAGATGTAGTGGCCCGGCCACGGAGCGAGGGACGTGAAGACGATCTTATCTTCCTTATGGGCCTGCTGGACACCCGCTGTCTTGAGATTTTCCAGAATCATTTGTGGGAATGTCTGCGTTTCGGCGTCCGCCGCGGCGGTCTGCTCGATCGGATCGATCAACTCGTCGTTCTCATCAACACCGAGCACACGATGCGGCGAGACGCTCTCGACCGTGAACGGTCCCGCAACGCGAACCTTCTTGTTATCGACATACGGCTTGTCATACAGGAACTCGGACTCCGCCTTCGCGGCGATCGAGGCGTCGATCTCCTTCTGCCGTGTAATGCGCGCGTCCCGCCATTGCGAGTGCGCTTTCTTTGAGGCGGCCGGCCAAGAGGATTCGGCTGCGCGTGGGATTTCCCATTCGTGCCACGTTTTTTCGAGCGCTTTGTTCAGAGACTCCCGCAGCGGCTCGAGCGTCTGCCGCCATTTCTCACAAATGACATCGATCTCCGCATTGTTAGCGATTGTTCCTGACGTAACGTACGAAGAGCGCCGAAGAACAAATCCTTTGCGAATACTTTGATAGACAGGCTGGTTGGATTTTAATGTCCCACTGATTTCACTCTCTTTCCTCTGCCCGTCGTGTGAATCCGTAAGCAAGTAGTAGGGATAGCGAGCTCCCATAATGCGAGTACGAGCCAAGGCGAGAGCGACTCGGGACGTGTCGATAGTTATCCAGCGCCGCCCCCACTGTTCGGCTACAGTCGCTGTCGTTCCAGAGCCACACGTTGGGTCCAGTACTAGATCCCCAGGATCAGTCACCATCAATATGCAGCGCTCAACAATGCGCTCATTTGTTTGCACAACCTAGACTTGGTCAGGTGCTCCACCAAATCCGTCCCACCAATTAGAAATTGCCTTAAAGCGGAAATCGTCAAGATATCGTTTGAAATCCAGGGCCGTTCGCGACAAGACCAAGCGATCAGCGACCAACAACCTCTCCATGCCGCTCAGCCCCGAATCTTGCCGCTTTGAGGTATGCCGCCAGCAATTGCCCTTTGGAGGAGGAATTTGAAGGCCCCGGAAGTTAACAGGATCCATCTGATTCGCTCGATATCCGCCGTTCGTGACAGGCCACGGTCTGAAAAGGCGAGCGTTCGGGAATTCCTGATCGATCCGCCGAGGATATGAACGAAAATCTAGTTCTTCGCCGTCCGCATTCTTGAACCTTTTCAGATTAATGACTTGCCCCGACGGTAATTCTGCACGAGAGAATTCGTCGACGGTATCAGCATCCAGCGAGCGTTCTTCAAATAATGGTCGAAATTTAGTGTTTCCGAGAGTGCGCGGCGACTTCGAGTACCAGAGGATGAAATCGTTGACCGGATCTAAGAACGACGATTTCTGACTACCCTTCTTTTTAACGACAATTTCAGTAACACAGCTCCTTTCGCCAAACACCTCATCGAGGACGCAACGAACCCGATGGACGTTCAGGCCACCAATCTGTACAAAAATCGAACCAGAATCAGCGAGAAGATCGCGGGCTACAATCAATCGATCTCGTAGGTAAGTAAGATAGCTATGTACGCCGTCACGCCAGGTGTCTCGGAAAGCTCTGACTTGTTCTGGTTCTCTCGTGATCCGTTCTGGCTGGTCATCTTTCGCGTCCCGGCTGGTAGTACTCCATTGGAAGTTGCTGTTGAATTCGATACCGTAGGGGGGGTCGACGTAGATGCATTGGACCTTACCGCGTAAGCCTTCGCGCTCCGCCAAACTCGCCATGACCTGCAACGAATCCCCCAGGATCATGCGATTCGACCAGTTCTGGTCATGCTGGTAAAAGTCCGTTTTGTCGGCGTCCTTGGGCGTTCCGTTGAAGTCAGCGAATAAATCGAATTGCGGAGGACGCCAGCCGGTGTCCCTTCGTTCCTTCGACTCGCGAAGGAGATCGTCGATCAAGACTTTCGGATGGACCTTCTCCTGGATGTAGATCGGCGGCGCATGGACGACGTGATCGCTCCAGTCCTGCTCATCCTTGCCACGCCAGACTAACTGCGGATCGAGGTCGCGATTGCGGCGGTCGTAGGCGACGCGAATCGGGACCTGCTCTTTCTTTTCCAGAACGGGTTGGTACTCGGCCGTCGGGATGTTCTTCCGCTTGGCTTCTCCGTGACGGATCGTCTCGATTGTCTTTGTTTTCGCCGGCTGCTTTTTCATGACGCTGTCTGTCCTTGCGCCACAAGCCCCGCTACGTGTTCGATCATCTTGTCGAACTCACTTTCGATCTTCTCCTTGAAGCCGGACTGGATCAGATACACGTCCGTAAACTCGGCAAATGCCCAGCGGCCAAAGCGCGCGGCATGGTTTACACCGGGAACCCAGTAGGTTTCCATCGTGTCCTTCTTCTCTTTCGCGTCCTCACGTCGGTACCCCTTGATCTCGACAACAAGATGTAAGAGATCCTCATCGCCATGGCCGTCGTCCACAAGGACGATGAAATCGGGCCGGTACATCCGCGGCTCCGAACCGTGACGGTACGGCACTTCGAATCCGAGGTTGTGGTTCTTCACATATGCCCGGACGCGCGGATGCGCCTCAACGACGCGGCAGAACTCGGCTTCCCAGTCGCTGTCGAGGATGACCCAATTGATGTGGCAGCGGTCTGGAGCGGTTTCCCATCGATTGCGCTTCGTCGTGTTGAAGCGGACGTGCGCAGTGGAGCCCGTCGGGTTATAAGCATCCAGCGTGACGGCAATCTGTCCCTGGCCGGCGCTCGCGCGCGTGATCGCAGCAATGATCCGGTCGCAAGCCATATTGGCGATCATCTTGAAGATCAACTGCGCCGGGTACGTTCCTCCTTTGCAAACCAGATAACCTCCGTCGAGCCATTGCCGAACGATCCGTTTCAATTGGCCGAAGAGATGAAGCTTCGGCTCCTCGCCCGGATTGCGCCACTTCTCAAGGACCAGATGGGACGTGAGATGGTACAGCACCTGCGACGGGCGCACTTCGCCAGTATGAGCGAGGTTCAGATCAACAGATTGGCCGATTATGCCGGAGTTTCGCGTTTCCGTCGCACCGACAAGCGCGGGCGTCAGCTCCAGAACGGAATCTGCGGTAAAGGCAGCGCTGAGGCGTTCATTGGGCAACTCGACACGGTAGCCCGCCACGCGAGGAAACCGGATTTCAAGCGCGTTGCGATCCGGTCGGACCGCCTTCACCTCGATGGTTTCACGCGGCGGCTGAGGCGACGAAATGACCGGCTTGGCGGTGAAGTCGAACGGCACGCCGAGAATGTCGGCATATTCGACATTGAACAATCCCTCGTTAGGGCCGTCCTCATTCAGCTCGTACGACTGCCGGCGCAGCGCGCGGCCGATGACCTGCTCGCAGAGCAACTGCGTTCCGAAGGCGCGGACGCCGAGGACGTGCGTTACGGTGTTCGCTCCCAGCCCTCGGTGAGCATCGAGACGGAAGAGACGCAGCGGATATTCCCGCCCAACTGTCCGTACTTGCCGACGGTGTTCATGACCTCCCGGAGCAATTCCTGATCGGAGATATTCTCGCCCTGCTGCGCGTCGCCGCTGCGCTCGATGCGCTCGCGGCGGAAGCGCGCGATCTCGTCTTCCGCCATCCGGCGGAAGTTCTTGTCGAGGGCTTCGCCCGCTTCGAGCTCTTCACTGTCGATCAGAATCGTATTCGGGCGAGGGAGCGGATTGCCGTAGTCGTCGAAGTTGCGGAAGAGCGGAAGACGACCGTTCTGGAACGTGGAAGACCCATCTTCGTTCTGCCGATGGAAGCCCGAGATGAAGTCGTAGACGAGTTTCGAAGCCGACGTGTTGTTGCAAACCACGATGAAGCACGGCGGCACCCGAATTCCGGACTTTTCCCAAAGATCGAAGGTCTTTGCATAGTGGCCATATAGGGCTTCCAGAGCTGTTTGAAGCTGAGGCGGCAGGCTGAGCGGATCCAGATCGCTCGATTTGCCGCGTCCTTTCTTCGGCATCTTTCTGCGGATGTGCTCCCAGAGGTTGCGGTACATGGGCATGTCCTGCCCAGGGATATTGTCGGCAACGGGAACGCGAGGCAGCTTCACAATCCCACATTCGATGGCATCCATTAACGAGAAGTCGTTCATCGTCCATGGGAACAACGTGCCTTCGGCATATCCCGACCCGCGCAAAAAGAACGGGGTAGCGGAAAGGTCGACCACTCGGGCGATGCCCAGCTTCCGGTTGGCGGCTTCGAGTCCGGAAATCCAGACTCGGGCGGCCGCGTTATTGCGCTCCGCTTCCTTGCGTTCTTCGCCTTTGAGATCTTCTTCCTCTTCGCTCTTCGGCTTCTCGCGATAGCAGTGATGCGCCTCGTCGTTGAGCACCATGATGTTCTTCATGCCCATCAGGTCGGGCATGACGCGCTGCAGCATCTGACCTTCGGTTTCAAGCGTCTGAAGTTCCCGCCCGCGTCCCTGCAGAAGGGAACGCCCGCCTTTGGATACTTCCATTCGCTCGCGAAGCATGAAGGCGTGGTAATTGGTGATTACGATCTTCGCGCGATTCACTTCTTCCAATAGATCCGTCGGAACCAGCTCACGGGTGGCGTAATAACTATCCGGATCGTTTGGTTGGAGCACACGCAAGCGATCCTTAATCGTCAGGCCGGGCGCAACGATGAGAAAACCTCGCGTGAATCGCGCGCTGCCGGGTCGGCGAACAGCATTGATCGTCTGCCAGGCAATCAGCATTGCCATCACCGTTGTTTTACCGGCGCCGGTGGCGAGTTTCAGCGCGAGCCGCATCAGGTCCGGGTTCGCGTCATTGCTCGCGTTCCGCAGGTGATCCAGAAGAGCCTTTCCTGCCTTACCGGCATGTGGAGCAACTTCCGTCAACCAGATTGTGGTTTCCACGGCTTCGACCTGGCAAAAGAAAGGGCGGAAGCCGCTGAACTTGTGGAGACGCCAGTGGAGGAGCAACCGGATCGTTTCGGGTGTCACCTGCCAGTCCGCCGGATTCGGCAGAGACCGCCAGGCCTCCAGCCGCTGCCGTACCTCATTAATGATTGGCGTGGGATCGTACTGCTGCCGCTCGGTGGAAAGTCCCTTCCCCTCATCGAAGATGATCCGCCGCTGATCTGAACCACCTTTACGTTTCTTTGGCTTAGGAATAGGCGTTATGAATTCTGCTCTTCGGCGGCTTTCGATTATTTTTTGAGTTGGCTGTCCTTGATCATCCAGCTCCCAGTGCCTCTGTGGCCGTTCGTAGGGAGAGTTTAAAATCGGACGCTCGAAGAAGGCATTCGTCATCTTGGTTGCAAATTACCCTGCTGCGGAAGGCAAGTATAACAATTACATGCTTTCAGGCGTGGAATTCGATAATCAACTAGAAAAGAGACGAGACCGAGATGATTATGTTCGTCCCACAGACACTCAAGTGCGGCTCGTAAATACCTGTCCTTGCCTTCGAAACGGCTAACTTCGCTTCACAAATCATCGATTTCGGCCCGAAAACCATCAACTCTGCGCTGGACATGATCGACTGCGGCTTCAACATGATTAAGTTTGAGTCGGAGACGATTATCTCCGGCGTCCAGACGATCATTGCTCAGGCGCAAATGATCGAGTCCGTTCTGGAAATAATCTTCTTCGGGACGGAAATAATTATCGATGCGATCGTAGCGGTCTTCTTCACGATTGTAGCGGTCTTTGTTGCGATCGTAGCGGTCTTCTTCGTCATCGAGAGGATTATTTCCGGCGTCGAGAAGATCAATTCCGGCTTGAAGATGATTGTCTTCGTATCAGAGAAGATTAAGTCCGGCAACGAAGCAATATGGTTTGAACGCGACAAAATTATCTCCGTACCGGAGACAACCTTCTTCGCGCCGGAGATGATTGTCTCCGTACTCGAGAAGATTAATTCACGTGCGAAGATAATCAACTTCAACCTGAAAGCATGCAGCCCTTGTATGGGTACACGCGACGATTGCGGAACGAGCTGCTCAGGGACCAGTAGGTTTTTTTGATCTGGCTCTGATCGGCGGCGATATATAATTTTTTTACCCGCTGCTCTCCCTAGACAAGCCCACTGTTAGCACGTCACGTGCAAGATGGCGTTCGTTTCGTCCGGATGTTTTTTCAGCTCCTCGATGGCCTCAACGGTTGGGAGAACGAGCAATGTGATCTTGCGACGTTTGGCTTCGCTCTTCACATTATCCATCACCGGTAAGGCGCCCGTTCCAGTTCCGATGATCAGACGACGACATCGCCAGGGTATCTCCTCTTCGACCGAAAGTGGCGTGTGTCCAAACTCGTCGCGGAATTTCTTCGATGGCTTCTTCTTACGCTTACGCACGTCCCCGCGGTCGATTACAACGTCGTGCTCATACGTCACACCATCGATCCGGATAGTGCCAAAAGAGAACTTCTGGAAACGCATTTTAGACCTCCATCGCAAAACATTTCAACCCGCTGCGGGTTGGTAGGCGAAGATAACCTCTTAATAGAGAATCATTTTTTTAACGAGCATGACGCAACAAAAATTCGAGGAACTGATTCAACAAACTCTGGATGAGCTAAGGCTTACTGTCGTGTGGCATCGCTGCCTTTCGAGTTGTGGCGCCTACATCCTGGGATCAACGTCAACGGAGACACCGCCGGAATCGGCGGCGGGACAGGAGGCATTCTGGTTGGCGCGAATGCTGTTCCCGGAGTGAATTACCGGTTGGCTTCCAGCCAGCGTACGACCGATCATTGGTTCAACACGGCGGCATTCTCGACGCCCCCCGCCTTCACATTCGGAAATCCTGGCCGTAACACGATCATCGGTCCCGGATACTTCAATACGGATGCAACTCTTGCGCGTAGTGTCCATTTGACGGAGAAGAACCGGCTCCAGATTCGCGGAGAATTCTTCAACCTCTTCAACCGTCCGAACTACCGGCTCATCGGCCGGTTAATCAATGTTCCGGACACGTTCGGCAAAGTCTTGAACCAATTTGATCCGCGGCAGATCCAACTTGCCGCGAAAACTATCTTTTAACTTCTTTTCAGGGACGGAGGCGTCGATAAACGGCGTCTTGGGCACCGTCGAAAAGAACCTAATGAGATGCTCGAAGCTCCTTTGAAAAATCTTCGTACTGATCGACCGCAATGAAGTCCGCGCCGGCCTGAATTGCCGCCCGCCACCGAATGCGCGCGGCGTCGATTGAACCGAAGTTGTAGGCGTGAAACCAGCCGTGAGAGCTTTCGTCGGCAGAAGGTTCTCCATCCAGAGTATAGAAACGGATCCAAAAGCCGCGCGCGTGAGCATAGCGAACAAGCTCTCGGAGACGCCTTTCATCTCCTACAGACCAGTCGCCCGCCGCATTCTGTCCCTCGTATTCAACAACGCGCCATGGATTGTTCCACCAGCGGTGATAGTTGTCGCGCGGGTCGGGCGCCAATGCACTCGGCGGCGCGCTAGGGTTTTCGTTATGCGTAGGCGTCGCGCCAAACACGAGTAGCGAGGCACCTTCGGGCACGTCGTCGTAAAAGACACTCTTCTGCGTCTCGGACTCGCCCGTTAGAACCAGAATAGGCCTCACATCAAGCGGCCCGATCTGGCGAATGTCCGCCGAACGGCGCGCCGTTGTAATCCAGTCTCGATATTCGCTGAGCAAATTCCAAACGGCCTGCGGATGCGCCGGTTCCTCGGTCTTGAAGTCCAGGTTGAGGGTGATAAGCGGCCAACTCCACCGATCCTGCGAATTCAACGCAAGTTCTACGATTGGCCGCACACGCTCGAAGAAGTATTCCTTCAGGGTTGGTTCCAAACCTTCGGGCGCAGCGCTGTGCGACAGGACCGACCACGAACGCCCGGACACCGCGTCCGTATACCAGGAGAGATCTTGTTCGATGGCGAGCGGCAGACCGGTGGAGAGAGCGCGATCGATGCGATCTTTCCACCATTCGCCATATGGATAGCAGTTGTGTGCATCCAACAGCACACGGCGGCCGGGATACGGAGCTCCGATTGACCCCGCTTCCTGCGCGAACCTCAACCCAGGCCAGAAAACCAGCACTATGAGAATCCAACCGGCGCGCCGCATATCAAAAAATGAATTTGAGCGCGAATTGCATGATTCTGGGATCCCCCGCAAGATTGGTGATCTGTCCGAACTGCCCGCTGGTGACGTCATTATTCGGTACGCCGAAATGCGTATTGTTGAAGGCATTCAACATGTCCCAACGCAGCTCCATCTTTCGTCCTTCGCCGAAATAATTGAACGTCCGTGTCACGTTGAAATCGAACTGTGCCAATCCGGGACCTGTCATGGTGTTTCGCCGCAGTTGCCTAGCCGGACGGGATTCGAGGGCGCAGCGAAATCAGCGGTGTTGAACCACTTCGTCACAGATTGCTGTCCGGAAGGAAGCGCTCCAGGGCCGAGGCAGTCACCATATTCAGTGACAAGCCCGCCGAGGTTTCCCAGCGAACCGTTGTTGGCGTTCGCGACTATCGTAAATGGCCGGCCGGTCCGAGCGGTTGTGACCCCGGTGATGCGCCAGTCACGAAGAACGTGGCGGAGAGAGCCGGTTGCGGATCGCAGTTCAGGAATCTCGTAGACGTATGTGAAAGCAAACCAGTGTCTGAAGTCAAAGTCACTACTTCCCCGGTTAGTACCTTTCACGTTATAAGCATTCGGAACGATCGAGGCACTCGCGCCACCGAACAGGTTGTCGCGCACCATGTCTATGGAGTGCGAATAAGTATAGGCGGCATGAAGCATCAGACCGTGACTGAACGACTTATTGAGCGATGCTTCCAGACCGTGATAGCTCGAGTTGCCCATATTGTCCCGGTACTCGATCGGACCAACCGCGCCTCCAATCAAATTAGGGTAGGGAATGGTTGTGCACGTTGCCGCATTGGGACACGTTGTTGTTCCGTCCGGATTGAAAGGGGCCTGATTCAGATTTCGCAAAACCGACAAGTGCGTTCCTTTAGTACCGATGTAATCCAGCGTTAAAACCATCCGATCCGGTAGCATCCTCTGCAATCCAACATTCCATTGATCAACACTCGGCATGACAGACTGTGGATTAACAGCTCGCAGCCGCACTGTGCGCGGGGCGACCGCGTTTGGATTGAGCGAGAGATTGAAGCCGGTTTGGATACGCATGCTGTTTACAGGAGCTGTTTTGCTCGAGGTACTCACGACGTTGTTCACGAGCCAAGGCAGATTCAAACTCAATTGATCCTCGCTTCCCACACGCTCGAACAACTGATAGAAGCGGCCATACCCGCTGCGCAACACCCACTTGTCGGATACTTGGAACGCAAAGCCGAGGCGCGGAGCGAAATTGTTTTTATCCGGCTGAACCAGACCTTTACCGAATGGAGAATTGGCCGGAGTAATAATCTGGCCGGTTGAGGGATCGAGATTAGTCAACTGGCTGCTTCCTTCGTAGGGCCATGTGGAATAGTCGTAGCGGAGGCCGTAATTCATCGTGAGCTTTCGCGTCGCCTTCCATTCGTCCTGAAGGAAGAATGAAGTCATCCAGATTCGTGCGTCGGTGACGTGGAAGTTCGTCAGCTGGGCAGCTTGCGGATAGCCGAGAAGAAAGTCTGCCCATGGAATACCATTCCCCGGCTGGCCGGTGAACCGTCCGTCGAAGCTCCAGCTACCCCGCAGCCCAGGAACATCCAGATAGATGTTCCGCATCGGAAGATGGAGATCGACACCAAATTTAAACTGATGCGCCCCGCTCGTCAGGCTCAGCGTATCGGACTCCTCGAATTGATTTGTTTTTTGAAACTTGGGTAGAAAATCGGGAGAACCCAGACGTCCCAGTCCTCCACCCGCTGCGGGTTGCGGCACTCCGCCGCCGCCATTGATGCTGAGTCCCGGCAATCCGCCGCTATATATGGGATTGTCCTGTACACCGAGGATGCCGATACTGGCCAGTGTGTTCTGTCCGAACGGATCCTGTGCCGCAAAGGAGTCGTTGCGGCCCCATCCCAAACGGAATTCGTTGAGCATTCGCGAACTGATGACCCAATCGTGGCCGAAAGCGGCTGCGTGAGCCTTTAGACCCTGCCGGCCGAAGGCCGAGGTCCCGGTGCCATCAATGATTCCGCCAAAAGCTCCGGGTACGAACCGGTACCGGTTGGAATATACATAGCGCCCGAACAAATGTTGGCGTGGATCGATTTGCAGGTCCGCGCGGGCGGTGTATGAATCATTGTTATCGATCAGCGAAGGGACTCTTAAATAGTTATTCGTATTCAGAGGGCCGCTGCCCGGCACCAGATTGGCGGCGGGCAGCAGAGTCACGATCTTTTGCGCAACAGGATCAAGGCATCCAGCCGGAATCTTATTGTTGGCGAAGTGCGTTGGTCCAAGTGGGTCCGACGCGCTGAACGCGCCTGGAACCTTCTGCATACAATCGCCGACATTGTCGAAAATGTTGGCATACACCGCACGGTTGGCCGCCGCCGCGGCGGGCGAAAAATCTCCAATGCGCTCATTATCGGTTGGGACATTCGTCAGACGCGTCTGCCCGCGGACGATTCGCGTTCCTTCATAGTTGAAGAAATAAAACGCGCGATCTTTCAGGATCGGCCCGCCCAGATTGGCTCCAAACTGATTTTGCCGGTTTTTGGCTTTTGGCACGCCCGACCGATTGATGAAGAAATCGGCTGCATCAAACTGATCGTTCCGGAGAAATTTCCAGGCGGCTCCGTGAATCTGGTTGGTTCCACTCCTGGTGACGACGGTGATTGCCGCGCCTGGACTCCGGCCGTATTCAGGCGAATACGGTGCGGTGGTGACCTTGAACTCCTGGATCGCATCCACGGAGGTGTGCACAGTTTGTGTGCTCAACTCCTGAACGTTTTCGGAGATGGTGTTGTTGTCCACACCGTCCAAAAGAAAGTTATTCTGCAATGAACGGACGCCATGCACGTTGACGCCGCCTGTCCGTCCAGTAGCGGTCGAGCCACCCTGTTCCGTATAACGATCACCGGCAACCCCGGGCACCGTCTGAAGTAGATCGTCCCAGTTGCGCGCGCTTAAGGGGATCTCGAGCACCATCCGGTTTTGAACAACCGTGCTTGGTGCCGCCTGCCGTGTTTCGAGCGGCGATGCCGTCGCCTCTACCTCGACGATTTCAGTGACACCTCCAACTTCGAGGGTGAAGTCATTCCGGCCGCGCTGGCCAACCTCGAGCACGATGGCGTTGTGCACTGCCTTCTTGAATCCTGCCTGTTCCACAGATACTAAGTAGACGCCAATGGGCAACGAAGCGAAAAGGTAATAGCCGGTGGCATCGCTTTGTTGTGTGTACACAGCGTTCGTCGCGGAGTTCTTCGCGGTCACTGCCGCGCTGCGCACAACGGCGCCAGTGGGATCGGTGATCAATCCAGCCAAGCTTGCGTTCTGCACTTGAGCTCGTCCCGCCGGGGGCCTCCCAGTGCAAATCACTCCAATAAGGGTTACGAACAGAAGCTGCAGTGTTGCTTTTTTCATATCGATTCTCCTTACACAAGCGAGTTCGTCGACTTGCGCGTAGACACGCGCCCGTTCGTTATTGAGCATTAGAGGGGCTGGCAAGAATCAAAGCCCTGGCAAAGATTGCGCTGCAGTTATTAATGCCTCATTAAACGGGTGTGATTATTTGGTTAGTGGTGGTCGCAGCCGAAATCTCAATTTCACATTGACTTCACTCCTGCGTAACGCGCGTGTAACCAGACTAGCGCCAACTGAAGTTCGTGAGTGCGGCCCGGCCAATTCAGGCAGGATGAAGGTTCGTACACGCACTGCGGCGCCAAATACGTTGCGGCGGCGATTCTACTGGGCCGAATTTGTCGCAGAGTTCATCCGGCAACCCGGAACTACGGCCGCACTGCTGCCTAGTTCCTCGTATCTTGCAAGAGTCATGGTTCAGCAGGCCGGACTGGCGGACGCCGATGCGGTTCTCGAATACGGTCCCGGAACCGGCGTGTTCACGCCCTACATCCTTCGAGAGTTGCGCCCTGATTCGAAGTTCGCAGCAATCGAAATCAATCCGCGATTCGCGTCGCTTTTCAGGACACTTCATCCCGGTGTTACATTGTTCGAAGATTCTGTGGAGAATGTCGTCGCACTCTGCGCGTCCATGCAGGTTGCTGCAGTAGACTGCGTCATCTCCGGACTGCCGTGGGCTCTCTTCCCAAAGTCGAGACAGATCACGATACTGGATCAGACAATGCGGGTCTTGAAACGGGGCGGAAGATTCATCACCTTTGCATATCCGCAGTCGATGGTCTTACCGGCAGCAAAGCACCTGGCTGCCTTGCTGCCAAACTATTTCACGACCGTTTCCAAAAGCCCTATCGTGTGGTTGAACGTGCCTCCCGCTTTTGTCTACCGATGTGTGCGGTGACGCAAAAAACACATAATTTTCATTTCCTGGCCGCAAAGTTGTCACATCACAGGGCTATATTGAGGCTGGCCCCATTCCCGGATGACCTTGTACTCTTTTCGAAAGATTTACGCCCGGCTCCTTCTGTTTCGCGCGAAACACAAGTCGCTCCATGGACATCCCAAGCTGGCCCTGAAGATCGCGCGCCGGGTTTGTTCCTACACGTACCCGGGCAGCGCGTTCTTCTCGTGCGATTCAGCTCCTTTGGATATTGTGACGAAACGTCGAGAAGGTTTCGAACGCCTGGCGCGCCTTTTTCGACAGCGCTCCCCGAAAACGATCGCGTTGAGCGCTGAGCTCGAGACCAGCATGCCCGATCTGGCTTTTGTTAATGCGCACCGTGTTCCCTTTCAATACCAGCAGTACGTCCAGGAACATCTTGGAGTCGGATCGATTGTAGAAGAGACGGATGGACCGCGCGTCCGCGATATGGATGGAAACTGGTTCTACGATCTCGGCGGTTCCTACGGCGTGAACTTGTTCGGATCCGACTTTTATAAAAAGTGCATCGACAGGGGTGTCGAACGTGCCCGCGATCTGGGCGTTGTTCTTGGCTCCTATCATCCGGTGATCGCGGATAACGTGGCTCGATTGAAGAGGATTTCCGGGCTTGATGAGGTTTCGTTCCACATGTCAGGAACCGAAGCGGTGATGCAGGCAGTACGCCTCGCGCAATATCACACGAATCGCTCGCATA
>Ga0209058_1001583_pt1 | contig 19313 bp, 15 predicted proteins | sample GraSoiAngelo_147_FD_185904 | JGI IMG/M metagenome (GOLD analysis project Ga0209058, IMG submission 185904) | Grasslands soil microbial communities from the Angelo Coastal Reserve, California, USA - 14_1009_05_40cm (SPAdes) (version 2) | ecosystem: Environmental > Terrestrial > Soil > Grasslands ... | reverse complement strand
CATTGCGTACCGCCGGTCGTGGCCCGGTCGATCGGTCACATACGTGATCAGCGACTCGGGCTTCCCTAAGGCGCGGAGCAACTGGTTTACGATCTCGCCGTTCGGCGTCTCGGACTCGCCACCGATGTTGTACACGCGCCCGATCCGTCCTTGCGTAAGGACGGTCCACAGTGCCTCGGCGTGGTCGTCCACGTGGATCCAGTCTCGCGCGTGTTTGCCGTCGCCGTAGACAGGCAGGCGCTCGTCTCGTAGTGCCCGAGTGATCATCAGCGGGATCAGCTTCTCGGGGAACTGATACGGCCCGTAGTTATTCGAGCACCGCGTGATGATGGCTGGGAGCCGAAAGGTCTGGACGTATGCCCGAACGAGAAGGTCGGCCGCCGCCTTGCTCGCCGAGTAGGGACTATTGGGGCCGACCGGACTCTCTTCGGTGAACGGGCGGTCGCCTGGCCCAAGGCTTCCGTAGACCTCGTCTGTGCTGACGTGGATGAACCGGAATGGTCTCGGACGCTCGGCAAGCTCCGCCCGGCACGCCTCGAGCAGTGTGACGGTCCCAGTCACGTTCGTTTCCACGAATGCTGCGGGCCCCATAATCGAGCGATCCACATGCGATTCGGCCGCGAGATGAATTACCGCATCGACAGGAGCAGTCCCGGCGTCCTGGCCACGGAGCAAGCCCCGCACGAGGCCCAGATCGCGAATGTCGCCGCGGACGAAGCGATGGCGTCCGTCGCCTTCGGAGCCGTGCGCCCGGCGGACGTCGGCCAGGCTCTCCAGGTTCCCTGCGTAGGTGAGCAGATCGAGGTTCAGCACGAATAGCTCGGGACGCTCTCTCAGGAGCCACCGGACGAGGTTCGACCCAATGAACCCTGCGCCTCCCGTGACGAGCACCGTCCTCGGCTCGAAGGAATTAGCGTTAGTCACCGTCGTATACAGGAAGATCGTCGCGGTCGGCGGTTAGCAACCCGTACGCCTTGTCCTTGTCCGACAGTATGGGGTAGGTGGCCGGCCACGCGATAGCGATGGTCGGGTCGTCCCAGCGGATTCCCCGTTGGTCATCCGCGCGGTAGAAGTCCGTGCACTTGTACTCCACTTCGGCTACCCCGTCCACCACGTAGAACCCGTGGGCGAACCCCGGCGGAATGTAAAGCTGGCGCCGGTTCTCGGCGGAGAGCGTCACACCCACCCAACGACCGAACGTGGGCGAGCCTCTCCGGATGTCCACTGCCACGTCGAACACAGCCCCCGTGATCACCCGCACTAGTTTGCCTTGCGGCTGGAGAAGTTGATAATGCAGACCGCGGAGCGTATTGGCCCCCGAGCGGGAGTGGTTGTCCTGGACGAATTGCGCGGCGATCCCGGCATCAGCGTACCGTCGCGCGTGGTAGGTCTCGAAGATAAACCCCCGCGCGTCGTGAAAGATCGCGGGCTCGATGATGAGCACTCCTGACATCTCCGTCCGTGTGACGTTCACGACAACTGATGCGCGGCGTCTAGGCCGTCGGGGTCCTGCATCACGCGGAGCAGGTATTGGCCATACGCGTTGTTACCGAACCCGGCGGCGAGACGCTCAAGCTGGGCTGCGTCGATGAACTTCATGCGATAGGCTACCTCCTCGATCGCGGCGATCCGCAATCCCTGGCGCTGTTCGATCGTTGCGACGAACGTCGCCGCATGGAGAAGGGACTCCGGCGTTCCTATGTCCAGCCACGCCACGCCACGCCCGAGCAATGCTACCCGCAGGCGCCCCTGGTCGAGATAGGCGCGGTTTACATCGGTGATTTCGAGCTCGCCCCGTGCGGAGGGGCGGAGCCCTGCGGCGATGTCTAGTACGGCGTTGTCGTAAAAGTACAACCCCGTCACGGCGTAGCTGGACTTCGGGTTTCGCGGCTTCTCTGCGAGGCTCTTCGCGCGGCCGTCACCGTCGAACTCGACGACCCCGTACCGTTGCGGGTCCGACACAGCATAGGCGAACACGGTCGCGCCGCTCTCCCGACCTGCCGCGTCCCGCAGCAGTCCGCGGAGACCACCGCCGTAGAAAATGTTGTCGCCTAGGATCAGGGCGGGACACGCGGTCCCGACGAACTCGCGCCCGATGACGAAGGCCTGCGCAAGCCCCTCGGGGTGTGGCTGCTCGGCGTAGCGTAAGGAAAGCCCGAGTTGGGACCCGTCGCCCAGCAGGGCCTCGAAGCGGGGCAGGTCCAGTGGCGTCGAGATCAGGAGGATGTCCCGAATGCCAGCGAGCATCAGAGTGGACAAGGGATAGTAAACGAGCGGCTTGTCGTAAATGGGGAGCAGCTGCTTACAGACGCTTCGAGTCATGGGGTGCAGCCGCGTCCCGGCTCCGCCTGCGAGAATGATCCCTTTCCGCATCAGGCGTGCACCCCGCAGGACAGGCCAACGCCAGGTCGCCACGACCGCCGTACCTTCACGAATACCACGCGGACGATGTCGGGCGAGAAAGGCGGCTGCCGGTGCTGGGCGGTGGTCGACCGGCTCAATCGAGTCATGCAGCCTCCAGTGTACGCTCGTCGCACCAGGGCTACAAGACTACGCGACCGTGGCCAACACGGGCAGGATGTCCATTCTGGGGCCCTGCAGCTTCATCGGCACAAACACCTCCGACCCGGGCTCCGGCTTGGGGTCGCTGGCTATCCAACAGCCCAAACACGCCCTATGTTTGGAGCCGTTGGTCACGCGCGTCGTTCGCGGGGTGCGAATCACGCCCTTGTCGCGCAGCCGCCCGATCTGGGGGCATCTGTCCTGCGCTAGCGACCTGCGATCTTCAACGCGCCCGCGGACCCGCGTGGGCACTGGGTGCGCCGCTGGGCGTTCGACGAGCTGCCCCGGCGGGGACCGTGCTGCGCAGCGAGATGTCGCTTGTGGGGCCGCCCCGTTCGTCGAGACTGACTTCAGCTGCTACGCGACGCACCACTTCCATCGGCTGGGCGCGAATCCGGGTATCAACGGCTGTGGCACGTGAGCGGCGGAGCGACACCGTGGACTTCGAGGAAGTGATCGAACTGGACACGCAGTACACCCGCGAGTGGTCGCTCTAGCTGGATGCCAAGGTCCTGTTGCTCACCGAACCGGCCGTGATCCGCGGCAAAGGGCACGTCTGAGGATCGGCATCGACGCCCACTTCGTGCACGCGACGGGCCTCGCGCCCGGTTGACGGCCGTGAGAATCCTCTACACGCTCACCGCGTATCCACCTGCCATTGGCGGTACGCAGCTTCACACGCACGAGCTGGCGCGGCGGCTCCGGGCGCGCCACTGCGTCCAAGTCGTCACGCAGTGGACCACGCGACGCACCGACTGGCTACTTGGCACGACTCTGCGTGCCCCCCCCTACTCGTGCGCCTACGAGGTCGATGGGGTTCCGGTCCGCACCCTCGCGCTCTCCGCTGAGGTGCGGCGCCGCTTGGTGCCCTGGGCGCTGGCGTACTACGCGGTCCAGGGGCCGGCGCTCCGGCGGATCTCCGACGCCCTCGCTGCCGAACTTGCTCCCTGGGCGGCGGCGGCGGACGTGATTCACAACTGCCGCATCGGGCGCGAAGGGTTGAGCTACGCCTCGTTGCAGGTGGCGCGGCAGTATGGCGTTCCGTTCGTATTCACGTCGGTGCACCATCCACGCTGGGGCGGGTGGTTGCACCGTCATTACCATCGCCTTTACCGACTCGCTGATGCCGTGATCGCAATGACGGAGGCCGAGCGCCGCACGCTGATCCAGCTCGGTGTGGCGGAGGATCGCGTCTTCGTCACCGGCGTGGGGCCGATCCTTGCGGGACGCGCGGACGGTGCGCGCTTCCGCGCGCGCTACGGCCTGGGTGCGCACCCGGTTGTTCTGTTCGTGGGCCAGAAATACGCTTACAAGGGAGTGGCCACGTTGCTTGACGCGACCCGGAGGGTTTGGCGGCGGTTCCCAGAAACCCGATTCGCCTTTGTCGGCCCGCGCACGTCGCATTCGGAACGCGTCTTCCGCAACGTGACGAACGGCAGGATCCTGGAACTGGACGCAGTCGACCTTCAGGATAAGACCGATGCGCTCGCTGCCTGCGACGTGTTGTGCCTCCCCTCCACCCAGGAGAGCTTCGGTGGTGTCTTCACGGAGGCCTGGAGCCTTGGCAAACCGGTCGTCGGTTGCGACATTCCCGCCGTAAGAGCGGTGGTTGAAGACGGCCGGGACGGACTGCTCGTCCCGCAGCGTTCCGCGGCGCTTGCGGACGCCCTGGTTTATTTGCTGGAACGTCCTGCCGTCCGGCAAGAGATGGGAAAACGGGGGAGAGAGAAGGTCGAAACCCGGTACGCGTGGCCGCGCCTCACCACGAAGCTCGAGTCCGTTTACCAGCAGGTGCTGGAACGCCGAGCATGACGCGGCCCGATGTCTCGGTAGCGGTCGTCAGCCACAACGACGCGCGTTATCTCCCGGCGTGCCTTGATTCCCTGGCGCCGGAACGGCATAGCCTGCAGCTCGAAGTTTTCGTCGTGGATAACATGTCGGCGGACGAAACCGTGCCGCTGGTGCGGGAGCGGTACTCCTGGGTGCGGCTCATTGAGAACTCACGCAGGCAGGGTTTCGCCGCGAACAATAATCGGGCGATCCGACGGAGCAGCGGCCGGTACGTGCTCGTCTTGAACCCCGACACGGAAGTCCGACCGTGCGCCCTCGAACGGCTCGTCTCCTTCATGGAGGGCCACCCGCGGGTGGGGCTGTGCGGGCCGCAGCTGCTGTTCCCAGACGGTGGCGTGCAGCCATCCTGCCGCCGCTTTCCGACGCTCGGTACCGTGATCGTGCGACGGACGCCGTTGCGCATCTGGCTGAGAAACTCGGGCTTCGGCCAACGGCATCTCATGGCCGACGTTGACCACGGTACCTGCCGGGCCGTCGACTGGATCATCGGCGCCTCCATAATGGCGCGTCGCGAGCTCCTCGAGACCGTCGGCCTCATGGACGAAGGGTATTTTCTTTACGTCGAGGACATCGACTGGGCGTACCGCGCCTGGCAGCGGGGCTGGCGCGTGATGTATTACCCGGAGGCCCAGATCATCCACTATCACCAGGCCAAGAGCGACAACGCCCTCCTCAGTCGATATTCCTGGTACCACCTGCGCGGCATGTGGCGGTTCTATCGGAAGCATCGCGCCCCGGGCTGGCTGCGCCTCGCCGTGGAGCCGGAGAAGCTGTCCTGAATCGGCACAGGCGGTTCGTAGTGGCGCGCCTGCTCTGGCTCCTGCTCCTACCTGGGATTGCTTCGTGAGGCGGCTCGATCATGCATCGAGTATCACCTCTCGGAGCGGGCTGCTGCTCGCCCGTAACACGCTGTACAACGTGTTCGGGCAGGCTCTGCCCGTCCTGGTGGGCCTCGGGGCGATTCCGGTCACGCTCCGGTCGCTGGGCGAGGCACGATTCGGCCTGCTTGGTCTCGCCTGGGCGATCCTGGGCTACGTCGGCGTGCTCGACCTCGGCTTAGGCCGCGCTACTACGAAGTTCGTGGCCGAGTACCTCGCGGCCGGTGACGCCGAGCGGTTGCGACGCGTGGCGACGCTCGCCGTATCGAGCCAGACCGTGATGGGCGTCATCGGCGGCGCGCTGTTCGCGCTGCTCGGACCGCTACTCGCGGGCTCGGTGCTTGGGGTCCCGCCGGCGCTCCGCGCTGAGGCGCGTGGGATGCTCCTCGCTCTCGCCCTGTCGGTGCCCTTCATGGTCCTCTCCGCGAGCCTGCGCGCCATCCTCGAGGCCGCCCAACGGTTCGACCTCGTGAATCTGATCCGTACGCCGACGAGCGCGGCGGTGCTTATGATCCCAGCGATCGCGGCCTCCTGGGGTGCTGACCTGCCGGCGATCGTCCTCCTGCTGGTGCTGCTGCGGATCGCCGCCTGCTGGGCGACCGCAGTTGCTGTTCCCCGCGCGATCCCCGGCTTCCGGTGGACGCTGGACCTTCGCTGGGAAACGCTGCGCCCGCTGCTCAGTTACAGCGGATGGGTCTCGGTGTCGAACGTGGTGAGCCCGCTGCTTGTGTATCTGGAGCGCTTCCTGCTGGCGTCGCTTGCGGGCGTCGCGGCAGTCGCCTATTACACCGCGCCGTACGAGGCCATCACCCGGCTCCTCATCGTGCCGGCGGGGCTCGCTGGGGCGTTGTTCCCCGCGCTGAGCGCGAGCGGGGCGGGCGCCGCACCCGCGTCCTTCGACCGGCTGCTGGGGCGACCGCTACGGTTCCTGCTTCTCACCTTGGCGCCGCTGGTCATCGTGCTGATCGTGTGCGCTGGCCCGCTGATGACGCTGTGGCTCGGCGGAACCTTTGCAGGTCGTAGCGCACTGCCGTTCGCAATCCTCGCGGTCGGAGTGCTCGTGAACGGGCTCGCGCACCTGCTCTACGCCTATCTCCTGGGCCGGGGACGCCCCGATCTGCCGGCCAAGTTCCATCTGCTGGAGCTGCCCCTGTACGCCGTGGCGGGGGGGGTGCTGATCAAAGCGCTGGGGGTGAACGGCGCGGCCCTGGCGTGGACGCTGCGGGTCACTGCCGACGCGGCGCTCCTTGTCGCGGCCGTCTCGCGCGTGGCGGACGTGGCGCCGTGGCGTTTTCTGGGAGCGCGCGGGGGACGGGCGGCGGCGGCCGTGGCCGCGTTCGTGGTGGGAGGTGTGGTGTGCGTCGCGGTGACGCCCGGGGGAATCATACGGATCGTGCTCGCGGCAGGAGCGGCGATGGCGTTCGCGGCGGCCGCGTGGCGGTTCGTGCTCGACGACGCCGAGCGAGCAGGGCTGCGGCGGGTGTTGACGTGATGCGGCTTCGTTCCGCGGCCATGCTGCTCGTGGCGAGCACCGTCGCGGCCTGTCGGGAATTCACCCACTCCACGCCGGCGCTGCTCGTGAGCCCCGATAGCCTGGAGTTCACTGCACGAGCGGGCGGGCAGCATCCGCCGCGGCAGTACCTCAGCATCAGCGAAACGGACGTTCAGCCCGTGCGGTGGACGTCCTCGGCCGACGTGCAGTGGATCGGCCTGTCGAGCAGGGGGGACACGCTGCCCTTTTTTCTCGGGGTCGAAGTGGGGACGCAGTTGGTGCCCGGCGTCTACCGCGGCACGGTGACGGTAGCGCGGCCGTCCGCCGGTGACCGTCGCAGCGTCCCGGTTACACTCAGCTTGTTCTCGACCGTGCCTCTCCAGGGGCGCTGGGCCGGGCGGCAGGACAGCGTGGGCCTCACCCTCCGGCTCGTCGACAGCTCGGGACAGGTGGCGGGCGACGGCAGCGTCGGGCCACTAGCGCGCACCGTGCGCGTAACGGGGACGTTCCTCTATCCGACGGTAACGCTGCGGCTGGAGGGCCAGGACACAACGAGGCTCGCCGGCTCATTCCTGGACGACAACTCCATCAGCGCTACGCTGAGCGGCCCCCTGGTTGCCACCGTCATGCTGACTCTCTATCGCCAGTAGGCCGTCGATGGTGCCTCGCAGCCCTGCCCACGCGACCCGGGGCTGGCCGCGCAGCAGCTCCAACGCTGCACGCGCGGGCCGGGCGAGCGCGAGGTAGGCCAGCGTGCGCCACAGCGCCGGGCCGCGCCGGTTGCGCCGCGCGAACTGCGCCCGCGCCCGGGAGAACCAGTATTCGTTGCGGGGTTGGGACACGAGCCGACGCACCGTCCCGCTGCCGACGTGGTGGACAACCGCCCGGGGGACATACGCGACCTGAAAGCCCGCCGCGCGCGCCCGATGCGAGTACTCCGTGTCCTCGAAGTACATGAAATAGCACTCCGGCAGCGGACCGAGCGACTCCCAAACCCGGCGGGCGATCAGCATCGCGCAGCCGGTGACGAATTCGGTCGCGACGAGCTCCGCATTTCGGGGCACAGTCTTGCCGTGAACCGTCAGGCCGCGCAGCCGTGGGAGCCGGCCGCCTGCGTACCAAACGCGTTCCCGCGTCAGGCCTTCGTAGATCGTCACGCCCAGGATGCCCGCATCAGGGGCACGCTCGAGCGCGCGCGCGAGTTCGGCAAAGCACGCCTGGTCCACGGTCGCGTCGTTGTTCAGGAGCAGGAAGTGCGTGAGCTCCGCGTCCTGCGCCAGGTGTGCGATCCCCAGGTTGCTCCCACCCGCGAAGCCACGGTTCAAGTCGGAAGCGACGATCGTGGGTCGCGCCGCCTTGCAGTGTTCGGCCCAGCACCCCAGCGCCGGGACGGACCCGTCCGTTGATGCGTTGTCCACCACCACGACCGAGGCCGGCCTAGGCTGCGCCGCCGCCAGCGACTCCAGGCATTGGATGGTGTCCACCTGGCCGTTCCAGTTCACGATGACGACGCCGATCGGCACCGAGCGCATGGTCGGCTAGCGGACGCCCGCGAGGGACAGGAAGATCACGGTGTGCACGACGTCTGGGAAGCCGAGGCCGAGCTGATACGTGCAGGGGACGCCCCCTTCGGCCTCGACTCCGAGCGAGTCCCCGCGGAAGGTCCCAAAGATCGGTCCAATACCAAGCCGGGTGAAGTCGCACCACGGATAGAGGGTGCGTACGTAGGTCACGCCGGCAACCGGCTTGGGCGGCGTGCCGAAGTCGGTGAGCAGGAAGGTGTTGTCGGTGCGCAGCTCCCCAGCGAACGGTCCGGTTTCGCTCGGTGCGATCCGATAGGTGCCGACGAACAGCCGGTGGTTGTCCGGCAGGTTCCCCCGCAGATCGAGGGTGGCGGTGAACGAGTCGCTCCGAACCTCGAATTCGTTGGCGATCCGTACCACGACCATGGCGCCGTAGGTGCCGGAGACGTCGCGGGCCGGTGGGCCGGCGGGATCGAAGCTCACGCACGCAGCCGCGGCGAGCGCGGCGCAACTAGCCCAGGGCCGCGGCATACACTGCAGCGGTCGCGCGCGCGGCGCGCTCCCAGCTGAACTGCGCGGCGCGCGCCAACCCGCGCCCTGCCAAACGACGGCGCAGGCCTTCGTCGCACCACACCGCGGCGATGCCCCGGGCGATGTCGTCGGTGGAGCGCGGATCCACGAGCACCGCAGCGTCGCCCGCCACCTCGGGCAGGGACGACACATTCGACGTCACGACTGGACATCCGCACGCCATCGCTTCCAGCACGGGCATGCCAAATCCCTCCCACAAGGAAGGATACACGAGCACTCGCGCCAGGCTGTAGAGGACCTGTAGGTCTTCCACGGGGACGTAGCCGAGGAACCGCACGGTGTCGGCTAGGCCGAGTTGGCGTACGGCGCCCGCCACCTCTTCGGGATGCCATCCTTCAGGCCCGGCGTGCACCAGCGTAACGTCGCTCGCGCCGGGCCGGGAGCGGAGCAAATGCACCGCCTCGAGCAGTCGCACCAGGTTCTTGCGCGGCTCGATCGAGCCCACGGCGAGAACGAACTGCAGCGGCAGCCGATAGCGGCGCCGGACCTGCTCGGCTTGCGAGGCGTCCGGCACGAGCGGGGCGAACGCGGGGTCTAACCCATGCGGTACCACGGTTATCCGTTCCGCGGGGACTCCCAGCCATTCGATGATTTCCTGCTTCGCGGCGCAGGACACAGTGATGACCGCGCGGGCGGCGCGGGCGACGCGCGGCATGACGATGGCGGCGTAGTTCCGGTACCACGGACGGAACACCTCTGGGAAACGAATGGGCATCACGTCGTGGACCGTCACGACCGTGGGGAACGAGCCGGCGACGGGCCCTAGTCCCGCTGGCAGATGAACCAGTCCGCACCTGCGTCGGCGAGCGGCCATGACGACCCCGGCCTGATGCCACCAAAGGTCCCGCGCCAGCGTGGCCATCCGCTCAGCCAGGGTGCGACTGGCACCGAGCACCGGGCGGGCGAACCGGCTGGCGACGGGAACCAGGCGTTCGCCCAGCAGGGCTGTGAGCGCTGCGTGCAGACGCCAGATGTACACGCTGACGCCGATGCGACCCAGCTTCGCTTGCGTGAGGTCGAGAGCGATCCGGCCTTCGGTCACGCGCCACCGCCAGGGGCGACGGTACGGCGATCCGCGAGGGCGACGGTCGTGCCGGCTAGCCAGAAGAAGATGTAGCTGACGAAGGGGAGACTGAGGGCCACGGTGGTGATACCGTTCAGCGCCAGGCCGAACGCGGCCGCGGCTGTGAGGGCCCCGTAGCTCTGCGCTGGCTGGCGCGGCGCGGAGCGAAACACCTTCAACCCCGCTGCGCAAATCCCGCCGAGGATCGCCACGTACAGGAGCAGACCCGGAACGCCGAGCTCCACGGAGTACTCGAAGTACTGGTTGTCGCCGGCGAGGGGAGGGAGTCCGAAGCGCACGGCGGTCAGCCCGGAGGCCCCGAGGCCGACGCCGAGCGGATGCTCCACCAGGCTCTGGATCCCCTCAGACCAGGCCTCGACGTGGGAGAGGCTGCTGCCTGACTGCCAGGTCAGCGTGTCCCACACGAACGACGCCAGCCCCGGCACGAGGAGCAGCGCGAGAGCGAAGCCGAGCGCGGCCAGCAGGCCGCCGCCGACTCCTATCCCCCAACGCCGCCGAGCCGCGACCAGGGCCAGCACCTGCAGCACGCATACGACCGTCGTCATCCGGGTGACGCTCAGCAGGAGCCCCGTCCAGAGGATGAGGTAACCGAGCCAGGCGAGCACTGATCGCTGGCGCTCCCGGCGGAACAGCCAGAGCGTGGCGGCCGGCAGGATGATTATGAAGGGGATCGCGAAGCCCTGACTGGACAGATAGGTCGAGCCCGCGCGTTGCACGATGTGGTCCCCCACGCCTGTCCAGTAGTTGTCGGGGAGCCCGTACAGGTTGTTCCGTGTGGCGGGGGCGACGCCGAGGAACTCCTGGACGTAGCGGGCTGCGCCGAGCACTACGAGCATCTTGGGCGTGACGAATATGCGCTCGAGGATCGCGATGCCGCTGGTGATGACGCCGACGGCGAACAGGGCCCGCAGGTAGCGGGGATCCTCGGCGACCTGTGGCGTCGCCCGCCCCACGAAATAGAGCAGCATGAAAAACACGTCGTCCCGCCAGCCGAGCAGTTGCAGGCCCAAGGGCAGGTCTGCCGCGAACCAGACGGAGCCGCCGATCAAGTAAGCAAGGGCGAGGGTGCCTAGACCCGCAACCGCGAGGTCGGCCGCCGCGACGGTGCCCTGGCGCGAGCGCCCTGTGAGTACGTGTAGCAGCGTGAGGGCGACGAGCAGGGCGACCGTCGCCTCTTTCCATGCGGCAATGCCGCGCACCACCAGGAGCGGCAGCCCGACGACGCCGAACAGCGTGGCGATGGCGACGATGTGGAACGGGAGCAGCCAGATGAACGCCCAGAGGCCCCACGTCAGGCCCCGACTGGCCGGCGCGGCGACCGGGAGCGCGGCCGAGGCGACGCCCATCCGCTAACAGCCTACCGAATGCGGGGGCGCAGTCGCAGGGCCCCACGCAGCTCGGCCGCCACCCGCGTGGCGGTACGGCTGAGCGCCTCCGCTTCCGCGGGGTTGCGCTGCGCCCAGTCGGCGACCAGCACCGCCGCCGCCGCACACAGCAGCCCCAGGACGCCGCCCAGCACGGCCGCCGCCGCCGTGATCAGGGTGCGCTGCGGCCACTCGCGCCGCCGCGGCGCCACCGCGCGGTCCACGACGGTGATCACGGGCGTGTTGTTGACCTCGTCGATCCGGGCCGTTTCGAACTCCCTCCGCAGCGAGACATAGATGCCGCTCGCCGTCTCGATCTGGCGCCGCAGCCGCCGCTCCTCGACGATGAGGGCGGGCGAATTCTGCCACTGGCGGTTGCGCTCATAAAACAGGCGCTGGGAATCATCGGCCGCGCGCAGCTCGGCGAGCGCCGCCGCCACGCGGCTCTCGAGAAAGACGCGACGCGCCTGCGCCCGCGACAGCCGCTGCTCCCGATTGAACGCACTCACCAAGCCGACCGCGCGGTTAGCAATCCCGGCCGCGAGATCGCCCCAACGAGCGTCCACCCGGACCGTCACGAGATTGGTCTTCGGGTCGGCCGATACCTTCATTCTCCGCTTGAGACGTTTCACCGCGAGCTCCACCCCCCGCGCCGGATCCGAGTCGTGAATACGGAACAGCTGGACCAGGGTGGCGCTGTCACCGGAGACGTCCGAGCGCGGGTCGGGGAATTGCGAAAGCACGAGCCGGGTGAGCAGCTCACGGCTTTGCAGCAGCTGGTAATAGAACACTGGGGACTGCGATGGGTCGCGCGACCCGCTCAGCCCGAGCTGGGACGCCACGTTCGACAGCCCGGCCTGGTCGGCCAGGTCAGAGAGGCCGCGGGGTAATTCGACGCTCGCGTCCGTGGTGACAAAGGAAGCCGTGGCCCGGTACGACGGCGGCACGATAAACGTCAGGCCGAGGGCCAGCACGATCGTGCCGGTGGCGACGGTCGCCGCGAGCCGCCAGCGGGCGAGGGCGCCGGCCAAGAGCGCCGCGAAGCTGAGTTGGCCGGGGTCCATAGGCGACGCAAGATGCTGGCGCGGAGCGGCCACCGTCAAGGCGGGGAGAGGCGAAGCTCGAGCGTCGTGGTGCGGGCGTCGACGACGGCGAGGGAGGGAGCCGGATCGCAGCCGGTGAGATGGTGAAAGAACACGTTGAGCCGCTCGCCGCGGGTGAGCGACAGGTTTGCACTGCCCCACCGCCCGCTGCCCGCCGCGCTGACACCGCCGAACAGCGACACATCGTGCGAGCACCACTTGGCGTCGTAGTCGTTGGGAAAGGTATAGAGCGCGTCGTCGTCCCATCGAATCCGGCCCGCGAACACACCGACGCGCCAGCGCGGTGAGAAATAGTCGATCGTGAGCCACTGACTCGATGCCCCCGGGCCGATCGCAGCTCCGATGACTTGCCCACGCTGCGTGTACCCTTGAGCGACCTGGCGGCTCGTGTAGAACGTCGCCACCGGCCGGTCGCGGTACGCCGAGTTCTTCTCGAGCGATGTTACTTCGCCTCCGATCCGCAGGGTCGCGTGCCCATCACGCACCGGTTTCGCCCACTCGAGCCCCACCGTGTAACCGCGCGTGCGGTTGGGAGCGATGAGGAGATCGCGCACGGAGGAGGGGAACGCGGTGCGGGCCCACTCGAAATACACCGCGAGCCGGTCTGGCGAGAGCACCCAGCGCCCGAACAGTGAGTAGACCTGGTCGCGACCGGGTGTGGTGTCGGTAGGATCGGCATATGAAGGCCCGAAGGCGCGAAAGACGTCGAATATCCGGAGCGGCACGCCGGACCATCCCCGCACCGGGGCGTACACGGTGCGCGCCACGCCGAGCGTGAGGCCGGGCGCCCACTTCACGCCCCAGGCGAGGCCCAGTCCCGCAATCGACCGGAGATTATTCGTCGGATCGCTGTCGAAGTAATCTGATTCGGACAGCGCGCCGACGAACCAACGCGCCTCGATCATGCCGATCCGGGTTTGGATCGGTCGCGTGGTGCGCAAGAACAGGCGTGGAATCCCGGGCGCGTTGTTGCTGAGCACGATCGCATTGTGGACGCCCGGCCCCCACCACTCGCTCTCGGTCGCCACTCCGACCGTCACCCGTCCGGCCTCCACCGCGAACGTGCTCTGTCCGGGATCGAGCCGCCAGATGGGGAGATAGCCGAACCGCTGCGGCAGGTCGATGGAATACGGCTGGACGTGCCACGGCGAAGACAATGGGTTGCGGCTCGGCGGGCGAGCCACGGTGACCTCCGGCGCGGCCAGCTCGTAGGGGATGTTCTCGCTGGCCACGAGCTCCGGGGCGAGCGTGAGCGACAGGCGCCCCCGCTCGACACGCAAGCCGGCGCGGAGGCTCTCACTCCAGCCCCTCCCGGCCCACAGCGCGCCGTCATTGAGGGAGAAGGGAAGGGAAGAATTCCCGATGGCCACGAGCTGGGGCACCACGACCGCCCAGTGGAAGCGATCACGCTCGGCGCTGTCACGTAGCGCCGGCGTCAGGCTGGAGGGCGAGCGCAGCAGGTACCCGTCGGTGCGGCGTTCGCCCAGCAGTTGCGCCAACCGGGCGCGGTCGTCGGCATCGCTGCCGATCGTCGCCAAGCGGTAGAACACGCTCGCCTGCGCACGCAAAGGGCCGCTGGCGCAGACAACGACACCCAGCAAGAGGATCCAGCGAGCGTACATGACGCTGCCGAGGAGGATGGACAGGGAAATCTGCACGCCCTAACGTCAACCCGTGAGGCTTCGCACCCCCTGTTCCATTCTGCTCGTCTCCGCCGTGACTGCACTCACGCTCACGGCGCAGCAACCTGGGGCCGTCGGCGGGCGGAGCGAGATCTTCGCCGGCAGCGAGCTCGAGACGTATCTGCGCGACCTGCAACTCGTCGGCGTGGTCACTCTGTACCCTTGGTCCATCCGGAGCTTCTCGCCGGTCGAGCTGGACGCTCTGTTTCCGGCTGACAGCGCCGTCCACCCCTGGGCCCGTCGTTACGAGCTGCGTCCCCCCGCGCCGAGCACTCTGACGTTCGACGTGGTGCGGCCCACGGTCAGCGCGCGCGTGAACACCACTTTTCCTTACGGCTCCAACGACGGGCCGATTTGGGCTGGTCGCGGGGTAACGACCGCGGTGCAATTGGGGTTCGCCGCACGCTACCACGCACTTTCGCTGACGGTCGCGCCGCTGGCGTTCGTTGCGCAGAATGCCTCCTTCGCCCTCATGGCGAACGGCGCAAACGGCCGTCTTGTCTATGCGGATGGGATGTATCCTGTGTACATCGATCATCCGCAGCGCTTTGGCGATGGTGTTTACAAGGTGCTCGACCCGGGGCAGACCACGCTGCGCCTCGACGCGGGTCCGGTGGCAGTCGGTGTCTCCACCGCGAACCAGTTCTGGGGGCCGGCGATCGATTATCCGCTGATCCTGGGCGACAACGCCGCGGGCTTCCCACATGTCTTCCTGGGAACGTCCCACCCGCTCGACCTCAAGGTCCTGCGCCTCCATGGTCGGTTGGTTTGGGGGAAGCTGTCGCAGTCGTCGTACGCTGTCGATACTGCCAGCGGGGGACTGCGCTTCATGAGCAGCGTTCTGGGCGTCATTACGCTTCCGTGGCTGCCCGGGCTCGAGCTGGGCGGGTCACGGTTTGTACATCAGTCCTGGCCTGGACTCACGCACCTCCATGTGCGTGACTTGCTGCGGCCCTTCGGATACCAGTATCAGGCGAACCAACCAGGGACGTTGCAGGACAACCAGCTTGCTTCAGCCTTCCTGCGCTGGGTGTTTCCGCGTAAGGGCCTAGAGGTCTACGGGGAGTACGGTCGAGAAGACTACAATCAGAACCTGCGCGATTTGCTGGAGGAGCCCGACCACATCGGGGGGTACGGGGTCACCTACGGACTGCGCAAGGTGTTCGTTCGCCCCGGCGCCCGCATGGTGAGCGTCCGCGCGGAGATTCAAAGCGCTCCTGGCTTGGTGCTCGCTTCGGGACGCGACCGGGGAGCGCTCTACGTGCACGGCGTATTGCAGCAGGGTCACACGCAACTCGGCCAGATCCTCGGCTCCGAGGCTGGACTGGGCGGCGGCGGCTCGACCTTGGCCGTCGACCTTTACCACCCCGGTGGTCGCTGGAGCGCGGCGCTGACCCGTGAGATCCGTCAGAACCGGGGTGCGTTCGCCCAGACGGACGATCGATCGATCGACCTGCTGCAAGCGCTCCGCTTCAACGGGCTATTCTTCCGCGGGCGTTACGACATCACCGCTGGCCTGACCGCCGTGTACGAGTTCAATCGGGACTTCGGCGCCGACGCGTTCAACCTCAACGCCGTGGTGGGGGTGCGGGCGAACGTGACGCGCTGAGTCACCCACGAGGAGCTGTTGCTGAGCGTCGGGAGGACCGCTTTGATCAGGCGCACCAGGAGCTGGTGGCCAGAGCACTGGCTTAAAGCTCAGAGCCGGGTAGGTTTCCCGTGAGTCGCGCTTGACTGGCCTTGCATAGATGCTCCCCTGATGACCCACCGCCGCCTACTCTCCTTTGCCGGGATGCTGCTGAGCACGGTCATGCTCGGTAGCTGCGGCGACCCGGTGGGCCTGCTTCCACCAGGGCTCGCGATCCTCTCGGGAGACAAGCAGTCCGGCGTAGCCGGGCAGCCGCTGCCGGAACCCCTCCTGGTTACGGTCGCGGACGGCACCGGGCGGGGCGTGGAAGGCGCGCAGATCTACTGGGAGGTGACCACGGGAGCTGGGACCATCCCATTTATCACCTACACGGACGCGACCGGCACGGCGTCGGCCACGTGGACCCTCGGTGTCGAGGGACTCACCCAGACCGCGCGGGCCAGTGTTTCCATGCTCGCCGACTCCTCCCCGGGCACCTCGCCGCCGGTCATCTTCACGGCGACAGCGAACGGCGCGGCCACCCAGCTCGCCGCGATCGGTGGAAACAGCCAGACCGCCATCATCGACGACACCTTGCCCGTGCCGCTACGTGTTCGGGCCGTGAACCTGGCGGGCAGTGGCGTACCGGGGGCACGGGTACTCTGGGCCACTGCGGACGAGGGTCAGGTCTTGCCGAAGCTCACCCTAACCGACGCGCAGGGCGAGGCTGTCGCGACGTGGGTCCTCGGGGGAACGGTTGGCGTGCAAACGGCGACGGCCGCCGTGACGGGCCTCAACGGCTCGCCCCGCACGTTCACTGCCACGGCAGATCGCGCAGCCAACACGCTTACGTGGGCGAGCGAGCAGCTCCCTCCGTGCTATGGACCAGGGGCGGGGATCTGGGCGAGCTCGCCCGCGGACGTCTTCGCCGTCTGCGGCAGAGGCATGATCTGGCACTTCAACGGGTCGTCATGGGAGGCGCAAAGCAGCGGTACCACCAGATACCTCTGGGGCGTTTGGGGCAGCTCGCCAAGCGACGTGTTCGCCGTGGGAGACAGCGCGACGATCTTGCACTACGATGGGACAAATTGGCGCCAACAGCCGGCAGCGCGCACCGGCGGCGTTTGGGGTAGCGATGCGTTGAGTATCGGCGGCGTTTGGGGGAGCTCCGCCACCGATGTGTTCGCCGTGGGCTTCGACTCACGTAATTCGGACCGCAGCGGGTATGTGCCATTCTCCCCTATCTGGCACTATGACGGGACCACCTGGACCCAGGCTAAGGTTGGCGGATGCTTTTTGCTGGGCGTCTGGGAGAGTTCGAGTGCAAATGGCTTCGCCGTCGGCGATGGCGTCTTCCACTACGACGGAGCGACGTGGAACAGCCAAGTTCCGGGCAACTGCACGCTCCCCGACACCTCCGGGGGAAGTTTCACCGATGTGTGGGTGAGGGGATTCACCGGTGTGTGGGGGAGCGGACCCGCAGACGTCTACACCGTAGGGCACGACTGGGTTATCTGTGGGCGGGCCTGCACGCAGACCTCCACGTTCATCGACCATTATGACGGTACGAGCTGGCAGCGGCAGCTAAGTCTGGTAGATTGCGCATGCGTCTTGATCCGCGTCTGGGCCGCCGCGAGTCCCGACGTCGTCGTCGTCGGTAGTGGCGGTCGCATCTTCCATTATGACGGTTCGCGCTGGCGGCGGGAGTCGACCGGGACCACCCAGCCGATCTTTGCCGTCGCGGGCAGCGGGGCCCGGGACGTCTGGGCGATCACCCCGGGCGGATTGGTACTTCACGGTACGCGCTGATTCCGGAGCACCGCCGCCAGTCGGAGGAGGGCTGGCCGTGCATGCATTCTCCCCCCTGATGACCCACCGCCTCCTACTCTCCATTGCCGGGATGCTGCTGAGCACCGTCATGCTCGGTAGCTGCGGCGACTCGGTGGGGAACGGCGCGGCGACCGATCTCGTTTTGATCGGCGGAAACGGCCAGGCCGCCATCATCGACGACACCTTGCCGGTGCCACTAAGCATCCGGGCCGTGAACCAGGCGGGCGCGGGCGTGGCCGGCGTGACAGTGCTCTGGACGGCTGCAGCCGGCGGCCTGGTCTTCGCAGACTCCATCACTGACCCGCACGGCGACGCCATAGCGACTTGGGTCCTCGGCCCTATCGTCGGCGCGCAGACGGCGACCGCGACCGTCACAGGTTTGAACGGCTCGCCCCTCACATTCACCGCGACGGCGAACCCCGCGGCCAATACGCTAACCTGGACGAGCGAGCAACTGCCTTCGGGAACGTATGGGGGCACTTGGGCTAGCTCCGCCGCGGACGTGTTCGCGGTCGGAGCCGGCGGCACCATCCGTCACTTCAACGGCTCCAGCTGGGAGCTGCAGAACAGTGGCACGCTCAACGACCTGCATGGCGTCTGGGGAAGCTCGTCGGGCGACGTATTCGCCGCAGGCTCTGGCGGGACCGTTCTGCACTACGACGGAGCGAACTGGGGTTTGGTGGGGAACCCTCCTCCGGCGTCCTTCGGGGGCATCTGGGCGAGTTCGCCAAGCGATGTGTTCGCCGCCGCCGGCGACCCGTACTCCGCCGGTATCTGGCACTATGACGGTAGTGTGTGGACCCGACAGGTGCGGACGCAGTGTGGCTGGGGTGCTCTGTGGGGTACCTCGGCGCGCGACATTTGGGCTGTCGGGAGCGGTGTGATGCACTATGACGGAACGACTTGGAGCGGGTCATGCTCAATAGAGCTGAGATGGTCCGGTATATGGGGCAGCGGCTCCGCTGACGTGTACAGCGTCGGCTCCGACATTGCCTGGGATCGCTGCACCCGGGGTGGCGGCTGCCCATACGACGGGGTGATCGACCGCTATGACGGGGCGCAGTGGCAGCATCGGCTCATAGTGACAGGGCGGACTGACTTTACCAGTGTCTGGGTCGCCTCGAGTGGTGACGCCGTCGTCGTCGGTGCGAACGGCCTGATCCTCCATTACGACGGGACCCGCTGGCGGCTGGAGGCGAGCGGGACGACTCAGTCGATCATCGCCGTCTCTGGCAGCTCGGCGCGGGACGTTTGGGCAATTACCTCGAGCGGCCTGGTGCTGCACGGCACACGCTGAATCCCGAGCGCCGCCGCGGCACCGTCGAGTACCTCTCCCTTCTCCCGCTCCCAGCGCGTGCGTGTAGCTGACGAAGCCTCAAGCAGTTAACTCGCAGCTCCTCCCCAATGCCAAGCCAGCATTGCATATGAAGGCGGCGGGGGGTACGAAGGCCGCGTTACATCCGACGAGATTGAGCATCTTTCTACACTGGTGTTGTAGCGCTGCAACACTATGATCCGGTGGCGGGTAGGCTGTTGCAGAGGTGCCACGGCACGGTTAGTGCTAAGGTGCGGATAGCTCCGCTGCCGAGCCGCTCGCTCCCAGCGCCCAGGTGAAACGTCTCAACGCGAGCATTGGCAAGGGACTAGCGGGCCAGGCTGCCGCCGATAGATTCAGCCTCCCGTTGGTCAGCCCGCGTCGCCCGCCCTTGAGCGCCGCGTGGCCCGA
>Ga0209058_1001582_pt1 | contig 19315 bp, 19 predicted proteins | sample GraSoiAngelo_147_FD_185904 | JGI IMG/M metagenome (GOLD analysis project Ga0209058, IMG submission 185904) | Grasslands soil microbial communities from the Angelo Coastal Reserve, California, USA - 14_1009_05_40cm (SPAdes) (version 2) | ecosystem: Environmental > Terrestrial > Soil > Grasslands ... | reverse complement strand
GCTCGTCCACATCATGGCCGCCCAGTGGATCTGGGTCGCGCGGTGGAACGGCACGTCACCCGCGGCCATGCCGTCCGCCGCCGAGTTCCCCGATCTCACCTCCCTCCGCCGGCGCTGGGAGCAGATCGAGTCCGACACGCGCCGGTTCGTAACAACGCAGACCGAAGAGGATCTGAACCGCGTCGTCGCCTACCGCAACACCCGCGGGAAACGCTGGGCCTATCCGCTGTGGCAGCAAGTGGTCCACCAGGTCAACCACGCGACGCAGCACCGAAGCGAGATCGCCGCCACGTTGACTCGCTTCGGCCACTCGCCCGGCGATCTCGACCTGCTCGTCTTCGTCGACGAATCAGAAACCCGCTAGCTGCACGCTACTTTTCAGTAGCTTGCTAGATGCCGAGCTCGCGGAGGTAGCGGCGGACGCCTGCGTGGATCAGGTCAGGATTCGGCGCGGCGGCCGCGGTGTTCGAGGCGGTGGTCTCGCGCGCCTGCGGCAGACGGCGCGCCAGTGCGGCCTCGCCCCGGTGGAGCGCGCGCGCCAGCCGGTAGGCGATGTGGTCGGATAGATCGGGCCGCGCGAGCACGAAGCTCCACGAGCCGACCGACGGAAGGGGCGCGTCCAGACCCGCGTAGGCGCCCAGGGCGACCGTCATCGGCTTGAGAAAGGCGTGCTTCGCGAGGATCCGCGCGATGCCGGCCGCGTCCGGCGCGATGAAGCGCGCCCCGGCCGGCCCCTGCGCCACCGTCGAGAATCCCGGCCAGCCGAGCCCGCCGCCCCAGAGCGCCGCGGTGCGTCCGTCGAGCACCATCGCGGGGCCGTCGCCGGCGCGGTCGAGGTAGACGGCCTGGAAGTCGCGATCCTGGTCGAGGCCGAGCCCGTCGAGCACGTACCGCGAGAGGATGACGAGCCCCGAGCCCTTGGCGCCAAAGGCCACCGGCTTGCCGCGCAGATCCTCGACCCGCCGATACGGCGTGTCGGCGCGCACGACGAACATCCCCGGGGTCGAGTACATCGCCGCGACGATCCTGAGCTTCGTCGGCGGCCGGCCGATTCCGCTGAACGCTTCGTGAGCGACCTCGCCCTGCACGAGCGCGATGTCGAGCCGCCCGTCCTCGAGCAGCGGGACGTTCTCGGTGCTGCCCTTGGTGTTCCGTTGCTCGATTGCGAGCGTTGGATCCGTCTCGTTGACGGTATCGGCGAACGCGGCGCCATACACCGGAAAGCCGCCGCCTGGTGTTGCGGTGCCGAGCACGACGACGGTCTTCGGTGCGGTGGACATGGCGGATACCCTACCACGTCACCACGCGATACTCCCGCGGGGAGGAACCCGATGAGGCGCATGGCCGTCGTCGCCGTTCTCGTGCTCGCCGCGCGCGCGGCGAGCGCGCACGCGGTCGAGGCCGAGATCCTTCCGCAGCGCGTCGAGCGTCGGCGCGTCGGCGTGACGCTCGACCATACGCGAGGCGACGTCGGCCGGCATGAGCCGCATCATCGCGAACACGATCACGCTCACCAGGAAGAGCGTCGGGACCGCGAGCGCGACGCGGTGGAGGACGTAGCGCTTCACTGATCCGTCACCGAGTGGCCCCTTAACGACGCGGCGCGATGCTCGCCTTGTCCGCGGCGCCGTCGCTCGGGCTCCAGCCGGAGAAGTCGCCCACGAACTGCGCGAGCGTGAGGAGCGTGACGCGGTCGTCACGGCGCGCCGCTTCTCGGTCAGGGACCGTGTTATAGCCCCACGCGGCCAGGAAGAGCGCGACGCCGTCGAGCTCCGGGACGCGCTTCACCGCCGCCAGCGCCTCCAGCCGGTCCTCGACGAACCAGAGCGCGCCGGGCGCCGGACCGGCGCCGGCGAGCTCACGAAGGATCGTCGGCTTGGGCCGCTGCGTCTCTTTGCCGTAGACGTTGCCGTCGCCCAGCTCGAGCCCATGCCGCCCGAGGATCCGGCGCGCGAAGCGGCCCTCCTTGGTCGTGACGACGACAGGGCGGATGGCCCCGCCGACGAGTGGGCGGATCTTCTCGACGATGCCGGGATAGAACTGATGGTGATCGAGCCAGTCGGCTTCGTCGCTGGCGATCCACTCGTCGCGAACCTGATCGACCGCGGCCGCGACCGCCTCGCGCGCGAGCCCGAGCTCGGCCAGCAGCGGCGCCGGCCGCCAGCGCTCGAGCAGCTCGCTCTCGGACGCGCCCGCCAGCAGCGCCATGATGACCAAGGGCATCTCCCAGCCGCTCTCGACCACCGGTCGCACGCGGGCGAAGCGTTCGAAGAGGCCGGACGGCGGGTCCAGCGCGATCGAGGGCCGGAGCCTCCGCCAGGCGCGCCAGGCCGCGGTGAAGTACTCGCGCATGCCGTCGCAGAGGACGCCGTCGAAGTCGAGGGCGAGAATCGCGGGGACGCGCTCGGGCACGGCTGTGACTCTAGTGTAGAGTGGGGGCATGATCAAAGTCGTCGCCGCGCTCGCCCTGATTCTCGTTGCCGCCGGGCCGGCGCAGGCACAGTCGCTGGACGAGGTCGTCCGCGACGTCGAGACCGCGTACGGCCGCATCACGGATCTGCGCGCCGAGGTCAGCCAGTCGTCCTTCAACAAGAGCCTCAACCAGACCATCCCGGCCAAGGGCACCGTCTATCTCAAGAAGGGTGGCAAGCTCCGCTGGGAGTACACCGAGCCGACGGCGCAGGAGATCGTCTCGGACGGCAAGAAGCTCTGGGTGTACACGCCGACGCTGAACCAGGCCAACGTGGGCGACGCGCCGGCGGCGCTGGCCGGCCCCGCCGGGAGCTTTCTGGCCGGGCTCGGTCGCCTGCGCGCCGAGTTCACCGTGCGCTTCCTGAACCCGGCGCAGCCGAAGGACGCCGAGGGCAACTGGGTGCTCGATCTCACGCCGAAGCAGCCGCTGCCGACGCTCAGCCGCCTGATCCTCTCGCTGGAGCCTCGTGGCTGGGAGGCCCGGAAGGCCATCGTGCACGATCAGTTCGACAACACCGTGACGATGAAGTTCACGAAGATGGTGGTGAACAGCGGGCTGCCGGAGCGGACGTTCACCTTCGTGGCGCCGAAGGGCGTCGCGATCGTGCCCCTCCGGTAGGCGGAGACGACGATGGCCGCCGAGAACTCCTTCGACATCGCGTGCAAGATCGACATGCAGGAAGTCACCAACGCGCTCGACCAGGCGCGGCGGGAGGTCTCGACCCGCTACGACCTCAAGGGCTCGAAGTGCGAGATCACGCTGGAGAAGACCGACATCACGGTGCTGGCGCCGGACGACATGAAGGTCAAGGCGCTCGTCGACATCTTGCAGTCGCGCCTGCACAAGCGGGGCGTGCCGCTCAAGGCGCTCACCTACGGCGACGTCGAGCAGGCCTCGGGCGGGGCGCTCCGGCAGAAGATCTCACTGCAGCAGGGGATCCCGATCGAGCGCGCCCGCGAGATCGTGCGCCTGATCAAGGACACCAAGATCCGGGTCCAGGCGTCGATCCAGGAGGATCAGGTCCGGGTGGCCGGCAAGAACCGGGATGACCTTCAAAAGATCATCACGCTGCTGCGAGACAAGGACCTCGGCATCGCCCTGCAGTTCACGAACTACCGCAGCGTGTAGCTAGACCTGCTCTTCGAGCTCCTCGGCCTGGAGCGCGGTCCACGTCTCCGAGTTCTCGAAGCGGACCGAGGTGAACTCGATCGCGATGCCCGCCTTGCCGTCGAGTCGCTCGACCCGCACGACCCGCCCCGCCGCTTCGAGCTGCACCGGCGGCATCGGGTGAAGGTCGTTCAGGATGAGCGAGACGTGCAGCGTGCGGCCGAGCTCGAGCGGCTCGGCGAGCTCGAAGAACAATCCCGAGTTGCTGATGTTGCGCGCGAGGCCCCGGCCGTTCGGCACCTCGATGGGCCCCACGAGCCGGTGACGCGGCGACCGCGTTTGGCGGCGCGTCTTGCGTTTTTCCATACTCTTTCAATGGTACCCGGAGCCTCCACCAGGACAAAGGGATCTCGCTCGGACACGGTATACTGGCGTCCGGAAATGAACGTCCATTTGACGACGCTCGGCTGCCCCAAGAACCAGGTCGATTCCGAGCTGATGCTCGGCATGTTGACCGAGGCGGGATTTCCGCTCGCCGAGCGGGCCGAGGACGCCGAGTGCGTGATCGTGAACACCTGCGCCTTCATCGACCACGCGCGGCAAGAATCGGTCGACACGATCCTGGAGCTCGCGAAGCTGAAAGAGCACGGCTCCTGCCGGGCCCTGATCGTCACCGGCTGCCTGACCCAGCGCTATGGCGGCGATATCCTCAAAGAAATGCCGGAGATCGATGGCATTCTTGGAACGTCGAATCTCTCGCGGATCGTCGACCTCGTCCGTCAGGCCGCCGGCCGCCATGACTGGGCGACGTCGGCGCCGCCGGGGTATCTCTACGACGCCACCACGCCGCGGCTCCTGGCCGCCCGCGCGCCGTACGCGTACGTGAAGATCGCGGAAGGCTGCGACATGGGCTGCACGTTCTGCGCGATTCCCCAGTTCCGCGGGCGCCATCGGAGCCGAGCCCTTCCGGATATCGTGAAGGAGGTCGAGGGGCTCGCGGCCCGCGGCATCCAGGAAGCGATTCTCGTCTCGCAGGACACCCTCGCCTACGGGCGCGATCTGCCGGGCAACGGAGACATCGCCGACCTTCTCCTGGCGCTCGGCGAGACGCGGATGCCGTGGATCCGCCCGATGTACCTCCATCCCGCCCACGTCAACGAGCGACTCATCGCGCGGTGGGCGCGCGCCCGGGTCGTGCCATACCTCGACCTGCCGGTGCAGCACGGCGACGACGGCGTGCTGCGCGCGATGCGGCGGGCGGTGACCGCGAAGCGGATGAAGGAGATCGTCGGCGCGTTCCGCGAGGCGATCCCCGGGTTGACCGTCCGGACCACCGTGCTCGTCGGCTTTCCGGGCGAATCGGAGGCGGCATTCCAGAACCTCCTCGAGTTCCTGGACGAAACCCGCTTCGACCGCCTCGGCGTCTTCACGTATTCGCCCGAAGAGGGAACGCCGTCGCCCGCGTACGCCGACCAGGTGCCCGCCGAGGTCGCAGCCGAGCGCGCCGCGCTCGTCCAGGAGCGGCAGGACGCGCTGGCCTGGGAGCGCACCGCGGCACTCGCGGGGTCGGTCACCGACGTTCTGGTGGACGGCCCGAGCGAGGACCCCGCGTTCGCGTGGGAGGGAAGAACCGCCGGCCAGGCACCCGAGATCGACGGCGTCGTCTATCTGCGCGACGCCGACCTGACCGCGGGCCACTTCGTGCGCATTCGGATCGTCGAGGCCGAAGGGTACGAGCTCGTCGGCGAGCGCGCCTAGCCGCCGCGCGGCGGTCGATCGTGTCGCGCTCGTCGTCGCCACCGGCTTCGGCACGGGCTATGCGCCGGTGGCGCCGGGCACCGTCGGGAGTCTCTTCGTGGCCCTGATCATCTGGCTGGTGCCCTTCGCCCACGCCGGGCTCGTGATCTTCTTCGTCGTCGTCACGCTCGCCGGCACGTGGGCCGCGCATCGTGCCGAGCGCGTGCTCGGCGGCAAGGATCCTAGCGCGATCGTCATCGACGAGATCGCCGGGATGACGCTCGCGGTCCTGCCGTTTCCACCGACGCTCGCGGTGCTGGCGGTGGGCTTCGTCCTGTTCCGCATCTTCGACGTGACCAAGCCGTTTCCGGCGCGCGCGAGCCAACAACTCCGCGGCGGCGCCGGTATCGTGGTGGATGATCTCATCGCGGGGCTGTACGCTCTGATCGTGATCGCCATCCTCCGCACCACCCTCGGCTGGCCATGACGGCGAGCGCGTATCTCGTCACGGTCGGCGCGGTGCCCTCGGCCGACGGCGATGGCGCGGCGGTCGCGACGGCGCTCGCCGGCGCCGGGGTCGCGGTCGTGGCCCGCGCCTTCGTCGAGGACGACGAGACCGCGCTGGAGCGCGCGCTCGGCCCGAGCGACGCGCTGACCGTCGTTCTCGCGGGCGGCGGCGGCTCGGCCGGCGACATCGTGCGCCGCGTGCTCGCGCGCGTCACCGGCACGCGACTGGTGCTGAACGATCGCGTGCTCGGCGCCCTGGAGGAGTGGTACCGACGCCACGATCGACCGCTGCCACGACGCGCGGAGCGCCTCGGTCTCTTGCCGCAGGGTGCGAGCGCGTGGGTGACGACCGACGGCGAAGCGGCGTGGGTGCTCGAAAGCAGCCGCGGCACCTTCGCGGTGCTCGCGCGCGACGCTGGCGTCGAGACGATGATCGCTCAGCACCTGGTTCCCTTCGCCCGCGCGTGGGCCGGTGGACACGGACCGGTGCTCCTCCGCACCCTCCGAACGGTCGGACTCAGCCCTGTCGAGGTCGAGGAGCGACTCGTCGACTGGCTGGGCCGCGAGGGCGAGGTGACCGTGTCGACGATTCCGGCGGAGGGCGAGGTCTGGGTGCGGCTGCGCGCGCGCGCCTCCACGCACGCGGAGGCCGCGGCGGCGCTCTCGAAGGTCGAGGCGGCCCTCGGCGCGGCCCTGGGCGACGACTGCTACGGCCGCGGCGGCGAGACCCTCGAGCAGGTCGTCGGTCGAATGCTGCTCGAGCGCAAGCTGACGCTCGCGGTGGCCGAGTCCGCCACCGGCGGGCTACTGGGCCATCGTCTGACCAGCGTCCAGGACTCGTCCGGCTACTTCGAGCGCGGCGTGCTCGCGCACTCGAACCACGCGAAGGAGGAGATGTTGGGTGTCCCCGAGTCCATCCTGAGAGCCCACGGACCGGTGAGCGCACCGTGCGCCGAGGCGATGGCCCGCGGCGTCGCCGAGCTGGCGAGCGCGACGTGCGGGCTGGCGATCACGGGCGTCACGGGCCCCGACGGCGGCTCGCCGACGAAGCCGGTGGGCACTGTCTTCGTCGGCCTCGTGCTCCACGGCCGAGCGGTCGGGCGGCGCTTCGTCTTCGCGGGCGACCGCGCGGCGATCAAGTGGCAGTCGACCCAGGCCGCGCTCGACCTGCTCAGACGATCCCTCGGAGACACGCCGTGAGGCGCTGGCTGCTCGGCGTGGCCGTGCTGGCCGCGGCCTGCTCCACGGTGCAGCCGCTCGATCGCGGGCTGACGCTTGCTCGCCAGGGCCAGTACCGCGAGGCACGCGAGGCGTTCGACGAGGCGATTCGTCGGTCACCCGCGTCCTCGGCCGCCCACTCGCATCGCGCCGACGTCCGCCTGCGCCTGGGTGAAGTGGACGGCGCGATCGAGGACTACACGAAGGCGCTCGCGCTGGCGCTGAACGATACCGACGTCCTCTTCAATCGAGGCGTGGCGCTGCTCGCGCGGCACGACTACAAGAACGCGATCGACGACTTCAGCGTGACCCTGGCGGTGAACCCTCGACACGCGCGGGCGCTCTTGGCGCGCGGAACCGCCCGATCGCTGAGCGGTGACACCGAGCAGGCCCGCGCCGACTGGCTCCGGGCGCTCGAGCTCGAGCCCGACCCGCTGCAGCGAACCGCGATGCAGGCGCTGGTCGACCTGGCGCGGGCGGTGCCACCAGCGGCTCCCGTTCCCTCGGTGTCTCCGGCTCCCAGCGTCGCCTCGCCAGAACCAGCAGCTGTGGGGCCCGCGGCGCCGCCGGCTCCCAGCGTGGCGACGTCCGTACCTGGTGCAGCGATGCCGCCAGCTCCCGACGCGGCGCCAGCTACCGAGCTCCCTGCTACCGCAATGGCACCGCCAGCCCCCGAAGCCATGCCCCCGGCGGCTGCGCCGGCTGTCACCGCGCCACCGCCGGCCGCAGCCGCCGTGCCGCCTGCCACTGAGGCCGCCACGCCGCGCGCGGACCCGGCAGCCACGGCGCCCGGCACGACCGCTGCGGTGGTCCCCCAACCGACGCCCGTGCCGGCGCCCGCGACGCCTCCAGTTCCCGCGCCGGCGACTCCGCCACCCCTCGACAGTCGCGCGCTGACGGCTCGCGCTATCGACAAGGCGCTCCGCGGCGACCACTGGGGCGCGATCGCCGACCTTCGCGAGGCGCTCGTGAGCGAAACGGACGCCGAGCAGCGCCAGGGAATCCAGAATCTGCTGAAGCTGCTGGATCCTCCGTGATAGACACGATCCGCTCCTTCGTGGCGGTCCTGCTCGAGGGCGCCGTGCGGGGCGAGCTCGCGGCAGCGATCGAGAGACTTCGGCCGGTGTCTCGTGACGTGGCGTGGGTGAATCCAGGGAACATCCACCTGACGGTCAAGTTCCTCGGGAACGTCGATCGGGATCGGCTCGACCCGATCGTCGCGGCACTCACCGGCGCCCTCGGCGAGGCTGGGGCCTTCGACGCCACGATTCGCGGCCTCGGCGCCTTTCCCTCGCTCGCTCGCCCTCGTGTGATCTGGGCCGGTGTGACGGAGGGCGCGGACGCGATGGTCGAGGCGGCCGGCCGCGTGGACGAGGCGCTCGCGGCGGTTGGCTTTCCCCGAGAGGCGCGGCCCTTCTCGCCGCACGCCACCCTCGGCCGGGTGCGCAGGCCCGGGGCGAATCCGACCCTCGCGAGCGCCCTGCGGGCCGAAGAGGCGAGCGAGTTCGGCCGGATCCACGTGGCCGGCGTTCGGCTCATGCGCAGCGAGCTGTCCCCGCGCGGCGCCCACTACACCGAGCTGGCCACGGTGGCGCTCGGATTGTCATAGGCGCGCCCCGGCTGGCGGGGGCTGTGTCTGAATGTCCGGACATTGACGCCGCCGCCGACCGGCACCTAGAATGCTTGAAAGCGGAAAAATTCGTCGAGCAGCGAGCGATCGGGAGAAGATTCGAGGAGATGCGAATGGCTGAAGCAAAGAACGAGCGGCGGCAGGCTCTCGAGCTGGCGATATCGCAGATCGAGCGGCAGTTTGGCAAGGGCTCGGTCATGCGGCTCGGCGCGAATGGTCCGCTCGAGGAGATCGCCGTCGTCCCGACCGGCGCGATCTTGCTCGACGTGGCGCTCGGCATCGGCGGCCTGCCGCGAGGTCGGGTCACCGAAATCTACGGCCCGGAGTCCTCGGGCAAGACCACGCTGGCGCTGCACGTCGTCGCCGAGGCCCAGCGACTGGGCGGCATCGCCGCGTTCATCGACGCCGAGCACGCGCTCGACCCGATCTACGCCAAAAGGCTCGGCGTCAACACCGACGAGCTGCTCATCTCCCAGCCCGACACCGGCGAGCAGGCGCTCGAGATCACCGAGACGCTCGTCCGGTCCAACGCGGTCGAAGTGATCGTGATCGACTCGGTGGCGGCGCTGGTCCCGCGCGCCGAGCTCGACGGCGACATGGGCGACTCGCTGCCAGGCCTGCAGGCGCGCCTCATGTCGCAGGCGCTGCGGAAGCTCACCGCGGCCATCTCGCGCTCGGGCACCGTCGTGATCTTCATCAACCAGATCCGCGAGAAGATCGGGGTCATGTTCGGCAATCCCGAGACCACGAGCGGTGGGCGCGCGCTGAAGTTCTACGCCTCGATACGGCTCGACATCCGCCGCCAGGACGCGATCAAGCAGGGCACCGAGTCGCTCGGTGTGCGAACGAAGGTCAAGGTCGTCAAGAACAAGCTCGCGCCGCCGTTCCGGGAGGCCGAGTTCGACGTCCTCTACGGCGAGGGCATCTCGAAATCGGGCAGCGTGCTGGACGCTGGCGTCGACCAAGGCCTCATCGAGAAGTCCGGGACCTGGTACACGTACAAGAACGAGCGGATCGGACAGGGACGCGAGAACGCCAAGAAGTGGCTTCAGGAGAATCCGGCGACGCTCACGGACCTCGAATCCAAGCTCCGCGAGACTCTCGGGCTCCGCCCGGCCTTACCGATCAAGTAGGAGCTCTTCATGCCGATGGAATTCGACAAGCTCCTGATCACCGGCGTCGAGCGCGGCGCCTCCGACCTCCACCTGAAGGCCAACACGCCCGTCATCCTCCGCATTCACGGGCGCCTGGTGCCCCAGGGCGATCTCGGCGTCATCACCGCCGAGGACATGGACGCGATCGCCCGCCGCTGCCTCAGCGAGCGGATGTACGCACAGCTCAAGGACGGCCGCGAGGTCGACTCTGCGTACGCCGTGCCCAACTTCGGCCGCTTCCGCGTGAACATGTTCCTGGCCCTCGGCGCCGTGCGGGCCGTGCTGCGATCGATCCCGTCCAAGAAGCCGAAGTTCGACGAGATCGGGTTGCCGCCGGTGCTCGAGCAGCTCGCCATGGAGCGCCGCGGACTCGTGCTGGTCACCGGCATCACCGGCTCCGGTAAGTCGACGACGCTCGCGTCGATGGTCGACTACATCAACCGGACGCGGAACGACCACATCATCACGATCGAGGATCCGATCGAGTTCACCCACGACGACATCGGCTGCGTGGTCAGCCAACGCGAGATCGGCCACGACTCGCCGTCCTTCGCCACCGCGCTCCGCGCCGCCCTCCGCGAGGACCCGGACGTCATTCTCGTCGGCGAGATGCGCGACCCCGAGACGATGTCGGTGGCGCTCCACGCCGCGGAGACGGGCCACCTGGTCTTCTCGACGCTCCATACCCTGAACGCGGGTGAGACCGTCAACCGGATCATCGGGACGTTCCCGCCCCACCAGGAGCAGCAGATCCGGGATCAGCTCGCGGCCGTTGTCGTCGGCATCGTCTCCCAACGCCTCATCCCCAAGATCGGCGGCGAGGGGCGTATCCCGGCCGTCGAGGTGCTGGTCGGCACCGGCGCCATCAAGGACTGCATCCGGGACGCGAAGCGGACCCCGGAGATCGGCTCGTTCATCGCGCAGGGCCAGTCACAGTACGGCATGCAGACGTTCGACCAGTGTCTGCTGAGGCTCTACCGCGACGGAATCATCTCGTACGAGACCGCGCGGGAGGCGGCGACCAACGCCGACGACTTCGACCTCAAGGTCCGGGGCATCTTCTCGACGGGCGAGCAGTCGTTCGAGCAGAAGCGGGACGAGCGCTCCCCCGTCGCGCCGACCGGCAGCTCGTTCTTCAAGAGACAGTAATCGCGGCCAGGCGCGGTCTGCGCGAGCCACTCGACACGCGGGCCGCGCGCCTGGTTGCGGCCGATCTCCTCTCACGCCGTCCCTGGACGACGCGCGATCTGGCGGCGCGCCTGCGCCGGCGCGGCGCGCCGGCGGCCGTGGCCGCCGAAGTCGTCGCCGATCTCACCGCGCGAGGCTATCTCGACGACGCCGCGTTCGCCCACCACTGGGCGGCCGCGCGCGCGGCCCGCGGCTACGGTCCGGCGCGCCTGCGCGCGGAGCTGCGGGCGCGCGGCGTCGGCACGCCGCTGATCGACGCGGCGCTCGCCGCGCTCGACCATGACGCCGAGCTCGAGCGAGCGCGCGCGGTGGCGCGGCGACGTCTGCCGGCGCTCCGGCGCGCCGACCGCGCCCGCACCGCCGCGCGGCTGCGCGATCATCTGCTGCGCCGCGGGTACGCCGCGGCCGTCGTCGCGCGGGTCGTGCGCGAGAGCGCGGGCGTCGCCCGGGAGGAGTGAAGGGCGATGATACAATTGGCCTTCCAATGAAGGGCCACGAGCTTCGCGAGACGTTCCTGAAGTACTTCGAGCGCAACGGCCACACGCGGGTGCGCTCCTCGTCGCTGGTCCCGGGCGACGATCCCACGCTTCTGTTCACCAACGCCGGCATGGTGCAGTTCAAGTCCGTGTTCCTCGGCGAGGAGCGACGCGACTACGTCCGCGCGACGACCAGCCAGAAGTGCGTCCGGGCCGGCGGCAAGCACAACGACCTCGAGAACGTCGGCTACACCGCGCGCCATCACACGTTCTTCGAGATGCTGGGGAACTTCTCGTTCGGCGACTACTTCAAAGCGGAGGCGATCGCGTTCGCGTGGGAGTTCCTCACGCGCGACCTCGCGCTCGATCGGCGACGCCTCATCGCGACCGTGTTCCGGGACGACGACGACGCGTTCGCGCTGTGGAAGCGGGTGGCCGGCCTGTCCGACGACCGGATCTTACGATTGGGCGAGAAGGACAACTTCTGGGCGATGGGCGACACCGGGCCGTGCGGCCCAAGCGGCGAGCTCCACTTCCACCAGGGAGACCACATCGCCTGCGCCGAGGTCGCCGCCGGCCGGCCGTGTCTCGGACCCGAGTGCGAGTGCGATCGCTGGCTCGAGGTGTGGAACCTCGTCTTCATGCAGTTCAACCGCGACGCCGGCGGCACGCTGACGCCGCTGCCGCGACCGTCGATCGACACCGGGATGGGGCTCGAGCGGATCGCGGCCATCGTGCAGGGCAAGACGTGGACCTACGACACCGACCTGTTCGTCCACGTCTTCGCGCGCATCGAGAAGCTCGCGGGCAAGCGGTACGGGGCCGGCGCCGAGGCCGACCGGGTGTCGATGCGGGTCATCGCCGACCACGCGCGGGCGACCGCGTTCCTCATCGCCGACGGCGTGCTGCCGTCCAACGAGTGGCGCGGCTACGTCCTGCGACGCATCATGCGGCGGGCGATGCGCCACGCGCGCAAGCTCGGCATCACCGGGCCGTTCTTCTGGAACGCGATCGAGGGCGTGGTCGCCGACATGGGCGACGCGTACCCGGAGCTCGGCAGCGAAAGCGACCGGATCCGGCGCGCCGTCGGTGAAGAGGAAGAGCGGTTCGCCGCCGTGCTGGACGCCGGCATGAACCGGATCGCGGAGTACGCGACGGCGCAGGGGGCGGGCAACGGTCGCCCGATCGACGGGCGCTTCCTGTTCACGCTCTACGACACGTTCGGCTTCCCGCGCGATCTCGCCGAGGACGAGCTGCGCGATCGCGGCTGGATTTCGACGGCGGAGACCGAGGCCAGCTGGCAATCGGAGATGGACGCGCAGCGCGAGCGCGCCCGGGCCGGTGCGAGCTTCGCCGTCGGCGAGGGCGCGGACGGCGGCGCCGTCTTCGCGGCGATTCCCCAGACCTTCGGCGTCCAGAAGTTCCTCGGCTACGAGCAGCTCACCGCGCCGGCGCGGATCTGGGCGATCGTCCGCGAAGGCCCCGCGGCCCGAGCTCGCGAGGCGCGCCAGGGCGAGACCGTCGAGGTGATCCTCGATCAGACACCCGGGTACGCCGAATCCGGAGGGCAGATCGGCGATACCGGGACGGTCGTGGGACGCGCGGGGCGCGGGGAGATTCTCGACACCTACTACCGCGGTCCCAAGGTGATCGTCCATCGCGTGCGCGTGACCGAGGGCGTGCTCCGCGAAGACGACGAGATCGCGGTCACCGTCGACTCGCCGCGACGCCAGGGCCTGCGGCAGCACCACACCGGCACGCATCTGCTGCACGCGGCCCTGCGCAAGGTCCTGGGGACCCACGTGACGCAGGCCGGATCGCTGGTCGCGCCCGACCACCTGCGCTTCGACTTCTCGCACGGGAGCGCGGTGAAGGATCGCGACATCGCCGCGATCGAAGAGCTGGTCAACGAGCAGGTCCAGGCCGACGCCGTCGTGACGCCCAGCGAGATGAACCTCGACGAGGCGCTCAAGACCGGCGCGATGGCGCTGTTCGGCGAGAAGTACGGCGATCGCGTCCGCGTGATCAAGATCGGTGAGTTCTCGACCGAGCTCTGCGGCGGCACGCACCTCGGCCGCACCGGCGAGATCGGGCTCCTCAAGGTCACCGCCGAGGGCGCCGTGGCCTCGGGCGTCCGGCGCGTCGAAGCGGTCGCGGGTCCCGCGGCGCTGCAGAGCGTCGCCAGGAGCCAGGCGGCCCTGCGCGAAGCGGCGGATCTGCTCAAGGTCGGCCCTCTCGAGGTTCCGGCCCGCGTGCAGAAGCTCCTCGAGGAGCAGCGGGCGCTTGAAAAACAGCGCGCCGCGCTCGAGTCCAGGCAGGCGAGCTCGAAGGCCGAGGATCTTGTGAAGGCGGCGCGCCAGGTCAACGGCGTCGCGGTGATCGCCGGCCGGATCGACGGGCTGGACGCTGACGCGCTGCGCTCGGTGGCCGACACGCTGCGCAACCGGCTGGGGTCGGGCGTGGTCTGCGTGGGAAGCGTCGTGGACGGCAAGGTGAACCTCATCGCCGCAGTCACCAAGGACCTCACCAGCCGCTTCCAGGCCGGCCGTCTCATCCAGGAGGTCGCCAGGGCGGTCGGCGGAGGTGGGGGGGGTCGTCCGGATATTGCCCAGGCCGGTGGCAAGGACCCGGCCCGTCTGGACGCCGCCCTAGAGTTGGTTTACGCCCATCTGGCACGCGCCTCGGCTTGAAGGCCTCCCCTGGGTTAAGATGGGAAATACGATGCCTCTGGGGAGAATCTTGGTCGTCGACGATGAAGCACCCATCCGCGAGGTCCTGACCGAGTACTTCGCGACGGAGGGGTACGCCGTCGAAGCCGCGACCAGCGGCGTTGAAGCGCTGACCGCCATTCGGGGCCGCCGCGCCGATCTGGTTCTCCTCGACGTCCGGATGCCGGGCCTGGACGGCGTCCAGGTCCTCCGGCGCATTCGCGAGCTGGACGACAGCGTGCCCGTCATCATGGTGACCGCGAACGAGGACGTCGGCCTCGCCAAGGAAACCCTCAAGCTCGGCGCGTTCGACTACGTCGCGAAGCCGTTCGACTTCGAGTACCTCGACCGCGCGGTGGCCGCGGGCCTGGCGCGCGCCGGCACCAAGTCGCCGGCCGACGCAGACCCGTGGACGCCCCTGGCGCTCATCGTCTTCCGCATCGCGCGTGGGATGGCGCCGCTCGGCCGGTCGTCCACGGGTGAGCGGTTGGAGTCCGCAGCCCTCGCGGCCGCCATCGACGGCGCCGCCGGCAGGCTTGCGGCCGCCGGTGGTCGTCTTCCCGAGATCTCGCTGCTCCTCGACATAGCCGCAGCGTTCGGTGATCTCCCGGCCACGGAGCGGGCGCTCGTGGAATCAGCGCTTGAAGCGGCGCGCCGGTCGCTCCCCGTCGCGGGCTGAGCGCCGCCGCCGGCCGTCGCGCGGCCGGCCCGACGTCGCGCCGCATCTCAAGATCCTCCACACCGTCGCCGAGGCCGTCAGCCGTACGCTCGATGTCGAGGAAGTCCTGCGCACCGCGCTGGACGCGCTCACCCGCGTCACCGGGCACGAGATCGCGAGCCTCCATCTGCTGTCCGAGGACGGCAAGATGCTCGAGCTACGCGGCGCGCGCGGCATGTCCGCGCGCCTCCGCGAGGTGAACCAGAGGCTGCCGGTCGGCGAAGGGCTCATCGGTCACGTGGCCGTCACCGGCAAGACCGTCCGGATCGAGCGGAACTACGAGGACCCGAACGTGCTCCCGTCGGCCAGGGCCGCCGTCCGGCGCGATCACATCCGCGGCTTCGTCTGCGTGCCGATCCACAGCCGCGGGCGGATCCTCGGCACGCTCGCGCTCGGGCGCAAGACCGCCGACCAGTTCGACAAGCACGAGCTGGCCCTGCTCGAGGCGGCCGCCGACCAGGTCGGCGTCGCGCTCGACAACGCGCAGCTCTACTCGGAGGTGCAGCGACTCTATTCCGAGTCGCTGCGCCTGCTCGACGAGCACAAGCGTGCCCAGGCGCAGCTCGTCCACGCCGAGAAGCTGTCGGCCGTCGGCGAGCTTGCCTCGGGCGTGGCGCACGAAATCAACAATCCCCTGACGACGATCCTCGGGCAGGCCCATCTGCTGCTGACCCACCCGGAGACGACCACGCACGTGCGCGACCGGCTGGGCATCGTCGCCGAGGAAGCGGGGCGTGCCGCACGGATCGTGCAAAATTTGTTGTTGTTCGCGCGTCACTACACGCCCGAGCGGCGGCTATGCTCGGTCGCCGACCAGGCCCGGCGCGTGCTGGAGCTCAAGGGCTACCAGCTCCAGCAGGACAACATCCGCCTCGTGACCGACTTCGCCGCGTGTCCGTACGTGTGGGCCGACGAGAACCAGCTCCAGCAGGTCCTCCTCAACCTCGTGCAGAACGCCCACCAGGCGATGTCCAAGCATCCGTCGCCCCGCGTGCTGACCGTGCGGGTGTGGCCGTCGGATGGCTACGCGCACGTCGAGGTGCGGGACTCGGGGCCGGGCATCGCGTCCGAGGCGCTGCCGCGGATCTTCGACCCGTTCTTCACGACGAAGCCGCCCGGCGAGGGGAGCGGACTCGGGCTGTCGGTCTCCTACGGGATCGTCACCGAGCTCGGGGGCCGGCTCCGCGCCCAGAACTGCGACGACGGAGGTGCCTCCTTCGTCGTCGAGCTGCCGCTCGGGGAGCCCGCCGCCTGATCGTCCGGCTCGCGTCGTCGCTCCTGCTCTTCGTCGTGCTCGCAACCGGCTGCGCCCAGGCCGGCGGTCCCGTCCCCGGAGCGCCCGCCCACCATCGCGAGGGCGGCTACGGCAACGTGAACCCGTCGGCCGAGCCGGCCGGCAGCTGGAGGCGCTTCACGTTCTTCGTGTCGCGCGTCTGGGCGGCCACGTTCACCCCGCGGACCGCGAGCCTTCCCGCCGTCACCAGCGACCTCGCCGCGATCCGGGCGGGTCAGGGCCCTCCCAGGGTAACGTGGGTCGGCCACGCGACGCTGCTGGTCCAGCTCGACGGGGTCAATGTACTGACCGACCCGCAATGGTCCGAGCGCGCGAGCCCGGTGTCGTTCGCGGGCCCGCGACGGGTGTCGGCGCCCGGCCTCAAGCTCGAGGATCTGCCGCCGATCCACGTGGTCGTGATCTCGCACGACCACTACGATCACCTGGACGAAGCGACGGTCAAGCGGCTCGACGCCGCGCACCATCCCCGCTTCGTCGTCCCGCTCGGGCTCAAGGCGTGGTTCGCCGACCTCGGGATCACGGCGGTCGACGAGCTCGACTGGTGGGGCGCCGTCACGCTGAAGGGGCTCACATTCACCTGCGTGCCGGCCCAGCACTTCTCGGGGCGCACGCCCTGGGACCGGAACCGTCGCCTCTGGAGCGGCTGGGTCGTCGCCGGTCGGAGCAAGCGCCTGTACTTCGCCGGCGACACCGCCTACTTCGGCGGCTTCAAGGAGATCGGCACGCGGCTCGGCCCGTTCGATCTGGCGGCGATCCCGATCGGCGCTTATGTGCCGCAGATCATCATGAAGGCTTCTCACACCACTCCCGAAGAAGCGCTACGCGCCTTCGCCGACGTTCGCGGAGAGCGCTTCTTGCCTATTCACTGGGGAACGTTCGACCTCGCCGAGGAACCGCCGGCCGAGCCGCCCGAGCGGCTTATGGCCGAGGCTCGCCGACTTCAACTCGATCTCTCTCGCGTTTGGGTTTTGAAGCACGGCGAAACTCGGCGCTGGTAGCACGCTGGGAGGCGGGGCGGTGGGATGCCGGGCGGGGGCGCACCCCCTGCGCAGCCTGTGTAGTCAGCTCAGCCATCTGCAGAAGCGGCCGACTCAGACACAACGCAAGGCAGCAGTCAGGCTGCGCAGGGGGTGCGCCCCCGCCCGGCACCCCACCGCCCCGTCTGCCGCCACGTAGCGCCACGGCTGGCCCCGCCGATGAAGCTTCGCGTGAGTCCTGCAGGGACGGCCCTCGGCTGTCGATGCTGAGGGCTGCTCCGCAATCAGCGCGCGGAGGCCCCTAGCGACGTCGCCTCCGCCACCGTCGGCCGCAGCAGCGTCCGTCTCCATCGGCTTGGCGCTTGCGGGGCGTGGAGCTTCAGGGGAGTTGGAGGTGGAGGCCCTTCAGGTAGTGCGTCTCGGGTACGTTCAATAGGACGGGGTGGTCGGGGGATTGGGTGAGGTGCGCGACCACGCGGGGGCGGAGGTGGGCGTCAGCGGCGGCTTCTCGGCAGATGTCCTCGAAGAGCGAGTCGGAGACGTGGTGGGAGCAGGAGAACGTGAGGAGGTGGCCGCCGGGCTCGAGGATGCGGAGGGCGCGGAGGTTGATTTCTTTGTAGCCTCGGGACGCGGCGGGGATCGCCGATCGGCTGCGCGCGAACGGGGGCGGGTCGAGGACGATCACGCCGAAGCGGGCGCCCGCGCGCTCGAGGCGGCGCAGCTCGTCGAAGACGTTCACGGCCTGGATCTCGGCGCGGGCCGCCAAGCCGTTCAGCGCCAGGTTGCGGCGAGCGGCCGTGATCGCTTCCGGCGAAGACTCGATGCAGACGGCGCGGCGCGCTCCGCCCCGGAGCGCGTGGCCCGCAAATCCCGCCGTGTAGCAGAACGCGTCCAGGACGTCGCGACCGGCGGCGAGGCCTGCGATGCGCACACGGTTTTCCCGCTGGTCGAGGTAGAGGCCAGTCTTGTGCCCGGTGCCGAGCGTCACCGCAAAGCGTACGCCGTCCTCGTCGACCTCGACCGTCTCGGGCCCCGCGCCACGGATCCATCCGCGCACGACTTCGAACCCCTCGAGTCGCGCCGCGGCGTCCTCGTCCGCGGCGAAGACCGGCGCATCGTCGAGCAGGCGCGCGAGGGCGTCGGCGATCGCTGCACGCACGCGGGCCATCCCGAGCGTCAGGCACTGCACAATCAGGACGGGCCCGTAGCGGTCCACGACCAGCCCGGGCAACCCGTCGGCCTCGCTCCACACCAGCCGGCCGAGCGCCGGCGGCCCGTCTGATGCGCCGCGCGCGCGAAGGGCGACGGCGCTCCGGAGCCGCCGCTCGAGCAGGGCGGAGTCCAGAGGCTCATCGGCCCAGGTGACGACCCGGCAGCAGAGGGCCGGACGCGGGTTGTAGAAGCCGCGGCCGACGAAGCGGCCGGCGGAGTCGACGACCGTGACGGCTGCGCCCGGCTCCACGTCGCTGACGTCCGCGACGTCACCCTTGAAGATCCAGGGATGATTCCGCGCCGCGTCGCGGCCCCGCTTGAGCCGCAATGCCGGCTGCCCGCGCTTCATGTTGGGCGGCGGTCGGCCGTGAGGGCCCACCGCTGGTGATCGCGCCACCGGCCGAAGATCTTCAGGTAGCGCGGGGAGAATCCCTCACGCCTGAAGCCGCCGCGGCTTCGCACGCGCGCCTACTTCTTGCGGAGGACGACGACCATGATGATGGGGTGCCGCGCCCGTTCCAGGAGCTGGTGGGGCTTGAAGCCGAAGAACCACTGGACGAACTCGAAGCCGCCGGCGAGCTCCACCACGGTCTTGAGCTCCTGCGGGAAGACCATCCGGGAGAGGTGAGTCTGCCGGTAGAGGCGGCGCGTGCCGTTCTCGACCGCTTCGAGGGTCATGCGCTCGCGGAAGACCTGGCTCACGGGGTCGACGTCGTTGAGCGCGGAGAACGAGGCGCGCACGATCAGGCGCCCGCGGCGCTTGGACCAGGACCAGCGCCGCGCCGGGTTGGTCCACGAGGAGGCCATGTAGCGGTCGAAGACGTAGAGGCCGCCGCGTTTGAGGGACTTCGCCACGGTCCGCAGGTGGGCGACGAGCTGCTCGGTCTTCAGCAAGTGCCCCTGCGAGTCCTGCATG
>Ga0209058_1001574_pt1 | contig 19396 bp, 17 predicted proteins | sample GraSoiAngelo_147_FD_185904 | JGI IMG/M metagenome (GOLD analysis project Ga0209058, IMG submission 185904) | Grasslands soil microbial communities from the Angelo Coastal Reserve, California, USA - 14_1009_05_40cm (SPAdes) (version 2) | ecosystem: Environmental > Terrestrial > Soil > Grasslands ... | reverse complement strand
CAGGCAGTAGTCGTACATGTCGACGATCAGCCGCATCGAGGGCCGGGGCGGGAAGATGTAGGTGCCGCGCGCCAGGTACTCCTTGATGATGTCGTTCTGCGTCGTGCCCTGGAGGCGCGCCGGGTCGACCCCGCGCTGCTCGGCGAGCGCCACGTAGAGGGCGAGCAGCCACATCGCCGTCGCGTTGATCGTCATCGAGGTGTTGATCTGCTCGATCGGGATGGCGTCGAACAGGACCTCGAAGTCGTCGAGCGTGTTGATGGGCACGCCGACCTTGCCGATCTCGGGCTGGGCGAGCGGGTGGTCGGAGCCGTAGCCGCACTGGGTGGGGAGGTCGAAGGCGATCGAGAGACCGGTCTGCCCGCGCGAGAGGTTGCCTCGATAGAGGGCGTTGGAGGCGCGGACGTTGGTGTGGCCGGCGTAGGTGCGGAAGATCCAGGGCGGGTCGCGGCGGGGCTTCCCGTCCGGGCCGGTGAGGAGATGGGCCGCGCGCGTCACAGCCCGCGAGTCTAGCCTGCCCACCCCGGGTCTATCCAGCGGGGCGCGGGAGGCCACCCCCGCCTCGAGAGGCCCCCGCCCACGGCGCCCTGACGGGCATTCTCACTCCGCTCGGCGCCGCGCCTTGATCTCGGCCAGCAGCCGTTCCACCTGCTCCTGCTCCTCGAGCGCCTCGAGCCGGTCGTCGACGCTGTCGCCGACCAGGTCGGCGGCCGCCGAGCCGACCGCTTCGGAGAGGACGACCTTGTCCTGCACGCGCCGGAAGGTTGCCGCGTGGGAGCGGCTGTTGACCTGGGCCCGCGCGGCGCTCGTCTTGCGCAGCGCGCGGGCGCGGCGGTGCTGCGCGATCAGGACCTCGCTGCGGGCCCGGGCCTCCGCCAGCTTCTGCTCGAGCTGGCGGAGCGCCGTCTTCAGGTGCTCCACCTGCGCCACCTGGTCCTCCACCTGCTGCTCGCAGCCCGCCACCATCCGGCGGTAGCTGAGCGAGCGCTCGAGGGCGGCGCGCGCCAGGTCGTCCTGCTTCTTGTCCACCGCCAGCTCGGCGCGCCGCGTCCACTCCGCCACCCGTTCCTCGTACTCCTTGCGCTTGCGCTCGAGGACGTGCTGGTCGGCGATCGTGACCGCAACCTGCGTCTTCACCTGCAGGAGCTGATTCTCCATGTCGAGGATCACCTGCTTCAAGAGCTTCTCGGGGTCCTCCGCCTGGTCGATGAGGTCGTTCAGGTTCGCACGCACGAGCGTCGTGACACGTTCCAACAGTGACATGGCTTCCACCTTTCCGGCTACGACTGCGGCGCCGCCGGCGACGTCTTCTCGCCGATCGTCCTGATCTTCGCGAACAGCTCGGACATCTGCATGCCCGAGAGTGTCTCGAACAGGGCGGGGATCTGCGCCGCCATCTTGGTCAGGTCCCCGGTCACCTTGTTCATCCCGGCCGCCTCGCCGTCCCCGGTCGACACGATCGTGATCCTGTCGACGTTGGCGAGCGGCGAGGCGAGCGCGCGCACCACGTCGGGCAGGCCGCTGATCAGCCGATCGACGACCGCGGCCTGGTTCCACTCCTGGTATGCCTCGGCCTTCACGTTCATGGCCTTGGCCTCGGCCTCGCCCTTCTTGAAGATGATCTCGGCCTCGGCCTGGCCCTGCGTGCGCGTGGCGTCCGCGTGGCCCTCCGCCTCCGCGATGAGCCGCTGCTTCTCGGCCTCGGCGAGCGTCTCGATGCGCTTGCGCTCGATCTCCGCCTGCTTCAGCACGGTGGCGATCAGCTCCCGCTCGCGGCGCTGGATCTCGGCCTCCTGGACCTTGATCTCCTGCTCCTTCTGCACCTGCTGGATCTTGACCTGCTCCGCGACCACCTGCTGCTGCATGACGTTGGTCTGGATCTCGTAGGCCTTGTCCGCCTGCGCCTGCTGCTTCTTCACGGTTTCGAGGTAGGAGGCCTTCTTGATGTCGAGGTCGCGCTGCGCCTCCGCCTGCTTGGCCTGCGAGAGCGTCTCGGCCGTGACCCGCTCCTGGTCCGCCTGCGCCTTGGCGACGGCGGCCGCGCGCTGGGCCTCGGCGCGCTTGATGGCCGTGTCGCGCTCCGCCTCGGCCGCCGCCACGTCGGCGTCGCGCTTGATGCGCGCGATGTCGGGGCGGCCCATGTTGGTGATGTACTCGTTCTTGTCCCGCACCTCCTTGATGGTGAAAGAGATCACCTCGAGGCCCATCTTGTTCATGTCGTCCGCGCAGGTCGCGCGCATGCGGTCGCCCACCATCTCCGGCTGCTTCACGATCTCCTCCACGGTGAGCTGGCCGATGATGCCGCGCAGGTGCCCCTCCATGACCAGGCGGATCAGCCCCTCGCGCTCCTCGTCGCTCTTGGTGAGGAACTGCTCCGCGGCGGTGAGGATCGACTCCGGGTCCGACTTGACCTTGATCTGGGCCACCGCCTCCACGGTGACCGCCACGCCCTGGCGGGTGTAGACGTCCTGCTGTGGCGCCACGTCGAAGGACATGAGCTCGAGCGACAGCTCGTGCCAGTTCTCGATCATCGGGAAGATGACCGTGCCGCGTCCCTTCACGATGCGCGTGCCGCGAAAGCCGTAGACGACGAGCGCTTCATGCGGTCCGGCCTTGCGATAGAGCCGCGCGAACACCGTGAGTAGCATGAGCGTCACGACCACCATCAGGCTCGTGATCACGAGGACGCCGTTGGAGAAACCCACCGAAGCCATTATTGCCCCCTTGCCTCACCGGTCGTGATCCGCGTGCCCGCCGGGGCCGGTGATGCTCTCCCACGGGCGGACGTAGGCGATCCCCTTCTCGTAGCGCGTGACCACCACGTCGATACCCTTCGCGATGACGATACCGTCCTCGCTGCGCGCGCCGGTGGTCCTCCGCGTTCCCTCCTGCGAGTAGACCATCTCCCCGGTCCCGCCGGGTCGAATCGGGTTCGTGATGCGCCCGAGCACGCCGACCATCTCGTAGTCGGCGGGATCGAGGTTCTCCTCCGGCGACACCAGCACCTTGGCGACGAACCAGAAGATGGCCGCCGCGCCCGCGAGCCCGCTCGCGCTCGCCACCCCGAGCCCGAGGAGGAGCCAGACGCCGTAGTAGTGTGACATCAGGTAGCCCGTGCCCCCGAACCAGGCGAGGAACGCGGTGACGGTCGCGAAGTTGATCGGTGACAGGCTCGAGCCGCGGGAGCGCACGCCGGCGTGACCGCCATGGGCGCCGGAGAGCCCGCCGTGGTGTCCCTGGACGTGGGGCAGGTGGAAGTGGGTGCTGCCCCCCAGGAAGGACAGGAGGCTCAGGACGAGACCCACCAGGAAGCAGATCAGGTAGAAGTCCGCCCACGTCATGCGGGCCGCCCCCGCTTCGAGCGAACGGCCCCGGTCGGGGCGGCATCACGCCCCTCGGGCCCGAGGACCTGAAGCAGGCGCTCCGCGAGCCCAGGGGTCTCTAGAATGGCCCCGAGCAGCGCCAGGCACCGGCGCGAATGGCGGTGGCGCGCGACGGCGAGCAACGCCCGGCTGACCTCCGGATGGCGGCGGAAGCGCGCGGCGCCGCTGATCAGCCAGAGGTCGAGCCGATCCTCCAGCGGGCCGGCATCCGAGGTGAGCTCGTTGTGAAAGCCCTCGGGATCGTCGACCAGGTAGCCGGGGTGAACGTTGAAGAACTTCGCCAGCAGGAGGCGCGTCGAGTTGGTCAGGTGGCGGCGCGCCCCACTCTCGATCTGGGACAGGTACGACTGGCTGATCGACCGCCCGTGCTTCTGCGTGAGCTCGCGCACGACCTCGAGCTGGGTGACGTCCCGCCCGAGGCCACGCAGGACCCCCTCGACCTCGCGCAGGAAGCGGACCTTCTCGCCGAGCGTCATATCGCTATTGGCCACGCCATATCGCTATTGGAGATGGTCATATTGCAATTAGCGATCGGCTGTCAAGAGGCGACGAAAGGCCCGCGCGACTTCGCGTTGCTGACCCGGGTCAGGTCCTCGAGATTTCGGCGGCCCACGCGCTGCGGTGTATCTGGGTGGTCTCGAGCCGTAGTGGGGACCGACGTTCGCGTGTGTCTCGGTACCCGTGATAATGCGGCGCACGGTCGCTGGCGCGCGGCCGCGCACGGGCATGAAGCGGTGGATCGGGAACCTCGTTGTGCTGATCGTGACGCTGCTGGCGCTCGAGTTCGCGCTTCGGCAGGTGCTCGGCGGCATGGAGCAGGCGATGCTCTACGACGTCTGGGAGCCAGTGCCGGGATCGTGCATGGGGCTGCGGCCCGGGGCGCAGGTCGAGTACACAGGTTGGTTCCTCAAAATCCCGCCGGTGGCGCAGGAGGTGAATTCCTACGGTTATCGAGGGCCCGAGCGGCCGCCCGCGAAGCCCCCGGGCGTCTTCCGTGTCGCGGCGCTCGGCGACTCGTACACCTACGGAATGGGCGTGCGAGTCGAGGACGCGCTCCCCACCCAGCTCGAGCGCCCGCTCGCCGGCCGCGGGGCGCGGATGGTGGAGGTGCTGAACTTCGGCGTGCCCGGCGCGTCCCTCGAGGACTCGGTCGCGCGCTTGCGGCAGGTCGCCGCCCGGTGGCAGCCCGACCTCGTCCTCTTCTTCCTCTACGCCGACGACCTCGAGGAGTCGCTCTGCCACTGGGCCGAGCCGCGGAGCCTCCTCCTGGGACTGCTCGCCTGGAAGTCGTACCTCGCGCGTACGCTCGTCATCTTCTCGCGCTTCGCGGGGCTCTGGCGCATGGCGGTCACCGGCGAGTCCGGCGCCTGGCCCGCGCGCCTCGCCGAGCAGATGCACGCGCTCCATCAGGCGAGCCAGGAGGCCGGGGCTCGGCTCGCCGTCGTAGCGCTCGGTGATCCGTCGGCGTACCGCCTCTCGCCGCGTCTCGCGGAGCTCCTCGAGCGCGAGGACGTGCCCTGGCTCGACGCGCGCCCGTGGCTGTTCGGCGAACGGGCGGCCCGTCTGCCCATCATACGGGGCGAGATGCACTTCACCCCCGAAGGGAACCGCCTCGCGGCCGAGCGGGTGGCGGCGTGGCTCGGGGACGCAGGTCTCGTGCCGACGGGTGACGCGTCTTGACGACGGGCGGAAGGGGCCAGTAGCGAGAGAGCCGCATGCCAGAGCGCGCGCCCCGGGTGCTCCCGTCGCTCCTCGGCTACGCGGCCGTGTTCACGGTCATCGCCTGGCCCTGGCTGCGGGCTGCGAGCCATGCGATTCCCGTCGGCCCGATGCTGGTCGCACCGGCCGACGCCCGCCTCAAGACCTGGGTGCTCGCCTGGGTAGCGCACGCGCTCGTTACGCCCGGCGCGCACCTCTTCGACGCCAACGTGAGCTATCCTGCACCCGCACAGCTCGCGGGCACCGAGCATCTCCTCTCGAGCCAGCTGCTCTTTGCGCCAGTCTTCTGGGCGACGCAGAACGCTCTGCTCGCCGCCAATGCAGTCGTGCTCGTCTCCTATCCGCTGGCGGCGCTTGCCATGGACCGCCTGCTGGTCGCGCTCGGCTGCGGGCGCCCGGCCGCGGTCCTCGGCGCGCTCACCTTCGCGCTCGGGCCCCTGCGCGTGCCGGGCAACATGCAGATCGTCCAGTACTTGAACTTCTACCTCCCGCTCGTCGCTCTGGCGCTGCTCCGCTTGCGCGAGAGTCCGCGCGCCCCGGCGGCCCTGCGTCTCGCGATCGTGCTCGGCCTCGCTCTCTTCAGCTCGTACTACGCCGCGCTCATGGCATCGGTGCTCTGCGCCATCTGGTCGATCGCGGAATGGCGCCGCCCCGGGGCGGGCCGCGCACGCTTCGCGCTGCTCACCGCCGGTGTCGCCCTCGCGACATTCGGTGCGTTGCTGCTCGTCTCTCGCCCGTATTTCGCCCGCCCCGAGGCGGCGGCCGGCGAAACTGGCCTCTACACGAGCGACCTCGGGCTCCTCTGGGAGTATCGAGACGTGCCGGGCGCGGACGCGGTGCGGGCGGCCCTCTTTGGGAACGGCGAGTCCTTCCAGTCCGAGATGGTCCACGATTCGAGCTTTTGGGCGCGCGTCACGCTGGCGATCCTGCGCGTACTCATGGTGGGCTGGTTCGGGCTCGTGCCGCTGGCGCTGGCAGGCCTGGGACTACTGGCGCTCGCAGCACGTGGGTCCCTGGGCCGTGCGCTTGCCCTGCGCGGCCTCCTGGTCGCCAGTGTCGCCGGGGTGTTGACACTCGGGCCGCTGCAGTTCCTGCTCTACCAGCCCGGGACTCTCCCGCCGCTGCTCGCCAGTTTGGTGTGGCCGTTGCGCTTCTTCCGCGTGCCCTTCCGGTTCCTCGTGCTCACCGGCTTCGGGACCGCCCTGTTGGCCGCCGCCGGCGTGGAGGCCGCGGCGGGCATCCTCGGAGGACGCCCCGCGCGCGCCCTGGTGGCGGCCGCTGCGGGCGCGCTCCTGCTCAGCCGGGGGCTCGCCGGCCAGGGCCTCGACGAGGTGTCTGCACAGTCGCTCCCCATCTACGACAGCGTACGGTCCGCGGCGGCGGCGCACGGCGCCGGGCCCCTGCTCGAGCTACCGCTCGCCGATCGATCGGGGCACGGCCTCGAGCGCGAGGCCATGCTCGGTAGCACGCGGCATTGGCTGCCTCTGGTCTCCGGGCTCACCGGCTATCCGGCAGCACACCGCGACCTCCTCCAGAGCGCCATCGACCGGCTCCCCGCGGCCGAGGCGGTCCACGAGCTCGTCGACATGACCCATGTGCGCTGGCTCCTCCTGCGCCCGTCCGCCGAGTGGAGCGACGCCGGGGTGCGCGAGGAGCTGCTTCGGCTCCCCGAGATCGAGATCGTCCTCGAGCGCGATGGCTGGGCGCTCGCGCGGGTGGTGTGTCCCCCCGGGCGCAGCGACGTCTTCGCCGCTATTGCGGCCGGTCGAGTGCCCAATTGAGGCCCAGAGTAACGCAACCCCTCCGTATCAGACTCCGGCCCCCGCCTCCGGATCGCCCTCTTGGCGGTCCCCAGGCCCTACTACGGAGCCAGATACGAGCCTCCACCGAGCCCACGGGCACTGCCCCCCGCCGGAGGTCGTAGCGGTGGCCCGGCGTGGCACCCGCTGCCGATTTCTAGGTATAGCAGATCGAACCGTCCGGGTGGCATACTGGAGCCGTGATCTTCAACATGAACATGACGGCGTCCAACCCGGTCGAGCAGTGGGCGCTCCGCCTGCACGTCGTGCTGGGCCTGGTCGCGCTGCTGGTCGCGCCCGCGGCAATGGTGGTCACGAAGGGCGGGTGGTGGCACCGTCTCTGGGGCCGCATCTTCGTCGGGTCGATGTTCGTCGTCCTCGCGGCGGCGGTGCCGCTTTCCTACTTCGCGAACGACCCATTCCTCTTCTGCATGTCGATCGTCGTCTCCTACCTGACGCTGTCGGGATATCGCATTCATGTTCGCAAGCGACGGAACTACCGAGCGGCGGTCATCGATTGGGCGGGGGCGCTCGGGGCGGCCGCGGCCGGCGTCGTGGCCGTGCGCGTGGCTATTCGCGGTGACGGGTCCGACAGGGGTGTGGTGATGGTGGTGTTCGCCGCGCTGTTCTGGCTGCTTGCGTGGACGGATATCCGCGGGTTCATACGGCCGCCGCAGGAAAAACGGGAATGGTGGTTCTTCCATATGTCGAGGATGCTCGGCGCCTACCTCGGAGCCCTCACCGCCATCTCCGTCGTGCAGATGGAGTGGCTGCCCACGCTGGTGCGTTGGTTCTGGCCGACAGCACTCGGGGTGCCTGGGATCATGCTCTGGATGAGGTATTACAGGCACAAGTTCGCCCGTGCCGAGCGCCGGTCGGCGATCCCGATCACACCGAGACAGATCGCAAGCGGATAGCCTCGCCGCTGTGCCCGTGCTCGCCGGGCGGCGATGAGGCTGCTGCTCCAGACCTACCCCGGTTTCGCCCCCGTCGCGGGTCTTGAAGATGCCGCGCGCGCTCGCGTAGAGCGTGGAGGGGTCCGAGCGGTCGACGGCGATGCGGATGATCTCGCTCTCGCGCGGCAGGCCCGAGGTGGCGAAGCCCCAGCTTCCGCCCCCGTCGACCGTCTTGAGGATCCCGTCGCCCGCGAATCCTCCCAGTGACTCGGTGGCGGTGTGGAGGACGGCGGGGTTCACCGGGTCGGGTCGATGGCGAGGGGCCCCATGCGCAAAGTTCCTCGGGGTCTCGAGGCCACCGTTGATGGCGAAGCTGCTCGCGCCGCGATCGGTCGTCTTCTCGAGCCCCGTGAGCGTGGCGCAGAGCGTGGACGGGCTCAGCGGGTCGATGGCGAGATCGCGGACTTTGCGTCCGAAGTTGGCCAAGGCCCACGTCGCACCCGCAAGGGATCCCGCTGCATGGGCTCGGAAGCCGCCCGACCTACGCGCTCCGCGCCCGCCGCGACCGGACGGCGGGCCGCCCGCCGCGCGCCCCGCCCTCGTCGAGCAGGTCCAGCAGCCGCCGCGCCGCCTCGGTCGGCGTGAGGCGCGCGCTCGCGATCGCCGTCTCCATCTCGGGGAGCAGGCGCTGCACGTCGTCGCGGGCGAGGAAGTGGCCCTTCAGGCCGTCGTCGATGATGGTCCAGAACCAGGCCCGCTGCTGCTCGCGCCGCTTGCGTGCGAGCTCGCCGCTCGCGCCGAGCCGGGCGTGGTGCTCCTCGACGATCGCCCAGACCTCGTCCATCCCCCGCCCCTCGAGGGCGCTCACGGTCACCACCGGCGGGTCCCAGCCGGCGCTCGTGTGCCGGAAGAGATGCAGCGCGCTCCGGTACTGCGCCGCGGCCTGCTCGGCGGGCCGTAGGTTCCCGCCGTCGGCCTTGTTGATGGCCAGCGCGTCAGCCAGCTCGAGGATGCCCTTCTTTATGCCCTGGAGCTCGTCGCCCGCGCCCGCGAGCATGAGGACCAGGAAGAAATCGACCATCGAGGCGACCGCGAACTCGGACTGCCCGACCCCGACCGTCTCGACCAGCACGACGTCGTAGCCCGCCGCCTCGCAGACGAGGAGCGCCTCCCGCGTCCGCCGCGTCACCCCCCCCAGCGAGCCGGCCGCCGGGCTCGGGCGGATGAAGGCCTCGGGCGCGGCCGCGAGGCGCGGCATGCGCGTCTTGTCGCCCAGGATGCTGCCGCCCGAGAGCGCGCTCGACGGGTCGACGGCGAGGACGGCGACCTTCTTCCCGCGGCCGATCAGGTGGAGCCCGAACGCCTCGATGAAGGTGCTCTTCCCCACCCCCGGCACACCGCTCACGCCGACGCGGGCGGCGCGTCCCGTGTCGGAGAGCAGGAGCTCGAGGAGCCGCTGCGCCGCGCGCTGGTGATCGGCGCGCGTGCTCTCGACCAGCGTGATCGCCTTGGCGAGCGCGCGGCGGCTCCCCGCGCGCACGTCGGCGGCCAGCGTCTCGGGGCGGCTAGGCGCCGATGGCGGCATTCGCCGCCGCGCCTCCGCCGTCTCCGATCAGCTCGAGCACCCGCCGCGCGGCCCTGGGAATCTTCGTCCCCGGGCCGAAGATCGCCTTCACGCCGGCCTGCGCGAGGAAGGCGTGGTCCTGCGTCGGGATGATCCCGCCGCAGGTGACCACGATGTCGGCGGCGCCGAGCCGCGCGAGCTCCTGGATGAGCTGCGGCACGAGCGTCTTGTGGCCGCCCGACTGGGTCGAGATGCCGACCACGTGCACGTCGTTCTCGACCGCCTGGCGCGCGACCTCCTCGGGCGTCTGGAAGAGCATGCCGACGTCGACGTCGAAGCCCAGGTCGGCGAAGGCAGTGGCGATCAGCTTGGCGCCGCGGTCGTGGCCGTCCTGGCCGACCTTGGCGACCAGCATGCGGGGCCGCCGCCCGTGCTCGGCGGCGAAGCGCTCCACCTCGGCGCGCAGCGCGTTCCACTCCGCGTCGTCGGCGAGCTGGCCGCCGTAGACGCCCGAGACGGAGCGGATCTCGGCGTGGTAGCGGCCCCACACCCGCTCGAGCGCGCCCGAGATCTCGCCCACCGTGGCGCGCGCGCGGGCCGCGTCGATCGCGAGCGCGAGGAGGTTCCCCCCACCCGTCTCGGCGGCGCGCGTGAGCGCGTCGAGCCCGGCGCGCACCCGGGCCGGGTCGCGCGTCGCGCGGATGCGCGCGAGCCGCGCGACCTGGGCCTCGCGCACGGCGGTGTTGTCGATCTCGCGGATGTCGATGGGCAGCTCCGCGGCCGGCTGGAACTTGTTCACCCCGACGATCACCTCCTCGCCCCGGTCGATGCGCGCCTGCCGCCGCGCGGCCGTCTCCTCGATGCGGAGCTTGGGCATGCCCGCCTCGATCGCCTTCGTCATGCCGCCCATCGCCTCGACCTCCTCGATGATGCCGAGCGCCTTCTGGGCGAGCGCGTGGGTCAGGGACTCCATGAAGTAGGAGCCGCCCCACGGGTCGATCACCCGGGGGATGCCGGTCTCGAGCTGGAGGATCAGCTGCGTGTTGCGCGCCACGCGCGCCGAGGCGTCGGTCGGGAGTGCGATCGCTTCGTCGAAGGAGTTGGTGTGGAGGCTCTGGGTGCCGCCGAAGACGGCCGCCAGGGCCTCGATCGTGGTGCGGACGATGTTGTTGTGGGGGTCCTGCTCGGTGAGGCTCGCCCCCGAGGTCTGGCAGTGGGTGCGCAGCATGAGCGAGGACGGCCGCTGCGGGGCGAAGTGCTTCTTCACCAGCGTCGCCCAGAGGAGGCGCGCGGCGCGCAGCTTCGCCACCTCCATGAAGAAGCTCATCCCGATGGCGAAGAAGAACGACAGCCGCCCGGCGAACTCGTCGATATCGAGGCCGCGCGAGAGCGCGGCGCGCACGTACTCGAGGCCGTCGGCGATGGTGAAGGCGAGCTCGAGGTCGCACGTCGCCCCCGCCTCCTGCATGTGGTAGCCGGAGATCGAGATCGAGTTGAAGCGCGGCATCTCGCGCGCCGTGAAGGCGATGATGTCGGCCACGATCCGCATCGAGGGCGCGGGCGGGTAGATGTAGGTGTTGCGGACCATGAACTCCTTGAGAATGTCGTTCTGGATCGTCCCGGTGAGCTTGGGCCGCGGCACGCCCTGCTCCTCGCCAGCCACGATGAAGCTCGCGAGCACGGGGAGGACGGCGCCGTTCATGGTCATCGACACCGACATGCGGTCGAGCGGCACGCCGTCGAAGAGGATCTTCATGTCCTCGACGGAGTCGATCGCCACGCCCGCCTTCCCGACGTCGCCGACCACCCGCGGATGGTCGCTGTCGTAGCCGCGGTGGGTGGCAAGGTCGAAGGCGACGGAGAGGCCCATCTGCCCGGCGGCCAGGTTGGCGCGGTAGAAGGCGTTCGACTCCTCGGCGGTGGAGAAACCGGCATACTGGCGGATGGTCCACGGCTGCCCGGCGTACATGGTGGCGCGCGGGCCGCGGACGAAGGGGAAGATGCCGGGGAGGGTGTCGATGAAGTCGAGGCCCGCGACGTCGGCGCGCGTCCAGAGGGGCTTCACCTCGATGTTCTCGGGGGTCTGCCAGACGAGACGCGCGGGGTCGGCGCCACCGCCCTCCTTGCGCGCGAGCTCGGCCCACGCGGCGAGATCGGCAGGGTCGCTGCGCTCCGCCATGGCCCGTAACATGAGCCATTCCCGCGGATGGTTCAATTGGCGGATTGGGGCCCCAGCGTCACGAAGGTGCCGCTCGCCCCTGCGGCCCCCCCACGTCTCGTCGAGGTCGAAGGTGGCATGGGCGTTGCAAAATCCGCCGTCCATGATCACCGACACCCGCTCATGGCGGCGTCTCACGCCGGACACCATTGCCGAGCTCCCGGAGACGGGCGCGGTGTTCGAAGTGGCGAACCTCGTACGGACGGTGCAGTTCATCGGCCGCGCCGCGGGCAACCTGCGCGCGCGCGTGGCTGCGTACGTCAGCGAGGATCTGAAGCTTCGGCCGTGCCCAGGCGGTTACTACTTCCGCTACGAGCCGACCCCGCTCGAGGAAGAGACGCTCGACCAGCGCCTCGCCGCGTACCTGAACAGCCACAGCGGCATGCTCCCGCTGGGCAATGCCGGGCCCCCGCCGACCCTCCGGGTGGCTGCGCGCCGGGCGGCCTGAGCCGTCAGCTTTCGGGCAACCCCCGGCACAGATCTGTGCGGGCAACCCCCGGCTGACGGCGGCGAGCCGGGCGACCTCGCCGAGCCCGCCGCGCGCCGGCTACCAGGGGGGACTGGGTCTTGCCGGGCCAGCCGAGAGGCACGCCGGCGAGAGGAGCAAGGGCGGTGCCGCAGCCGCGGCGCCGTCGACTCGGGCTCCCCGGGGCGGGCCGCGCGCGTCCCGCCTGCGTGACGGGCAGGCGTCTGCCCGCGCGGCGGGCAACCTCAGCCAAGACGGGACAGGGCCCAGAGGAGGAGACCGTACGCCGCCGCGGCGCCCCCTATGCGGACGAGCACGCGGGCCCACCGCGGGAGCCAGCGCGCGCGGCGCCGGCGCCCGGCGCGGTTCGTGATCACCACGCTGTCCAGGTGCGCGAGCGCCTCGCGCAGCTCGAGAGCGCTCTCGGGGCGCCGCTCGGGCCGCCGCTCGAGCGCGTGCAGGACGACCTCCTCCAGGGCCGGCGGGATCTCCGGCCGGAGCTCGCGCAGCGGCACCGGGTCCTCCTCCAGCTTCGCATGCATGACCTCCGGCGCGCTGTCGCCCGACCAGGGCAGCTTTCCGGTCAGCATCTCGTAGAGGATGACCCCCAGGCTGTAGAGGTCGGTGCGCTCGTCACCGTGGCGCGCCCGGACCTGCTCCGGGGCCATGTACTCGGGCGTGCCCACGCTCGACGACAGCCCCGACCAGGTGAGGTCGCCGAGCGTGGCGTCGAAGGCGATCCCGAAGTCCATCAGCTTCACGCTGCCGTCGGCGGTCAGCATGATGTTCTCGGGCTTGAGATCGCGGTGCACGACGCCCTGGCCGTGGAGGTAGACCAGCGCGTCGGCGATCTTGATCCCCATCTCGACCGCGTCCGCGACCGGCAGGCGGCCCTCGCGGCGCAGCCGCTCGCGCAAGAGCTCTCCCTGCGCGTACTCCATGACCAGGTAAAGGCGGCTCTTCTGGCGCGGGCGGAGCACCTTGATGACCGCGGGGTGGGCGAGGCGCTGGCCGATCGCCTCCTCGCGCTCGAAGCGGCGGTGGAAGACCAGGTCGCTGGCGTACTCGAGGTGGGGCACCTTGAGCGCCACCGTGTGGCCGTTCTCGCGGTCGCGGGCGCGGAAGATGGTCGCCATCCCGCTACGCGCGATGACGTCCAGGAGCTCGTACTGATCGAGCGTCTCGCCGGGCGCGGGCTCCCCCATCGGGGCGCCCTTAGCCGGTCACCGGCCGAGGCGCCACCAGGGCCGGGGGGCGGCCGGCGGGCAGCTCACGATGGCCGCCACCTGGACGCTCAGGTTGTCCTCGCCGCCCTCCTCGCGCGCCCGCCGCACCAGGGCCCGGCAGGCGGCCTCCGGCGGGTGGGCCACGACCAGCTCCGCCACCTCCTCCTCGCGCACCGCGACGTGGACGCCATCGCTGCACTGCACAACCACGTCGCCGGGACGGATATCCATGCTGAGCACGTCGATGCCGACGATCAGCTCGCGCCCGAGGCAGCGGGTCAGCATGTTCCGCCGCGGATGGGTGCGCGCGTCCTCGGGCGAGAGGAGGCCGTACTGCATCTGCTCCCAGACCCAGGTGTGGTCCTTGGTGAGCTGCTCCAGCTTCCCGTCGCGCGAGAGGAAGAGGCGGCAGTCCCCGATGTGCGCCGCCACCAGCGTGCCTCCCACCACCGCGCTCGCGGTGAGGGTGGTCCCCATGCCGCGCAGCTCGGGCACCGCGAGCGCCTTGTTGTAGAGCTCGAGGTTGGCCTCCTGGACGGCGCGGCGGAGTCGCTTCGCCAGCGCCCAGTTTCCGGGCGCACGGTCCATCTCGCGCGCCAGCACCTCGAGGGCGAGCGCGCTCGCCACTTCGCCCGCGGCGTGCCCGCCGAGCCCGTCGGCCACCGCGAAGACGAGGCCATCCTCGTGCGGCCAGTGCCCGACCGCGTCCTCGTTCTGCTCACGGAGGCAGCCGACGTCGGTCAGCTGGAAGAATTCGATCTCGGGCATGAACGCCGCGGGCCGGCGACCACGAAGGCCGCCGGCCCGTTCCTCTCGCCCTCGTCCCGACTGCTCAGGCCGCGCGCGTCGGCGCTGCCAGGATGGCCCGGCCGGCGCGCCGGCTCGTCACCGCCACGTAGAGGAGGCTCAACAGCCCCCACGCGCCCGCGATGGCGAAGCAGATGTACGCCTCGTGCTGCGCATCCGCGTTGCCGATGATGTAGAGGTACAGGATCGCGCCCAGCATGGCGAGGTTCGCGATCAGGCCGAGCCCCGGGACGACGAGGTGTTTCAGCATGCTGAACTCCTTGCGGCCGGTGAACGCGATGATCGTCCACACGCAGGTGAGGCCGTAGAGGACGAAGGTGCCGAAGTTCGAGGCCAGCGTGATGCCCGTCAGGCCGACGACGGAGTACACGCCGACCCAAGCGATGAGGGTCGACACGACGACCAGCACCCAGATCGCCCGGTGTGGGGTCGCGAAGCGCCCGTGCATGGCGCCGAGGAGCTCCGGCATCTCCTTGTCCTGCGCCATCGCGTAGCTCACGCGCACGGCGGTGTTGAGGCAGCTGAGCGTCGTGCCGAGGATCGCGAGCCCGACCGTCACGGCGATCGAGATCATGAGCCCGAAGCCGATGCCGCCGAGGACGCTGTTACCGACCAGGATCGCCATGTCGCCGATCGGCGCGCTGGAGGCCGCGGCCGCGGCCATGCCGGTCACCGCCGCCTGGTTCGCGTCCGTGCCGGCCAGCTTCTCGCTCACCATGTAGCCGGCCGCGAAGTACTCGAACATGTAGGCGAAGAGACCCTGGATGACGAGCGAGAGGATCACAGCCCGCGGGATGTTCTTCTTGGGATCCTTGGTCTCGGCGGCGAACGCGGTGCAGCTTTCGAAGCCGACCAGGATGAGGATCGCGATGGTCGACTGGATGAGAACGCCCGAGAGCGAGTGCGGCATGACCACGTCCCAGCCACCACCGAACGCCCACCCGGTCGCGTGCTCGGGATTGTTCAGGCGGTAGTAGATCGCGAGGCAGCTGAACAGGACGAGCGTCGTGAGCTGGACGACGTTGATGACCAGCGCCGTCATGGTGGAGCCGTTCACGCCGCGCATCGCGATGTAGCCGTTCAGGGCCGCGAAGAGGGCCGCGATGATGGCCAGGCTCGTCCACGAGAGCGTCGCGCCGGTCAACTGCTGGTAGACGTAGCCGATCAGCGTCGCCATAAAGGCGACCATGCAGCCCGGGTACACCCAGTAGAAGAGGTGTGCCGCCCAGCCCGTGACGAGCTTGGCGAGCCGGGCCCACTTGTGATGGGCCTGGTTTTCGCGGTCGAGGAAGGCTTTCTCGGCGAAGTAGTAGCAGCTCCCGAACCCGGCCTCCGGGTAGAGGCGGGCGAGCTGGGCGTAGGAGATCGCGGTCAGGAAGGCGAGGATCAGCGCGAAGGCGATCCCGGCCCAGATGTCGCTCGCCACCGAGCTGCCGTCGGGCGCGGTGGCCGCGGCCTGCAGCTGGTAGGTGATCCACAGAAACGCGCCCGGCGCGATCAGCGCCATCGCGTTCACGGTGACGCCGGTGAGCCCGAGCGTCGGCTTTACGGCTGGCTGTTCTGGCATGCTTGGTGCCCTCCCGCGGGGCGGTCAGAGCAACCCGCATGCCACGGCGCGTCGCGGCCGGAGCAACGAAACCAGTGGCCACCGCCTCGGAGCGTTGCCTCTTCCGCCCGCGCCGCGCAAAAAACGGGCAGCAGCCCGGATCAGCGCCGGGAGAGCCGCGGCGCCCGTGGAGTGGGGGTGGCAGCGACCACGCACTCCCCGTCGAAGGTGAGCACGCGGCCGTTTTCGAGCCGGATGCGCCAGCGCCCGGCGCCGGCCGCCTGGCGCACGCTCCCGCGCAGCACGAGGATCACCTCGAGGGTCTGGCCGCGCTCGGCCGCCTCGGCGAGCCGCGCGTCGAGCGTCGCGGGGGCCGCGTCGCGTGCGATCATGCGTGACCCGTGGCGACGCGCTGCCCGTAGCGGAGCCACCGGAGCAGGCGCCCCCACCACCGGGGCCGGGGCGGCTTGCGCCGCAAGGGCAGCACGATGATGGTCGCGCGGGCCGCCCGGCGGGCCGGTTCTTCAGGGCGCAGCATTGGCCATCCCATTGGGCAGGCTCCCGCCACACCCACTCAGGATCAGCTCGAGGCCGAGCGTGTTCACGCGAGGCCCCCCCGTCACACCGCAGCCGGACCCCGCTCGCCCGTCCGGATGCGAACCACCTCCTCAACCGGCGAGACGAAGATCTTCCCGTCGCCGATGCGGCCGGTGCGCGCACCCGCCACGATCGCCTCCACCGCCTTCGCCACGCACTCGTCCGGCACCAGAACGGAGACCTGCACCTTGGGCAGGAAGTCGACGACGTACTCGGCGCCCCCGTAGAGGTCGGTCTGCCCCTTCTGGCGGCCAAAGCCACGCACGTCGCCGACCGTGAGCCCCCGCACCCCCGCCTTCCCGAGCCGGTCCTTCACGTCATCGAGCTTGAAGGGCTTGATGACCGCCTCGATCCGCTTCACGCCGAGCATGGAAGCAAGACCCCGACCAGCCGGACGGCGCCGCGAACACGACGCTTCTCGCCCGGAGCACGTCCCGCTGCCCAACGCGCGGGCAGGCGGCTGCCCAGGGCACGGGATGCGGGTCGGCGATCGGCACCCGGCGTCACACGAACTCGAGCCCGGTGCCATCGTCCCGAAGACGTTCGCGTTGCGTTGACCATGGAAGCCGCGTTCCTCTAATCTGCTCCGAGGAGGACTCCCATGGCCCAGGGCGCATTCCTCGGCGAAGCCCCCGTCCGGCGGACGATCGAGGTGAGGAGCCCTGCGACGGGCGCCCGCCTGGCCGAGTACCCGGTCTCCGACCGCGAGACGGTGGCCGCGGCCGTGGCGCGGGCGCGCGACGCCCAGGCGCCGTGGGCGGCTCTCGGGTTCGCCGAACGGGCGCGCATCCTGCGCACGGTCCGCGACCGCTTCATCGACGGGAAGGACCGCATCTGCGACGTCGTCTCGGGCGAGACCGGGAAGCCCCGGCACGACGTCATCACCAACGAGCTCCTCTTCCTCTGCGACGCGATCGGCTTCTGGTCGAAGCGCGCCGAGAAGTACCTCGCCGACGAGCCCGCGCGGCCCCACCTCCTCAAGAACAAGCGCGTCTACGTGAGCTACGTGCCCTACGGGGTCGTCGGGATCATCGGGCCGTGGAACTTCCCCTTCAATCTCACCATCGGCGAGGCGATCCCGGCGCTCATGGCGGGGAACGCGGTCGTCCTGAAGCCGTCGGAGGTGACGCCGGGGAGCGCCGTGCTCGGCGCCGAGCTGGCCCGGGCCGCGGGCCTCCCGCCGGACGTGCTCCAGGTCGTGACCGGCTACGGCGACACCGGGCAACACCTGATCGAGCTCGCCGACGTGATCTGCTTCACGGGCAGCGTGGCGACCGGCCGCAAGGTCGCCGAGCGCTGCGGGCAGCTGCTCAAGCCCGTCACCCTCGAGCTCGGCGGCAAGGATCCTATGATCGTGCTCCGCGACGCGGATCTGGAGCGCGCCTCGAGCGCGTGCGTGTACGGCGGCCTGGTGAACGCCGGGCAGGTCTGCATCTCGGTCGAGCGCGTCTACGTCGAGGGGCCGGTATACGACGCCTTCGTCCAGAAGGTGGTGGCGAAGGTACGCCAGGTCCGCCAGGGCCCGCCCGACGCGGGCGTGGTCGAGGTCGGCTCCATGACCTTCCCGCCGCAGATCGACAAGGTCGAGCGCCACGTGCAGGACGCGGTCGCGCGGGGCGCGCAGGTGCTGACCGGCGGCCGGCGTCGCACCGACCTGCCGGGTCTCTACTTCGAGCCCACGGTGCTGGTCGACGTCGACCACGACATGGAGGTCATGCGCGACGAGACCTTCGGCCCGGTCATCCCGATCATGAAGGTGCGCGACGAGGAGGAGGCGATCCGCCTCGCCAACGAGTCGCGCTACGGCCTCGACGCCAGCGTGTGGACCAGGGACCTCGCGCGCGGCGCGCGCGTCGCCCGCCGCGTGCAGTCGGGCGCGGTGTGCGTGAACGACGTGCTCGTCAACTACGCCGTCACCGAGGTCCCGATGGGCGGCTGGAAGGAGAGCGGCATCGGCTACCGCCACGGCCCGGGCGGCATCCGCAAGTTCTGCGCGCAGCAGAGCGTGGTCATCGACCGCTTCGGCACGAAGTCCGAGATCAACTGGTGGCCGATGACGCCGCGGAAGGCGAAGCTCTTCCGGCGAGCGCTCAACTTCTTCGGATCGGGCTGGCGGCGGAAGCTGCGCGGGGCGTAGGCCCGTTCTGCCCGGCGGCCGCGGCCCCGGCGGTGCAGGGATGAACGGCCGGCGGCGCAAGCGTCATCTTCCCGTCCGTCGGGCACGTTCGGCCGCGCGCGCCGGCGCACAGCAGGCGCCGGACCGGCCGTCCCCTCGAGGGATGAGACCGCCCGGGAAATCAGGTGACCGCCTCGCTCGCCGCGCCGGTGAGATGACGCGCAGAAGTCGGTAGCCGTTCGGCGCATGGGCGAGAATCCCTGGCGGCACGGGGCTCTTTCCCCGAAGCGCCGCGTTGCCGGGCGGGGTCCCATCGACTGCCACGTCGGCACGGCGCCTGCTCATGCGGGGACGAGGAGACCGGCCACGTCTCACGCGCGCGCCCGGCGCGGGGGGCGGAAGGGATGACAACGGGTAGAGGAGGGCCGTATGGTGATCGGTTCAGGAGCAGAACCGGCCTCGATCGATCTGGGCGATGCGATGCTCGCGCCCGAGCCGACGCTCGACGGCCTCCTGGTTCTGCTCGTCGATGACGACGCGGACACGCGGGAGGCCATTTCCGCGGTGCTCAAGGAGTGCGGAGCGGAGGTCAGCGCGTTCGCCTGCGCACCCGAAGCCCTCGCGGCGCTCCGGCGCGAGATACCCGACGTCCTGGTGAGCGACATCGCGATGCCCGGCATGGACGGTCACCTGCTCATGCGCCGGATACGCGAGCTCGCTGCGGAGCGCGGGGGGAGCATCCCCGCGATCGCGCTCACGGCATACGCTTCGCCGGCGGACCGCACGCTGGCGCTCCTGGCCGGCTACCAGGTGTTCCTGCCGAAGCCATTCGATCCCGCGGAGCTCGTCGCGCTGGTGGCGAAGCTCGCCGGCGTCATGCCCGGCGCCTGAGCGGATCGGACGCCGGGGCTGGTCCTCCGCCCCCGGCGCAATAGGAGTCTGTCCGAGTAGTCATGGTGAGCGAGGCGAACGAGCCGGGGAGCGAGAGCGGCAAGCGCAGCGACGACCGACGAGGTGCGGCGCGCGGGACGCGCGCCGGGAGTTGGTCGCCGCAGGAGG
>Ga0209058_1001573_pt1 | contig 19405 bp, 18 predicted proteins | sample GraSoiAngelo_147_FD_185904 | JGI IMG/M metagenome (GOLD analysis project Ga0209058, IMG submission 185904) | Grasslands soil microbial communities from the Angelo Coastal Reserve, California, USA - 14_1009_05_40cm (SPAdes) (version 2) | ecosystem: Environmental > Terrestrial > Soil > Grasslands ... | reverse complement strand
CAGCGGCCAGCCCATCGTATGAATCACGCGGCCGCCGGTATTCCGTTCTTTCGGAACGTCCCAGACTTCCTTGACGCCTGCGGCAAAGACTTGAGGATTGCTTTCTCGGTTCAGATTGAATTTCTTGATCAGTTGTTTGGTGAGCGAACCACGGCAGCCTTCAGCGAGGATTGTGATCTTTGCATGAATGTCGATGCCGGGTTCGAAGTTGCCGCGCGGATTCCCAGACTTATCGATCCCTTTGTCGCCCGTGCGGACGCCGGTCACCGTCTCACCCTCAATGAGAAGCTCCGCGCCGGCGAATCCCGCAAAAATGTCCACGCCGTTCTTTTCGACCTGCTCGCCGAACCAGCGGGTGAACTTGTTTAAAGAGATGATGTAATTGCCGTGATTTCGAAGCGGAGGAGGAACAATCGGGAGGCTGAACTTACGATTTTCCGTAAGAAAAACAACATGATCCTCCTCGACCGGATTTTCGATTGGTCCGCCCTTTTCTTTCCAGTCCGGCATCAATTCGTCAAGACCATGGGGATCCATGACGGCGCCGGAGATGATATGTGCCCCAAGCTCCTTACCTTTTTCGAGAACCACAATAGACAGATCTTTCTTTAATTGCCGAAGATGATACGCCGCAGCGAGGCCGGCCGGCCCACCGCCCACAACGAGCACATCGACTTCGAGGGACTCGCGCTCGGACATGTATTAAGCGTAGCGCGGAAGAATTCAGGCTAGACACGTAATTTCGATCAGAGGTCTTACACCGACATCTGATCCGCCCGCAGCGCCAGCGCGAGGAGAGCGGCGACGAGCGACAGAAGACTCAATTGGATCGTTCCCGCCAGCGCCCATCCGCCTTGGGTGGCAAGCCAGCCCATCACATACCCGGCCACGGATGCCGATCCGTAAAGGCTCGTCACGAAGATTCCCGATCCACGGCTTGCCAGGGAGCGGCGCAACGATTTCACGTGATAACCTCCCAGATTGACGTAGATGACGCCGCTCACGACAATGCCCCAACCGAATGAAAGCATCACCTGGGGCAACACTGCCCCCGAACCATTGAACATCAAAAAACCAAGGATCGCCGCAAAGAAGAACGCCATCCCTAATACGAGACGTGGTGAGAAACGGTCGCCGAGCCATCCGCCTCCAATAGACCCGAGGGCCCCAAGTCCGTAAAGACTCATGACGCTTCCCGTCGTCGTCGGTGAGTAGCGAAGACCCTCGCGAAGAAACGCTGGATACATTCCGAGATATCCGTAGATCACGAAACCGCTAATGACGCTCATCGCCGTCAGGAGAATTGTGTTTCTATTCACGAGCGTCGGGGCGCCGCCTGAATCTGCCCGGTCGCCGGCGGTTGCCTGGCTCTCGGTGAACCACGGACGCACCGACAAAGAGATGGCTGCAATGGCAACAAATCCTAGCACCCCGAAGAGGACTATCGGTACCTGCCAAATCTTATAAATACTCAGGAGCGCGCCGCCTAGAATCGGGCTGATGATCGCGCCGATGCCAAAGGAAAAATTGACTGAGCCTACGGCGGCGGCGCGGTAGCTGGCGAAATAGTTCGCGCCGATGGCCAGAAGAATCGTCAACTGCATGGCTTCACCGATTCCTGTGGCTGCACGGTATATCAGCATGTCGGAGAACCCGAAGGCCATGACAGTCAAAACAGTACAGGCCGAGAAGACGGCAATTCCGGCCTGCAAGACTGTCTTTCGGGAAAAGCGCGAGAGCAGATAACCTGTCGGCAGTCCAGCGAGGGCCATTCCCAAAGTGAAGACGGTCGACAATAACCCGACGTCCGACAGCGAAAAGTTGTACTGCCGGCGGACTTCCGGGACGAGCAGCGGGAAAAGCTGCCGGTCCATCGCATTGATGACGTACGAGGCCAGGAGCAGGCCGAACATCGCGATAGCCGCGCGCCGAGGCGCGTGCATTTTTGCCGCAACGGTTGTTTCGGTTTGGATTTGCTCTGAGTCGCGTGCGCGCATCACAACCTTCCTCGATGATCCATTTCTAGCTTTTGCGTCTAGCTGGTCGCCTTCATGACCTTTCGCGCGATCCAATCGAGGCTGCGCTGCCAGGCAACCGTTGCCGCGTCTTTGTTGTAGCTGCCGCGCTCGTCGCAGTGGAATCCGTGGTCGGCGCCCTGGTAGACGTGGATTTCGCAATCGGGTCGTTTCTGCCGGATGATCTCCACGTCGGATAGCGGGATATGCGCGTCCAGAGCGCCGAAATGCATCAGCGTCGGAACTTTCGGTTTCTGATCGGCCATCTTCGCAATGAAGCCACCGTAGTAGCAGACAGCCGACGCCAATCCTTGGAGGTTGCAGGCCGCCGCGAATGCCACCGTTCCTCCAAGACAGAATCCCATGATCGAAACGGGTCCGGAGGATTTCAATTCCGCGATGGCAGCGCTCGTGTCACGAAGGAACGCTCCGAAATCGGGATTTTGCACAAAACGCATTGCAGCAGATATCTCACCCGGCGAATACCCGGACTCAAAATTAGGCTCAATTCGATCGAATAGCGCGGGCGCGACGGCAGCGTAACCGGCAGCAGCTAGACGATCGCACACCGAACGGATGTGATGGTTGACTCCGAAAATCTCCTGAATCACAACGACACCGCCTTTGGCTACACCTGCGGGATCGGCGCGATAGGCGCCAAGGTTGTGGCCGTCGGGTGCCGTGAGTGTAATGTTCTTATCCATAGTGCTCTCCTGTTCTATCGCCAATGAAATTTCGACCGAACGCGCGCAGCATACATAAACGATTAGGCGACGAAAAGGAAAATATATAATCACCTCGCCGCTGACTTAGTCCATGGATTGCGGCTGAGCTTTAAGGAACGGACGAAAGAAACATGGGACTTTTTGTTTGGTTAGAACACACACGCTTCGCGATTTGGCTGCACGAATCCGAATCGGTCTTCGCATTTCCGATGGTTCTGCTGTTACACACCATTGGGATGGGCTTACTTGTTGGGCTTGCGACGGTCGTGAATTTGCGCCTCCTCGGCTGCATATCCCGCGTGAGGCTAGCGCCTATGTTGAAGCTGTTTCCTCTAATGTGGCTCGGTTTCTGGATCAATGCGGTCACGGGCGTTTTGCTGCTGATTGCCGACGCGACGAACAAACTGGCGAACCCCGTCTTCTACATCAAGCTTGTCTTTGTTGCGCTCGGCGTCCTCAGCATCATCGCAATCCGAAGCCACGTGTTTCGAGATCCATCATTGGATAATGCGCCGATTTCATCCAATGGAAAGGCACTGGCCGCGGCGTCGCTTGTTTTGTGGGCCACGGCAATTACTGCAGGCCGTCTGATGGCATACCTTGGGCCGCGGCACGCCGCATGGATGATCGAAATTTTAGGGAGGCACTCGTGAATTTGGCGCATCTTCATCTTTTGCTCAATCACTTTCCAAGCGTCGGCACCGTCATCGGCCTGGGTCTCTTCGTTGGCGCCCTTGTCACGAAAAACGACGGTTTAGAACGAACCAGCATGCTGGTCCTGCTGTTAATTGCCGTATCGGCGCTGCCGGTCTATTTCAGCGGCAATGCGGCGCTCGAAGCAATTCAGTCACGGCCTGATGTATCCAAGCAGTTCGTGGCAAGGCATCAAGACGTGGCGCTGCTGGCCTTGGCGCTGATGGGAATCACCGGCGCTCTTGCGTGGCTGGGTCTTTGGCAGTTTCGCCGGAATGCGCGTCCGGCGATATGGAATGTGTATGGCATTCTGCTGTTTTCTCTTCTGACGGTGGCGCTGATGACTGTGACGGCAACGATGGGCGGTGAAATCCGCCATGATGAAATCCGGCCCGCTCAGGATGTATCTCAAGCGGAAGGTACGGTATCGGCGATGGGAGCTTATGTCCTCGCCCACGGATGGGTGTGGCCCACCTGCGAAACGCTTCACTTCATGGGATTGTGTTTGCTGTTGGGTACTGTCTTGACCGTCGACCTGCGAATGCTTGGGATTATGAAAAGCGTTCCGCTCGCCGATTTGCGCGGTTTGATACCGTGGGCGCTCGCCGGGTTCTCAATCAATCTTGTTACCGGCATGGTGTTCTTCATAGCAACTCCAACGCAGTACACACAAAACATTGCGTTTTACTGGAAGATCGTTTTTATGCTGCTCGCAGGGGTTAACGTCCTGTATCTGACGTTCGACGAATCCTGGGCCCTTCCGGAAGGAGTCGATTCGCCGTTAACCGCCAAAATCATCGCCGGCGCCGGAATATTCCTTTGGCTCGGTGTCATTTTCTTTGGCCGCATGTTGCCTTTTATCGGCAACTCGTTCTGACCGGAGATAGAGGTAAAAAGTAACCGATTACGGAGAAACCACTATGAAACGTACAGGAGCGCATCACCTCGGATTGGCGACATACGATTACGAGGGAATTGTTGACTTTTACACGCGAGTGCTGGGCTGGGAGATTGCCTGGCAGGATCTCATGACCGGTCCTGACGGGACCGTGCATATGAAGCACGTCTTCTTCGATACTGGAGACGGTTCCTACGTTTCCTACATGTGCCCCACGGCCGACATGCCGAACTTTCCCAAAAAGTGGGCCACCGATATCAATTCGGGCCTCGGCGTCATGAACGGCGCCTACCATTTCGCTTTTTGGGCCGAATCGGTCGAAGAACTGGAACAACAGCAGGCTCGGCTCCGCGAGCACAACCATCCGGTGACCGAAATTATCGATCATGGGTGGGCTAAGTCGATCTACTTCCGTGCTCCCGACGGGCTCCAGTTCGAATTCTGTGTCACGACGCGAAAGCTGACGGCAGATGACAAGCTGCTGAAACAGCGCTACCAGCCGGGCAATCCGATATATCGCGAGCGGCCGGACCTGGTCGCCCGCGACGCAGCCATACTCGGCATGCCGGCAGAGCGCCTGATCGCAATATTCGGGTCACGCGAACTCGAGCCCCAAGTTGCATGCGAGAAGCAGTAGACTTATTCCCTCCCCGCAGTGGAGGGGAATACATTGAAAGGATGCTTATGCGCTTGATCGCCGGCTTAGTGGTTTCGGTTTTATTGAGTCTTCCGGCCGTTGCCCAGGACACGGCACTCAAAACGAGACTGGCTATCGATGGACAGGGCAACGTGATACACGACGCCGTTATCGTTGTTCACGACGGAAGGATCGTGTCTGTACGGCCCAATGACGGGACCCCGCAAGGAGCGCGCGAAGTCGATTTGACAAAGTTCACCGTCATGCCCGGTTTGATCGACATGCATGTCCACATCTCGGCACACTTCGATGAAAGCAGCCGCGAGCGGCCTTCGATTACGGCATTCTGGGCCGTCGACAACGCGCGAAAGTATCTCGAAAGTGGATTCACGACGCTGCGAAGCCTGGGCGCCCCGAACCTCGTGGACGTCGATCTTCGCAATGCCATCAATTCGGGACTGATCGCCGGACCTCGGCTATTCGTGTCCGGCGAACCGTTGGCTGAATCCGCTGTCAAGCCGGCGGACGGTGAAGCGTCGATGAGGGAGTATGTTCGTAAACAAGTGGCGGCCCATGTCGACGTGATCAAGATATTCGGCTCCTTGAGCAGCCGGGCCGGCGGCGGTCCCACATATACCCTCGATCAGCTCAAAGCCGCTGTCGATGAAGCCCACAAGGCAGGCAAACCTGTTGCCGTCCACGCCCACGCCGCGGAGGCCGTACGTCGCGCAATTCTGGCCGGTGCGGACACTGTCGAGCACGGCGCGCTGATGGATGATGCCGTTATCGATCTGCTCGTCGAGAAACACGTCGTCTACGTACCGAATCTTTATTTGGCCGAGTATTATCTGGCGAATGGACAGAAGTTCCATTTCAACGAAGAACAACTGCGTTATACACGCGACTTCATGAAGCCGCGAGCGGAAGCGTTTACCAAAGCCGTGAAGAAAGGCGCAACGATCGTTTTCGGCACGGATGCCGCCGCGGGGATGCCGGGTCACACGGCACCTGAATTCGAACGGCGCATAGCGCTGGGGATGCCGCCACGTCAGGCCATTGTCCACGCGACAAGCACGCCGGCGAAGGCTCTCGGTATGGGAGACAAAATCGGTGATCTCAAACCCGGAATGTTTGCCGACATCATCGCCGTCGAAGGCAACCCTCTCGACGACATTAAGGCTCTGGGCCGCGTCGCCTTTGTCATGAAGGAAGGAAAGATCTATAAACAGTAGTTCACTGTAGCGGCGGTCCGCGAAGCGCAAGCGCGGTAGCGCGCAGCCTCAATAAATAGACGCCGCTACAGCGGGAGGCCGAATTCAGCATGAAAAGAAAAAAGGTTGCTTACGTTGTTGTCGCCATGGCTGCAGCCGGCGTAAATGGGTTCGCGCAGACGAAGCAGGTTGTTGCCCCGCCGGGGCTCCAGATTGCCGGCATCCCCTTCAGCCCGGGAGTCAAAGCCGGCGATTTGTACCACATCGCAGGAACGATGGGGACCGACTCCGGCGGCAGGGTCGTCGCGGGAGGCATAGAAGCGCAAACGAAAAAGGCTCTCGAAAATATCGGAGCGATACTCAACGCCGGAGGCATGAGCTATAAGGACGTGGTCTCCGCGAACGTTTACCTTCGAGACATGCGTGACTTCGATGCGATGAACAAGGTGTACCGGGAGGTCTTTAAAACCAATCCGCCGGTTCGCGCAACCACCGAGGCCGATCTCATGTTGCGGGGCGGCCTCATCGAGATTTCGGCGATCGCGGCGCGGCCGGACCTCGAGCGCCGTTACATCAATCCCCAAGGCTGGTCAACCAATCCCCTTCCCTACAGCCGGGGCATCGCTGTCGGTGATCATCTCTTTCTAGCCGGGCTTGTATCGCAGAATCCGCAAACCGGCGCCGCATTGAATGGAGACATCAAGGTCCAGACCAAACAGATTTTGGAAAATGCCAAAATCCTTACAGAAGCCGCCGGATTCAAAATGTCGGATATGGTCTGGAGCCGCGTGTGGCTGACGGATCCACGAGACTTCCAGGATATGAACGACATCTACCGGACCTATTTCGGTGAGATTCCTCCCACTCGTGCGACGACGCGCGCGGCACTGGCGTCGCCTGCGTATAGCGTCGAAATTATGTTGTGGGGCATGAGGGGTCCGAAGCAGCGGCTCGGCGACCCGAACCCGAACCTCAGCCAAGCAATCAAAGTGGGTAACTACGTGTTCCTGGCAGGGCTGACGGCGCCCGGACAATCGTTGCGCGGCGACATCGCTGGACAGACGGGCGCGGTCCTCACCACGATCCAGAATCTTTTCAAGACTGCAGGTGTCGACACGCCGAATGCCGTGACAGGACAAGTCTGGCTTTCGGACAGTCGAAACTTTTCCGCGATGAACGAGGCTTACGTGGGGCTGTTCAAAAGCGATCCGCCTGCACGAGCAACGGTCGGCTCACAACTGATGTCCGCCGACAATCTTGTGGAGATTGCGGTAATCGCCGTGAAGTGAGCACCTAATAGCGGACGCTACGGCGCTGCCGCTCGAGTCAAACCTCCTGTCGCGGTGCTAAGCGACGCCTGCGAATCGCAGCAGATTCTGGATGGAATACTGCCCATTCTGCGTACATCCAAACTTTCCTTTGCTGGGTTCCCATCGAGGCGCGACGTTCAGATACGACGTTGGATCGGCTTTGAGAATTCCCAAGAAAACCTCAGCCACAATACGTCCGCCGGCCGGTCCCAAATGCTGACCTGCAGCGAACACCTCTGCTTCTTTGAGGATGTAGTACCAAAGCGGTGTGGCGGTACCGAACGCCGTTTCCAGTTCTTTTTTCAGATGGGCGTCGATCGCGGGCACACTTGGATCGGGCTTGCCGTCCGGCAGTTTGTACGCCGGCACGATTTGCAGTTTGTTTTTGGCGTTACCCACCACGAAATCTTCCGGAATGCCCATGGCTCTGGCGACGTCCTGGCCGCTCGGCAGGCCGAGCGCTTTGCCCCGTAGCAGATTCCGCTCTGCCAGCGAATTCGGGTGGCTCGCGACGATATCCGGAAGCACACCCAGACCGGTCGATAGCAGCGTATCGATGGCCCGGGCCGGCTGCAATTTCTCCGGGTCTGCTCCCTCGAATTTGAAAACCCGCAACCATTCGATTTTGCGTTTGGCAGGCCGGGGGCGGAAACCGCGCAGGTCATCGCCTTGCGCCGCAAAGATCGGAAGTTCCTTACCTTCGCCATCGGTCTGTGGATTCAGGGCGTAATTGAAGCGCACCATGCTGTGGCCGAACCTGTACGCCGCGACGGAGAACTCCACGGGCATAAAGGGCAGTTCCTTGAAATTGTAGAATCTCAGGTCTGTCTTCCAGGTGAACGCTTCCTTGAGCCCGTCGCCGGTCCGGACGGGATAGGAATCCCGTTTCAGAATATGTTGGACGAGTTCGTCTCCGACGACTTTCGGCAGGAAATCGTGTACCAGTATCCATTGATAGTGAAAGCGCACGAGTTCCCGCGCGTCATCAAACCGGGTTGGGACAGGAGGCAGCGCATCCACAACGGCATTGTGATAGCGTAAAAACGCCAACTGCAGTTGAGAGACGATCAGGTTTTCGTCATTTCGTGGATCGCCGATGATCGCGCGCCCGTTTGGCGAACGCGGCAGATCTTCCTCATTCGGATCATTCTTCCCGATAACGAATTTTTCACCGTCATAAAGAAACGGACTGTCGTCGCGACCGCGTCCGTAAACACTGTCAAGATCGAAGCGCGGCGTCCGAAAGTCTTCCAGCGCATCGGGATCGTTGTCACTTTGCAGCTTCGAAACAGGATCGAATGTCAGGTCGTGATCAATAAACTGGCCAAGATAGGTGAAGCCGGCACTCATGCGGGCATTGTTCGAGGCCGCCTTCGCATCTTCAACGTCCTCCGGCTTTTCAATCATCGTGCCGGCCAGCTTCAACAGCGCATCTGAGTCGGAAGCAAGCGGCTCGAGATTCCGGAATATCCGGCCGAACCTGGCGGGTTGCGAAACCGACCGCGGTATGTTGTCGAGGCCGCGTGGCGGCGTGCCATGAAATTTCTGGCTTCTTGATTTAAGGTCTTCCAGCGGCGCCTTGTCCATACTATCTCCTCTTTCTCTAGAATGGTTAAGTTTAAAACCGATCACAGTCGGGTGCTAAGCTAAAGCACGCCGGCGATTTCGGATTTGAGATTTCGCTTCGTCCAATTTCAAAATGATCAGCGAACGCTTACATCATTAAAAAATCGCCAGCGGATTGACTGGTGATCCGGTGCCGCCTTCAACAGGTAGCGGCGCGAATGTGATCACGAATTCGTAACGCTTCAATCGTCTGGCTGTAGCGACGGCTTGCTCCAGATCGAGGCACTCGACAATGTTGATGCCCATCCAGTTGAGCACAGCGATATGGATCGGGTTCGGCATTCCTTCCCAGCCTGGTCTCGGATTCCAGTCGATGTTGAAATCGTGCCCGATAAAGGCCGGCAGGCGCTCGTGCATCCAAGGAATTGTATCGGCGTAATAACCAGAGACCTGGCCGGTCCACGGCCCCATCTTCTCGCGTCTCTTCCAGCGTCCAATGTAGAGCAGCGGCACATCCCCAGGTCCGGCTTTCACGCCCGACTTCTTTTCCCAGGCTTCCAGATCGGCGCGCGTGACCGGCACGCCTGGCTCGACCCACTCGGCGCCCTTCAATTGCGCAATGTCGTACAGGACGGCGCGAGTAACGATGCCGTCCTTCCAATTCATCACGCTGCCCTTCTTGCATCCGGTCTCGGGCGTGATGTTGTCTTTCACCGGAATGCCGTTATACATCTGGCCGTCGACGAAGAAGTGACACCAGGTATCGATGTGCGCCACGGTCTGTCCGTGGTAGCTGACTTGATAGTTGTCCGTCGTTCCTCCATTGGTGATCGCGTTCGTCGTTCTCTTGAATACGCCATTGGCATTGACGTCGGCCGCGGCTTGCTGAGGCTCAGGATGGGCCAGCGACAAGACGATTCCTTCCTTAACCAGTTTCATGGTTTTTGTGATCTTCTCGGGGGTAATCAAGTTCGACGTGCCCTTGTTGTCGTCCGTGCCCCACTTGCCCCAGGTCTTGAATTCCGTACGCCATCGCTCGTAGTTGGCGCGCATCGCAGCGGTGTCCGCCGGAGCAGGCGGAGCGCCGGCCTGAGGGGCTGCACCTCGTTGCCCTTGTCCACGAAGCTGGAACCCGGAGACGAGCCCGAACAAGAGCAGCCCGATACAGAGACCTGCAAATTTCAACCGACCTCGCATAGTGACCTCCATTGAGAAAACGGAAAATTGTCTGAAGATTGCTCACTGTCCAGACAGACTTCCGGCACTATTGCAGTCCAGGCTTCCTCGTGTCAACTGGACTAATTCGTTATTGGAATCGAGCGCATTCCCCTCCTTGCATCAAGGCCGCTACAGTTTGTGTGCAAAGCATCTTTCAGGGCATGAGTTCATCAATCCGGCGACGCAAGTATTGTTGCTCGACGGTGTTGGTTGTTAGGGCGATTGCCCGCTGATATTCCTGCAGAGCTTCGTCCTGGCGGTTCATTCGCCGCAGAATGTCCGCGCGCGCAGCATGATAGAGATAATACGATTCCAGCTCCGCGGTGCCTCCAACTTCATTAATCAATACCAAACCTCTTTCCAGTCCTTCACTCATCGCGACAGCCACGGCGTAATTCAGAGATACAACGGCAGAGGGATAACGCCTGTCCAATTCCCGATAGAGCGCAGCGATTTGCCGCCAATCCGTTTCGCCGGGAGTTTTTGCTGCCGCATGGACCGCCGCGATCGCGGCTTGTAGCTGGTATGGGCCAATGACGCCGGCGCGCAACGCCAGCTCGACAAGCTTTAATCCTTCGTAAATTTGGCCGGCATGCCACAGCGCGCGATTCTGCTCCTCAAGGGGTATCAGCTCGCCTGCTTGATTCACGCGGGCGTCGCGTCTCGAGTCATGCAAAAGCATTAGCGCCAGCAAACCCATGTTCTCGGGTTCGTTTGGGAGGAGCTCGCAAAGGACACGAGCCAACCGGATAGCCTCCGCGCACAGATCGGTTCGAATAAGGTGGTCTCCCGCCGTGGCGATGTAGCCTTCGTTGAAGATCAAGTAAATGACCGCCTGAACGGATGCAAGACGCCCGGGCAATCGATCGGCAGACGGCACCTCGTAGGGAATGCCTGCTCCTTCAATCTTGCGTTTTGCCCGGACGATACGTTGAGCGACCGTGGCTTCCGAGATGAGAAACGCCTTTGCGATTTCGGAGACTGTCAGTCCACCAAGCGTCTTTAACGTTAGTGCGACCTGCGCCTCAGGCCGCAATGCGGGATGACAGCACGTGAAAATCAATCGGAGGCGATCGTCTGGAAAATGCATGGAGGCTTCGTCGGATTCCCCACTGCCGGGGTGGGCAAACGTTTCCCTCTCGTAACGCAACGAATCTTGTTTCTTCTGCCACGTTTTTTCGCGGCGGCTTTGATCGATCACTTTTCGATGGGCGGCGGTTGTGATCCATGCTGCGGGATTTTGAGGAATTCCCTTTTCGGGCCAGGCCATCAGCGCAGCGGAGAAAGCCTCCTGCATGGCTTCTTCGGCCCGATCGAATGATCCTGAAAAACGAATCAGCGTCGCGAGAATGCGGCCCGATTCCTGCCGGAAGACACTTTCGGCAGCCGTCTTCGCGTCCGCGTTCATCACCGTCTTTCGAGATCATCCACGGGACGGATTTCTATAGATCCTTCGCGGCCTTTGCACATGGTCGGAATCCGCTTGCCCCATTCGATGGCTTCGTCCAGATCATCGCACTCGAGAATGTAGTACCCTGCAAGTTGTTCCTTCGTTTCGGCGAAGGGCCCATCGAGCGTCATCGCTACACCATTCTTCATCCGGATCGTCGTTGCAGTGGACGTCGGTTTCAGGCGCTCGACGCCGAGCAGAATCCCTTTCCGCTCGGCGTCGGCCATAACCGCCCTGTGCCCGCTGACGACATGGTTCATCTCTTCAGGTGAAAGCGGCTCATCGCTCTCCTGCGAGTAAATCAAAAACATGTATCGCATTTTCTGGTCTCCGGTCTCACTGTACCGGAAAACCCGGAGCCGTTTTCGTTTCGATGATTTGCTGTGTGTGCCGGGCGCAATGGGCTGCCAGGGCGACCAACCACTGGTGTCCGTCCAGCGGACCCAAAACCGGATGAGTCATTGAGTGTTGGCGGAAACCGGGCGGGGCCGCCCGAACGAATTCGACTATTTTCGCTCGCGAGCCGGCAAGCCGTTCCAGCGAGCTTCTCAAAGTTTTCCCTGTAGGACGAGCTCTTTCCGGCGCCTGGAATTTTTGGGATCGATCAACGACTTTATCGAAAAGAACAGCATCCGATTCGTTGAATTTGTCATTCGGACTATCACCTGCCCCGGCCGCCAACTGCTCCACCCGTAGAATAACGAGATCTTCGACTATCGCGAGATGCTCGACGATGCCGGAAATCGACCAGCCCTCCGGAGAAGGCTTGCAATTCGATTGGACTTCGGTAAGTCCTGCCACTGTTGCCATGAGGCCATCACGTGTCCCGTCGAGGCGCCGGACTAATTCGTCTTTCTGTTCTGTTAAATACATGTTTTCTTCTCCTAGGAGAACGTCATGATCGGGCGGACCTCGACCGACCCGAAACGTGCTGCGGGAATTTTCGCGGCCATGGCAATGGCTTCTTCACGGTCGCGTGCTTCGACCAAATAGTAACCGCCCAACTGCTCTTTCGTCTCGGCAAATGGCCCGTCGGTTGGTAGAACCTTCCCATCACGCACGCGCACAGTAGCCGCCGAACCCGTTGGCTGCAATGCGTTTCCTCCTTTGATCGCAGCCGCGAACTGCTTTCCAAATGCCCTGTACTCCGCTAATTCCGCTTCGGGAAAACCCTTGCTGAACCGTTTCTCGTTTTCGTAAATCAGTAACAGATATTGCATGACTTTTTTCCTCCTTATGGTTATGACGCATGACAACGCTAAAATCGACAGGCTAATGAGAATTTTTTTATTCCGGAAAAATTTCAGATGAAGGTGCATCGGCGGTCATGACCCTTGCAAATCCGCTCGACGTTTTCCTGTCATGGTACGAGGAAGCAAAATGCGGCGCCCCAATTGATCCCGATATCATCGCCCTGGCTACAGCAACGCCCGAAGGACGGCCTTCTGTTCGCATGGTGCTGTTTCGCGGCCTGCGCGAAGGGGGCTTTTCATTCTTCACCAATTACCAGAGCCGGAAAAGTGTGGAACTTTCGGAGAATTCTTTCGCAGCGATCGTGTTTTATTGGGCGCATCTGGGGAGGCAGGTTCGCATCGAAGGTGCGGTCGAACGTCTGTCGGCTGAAGCCTCCGACACATACTTTCGGCAACGGCCGCTTCTGAGTCAGATTACTGCGAATGTCTCCTTGCAAAGCCAGCCCATGCCCGACGAGCGCGAGTTTCTCAAACGGCTGGAGGAACTCGAGGAGTCCTCGAAGACCTTGCCGGTCCTCCGTTCGCCTGAATGGGGAGGCTTTAAATTGATGCCGGTCCGATATGAATTCTGGACCCATCGCGAACATCGACGGCACGAACGGCTTCTATATGAACGATCGGGCAAAGAATGGAAGCAATCAAGACTGTATCCGTGAACGCGGCGGCCGGGATGATTTAATGGTAAATACAGTAAAAGTGCGTTTCGGTGGGCGCGATTCCGGCTGTGTTCATAGTCTGCGTTGATCACATTTTGCGCACCGGTTCAAATCCAAGCGTCTCAGCCAAGCCGCTCGGAAAGCGGATCAGGACGAATACGCGGCTGCTTCGAGGCCCGTACTCAATTCTGTAGCCGAAGATAACAGCCTTTCTTGTGAACTGAAGCGGCTCATCGAATGGCTGTTTGTAAAAAGTTTTGCTTTTCAGTGCATCAATAAATTCGGAGTCCGTGGATAAGGCCGCCAAGTCTGCTCCAGCCTGATCGCTGTGCTGTTGCAACCAACCCCGGAATCGGTGTTCAACATCCATGTTCCTGATGCGGTATGTGTCCGGGTTCTTCGCATCAAGATGAAAAATGCTGATGTCGTAGGAATGCCGATTCACAATCGCGGCAGTCAACCCAATGAGCAAGTATATGATGCAGCACCAGGAAAACAGCGGACGATAAGTGCCAATCGACCTGGTGTTCAGAAAGCGATAGCCGAAAACAAATAGGACCGCGTTAATTGCAAGGACGAAGAATTCGCCCAATAGAAGTGTCGCTCGGATCGGCAGGCCCGATTGCCATATCCGATGCATCTCGGAAAGACTCAGACCCGCCGCGGCGGCACACACGATCAATGTTGTACCGGCAAGTACATAAGCGGCGCGGAGCCATGGCCTATTTGAAAACCCGGCGTGATGGCCATTTCCGAGTGCGGCCCAGAAGACGGCTATCAGCACCGGAATGGGTATAAAGGGAAGACCTATCACAAAGGGGTATGCTGTGGCGGGCGGAAGCGTCTTCATGTTGATGATCGACGTGACGATGTTCGGCAAGCTTGCTGCACTCGTACCGTAGGACATTCCGGCAATCAAGAAAAGCCCCACGCCTGCGCGCGTGTAAACGCTGTCAGGAAGGCAAGGGTAAGACACAACGAGGACTGCTACAGTCGCGCCGAACAATACGATCGTAATTCCATATGCCGAGGCCGCACCAGCCGCAATGGTCAAACCGAGCATGAGGGCAAGTGCAACCAAACGGCACACCGTCGCATTTTTTCCAGACGGAATAGTCCTGGTGTCACTTGGCCGCTGAACTGTTCTTTTCGCAGCTTCTGATTGGAGTATCAACCAGCGATCGATCCCCGATTTGGAGGCCCACACGGACTTGGTGCCGCGGATCCGATTGATCGGAAGCTCTTGGCGTTCGAGACGCTGAGCCTTTCGCACACTGCATTTCAAATACGAAGCAATATCCTTCCAACCGACCAAGAGGTCATCGGCTGGGTTATCGCAACGAGATATCGTGTCCACCGCAAAGACCCTCCTCCGACGTTGGAGCATCGGTGCGTCACATCGCGCCAAATCGCGTCATGTTGCGACGTAGCGTTGACGGGTGCCTCCACTAAAGATACATGAAAAACTGGAGGTAGTTATGCGTGTCTACGTGTTGGTGTCGGCGTTGTATGCCGAACTTCTAGCTTTCACTGTCGCAGTTCATGCCCAAGGAGATGTGCCTTCGGCCAAATTGTTCATCGGTCGGTCCACAATGTGGGGCACTGCCGCGACGACCCATCCGGACAGCCGGGCACAGGTCGAGCCTGCCGCACCCGTAGACCAAGAAAAAATCCGGGAAAAACTTCATGCGGAAGAGCTCGATGAAATGATAGACCCCGACGTCAAAGATCTCGCGGACAGAATGAACGTCGATGCAGCAGATATCGAAGGCGTAACAGATGTGACCGTCCATTGGCGCAAAGCGTTCCTTGAATCTGGGCTCTTTATCGCCTTGATGAATGCAAAGCGGGCAGCACTTGAGCCGTCGACCCAAGCCGGATTGAAAGGTCCATTTTTTAAAGATTATTGGAGATCGATCAAAGGCTCGCTTAAGTGGAAGTGGAGAGACGGCGATGATTTTTTCGTTAACTACGTTCGGCATCCCGCAGAGGGTGCTACTTTCGGATTCACCATGCGGCAAAATGATCCGAATTCGACCGATCCGGCCTCGTGCGGATTCAGCAAAAAGTATTTCAAACAAACCTTCAAGACTGTGATTTTCTCTGCAATTGAAAGCACGCTGTTTGAGATCGGACCTGTCAGCGAGGCTTCAATTGGCAATGTCGGTTATTTTAAAGAGTCGGGACTTGTGGATTTTTTTGTCACACCGACGGTGGGCGTTGTCTTTGTGATCGGTCAAGATCTTTTGGACAATTACGTCGTCAAGAAGCTCGAAAGAAAGATCCACAACAAGATACTCTCGGCTACCATACGTGCGGTGCTCAATCCTAGTAGGTCGCTTGCAAACGCCGTAGCATTTAAAAAACCTTGGTACCGCAAACGCGACAAACTCAAGGGCAATGTTTGTGACCATCTGGGTCTCCATTCCGAACAGAAAATCGGGTCCACAGAATTCGGCTTGGCGGAAAGCCAAAGCCGTTCGCGCATACGGTCGAGAGATTGAGTGTAGCGATACCCGATTTTCCCATGTCGAATTGACTCGTTTCCACATGGAAATGGCCCATTCCCACATGGGAATAACTCCGTCCGGTGTCGATTCGAGCCGACGACGATTCGCTTCAAGCTTTCGACGATTCAGTTCGGGGCTTTGCCGCTTGGCTTGGTCCGGCAAACATATGGCTTCAGGAGATTCCAATATTGCCCTATGGGGGACCCATGTGTCTTGGCGACGGTCCCATGTGTCTTGGTGGCGGTCCCATGTACTGGCGGTACGGGAGTGCACCGCTCCCGAGTCATGCCGAGGAGAGCTCCATCTGCGGATCCAGTCCGAAACGCTTCAGGGTTTCTTCCCATTTGTCCTTCGTGAAATCGGGTGCTCGCATGCTGTTGATGAGATCGAAGGGATTGAATGCAATATTGCCCCGCTTCAACATGAGCACACCGGGTTGATTGGCGATTTCCCAGCCATCGCGATACAAAGCGCAGCAGAATGTAGCACCCAATAACGAAAGAGCGTATCCCGCCAAAGCATCCGGATGGGCAGACGGGGTCCATGCCGCAGTTTTTTTAGCGAAATCAGCGGTGGTCGCTACTGTGTCGAGCAGTCCATTCAACGTCAGGTTTCGAAGCGGTCCAGCGTTTTCCCGACACATCTGTTGCCACTCCGGCAGAAGCACGGACACGCCCGTCTCTTTCCATGACAACTTTTTTAAAGCAGTTCCGGGGCGCACCCACGAAGACGCGAGTTGGGCCTCCAACATTTCGACATTGTCGAGTAACGTCCATGCCGGGGAATGGTCCTCGATCACCCTTCCGGGAGGCATTTGCGCCAGCGCAGCCAGTCGTTGCGCTAGTGGAGGATGCGTATCATATGGATCGATTTTCGCCTCTGCCAATTCCTTTTCCAGATTGTCGGCGGTTGCAGCGGCGATGTTTTCCACCCGTAGAAACTCGGAGAATCCATCGAGTAAAGGAGGCAAAAATCCTTTGCGCAGTGCCGGGGCGATTTCGCTGTTCAGATAGTAGTCATACGCCTGGAGGCTGCGATGAAGTGCGCGCAAACCATCGGCAAGAGCCCCCGCACCCATAGCCGTGGCAGCAAGCCGGTCCGCCGAAAGCTCCTGTGCTCTTGAGATCGCATGTGTGATCCGGAGAAACATGTTGCCATACCAGATAAAAGGCTTCTGTAGCATCACAGCCGAGAATCCGAAAATACCGCCTCGTCCTTCTCCCAGCCGCGCCAAATTCGTAATTGTGCGCCCGATGCCCGAGCGGGTTTTGTACACCCACGGCCCCAGCCGTGTGTCGCCTTCATGGTAATGGCCGAATTCGTGGGCAAGTATGGCTTCGAATTCCGGCACGCTCACGATGTCGAGCAGCGGCAGACCGATTCCCATCACACGCCGGCTGCCGAAACCCATGATTCCGCCGCGCTGCGCCACCCATGCGTTCATTTCGGGCACCAGATAGACCTCCTTTGGCATCTCCTGTTTCACCGACAAAGCAAGCTTCCGGAGTCTTTCGAACAAGCGCGGTTGGTCCGCCGCGTCCAGCCGCGGTCCCGGAGCCAGGAACCGATCGACACGCGGAACAAGTGACCAAAGAATGGCCAAACCACCCAGAATACAAATTAGCGCCAAACGTATATCTAAATGGTCTCCATTCATGAGGGTCACGTAGGGGATGTATAGAAGGCCGAAGCCGATGGTCAGTCCAAGCAAGTAAAAACCGATCATCAGAACGATGGCGACGACCGAACGGGCGATCACAACCCGGACAGTGAGGATACGTGTGTACCTTTCTGCTCCATTATTCCCCCACGACCTTCGTTGTTGCGAGTTGATCCAGTGGCCCTCTCGCTGCCATCATAACCCAAAGGACAGCCAACTCGCGCCGCACGCAGTTCAATTCTTCGCGCCTCGAATTGACGGGTACACTTGTTCGATACCTGAGGTGATCAGCAGGAAATTAATACGATCTTAACGGGCACGGCGCCCGGAAGAACGATGAGGTTTACTTGATGGCAACCCTGAGCAGTCGTTGCGGGGCGTCTCCGCCGCGCGTGGGCCAATAGAGCCATTTACCATCTTTGGTGACCCATGTAGATGCCCCATTCGGAACGTTATCGAGAAATTTGGTCACCTCGCCCGTCGGAGATACCTTCATCATCGTCATTCCGCTCGATATATAAAGCGAGCCGTCCGGCGCAATGGAAAAATCATCCGTACGGACACCTTGCGCGAACAACATGGGACCGCCTTTCGGCTTACCATCGGAATCCATCTGAATGCGGTAGAGTTTGTCGATACAGGCTACATATACCCAGCCATTGTGCACCTTGATGCCGTTCTGCCTCGCCAGCAAATCGTCTTTGAACCAAGGTTCGATTTTCTTTGCGGCAGGATCGAGCCGCAAGATGGTGGTCCCTGCGGTATCGGTTATCAAGTAAGAGCCGTTGCCTGCATACGCAATCCCGTTGAAGAACTGTCCTTCCTGGCCATTGATCGTGGCCTTCAATTTGCCTTTGGTATCGAGAATCAAAACCTGACTACCGACATTGGACATATCCAGTTGCGGCGGCCCTCCGCCCTGACCGCTGTTCGGCCGCAGATACGGGCGTTGAAAGACACCAAGCACGATCTCATCTTTGTTTGTGGCGACGCCAACGAATGCCGAGAGCGAAGGTGCGGTATAAAAGTTCTCAACCCGTCCATTCGGAGTGATCTTATACAGAACGCGATCGGGAAGCCCTGTGACGTAGAACGAACCATCTGCACCCTGCGCAATATTTTCAGTGTTCGCCGACGAGGGCAGCGTTGCAATCGTCTCCACTCTGTTGTTCGCTGCCCCCGCGTTCTGCGCCTGCGTCACGAGACCAGCCGTGAAGAGATACAGACAAGCAGCCGCTACAATTGCCGCTCGGATGATGTTCGCCATTGTGCACCTCGTTATGGCACCACGGATGTTTTATGGATCAGAACCGGTCGTTATTGACCTTGTGTTCCCGGTCGCGCTCTACGCACGCATAATCGGGTTTCGCGTGCTCGCCTGCCGGACGCTTCATCAGCGTCCTTCTACCTGTTCTACCCAGCACTCCAATGCCGTTATAGGCTGGTCTCCACGCTTCGGTAAACAGCGTCGGATCCTCCACAATAACGTCGTACTCGAGAGTGTCGCCCTTGCGCGTAAAGCGCTCGACGACGTGTAAGTTCTCGTCGTGAAAATCGCCATCCCCATCGAGCCAGGTTTCCGGATCGAGGTTGACGACATCAA
>Ga0209058_1001568_pt1 | contig 19433 bp, 17 predicted proteins | sample GraSoiAngelo_147_FD_185904 | JGI IMG/M metagenome (GOLD analysis project Ga0209058, IMG submission 185904) | Grasslands soil microbial communities from the Angelo Coastal Reserve, California, USA - 14_1009_05_40cm (SPAdes) (version 2) | ecosystem: Environmental > Terrestrial > Soil > Grasslands ... | reverse complement strand
ATTACGACCATCTCTTCCTTCGCAAGGAACTTGAGAACCTCGCCTATCTTCCCCTTGATCATTCTCGGTCCGTACTGGTGGGCGTAGAAGGTTCGTCCGAAGAACTCATACAAGCCCTCCTCGGTCTTCGCGTAGCCTGCTGCGACGGTCGATAGAACGTGGGGTCTCAAGATCTTTTCAACAGCGAGTTTAGACCATAGTTTTTCAGGCTGCGCGATAACGTAATTCTCCATCAACCAGTCAGCCTCGTCCTGGTTTCTAGCAATCAAGACCGACTCGCCATACTTGTCGTACTTCGGACGACCGGCGCGTCCGCAGAACTGTTTGTACTCGAGAACGCTGATAGGGTATCGTCCGTGTCCAGATTCGAAACGCTCGTAGCTACTGATGATGACCGTTCTAGCAGGGAGGTTCACTCCTGCGGCGAGGGTCGGAGTCGCTGCGAGAACTTTGATCCTCCCGTCACGAAACGCCGTTTCTACTATGCCACGATGAGGACCTGTGAGTCCCGCGTGGTGAAATCCTGCACCGGAAGCTATCTGGCTTGCGAGGGCCTCACCAAGGCGTGTCTTCTCTCCTGACGAGAGGATGCGTTCCGCTATGGTGTTGAGTGAGCGTTCGTCGATCTTGGAGAGTCTAGGCTTTACAGCGAGGGCGGCTTTCCGTCCCATTTCCACCGCGGACCGGCGGGTCTCGGTGAAGATGAGTGCTTGACCACCGCTGCTCAATACGTCGAGCGCGATGTCCAAGACCGGGGTCTTGGTCCCACTCTGAATAGCTCGGCTGGACCCGTCATTGAACTGTAGTTGGCCGAGATTGTAGATGCCTTCTCGCAATGGGACGGGGCGCCAGTCTGTGGTGACGGATTCCGCATGCAACCATTGACCCACTTCGTCTGCATTTCTGACCGTGGCACTCAGGGCAAGCACCTGTATGTCTGGGTTGATCTCGGTCAGCCGGGTCAGAACCACTTCGAGGGTAGGTCCTCTCTCATGTTCGGTTAGGAGATGGATCTCATCGGCGACGACTAGCGATAACTCGTTCATCCATGGAGCTCTGTGTCGTAGGAGCGAGTCGGCCTTCTCGTTAGTCGATATGATGATGTCGTACCTTCCAAGCCACGGGTCCGAACTGTCATAGTCTCCAGTGGACATTCCGACGCGCAGATGTTCGCCGCTTGGTTTCTTTATTGAGGAGTATCTCTGAAACTCCTTGAACTTCTCGCTCGCAAGCGCACGCAGGGGAGCTAGATAGATGGCCTTTCCATTCCTCTCAAGGAGATGCTTCAGAATACAGATCTCGGCGACGAGAGTCTTACCGCTCGCGGTGGGACTGGCAAGAACTAGGTTCTTCCCGTCTAGTACTCCAGCCTTTATCGCATCCTCTTGAGGCGGATAGAGCTGGTCAAGACCCTCATTTTCTAGCAGAGTTACGACTTGAGGGTCTAACTGAAGCTCTCTAATTCTCACTCTTGAAGATACTCCTCAGTATCAGAGAAAAACTAGCCCGCAGTTCTCTTCAATCTTCCCGGTTTGGGAGAGTATAGTATTCCTTCCTTAATCAACTGTCCGATAAGCCGTCGAGCTTCCCTCTCCTCCATCTTCTCCTTGTCAACCAGAGCCGCAATGAGAACCGTCTCCTCCACGGTCCCCGTCTCCCGTTCCATTTCCGCAACAGTCTCAATGACTCTCTGGAATGAGTCGCGGAGGCTGCGCGGCTTACCCGTCATTATCACGTCAATATCCATTGCACCCGTCTTGACGTCGACCCCAACGTCTGAGAGGGACACAGTCATTATGCGGATAGCGCTCTTCGCATCCTCGACGGTCACGATATCTCGGAGAAAGGCGCGAGCCCTAGCTTCTGAAATCCTGACGAGCGCCTCAAGCTGCCGGGGAGTAATGGCGACCGCTGCTTCCGCGCCTCCTTTTGCACGCATCTTCAGATAGAAATCTCGTAGCTCAATGACCGCTTCCGAGCTCAGTACGGGGATGATTCTCTTTGCGTAGCTTATGTATTTTCGGAGAAAATCTGGGGCGAACGGGGCAGTTTCGGGGCTGACCCTGCTCCTGTGGAGAGCGAGAATATGTTCCGACATCCTAGTGTCGTAGTCTGCCTCTGGCTGATCTTTGATAATGAAAATCAGGTCGAACCTAGAGAGGATAGTTACCGGAAGATTGATGTTCTCACTCACATTGCGATGCGGCTCATACCGACCCAAGGATGGGTTCGCTGCAGCCAGAACCGCAGCGCGAGCGTTGAGAGTGGCGACGATTCCACCTTTGGCGACGCTGACAGTCTGTTGTTCAAGGGCCTCGTGTATGGCGACCCTATCGTCGGGACGCATCTTGTCCAATTCGTCAATACAGGCGACCCCTTTGTCCGCGAGCACGAGAGCGCCAGCTTCTAGAATCATGCCGCCAGTCTTTTCACGCAAGACAGCAGCGGTAAGACCCGCGGCGGTTGTTCCTCGTCCAGACGTGTATAGCCCTCTGGGGGCAATTCTCGAGACGTACTGAAGCAGTTGACTCTTGGCGGTTCCAGGATCTCCGATCAGGAGTACGTTTTCGTCGCCTCTGATGTTGACCCCATCAGGGAGTTGTTTTGCTGTTCCGCCGAAGAGGAGGTAGAGTATTCCCTCCTTCACATCCTCGTAGCCATAGATCGATGGGGCGAGGCTCATCACGAGTTTTCGCTGGACCCATGGATCTTGGGCTGCCTCGAGTATACGCTTCTCATCCTCTGGAGTAATATCGACAACTTCTGTCTCCTTGCCCGCGACATCCACAAAGTTCCCTTCAAGGTAGAGACCGAACGCTCGAAGCTTACCCTTTTCTCCCACGAGCTGCTTCTCTGCACGCACAATCGACGTAACTGCAACTCTGTCGCCCGGGCGAGCAACGTCCACCAAGTCCTCTTCAAGGTGAACATCTAAGTAACGTGGAAGGTGACCTGGAGGGAGATCTTCAGGTCGTTCTTGAATCCTAACATCTTGTGTATTCTTGAATTTGGACCTTTCCTGTAGGAGCTCAAAGGAACTTTTCTGTTTGCAAAATGGACAGATAGATCCTGGCCCTCTCATAAGCTCCCCTGCCTGATCTTGGTGCACTTCCTCCTTGCATCTCACGCAACGGAACACCGCGCTTACGATGGTTGGCCTTACCTGTGTCGCCCTCACCACGATGCCATCAACAAGAACTAGCTTCTCAAGATGCTCAGCCCCGACCTTCCTGAGCGAGGTTTTCTCAGGCAAGAGCCTGAATCGAGCGAATATCCTACCGACATGCTCCGCGTACCCAACATCCTCGAACCTCATCTGCGCGGTGGCTGCTGAACTTGCGTACCCGATGAATTCGTCGGGTTTCTCAACTATACTTCTGGCTAATGCTGGATCGAAGGATATGAGATCCCCGAAGTCAATAACCAAGGCCCGCCCATTGCCTATCGCGACCTGGGCGAGACGTTTCCGGTACTTTGAACCCATGGCGATTGATTCAAACGATCTGAAAAAGTCTTCAAAGACTTCGTCAGGGCCAGGAGTAGCCCTCTCAGTCACGATCGCCAGGGTCAACGGTCAGAATCACGCCCCAATATTTCCTTCCTCCACGAATCTACCTGCTTTCGAACTTTCTCGAATAGCGCGACCTCCTCAGCGGTCAGGTTAGAGGTCAGCTCAGCGGGATGTTCTCCCGAGGCAGCAAGATTGGCGATCTTTCTTATTCGGATGCCAACTATGTCGCGAGCTAACCCGAGAGCCTTGTCTAATTCCCGGCCCATTGCTCGATCTTTCGCTTCCTGAGACTTAAGGTCCTTCAGAAGTCTACGAAGCTGGAAATAGAAGGACTTAGGCAACTTCGGCAAATCACGTGATCCCGGAAGGGACTCTTTGTAGTGGGTCGTCGACAGGGATTTGGTGGTGAGCTGGTCTTCGTCCTTGAATTTCGCATATCCCATTCCCACTAAGTGGGCAGTAATCCAGAACGGAAGTTCCACTTCTTGGCCCTGCCGGTATGGACCGAGGACTCTGTCTCCCATTCTTGTCTCGGGAAATTCTCGGAGAAAATTGACTCTGCTGGGCGAGTTTTCAAATTCCGTATCTACTATCGTAACTATTGATGGTTCTTCGTTCAGACTGCTCGCCCCAGGAGGGAGTTTGACGGTTCGGCGACCCCACTATATCTGTTCTTGACTAGAAAGAACGATCTGATCCTCAGGATATTTCGTGTAGAGGTGGGCGAAACAGTCTTTTGTATCAGACCCGAAATCTCACGGATTGACGCTGTTGGAAGCTGCTCTCTGGACTGAGAAATATCGGCCGAAGACTCTGGACGAGATTGTAGATCAGGAGGAGATCGTTTCTCGTCTCAAAGAGTTTGTCAAGAGAGGAGCGATGCCTCACTGCCTCTTCGCCGGACCGCCAGGAACCGGAAAGACGACCGCGGCGCTCTCCCTCGCACACGATCTATTCGGAGAAAGATTCCAAGACGTGTTCATGGAGCTAAACGCGAGCGATGAGAGAGGGATTGATGTTGTCCGGACGACCGTGAAGGAATTTGCACGTATGGCGTCGCTGAGCCAGGTGCCGTTCAAGATTCTTGTGCTGGATGAGGCTGACAACATGACGAATGATGCACAGGCCGCTCTACGAAGGACGATGGAGAAGTACACTGAGACCTGCCGATTCATTCTTTGCTGTAACTATTCTGGGAGGATAATCGAGCCCATCCAGTCTAGATGCGCTCTATTCCGTTTCACGCCTCTACCTGAGTCGAAGATTGTTGAACACCTTCACAACATCGCTCAGCAGGAAGGTCTCAAAGTCACCGAGTCGGCTCTCAAGTCAGTTGTCGAAGTCGCCGAGGGAGACCTAAGGAAGGGGATAAACACGCTTCAAGCGGCCGCGTCGATGTCCAAGGGAATCACGGAAGAAGCTGTCTACCAAGTTGTGGGCAGGGCGAAGCCTACTGATGTTCATGAGATGCTTACTCATGCTATGAAGGGCGATTTCATCAAAGCCCGCGAGGAACTTCGACAACTACTAGTCAAGTACGGATTATCGGGATCCGAGATAGTCCGACAGATTCACTCGGAGATCTTCCGGCTTCCTGTTCCAGACAAGCAGAGGATCAGCCTTATCGAAGCAGTCGGGGAGATCGACTATCGACTCGTTCAAGGTGGAGACGAAGAGATCCAGCTAAGCGCGTTGCTGGCGAAACTCGCGTCGGATGCATAGTTTTGAGACATTTGCCATGTCAGTAGAACCTTGGACGACAAAATACAGACCGAGGACGAGCAAGGACGTGGCCGGGAACAAGACAGCCGTCGAGAAACTTCGAGACTGGGTCGAGTCATGGAGCAAGGGCAGACCCAGTAAAGCAGCAGTACTGCTCTACGGCCCAGCTGGCGTTGGCAAAACCTCAGTGACAGAGGCCCTAGCCCGAGAACGCGGCTGGGATCTCGTCGAAATCAACGCTTCGGATAAGCGAAGCGGAGACATACTCGCCAAGGTCGCGGGGCTGGCATCGACCCAGAGCACATTGTTCAGTAAAGGCAGGCTAATTCTTCTGGATGAGGTAGATGGGATCAACCTCAGAGCTGACCAAGGAGCAGTAGCGACAATCCTGCAAATAATCAAGGACACACAGTATCCATTGATCTTGACCGCCAACGATCTGTGGGACCCAAAGACCAGACCTCTAAGAGAAGCATGTCTGCAAATAGAACTCAAACGATTAGGAGTACGGGACGGTCTCCCACTCCTGAGAAATATTCTGAATCAAGAAGGAGTGAAAGCTAACGATGACGCTCTCAGGCTTATGCTCGATCGAGACCGTGGCGACATCAGATCCATCCTCAACGATATGCAACTGCTTTCGAGCAGACATAGGTCGTTAACTGTCGACGATGTTGACCTTCTTTCGGGACGGGATCGGACAGAATCGATCTTCGAAGTTCTACGGGTAATCTTCAACAGCCGGACCGTGGCATCTGCAAGACGAGCCCTATCAATCTCAGACGTTGACCAAGAAATGCTGTTTCAGTGGATCTTCGAGAATGCACCATATCAAATCCCTAAGCCGAAAGAGCTGGAGGAAGCCATGTCAGCTCTGGCCCAATCTGATCTATACTTTGGCCGGATTAAGAGGACCCAGTCCTGGCATCTCTTGTCCTACGCCCTGGACCTAATGACAGCGGGAGTGGCAGTTGCAAAACAAACCTCCCCGAGTGGCTGGGTCCCGATGAGGTTTCCACAGAAAATCAGTTCGATGTCCCGAACCCGATCCATTAGAGATACCCGCAAGAAGGCCGCCGCGTCTATTGGCGTCAAAAGCCATGTATCCGTCCGTCGAGCTCAACAGCTCTACTTTCCCCTCCTTCGATTCATCTATGAACACAACCCGAACGAATACGAGCGGATTGCTGTTTCGCTAGATGCGAAGGAAGAACTCGATGATCTCCTTTCCAGTGAAATGAGACCGCCGAATTAGGGTTGCTCTTTCAGGGCGAAAGAGGCTGGCCTAGCCCGCTTGAAGAATGAAGAAGAAAACAGGGTGTTACGGTGAAGCGATCTTCTTCATGTATTTCTTTACGAGTTCATCAAACATCTTTTCCACGCGCTCAGGACTAGGACCCTCAACCTCTACCTCATAACTTCCCTTTTTCACATGGATTTTCCAGCTACCAGATTGATCGGTCATGGAAGGACCTTAGAACTAAGAGGGTATTAAGAAGTAACTGTTCTCCATCGTAACCCAACAGATCCGCGCATCCAGCAGCGCGGTAGACCTGACTGAAACGTTGATCAGCGATTGCGAATAATCAGAGCGGCACCGATGAACGCGATCACGGTAAAGATGCTGATAGACCAACCCATCTGAACCAGGGTTGCTTGGGTAATCAACGCTCCTTCACCCATAGGAGTCGTCGCCGCTATGGCACCAAGTCCACCGAAGAACAGAAGGAGAGTTCCAACGGTAAGCATCGCTTCGCGCAAGAGATTCCTCTCGAACCCGCGGTAGCGACAGCGAACGGAATTAAGATTTACTCTTTAGAGAAAGATGACCTCTTCTGGGCGCCTTTACTCGTTGAGAGCCATATTGATGAGCTGTGAAGTGACTCCGAGGTAATTGCGATAGTCGAGAGCTTCCTTGATTTCTTTAAGCGTGAGCCTCTTTGAAACGAAGCTATCCTCCTGAATAGCCTTGCTGAAGGGAAGCCCTGAGTCCAATGATCTCACCGAGACTCTTCTGACTCTGTCGTAGGCGTCTTGTCTTGCTACTCCCTTCTCGACCAGCATGTTGACAATTCTCTCCGCCAGGACCGCCCCTTGGGACAATTCGAGGTTGCGCTCCATATTTTTCGGGGACACTTCCAGCCCTTTCAGGACTCTAAGCGCGAGAAGGAGCATCTCATCCGTCAGAATGAAGGACATTGGAAAGAGAAAACGCTCGTTCGCAGAATTAGACAGGTCCCGCTCGTGCCAAAGTGGGACATTCTCTAAAGCTGGTATTGCGAGGGCCCTTAGCAGCTTGGCTAAACTGGATGCCCGCTCGCTAAGATTTGGGTTTCGTTTTGAGGGTAGCGCCGAGCTTCCTACCTGTTTCTCTCGATCGAATGGCTCCAGTGCTTCAGCAATCTCGCTTCGTTGAAGATTGCGAATCTCTGTTGCAAACTTGTCGAGACTGGACCCCAGTAAGGAAAAGTAAGTGACGACCTCAGCGTGAATGTCCCGCTGGATCACCTGGGTCACTAGCCCAGCTGGCTTTAGCCCAAGACCCCTCAGAGCCTTCTCTTGGACCTTTAGCGCGTTCTTCCCAAGTCCCGCTCCAGTTCCTACAATGCCCAGTATCTTTCCAACGAGAGCTCTCTCGCGGATCTGTCTGAAGCGCTGTTTGTGCCGCTTAATTTCCGACAGCCAAACAGCGAGCTTCAGGCCAAAGGTGATGACTCCCGCATGCCTTCCATGGGTCCTAGCAACCTCAATCAAACCACGGTATTTCCGGACCATCGTGCTAAGAGTTGCTTCTAGTTGATCCAATCCTTTCTCGATCAGAGCGAAGGCGGCTTTGAACTGTAGAGCAGTGGCGGTGTCTTCGACATCCATACTCGTTAGCCCATAATGTACGTACTTTCTTCCCTCGCCAGAGCAAGCCTCTGACAGAGCCTGGACCATTGACGCGAGATCGTGCCGGGTCTCCTTCTCAATTTCCTTTGTCCGGGCTAACGTCACACTCTTCGTGTTGGCGTTCTTTGCTATCTCTTCAGCGGCAACCTTGGGAATGTCTCCGACGGCGGCTTGAGCTTCAGCGACAGCCGCTTCGACATCAAGCCAGAGCTGAAGCCTGTTCTCCTCATCGAAAATACGCCTCATTTCAGGACTGCCATATCTGCCCGTATCGATTGGAAGGATCGGCAATCGAAATCGACGAGACTCCGGCGTGGCATGATATTAAACAACTCCGAGCAACATGCTGCCACCGTTGTCAGGGATAGCCGGAATCATCGGACCAGAGGCCAGGAAGGTATCTTCCAAACTCGACACCGCTTTGAGTGCCATGAAGAGCCGAGGCACTCTCACTCAATCGATAACGGTCGACGGAAAATATGGATCAGTCGCATTAGGTTCATGCTCTCATCAGTTAGAACATTCCCCGAAAGTTAGCGTCGAGAGGACTAGTTTCGCGGTTGACGGATCTCTTCCAGCAAACTTGGAACTTGAAGAAATCGGTGGCGAGGCGGGACAAAAGGCGTTTTCGGAATCTATTCGAGAACCTGGAGGATTCTCAGTACTCGGAATTTCAGGAGGAAGACTCCTGGCTGGCCGAGACATACTCGGACAGAAGCCCCTCTACTATGGTCGAGACCCTCAGGGGACTGTCGCCTTTGCGAGCCTCAAGGCAGCTCTGTCGAAATTAGGAATCTCGAACCCTAGGACCGTCCCTCCAGGCCATCTACTCGCAGCCTCGACCAAACGTATGACGGTTCTAGCAAGAGAGACGCTATCTCGCTTCAAAGAATTGAAAGTTGGAGACGATCAAGCCGCATCTCGGACAGGAGAACTTCTCCTAGAATCTTTGGCCGAAGACGTTCCGGAAGGTTACGTCACAGCATTTTCTGGCGGTTTGGACAGCACCCTAGTGGCCTATGCCGCGAGAGAGAACGAATTGGGACCCGAACTGATCACAGTAGGACTGAAGGGTCAGGCCGAGTTAGAACACGCCCGACGGGTAGCAAAGGAACTTGGGCTTGAAATTACTGTCCGAGAACTCTCACAATCAGAGATTATGGATCGTCTTGGAGAAGTCGTTGAGACTGTCGAGAGTACTGATTCGACATTGGTTGGCCATTCGGTCCCACTCTTCTTTGTGTGCGAGGTAGCGGAAGAGATGGGAATGGGGCATCTTCTTGTTGGTCAGCTGAGTGACGAGCTATTCGCAGGATACGGCAGATTCGAGGGGTTAGCTCTGAAACACCACTTTCTAGAAGCTAAGAAGGAAGTTCTGAGGAGTGTTCTTGCCGCCGCGACTAACGACTTTGAGCCTGGAGACAAGCTAGCTGTCTCTCATCAACTCGAACTTCAATGTCCATTCGCCTATCTTCCACTAGTCCATTACGCACTGAGCATTCCCATTTCACTAAAGTTACGACTCACCAACAACGGTGTAGTTCGAAAGTACGTTCTTAGGAGGCTTGCTGCTTCTTGGAAATTGCCTGAATCTGTGGTCAACCGGCCAAAAAAGGCCGTGCAATACTCAAGCGGAGTCCAGAAGGTCCTGCTCAAGGAAGCCAAAAAGCGAAAGATGACACTGCATGATCTGCTCGAATCCTTCCGTTCAAATTCGTAGATTTATAGAGAGATCCGAGGCTGACGCTCGCGGAGTCATGTCGACGATCAAGATTCAAGGAGCATTGCAGACACCAAAACACGTGAGAGCGCTTCTCTCCGGGGGCTTAGGAGTATTCTCGAGTCTCCTCGCGATTGGATGGGCTCTATGGGCATACAACCTTCCTAGCGCAGTAAACGTGACCTCGTCACAGTCGCAGAACTTGATGCTCGCACAGCTGATGCTTGCCTTCATCATGCTCCTGGGAAGTGGCCTTGTGCTCGCGAGGTTCACTTTGCCCGGCGGAATAATCAATATTCTCGGAGCCCTAGCGACTTTCTTGATCGGGGTCTACTTCTCCAGTGGGATTGCTGATGCTGCCAGATCAAAGGACCTGACTGCTCTGCCGTTGCGGTTCTCAGGCGTCTACACTGGAACTGTGAGCCTAGCGACCGACAGAATAGTGAGTACATTCCTAATCGTCCCAGTCTTCCCAATAGCGGTTCTTCTGCTGATTAGTGGACTCGGAGCTCTAGCAACCTACCGTAGTGGGAGAAGAACCGCAGTCCACGCCTGAAGATTGACTGGCGTTAGCTTAAGTCTCAGTCTAGACTTGAAACAGCGCCGAGAAGAAGCCCACTACGATGTCCCGTATCGAGACCAGAAGTGTATGCCTGACGTGTCCTTGTCTCCCCGAATATTTTGACAGCCTATCTATTCTGAAATAGATGGGTGGATGCGGGTCAAACTGAAACCAGTCGAACAGCTTTCTCCCAGGATTGTATTTCTCACGATAGAGCTGCCTGAACCCGATCTTTGTCAAAGCAGAGCCCAAGGCCTCTGGGGTTCCAACGACCACCGCGGACTCCGTGTCAGCTCTAGTCTCCAGAAACTTTCCTATCAGATAGATCGCGCCGAACGCCAGCAGGAAATAGAAAAAGCCCAGAGAGAGTAAGAGAGGGAGCCAGAGATAGAACCTTCCGAGAAATTCGAAAGACGTAGCCGCGAACAGAATCACGGGATCATGACCCGCTACATGTCCCAACTCATGACCGATTACCGCTTCTAGTTCGTCATCGTTCAGGTCTTCCAATGAACCGGCCGTGATCATCACCGTGGAACGGCTCGACGAGATTCCAGTCGCGGAAGCATTGGAGACGATCGAGTTCGCAATGGTGATCTTTGGAGTCTGGCTACCGAACTTTTCCGATACATCGTGAACGATGCGGTATACGTCTCTCGTCTTGACGGTGATCTCTTTGCCAGATGCGATAATGCCATGCTTGAGTAGCGAGCCGATGACTGTTGACTTGAGCTCCTCGTTGACTGTGGCAGAATATGTGGCGGTAGCGCCTCTCGTTATTTCTTCTCGCATTTGTGAGAGTATCTTCTTGCCGTGCTGAGAGATAGACTTGACAGTTTCAGCATTGGATCGGACACTTACTATTGTTACAAGTGGTCTTTCAGCGTCTGGGCGGACACTACCAATTCTGTAAACAATCTTGTCCGAGAAAATCAAAGCTACAAGTTGAACACTGATCAATACGAAGACGGTGTAGACTCCAATAATGAAGAATAAGGCGAAGCTTAGGAGAATGAAGGAGAGGAACAGGCTTGTTGTGTTACCCGTGAAAATTCTCTTCGCGACATTTCGCATTATGCCCCTCTGGTCAGGCGCCTCGGAGTGCTCCTCGGACGCGCCGATGACAAAGTAGAGGCTGGTCGTCTTGATGTTCTGAAAATAAGAAAGGACGGTCTCTTCGATCTCATCAACGGTTCTTTCGACAGCATTTTGAAGGGGCTTGTCAGTTGGGGCTAACCCCGGAAAATCGAGCTCGATGGCTGCCTGGCTTATCCTGAGCCTTACGGCGAGAGGAACCGCTTGCTCCGATCCGACTGGCTTGAGTATCCAGAACAGTTCGAAGCCAGTCCCGCTAGCGGTTTTACGATAGGAAAGATCTTGGATGAATCTCGTCTTCGATCGGATGTAGTACCGGTCAATGAATTCCACAAGTCCCGCTACAGCAGGTTCTGGAATATCCCGTTCGATGACAACACGCTTAGTTGCCTCTGTCGCGGTGGCCGTTTCCATGTATCTGGAACTCCTTATCCGCCCTCATAGCCTTGTGCTTAGGCGACTGAGAAAGCGCGTGAGCTATCTGCTACTTGGATTCCTCTAGCCCGGCAAGTCAATTCTAGTTGATCTTGCATATCAAGCGGGGACTCAGGGGTGAGGCGATACTCTTGTCGGTTCCCAGAGTTCGATTCTATTGCCTTCCGGGTCCATAATCCATCCGAACTTTCCATAGTCATACTCCTCAATCTTGTCATCAACTCGAACTCCTTCCTTTCTCAGTTGATCCAAAACCTCCTTCAGGTTGCTGACACGGAAGTTGACAATGAACGGAGATGAGCTGGGGTCAAAGTACTTTGTATCGTCCGGAAAGATTGCCCAAACAGTTTGTCCAAAATGTTCTAGGTGTTCGTCTTCTCGCCATTGGAACATCGAGGCGGTTGACCCCTTTTGCTCGGGCTTGACACCGAGATGCTTCTCGTACCAATCCATTAGCTTCTTCGGGTCCTTCGCTTTGAAGAATATCCCTCCAATTCCCGTTACTCGTTTGTCAGTCACGAGACTCTCATTGGAAACGCTACTCAAGTAAAATGACCCTGGTCCCGGTTAAGTTCGGGCGGAAATAAGGTATTACCCTTAAGCGATAGAAACCGAGAGGATTTGCAAGCTGTTCGTGTTTCCTCCCTTGGAGATCGCGGCGCCCTACTCGCAATCACGCCACGATCTTCTGGCCAACGGAAAGGTAGAATACCTATGGATTCAAACCGAGCAGTAGGGGCCGTCGTCTAGCTTGGTCCAGGGGATTTACCCCGCCCAGAGGATACCAGAGTCCAGTTATGGACGGTGACCCTGGGGCGCTGGTGACTCCGAAAAGATCGGGGCCAGAGGTCGTGGGTTCAAATCCCACCGGCCCCACCAGACGACATTCACGGGTGTGCTATTCTGAATCAGGGTTCACCATTTGTTATCTCCTTCAACTTGTGCCAACGGGGTTCGGCAGCGAGTCTTCCGAGAAATCCAATCTAGGATGCTTTCAAACGTGTGAAGAAAGCCAACTTCCGCTAGGGCTAAGAGATGAACCAGACCTGCTGGGTCGCAAACTGCCCTGAACTGTACTCAACGCCGACGGTTTCGCCTGAACGACCTCTCCCGACGATTGTATCGTTGTGGACGTCTTCCTGAAGACAGTCTTCGTGTAGCTAGTCCTTGCGACGGGCGTGTAGGGAGTAGAAACTTCGAACCTCCGCGATTTTCAGGTAAAAGTCCATCCGGGACTTCGCGGAGGTCGGATGATGTCATCTTTCTAATCCGCTTGAAGCCGTCTTCGTCTTGACGCGTAATCAGGGAAAGCGCAACGCCGGGTTTTCCTGCGCGAGCCGTTCGGCCGATACGGTGGAAGTACATCTTGGGTTCATGAGGCATGTCGTAGTTCACCACGTGGCTTACCTTGGGTATGTCTAAGCCTCTAGCCGCGACCTCCGTGGCTACCAGCAAGTTTGTCAGGCCAATCCGGAAGGAGTGAACGGCGCTGTCTCTCTGGAACTGTGAGAGATCGCTGTGCAAAGCTAGGGCTTTGTAATGTTCGTCCTGTAAAGCCTGCGCCAGCCCTCCAGCTCTTGCCTTTGTCTCGCAGAAAATCAAGCCCTTTGTAATGTGCTCCTGGTTCAGAAGCGCACGAAGGGTAGGGAATTTTCCGCTCTCGTCTATTCTGACAAATTTCTGCTGGACAGAGTCCACCGTGGGCTCGTCTGTGTCAACGAATACTCTCAGCGGGTTTTTCATGTACCGCTGAGCGAGTTTCACTATCTCATTGGACATGGTTGCCGAGAAGAGGGCGGTCTGGTGGTTTCTGGAAACGTGACTTAGGATGAGCCTTACGTCGTCGATGAAGCCCATGTCCAGCATCCTATCAGCTTCATCTAGAACAACGAAACTCGTCTTGTCCAAACTCACGGTTCGCCGGTCGAGATGATCGATCAGCCTGCCCGGAGTCGCGATGATGATACTGCAAGAGCGATTCCTTAGCCTCTCTACCTGAAGCCTCATGCTCGCGCCTCCGTAGATCGCCGCGACCCTGACGCGAAGGTGTTTAGCAAGTTTCTCGAACTCACGCGCCACTTGCAGAGCTAGCTCTCTTGTAGGAACTATTACCAGCCCTTGAATTCCCGGCATTCGATAATCTATTTTCTGAAGCATGGGCAGTGCGAAGGCAAGAGTCTTGCCTGCTCCAGTATGAGCCTGGCCCATCAGGTCTCTGCCCTCGAGAAGAGGCGCGATAGCCATAGCCTGTATGGGGAATGGCTCACCGAAGCCCATTTCTCGTACAGCCTGGACCAATGGAAGTTCCAGGCCGAAACTTTCGAACCCAGCTCCCATGAATCCTCTACCTGCTAACCTCGACGACCGATAAAGACGTTACAAACGGTTGACTGCGCGAAATTGTCGCATGGGGCATCTTTGAATTGAGATTGTCCTAACAAATATTGAATTACGCAGGAAGAAGCTTGTCGTTTAGGATAGGAAGTGCCAGGGGAGTCCCCCTTGGGGCTTGCCGAATCCTATTTCTGCCCGGTCCGAAGCTCAGGCTACTGAAACAGATACACATCACTAATAATGACGATAAAGCCTATTGTGGTCGAATAGAACTATGAAGGGAGAGGTCAGGAGCAATGCGGAGCGCTAGTCGCCAGTCTTCTCCTGAACTCAGTCTTCCCATCACAACCATGGAGTTGAACCATTAATGATGGCCAAAGAAGTACAGGTCCGAGTAGCTGACGCTAAGCAGCGAGATGTTGGGCATGGTAAAGTCCGCATCGATAATGCGACAATGGAGAAGCTCGGGATTACGGCCGGTGACTTCATAGAAGTACGCGGCAAGCGCACCACAGTCGCCATTGCCTGGCCCGCTTATGCCGAAGACCAGGCTCAGGAAATCGCACGGATCGACGGGCTTCTCAGGAGGAACGCAGGAGTAGCCCTCAACGAGTTCATCACTATCAAGAAGGCGGAGGTACATGACTCGCAGACAATTGTCTTTGCACCCACCGACGTCCGCTTGAGCGTAGACGACGAGTTCGTGAGCTTTGTCAAACGTCGATTCATGGACATGCCCTTCATGGAAGGAGACATGACCCTTCTGAGCATATTCGGCAGCTCCGTACCTCTTATCGCAACCAGGACGCGTCCCCACGGTGCCGTCAAGGTCACAGAGTCCACCGTTCTCCAAGTGCTGAGCGAACCCTCACCGGAGAAGAAGGGCTTACCCATCGTCACCTATGAGGACGTTGGTGGGCTCCGTGGGGAGATTCAGAGAATACGGGAAATGGTGGAACTTCCACTCCGACACCCAGAGCTCTTCCAGCGACTAGGCATCGAGCCGCCCAAAGGAATCTTCCTCTACGGCCCCCCAGGCTGCGGCAAAACACTGGTAGCCAAGGCTGTCGCCAACGAGTCAGACGCAAACTTCTACGTAATCTCCGGCCCAGAAATAATGTCAAAGTTCTACGGCGAATCCGAGGCTAGACTCCGCGAGATCTTCCAGAAAGCGCAGGAGACTGCTCCGAGCATAATATTCATCGACGAATTGGATGCCATCGCTCCCAAGAGAGAAGAAGTGACTGGTGAGGTGGAACATAGGGTTGTGGCGCAGCTCCTCTCCCTGATGGACGGTATGGGTGCCAGGGGAAACATCATCGTGATAGGTGCTACCAACCGGCCCAACGCGATCGATCCGGCGCTCCGACGCCCGGGACGTTTCGATAGGGAGATAGAGATCGGAGTCCCTGACAAAATAGGCAGACACGAGATCCTTCAGATCCACACGAGAGCTATGCCACTAACCTCAGATGTGAACCTAGACCGGTTGTCGGAGATTAGTCACGGCTACACTGGCGCTGACATCTCAGCACTCTGCAGAGAGGCCGCGATGAAATCACTGAGACGCTACCTTCCTCAGGTCAACCTGGAGGACGAAAGAATCCCGAGCGCGATGCTCGAGAAGATGGAAGTGAACCTGGACGATTTCATGAACGCTTACCGAGAAATTACTCCCACCGCGATGCGGGAGGTCTACGTCGAGGTACCCTCCGTCCAATGGGCGGATGTAGGGGGGCTGACCGACGTCAAGCAGGAACTTCAGGAGGCAGTGGAATGGCCAATCAAGAAGCCTGAAGTCTTCAAGAGAATTGGAATAAGACCACCAAAGGGAATTCTACTCTTTGGACCCCCGGGCTGCGGGAAGACAATGCTGGCCAGAGCAGTTGCTACTGAGAGCGAGGCTAACTTCATCTCAATCAAGGGTCCCGAGCTCTTCAGCAAGTGGGTTGGAGAATCAGAGAAGGGCATCCGCGAGGTCTTTAGGAAAGGTCGCAGCGCTGCCCCATCCATTATTTTCTTCGACGAGCTCGACTCGATTGCTCCTAGCAGAGGAATGAGCTCCGATGACGGCGGCGCCTCAGAGCACGTGATAAGTCAGTTGCTGACTGAGATGGACGGCATCGAAGCCCTAGTCAACGTGGTCGTCATAGGCGCGAGCAACCGGCCGGACATGATTGACCCAGCCATTTTACGACCGGGCAGGTTCGATAGGCTCATCTTCGTGCCAGCACCGGATCACGCCACCCGTCTCCAGATTTTGAAGATCCACACTCGAAACATGCCCTTAGCCAAAGATGTTGATGTGGACCAGATTACCAGTCAAGCCGCAGGCTACTCGGGGGCTGATCTAGAAGGTGTTTGTAGAGAGGCGGGGCTCATCTCTTTGAGGCGAGATATCGAGACTAAGAGTGTGACGATGGAGGACTTTCGTGATGCCTTGGATCGAATCAAGCCTTCGATGACAAGTGACATGGAGAAGTGGTATCAGGGATTCACGAAGAGATTCAAGAAGCAGAGAGCCCCCGTCGCAGTAGCATAGACCTCTCCCATCATAATCTCTCCTTGTGACCTGGCGTTGAGCAAGATATGGAGCCCTAGGCCTATGTCCTTGGCCATCGTGGAGATCTTGGAAAAGAAGGGCTCGATGAGCGACGTTGACCTGCAAAAAGAGGTGAAGTCAAACTTCGGGGAAGTCAGTTTCAGAGAACTCAATCGGGAACTGATGAAGCTAGAGCTCGCCGGAGTCCTCTGGGTCTCCCGGCTCACGAAAGGTAAGAGGCTGGTCGAGCTGACAGGGAAACCAACACTCGGCTAGAACAATGTAAGCCGCGAAACCCGAGCGAGAAGTCAAGAGCCAAGTGACTGGGAAACTAAACTAACCTCAAGCAAAGGTTATACTTGCCGGTGGCTAAAAGCGATTTGTGCAGACCCAGGAACAGCCGCTTTCCACAGAAGAGATCCGGGAATTCGTCATCGCTGGACACGGAAACCTAGGGAAGGTTAGACAGATGCTTGCAGAGAATCCTAAACTCCTTAATGCATGCCATAGATGGAACGACAACGATTCGGAAACAGCCGTGCAGGCCGCAGCTCAAGTTGGTAGCGCTAATGTCGCCGAATTTCTTCTCAAACAAGGCGCTCCCTTAGAGATCTGTACAGCAGCTATGCTAGGCATGCGAGATGAGGTGGAACGTAGACTGAATGATGATCCTCAGAACGCCAACGCTACCGGAGCTCACGGAATACCACTGCTGCCCCACGCAGTATGGAGCGAAGACCCCCGCCTGGTTCAACTGGTCTTCGAACGAGGCGCGAAATCTGGCGCTACCCTGGCGCTACATAATGCCGTGATGAGGGGGAATTACGAAATCATCGAATGGCTACTTGACAATGCGGGACCGGACATTCGGGCGAAGAATTTTCAAGGCAGAACTCCACTAGAAGTGGCTACTGAACGCAACAACGAGAGAGTTGCAGAGCTCCTTAGACGACACGGTGCCGGCGACTAGGCATCCCATTGCGGCATGGTTCGGCATAACTTAAGAACCGGTCACTTGGGAAGGGTGCATCGACGTGGGTATGTCCAAGCTGATTCATGCGAAGCGGACCCGGACCCTTGAGGAACGATACGAGATGCTTAGGAAGACGTTGGCTCACTACCTTCTACTCCAAGTAGGCACATTCGTCACTGCGGCAGGCTTTGACGCGATCGCACCTGCGATGAACATACTGACCGACATGAAGGCAAACCTGAAAGTTCAGGATATCAAAAGTAAGAACCAAGGGAGTAGGGTCGAGGCTCTTTCCCAGAACTTGGCTGACAGCATGGGCGAGACCTTCAATAGCGACTATGAGATTGAAGCGGAAGATGGGTCCCGGACGGTCAGGCTGGACCGGTGCGGATGCATAGAATCCGTTGTCGCACAAGCAGAAGCATACGGGCTGACAAAGCCCCAAGCGAGATCGATCTTCTGCGCCACATGCATAGGCAGCTACAAGAAAGCTGCTGAAACTCTGGAATTGGGCTTCAAGGGAAGACTTCGTGGGGACCACGGCTGCTCCATGAGCTTCTCCAAGAAATAGTCGAGTGAAAATAGCCACAACTCTCTCCCCTTTTCTTGGGTCCCGAAGGCGGCATAAACGCCTCGAGCCTGTGATTCTCGTTACGTGCATGAGTGTCGCTGGGGGCGGGTCAGACCCGAAATCCAGATTTCCAAAGAAATATCCGGAGAAGCCTCATATACGATGGAAAACGGCTACAAAACCTGAATCTTTACTTACTTAGACATGGAGAAGCGGGCAACCGGACAGCTATTCCTGTAAAAGACGCTGAAAGATCTCTTACCGTCGCGGGTCGGAAGGAACTCGAGGAAATAGCGGCATCCATGTTGAGTCAGGGGATGAGGTTCGACAGAATTCTTGCAAGTCCACTGAAGCGGGCATACGAGACAGCAGCTATCGTCTCAAAGACTTTCAAGAATCTAGACCTGCTCGAACAGTGGAATGAACTTAGACCGGAAGCAAATAGACCAGACCTCTATCGCAGGCTCTCGAAGCTCAAGCAAGATTCGGAGATTCTGCTTGTAGGCCACGAACCATACTTGGGAACAATGATCGGCGAAATGATCTCTGGAAATGGCAACAGCCACGTCGCGCTAAAAAAGGGAGGTCTGGCGAAGATCAGAGTCACTTCCTTCGTTCCAAAAGCTTCGGGCGAGCTGCGCTGGCTCTTGACGCCGAAGCAGATTCGGAAACTCTCTTAACGGGTCAAGCAGCATCCCCTAGACAACTAGGTTGTTCCCGCTGTTGGCCTCCAGGTCAGTGCCTGCATGAAAATCTCAGTCATCGACCTAGGATACAACTCGCTGAAACTAGTCAACTATCATGTCCACATCGATAACACCTTCTCGGCCTACTCCCAACATTCCATTCTCGCCAGACTAGGCGAGGGCTTAGATGAGACCGGCTTTCTGAGGGACGACTCGATCATTCGAACAGTAAAAGCCCTGAAACTCCTTCAGCAAACAGTCAAATTTGAATCGTCTACACAAGTGCTACCAATCGCAACGAGCGCCGTTCGAGAAGCCGGAAACAAGGACCAATTCCTTGCGCTCGTAAGTGGGGAAACCGGTTTCGACTTAAAAGTCCTCTCAGATCGA
>Ga0209058_1001557_pt1 | contig 19480 bp, 22 predicted proteins | sample GraSoiAngelo_147_FD_185904 | JGI IMG/M metagenome (GOLD analysis project Ga0209058, IMG submission 185904) | Grasslands soil microbial communities from the Angelo Coastal Reserve, California, USA - 14_1009_05_40cm (SPAdes) (version 2) | ecosystem: Environmental > Terrestrial > Soil > Grasslands ... | reverse complement strand
ATGCTTCCTCCTTCAGTAGCTGTGAGAGTTTCTTCTCCTGGGTCTTGGAGAAATCATTTCCAACCTGTATGTCTTCACCATTCTTCCGCAAAAGTTCGATTGCATCCCTGTATTGCATTCGCTTCAGGGGCAAGTGCAGAGTTTCGAGTTTCTGGCCGATTTTCTCAAGCTCTTCATGACATGACTCCTCAATCTTCTTGATGCATTCGGCGAGAAATTCCTCGAGGACCTTCATGACGTCTTCGTCTGTTGAGAATGCTTGTTCGATGTCCATCTGTCGGACCTCATTGAGATGAGTGGGCTGTTCGAACTTTTCCGCTCTGAACACTGGTAGAACGGTGTAGACCTTCTCGAAGGATATGGCGCACATTTGTTTGTAGAGTTGTGGTGACTGGGCGAGGTAGGCGTCTTTCTCGAAATACTTGAGAGAAAAGAGTTCAGCTCCACCTTCGCTTGCCGAGGCTATGATTACAGGGGGTTGTATCTCCACATAGTGTCGGGTGGCGAAGAATTCTCGGAACGTTTGGAGAATTTTTGATTGGATTTTGAAAATGGCGTTGGATTCTTCGCTGCGGAAGTCTAGGAATCTCCAGTTGAGCCTGGTTTCTAAGAGAGTGTTCTGGACGCCTCTTGGGTCGAGGGGTAGCGGTGTTTCAGCTCTGTTCACTACTTCGAGCTGTTCGGGGATGACTTCGAGTCCTTTCTTTGCGATCTTGCTGGAGACGACTTTGCCTTTGACGAGGATTACGTCTTCCTGGTGGAGTGTGCCGATCTCCTTGACGATGTCAAGGCTGACTTTGGCTTTGGGGGCGGTCACCTGAACGATTCCGCTCATGTCGCGGAGAAGGATGAAGGATATTCCTCCCAGGAGTCTGACGTCGTGGACCCAGCCGGCTAGGACGACATCCTTGTCCATGTGTTCCTTGAGCTGGGAGGTAAGGGCTGTCCGTTTGAGATGGGAGATGTGGCTGGTTGGGCTGTTAGACAGGGCTGGTTCAGCTGGAACGAACATTGTACTTGTTCTTTTAGGGCTTCTTTTTCTACCAATTCCTAACATCAAAACCGAAGGCGTTACCGATAATGCTCCCAATCGTCATGGTCGTGCTAGACGGCGCAAGTGGTAGGGTTGTTCCCACGAAGTCTCCTCTAGAGGAGGCTTCCACACCGAACCTAGACGGTTTAGCGGGGCGAGGTAGTATGGGACGGGTGTATACTGTCGGAGAAGGTATTGCGCCTGAGAGTGACGCTGGCGTTTTCTCTCTACTAGGATATGATCCGCTTGAGATTCATCTGTCGCGGGGCGTGGTTGAGGCTCTTGGTGCTGGTGTCGAATTTCATGATGGTGATCTCGCACTCAGGGCCGGCTTTGCGACCGTTAAGGGTGACAAGCTTGTGGACCGGAGAGCTGGCAGGAACCTCTCGACTCCCGAGGCTCAAGAGCTCGGCGCTGCTCTGAACAAAGAACTGCGTCTCAAGTCTGGTGTCCGGTTTGTCTTCAAGCCAACCGTTGGTCACAGGGCCGTGGTTGTCTTCCCTGCAGTTGGGCGTCGGTTTTCATCGAACATTTCCAACTTTGATCCCGCATACGTTAGGAAGGGCAACATCAGTCTGGCTCAGCCCGGCGCGAAGGAGTACGACATTCCAAGGTGCGAGGCACTGGACGGATCTGACGAGGCCGTTGTGACCGCGGCTTTGGTCAACGAGTTCGGCTTCAAAGCTAGAACGATTCTAGATAATCATCCTGTGAACCAAGCAAGGAGGAGAAAGGGTATGGTTCCGGCGAATTTTGTTTTGATGCGGGACGCGGGAGCGTCCAAGCCGCAGGTCGACGAATTCCATGCGAAGTGGGGTCTAGACCCTTTGATGGTGGCGGACCTTCCGGCCGAGCTGGGTATTGGACGATTGCTTGGGATGGATGTTAGGGAGTTGGAGCCTGGGACACGACCCAGCGATTATCGAAAGCGCGCTGAGCTTGTCTTAGACTCTCTCGGAAAGTATGGGTTCGTGTATGTTCATTTGAAGGGTCCTGACGAGCCGGGGCATGATGGATTGTTCGATCTGAAGAAGGAGAGGATTCATGAGATAGACAAGGGGTTCTTCGCGGTGTTGGCAAAATCGCCCCGGTTGAAAGATCTTGTTGTAGCCGTGACGTGTGATCACTCTACGCCTGTGGAGGATAAGGGACATAGCGATGATCCTGTTCCCGTTCTTGTGTTGGGCGGGAAGTCCAAGCCAGATGGGTCCTCCAGATTCACCGAGAAGAATGCGGTGAAGGGATCGCTAGGGACTTTGAGGCGAGGCATGGTGCTTCTAGAGCGTCTGAAGCAGTTTGCCGCGTAAGATTCGGCTATCCGATTACTATTCCGAGTAGTTGTCTGATCAGGGTTCCTGCTATGTAGAGGGCAAATGAGGCGGCCATTATGATCCCTGCTATCTCTGCAAATTGTCTCTTGAATTTTCTCGCTGATATGACCGTATCGTAGTAGGTCATGGCGGCGACTAGGGCAACTCCAACGACTAAGGAGACTCCTAGGGCGGTGACCATTGAACCGGTGAGGAAGTAGGGTAGGGCGAGGAATATCGCGGTGAACATGTACGATACGCCGGTGTAGATTGCGCTCCATTTCGCTGATCCTTCGAAGCCCTGTTTCGCCTGGGCGTAAGCGGCGGACGCCATCGCTATAGAGGCGGCCATTCCCGCGACAACACCCGCTAGGCCGGCAAGCTCTGTCTTCGCATATATTCCGAGGGAGCCAGCGTGGATTCCTGATATCTCGACGACCGCGTCTGCGAGCCCGAGGACGATGAAGCTCATGTACTTGACTCGTCCCTCATGGATCTCGCCCATCAAGTAGCTCTCTTGATGTTCCTCTTCTTCCATCATGGCTTCGAACCGTGCTTTGTCAGCGAGTGGGATGTTTTTCACCATCTGGCGGTAGCGTTCGTGGAGCGCGTCCTCGTGTCTCTCTAGGAATTTCATTGTGAAGGTTAGGCCGAGGGTGAGCCGGAGGAGAAGCGTGAAGTAGACCTTGAGCCTGTTCACCTTGAGGGGGGAATCAGGCGTGTATGCTTTCCAGAATTCGTAGTGCGATTGCTCGCCGCGGGCGAGATCCTGCAGTGCCTTCTTGAACGACTGATTCTTTTCGTGACGGCTGAGCATCTGGTAGACAGCGCCGTCTGTATACTCGTCCCTTGCAGACTTGGCAGCCAGCCTCACCAGGTCAGGGCTAAGGGTCTCTTGCAAGGGCAGGTTCACCCTACCCCAAGTTGGCTCTGGTATTTAGTTAGCCCTACGGGAGGAACGGTAGCCACGAAGGGCGGGGCGCGCGGAAAACGACCACTCCCCGGGGTCACTATGAAAAGAATGCTTACGAAATAGTTTACGGGAAATGAATAGTGGGCAGAAAGAACAAGTTTGGTGGAGACGATTAGTTAGGGACTCCCCTGTTGTGGAGTGTGTGATCAGACATCTCATGATTAATTATGACATAAGTTATAACATGGGGGCCAATCGTCCGGTATTCCGTGCCGCGGATTGATTGACTTCGCTCAGCTTCTGCTATTGGGTGCAATAGCTGGTTTCACGATATTTCTTGGCCTCCCTCTGGCAATTCTCCAAAATGTGAGCTCGCGCAAGAAAGGCTTCCTCAACGCCCTGTCGATCGGCATCCTACTGTTCCTCGTAATCGACGTGTTCAGCCACGCGTGGAACACCGCGACATGCGTTGCATCGAGCGCTTTTACAGGAAACACTGCAACATGCGCAGGGTCAAGCATGGTCGCAGTAAATTGGTCCATTGCTGACGCTGCAACCGATCTTATCGCTGTCTTCGGAGGACTTGCACTAGGACTGTTAGGGCTGGTGGCGTACGAGGCAAAATACATGGCAAAGGCACCTCCGATCGTAAAGGCACGTCTGCAGAATGGACCTGAGACTTCTCGTCTAAGTGCGGCTGAGCAGGCTCAACAGATCCAGATTCTCCAGGAGCATCATCCCTATAGGCTTGCGATGATGATAGCGATCGGCATAGGAGCTCACAACTTCAGCGAAGGCCTAGCAGTGGGCCAGTCCTATGCAGCCGGATCCATTGGGCTAGCGTTACTCCTCATAGTCGGTTTTGGCGCTCACAACGCGACAGAGGGTTTCGGGATAGCCGGTCCACTCGCCGGACTCATCAAGAAGCCTACAGCACGCTTTCTCGCCGTAGCCGGCCTAGTGGGCGGTGGCCCGACATTCATCGGCACCGTTGTCGGGAGTCTTTGGACCTCCGTCTTCACGTACGTGCTCTTCCTAAGCCTCGCCGGCGGTGCGATTCTGTATGTTTCAATGCTGATGTACAACTCGGGAAGAAAACAAGCAACAAACCAGATCCTAATGATAGGAATGTTCGTTGGGCTGACCGCCGGCTTTCTTACTGATTTGATAGTAACCTTGGGAGGAGCCTAGAATGTTGCACCTGTGCAACAGAATCCTATCGCCAAAAGTCCTGCGAGCATACAGGAACCCTCATCAGTTCCCTGTGCTAGTCTTCGCGAATTGGCACACCGATTATCCTTGAGGGTGCTCCGTCCCCATTCTGAAGCTTGATGGGCATACATATCATCAGAATTCTCTTCCCGACAAACTGTTTGGTCGCTCTGCTGAGAGATTCTATGATGAATATCCCGTTTCCTAGAAGGGTCTTGTGGGCCACAGGGACCCGTGCACGGAATTTCTCCACGCTAAGAAAATCGATGCCCACGGCCCGGACCTTTTTCGAGACCAGATATTCGGCCGCGTTCCCAGTAAGATAGGTGTAGTTCGAGCTTACTGATTGATCGCCCCAACGCTCGCTGCACCCCGTATAACAGATCACGATGTCGTCTTCACCCACTTTTCCTTCGAGATTCTTCCGAAGGTCAGAACCAGTGATGCCGCTACCGATTGGTTTGCTCGACATATCACAAACGTATGCTTCTCCAACCAGTTTGCTCGGGGGAATCTTGTCTACACCGATTCCGTCTGGAATGAAGTGTCGGGGAGCGTCGATGTGGGTGCCTGTGTGTGAGCCAAGTGTTAGCTTGGTGAGATTCACTCCATTTTTCTCCAACGTGGCGAAGTTAAGGAAACTAGGAGATGGATCACCCGGATAGATCGGCATGCCGTTGTGAAGCTCATGCGTCAGATCGATTGCCTTCTCGAAAATATATCGCATGTTAGTTTCCCTTGATGGAACCCCTAATATGTGAAGAGGATCGAATCCAGAGACTGGAACACCCACATGTTGGAACGGTGGCGCTCCTTCTATGCTCCGGGTGTGGGAAATCTTAGGTTAGACTAGCTTTATTAGCATCAACTTAGTCCCTGAAAACGAGTATACCACTCGATCGGTAAATTGTACCTTGCGGTTCCCGTGGAAAAGTAGCACAAAGAGCCAACAGCAGATTCTGGCCGATGCGCCAGTTCAGCAAACTGCGAAGCGAGTTTCCCTGCGTAGTTTCGTTCTCTGGCTTGGACCAGCACTCATGGTATCCATCGCATACATGGACCCAGGCAACTATGGGACAGACATTGCTGCTGGTGCAGGCTTCAAGTACGATCTCCTCTGGGCCGCCTGGTTTGCTGGAGGCATGGCGATGCTGCTGCAGTACCTCTCCGGCAAACTCGGAATTGCTTCCGGGTATTCGCTGCCTGAGCTGGTCAGGATGTCGCTTGTAAAGCACAGATATGTTGTTCCCTACTGGCTCGCGGCCGAGGCAGCAGTCGCAGCTACAGACCTGGCAGAATACTTGGGAACAGTATTGGGTCTCAATCTGCTCTTTGGGGTCCCACTTCTCTACGCGTCAATATTCGGCGCGCTGGATGTAATCCTCTTGCTCGCCATGATGGGGAAAAGATTCCGCCTTATTGAGCAATATTTCGCGATGCTGATCAGCGTTCTCGTCTTTGGTATCCTTTACAACTTGGTGGTCGTCAAACCCGACTTGACACAGGTCGCGTATCATTCCGTGGTGCCCATCGCGTCAAGCAACGCCGCACTCCTGATAGTGGTCGGAATAATCGGCGCAACCGTGATGCCACACGCGCTCTTTGTTCACTCTTGGCTATCGAAGAACAAGATGGACCTCCTTGGACGAAAGATCAATGGGGGAAACTTAGGCAGTTCAGTGACCGATTCGATGAAGCCAACGGCCAATCATCACGCACACTCAACCAGGGAGATAGAGAGAACGAGGAAGTTCCATCTCAAGGAAACTGTACTGGCTCTGACCATTGCGTCTGTGGTTAATGCTGGAATACTCCTGGTTGCAATTCCGCTTTATCCGAATCCAAATGTTACGGTCAGCGACTTTGTCCATGGGATCGGCCTGATATTCGGATCGGCAATCGCAGTCATCTTCATTCTGACTCTGCTCGCATCAGGGCTCTCCTCATCCGCGCTTGGAACAATAGCGGGACAAGTCATAATGGAGGGACTGATTGGGAAGCACTGGAACGTATGGGCGAGGCGAATAGTTACGAGAGTGATCAATGTGTTTCCGACTACGTTCGCAATACTGCTTGGACTCGATCCGCTCAGTCTGCTCGTTTACAGTCAGGTAATTCTGAGTCTCATGATTCCCCTGCCGATGATTCCCCTCGTCTACTACACGTCAAAGAGGAAGTTCATGGCAGATTTTGTCAATAGAAGAATCACCCTTGTCCTAGCCATAGTTACAGTCGCGTTGATCATGGCGTTCAATAGCTTCTTACTCTACACCATATTTGTCCCATAGTTATTGTCATAATATTCGCGGTCGCTCTGCGAGACGGTTTATAGCCAGCTTAGAGGTTTATCGTCCTCGTCCCGATCATAAGCTATCCTTTTTTGAGTTGTTCAATCAATTCTTGTAATTTGCGAACTGTCTGCTCGTGAAGCCCATGTTCGATCTTCTCTGCATCCTCAACGGCGATTCGCTCAGGAACACCGATCAGCACAAGTAGGCTTACCAGCGTCTGATGGCGGTCCTTCATCTTGCGTGCTACGTTCTTTCCCGCCTCCGTCAGGGCCATTCCGCGATATCGTTCGTACGTGAGGTATCCTTGCTTGTCGAGTTTCTTCAGAATGTTTGTCACCGTAGGTTGTGAGACACCCATTCGCTCCGCTATGTCCGATGTGGATGCAAAGCCCTTCTCTGCAACGAGCAGATTGATCATTTCCAGATAGTCCTCCGTGGCTTCCTCGGCCTTTCGCGGCATCACCCTTCGCTGAGTTGTCGCTCTGTTCGAATTACCGATAGAGCTTGCTCTTGGAGTCGTCCCCAGTCTACCGCCTCATCTAGGGCTGATGATGACCAGCATTGTCCGCGTTGCACGCGAACATCCTCAGACGACCTATAAGACTTGCTTGCGTTCTCGTTGTCCTCCAGTTCCTTCTAGACCTGTTGACTCAATTCCCTACCAGGTTGTAACACAGGAGGAGCCTGAGCAAGGGAAGCGCACGGAAGTATTCCTTTGGCACGGCGAGTACAAAACAACACTCATCGTTTTGTCAAGAGTCTTGCCAAGACAAAAAGTGGGACCCTGATGGGTCCCTAGGGGAATCTGTGGACTTAGGTGAGAGTGCTTGGGCGGCGAGAATTGCGGATGAGGAGAGCCATGTTTACCACTAGTAGGGCTTCGATCGCTTTGTCCACGTAGGCCACCGTGTCCAGGCCTGCGCCTGTTCCGAGCGCAGTGGTTGCCCAGAGGACGAAAAGGAAGATGGCGTATCCGAACACTGTTGGCTGGGCGAATCTGGGCTCAAAGTTTGCCGCTATGACCGCCGCGGTGAAGACGTAGATTGCGCCCATCGCGTACCATAGGTTTTCGAAGAAGCCCGCGTAGGAGTTGCCGTAGTATATGTCGAGGAGGCCAGTGGCGAAGATTAGGGCCACTGCGCTCCACCGCAGTATTGCTGGATCTTTCGGCACTTGCATTTTTGTTCGACTCCTTAGCCCAGCACCACGAGGTATCCGGTCATCGTGGGGTAGTGGTAGATGCAGCGGTATTGGAACACTCCCCCCCAGCTAGCCGTGAAAGAGATGACAGCGGTCTGGTTTTGGTGCAGGTTTACACTCGTCAAGTCGGGCGCAGAACTTACCACTGGCGTTGTTTCATTTCGGCCGACGTGAACGACCGCGTCAAACTTGTAGGGCGCATCCATGGTGAAGGTGTGGTCCTCGTTTTGATCCTCTATGTTGCGGTAGATGATGACGACTTTGTCAGCCTTGTTTACAGTGATTCGGTCAGGGGCAAACGTATCATGCGAGACCCCCCATAGTTCTTCGTCAAAATTCAGGGAGCTGTTGAAGAGGTAGAACGTTCGGGTGGTTGGTGCTTCATAGCGAACAGCGTATCCGACACTTGCTCCGATGGCAATGCCTGCGACAATCGCGATCATGCCTATCACGAGCAGTAGTTTTTCCGTCGACCATTGTCTTGTGGTTGATTGAGTCATGGCTGTTGGCTCGAATTCTCGTTTGCTAAAGGTCTTGTCCAGTTTTTTTCCTTGACATAACGCCATCATCTGCGTGCATGGTTGATATAGAGACCGTGCACATTGAGTACAGAACTAGCGAATTGTATTGCGACTATCTCATGGGGAAGCATAATATCCGAGAAATTGAACGCGTGGGCGAAGTAATCTCTTGCCTCGTGAAGGGAAGACAGTAGCCAAGTCCTTCAGAGTAAACGAGAAGGCCCTAGGGGCTCTTCAGGAGGAGGCTGCCCGTCAGAGCGTGAGCGTAAACACGCTTGTGAACCAGCTGTTGCTAGACTACTCTGAGTTCGGAAGATTCCTTCAGAGGGTCAACGCCCTACGCCTCAGCCGGAAGACCTTTGGCGAGATTTTGGGCATGGTCTCGGAAGACAGTCTCGCCAAGGCTGGTGCGGCCGCTGGTAAGAGTGCTCCCGTGGCTCTGATTGCGTCAAAGTGGGGAAAGGTTACCGTAAACACGGTGATCGAGTATATTCATGATCTCTCAGCATACGCCAACTTGTTCGAGTACTATGAGAAGAACGAGAATGAACGTTGGACTATTACTTTGATGCATGAGCTTGGTCCGAAGTGGTCCGCGTTTCTGGCCAACTACATCAGTGAAGCATTTGTCGCAGCGGGCGTCCAACCGAAAACCAAGATTTCAGACCGAGCAGTCATATTCAATTTCTAAGTACAGTTCATTCGCGGGAGAGCCGGGCATAGAATCTACTGGGATACTAGAAAAAAGGGAGAAGGTTGAGTAAGCTTAGACTTTGTTGAGAAGGGCCTTTACGACGTCTTCCGGGCCCTTGTAGTTGCTGTCAGGAAGAGACTTGGCGACAAAGTCCTTGTCGATCGATGGGACGTCCGACATGTTGTTGCAGGCTGCCATGACTTGTGTCTTGTTCGCCGGGTACTTGATGTGGTGCTTGATGTGTTCCAGTTCTGTTTTCAGATTACTCATGAAGCCCGTCCCGCTACGAGAGGGATAAGAACCTTCTTCGGGAGCCTTCTGACTCCTGAATTCTCCGGCTAATGTGGAGCATGCTTGGGGATTGGCCGTTTTCGTTCCTTTCTATCTAGCGATAGCGTTGACCAGCCCTTTGAGAGGTTCCTATTTTCTCCCAGTCAGAATTGTCTAACGCGGCATCCTTCACGACCATAACACTACGTGTACTCTTGCGGACCACTTTCTCCGAGACACTTCCAAGCACTAGCGTCCCAACGTTTCCAAGACCTCTACTGCCAACAATAACAAGATCAGCACCGATTTCCTCAGCGCATCTACAAATCCTATCGACGGCATCGCCATTTTCAATTCTCGACTGAATCCTCAGTTCTCCTCCAGGTCCGCACCTGTACATGGTTCCTTGGCCGGGATTAGATTCCATCTTGAACGCGTTCGCAGGAAAATGCTTGAAAAGTAATTCCCGATGAAAATCTGTCAATTTCTTCGCCTCGTCTGTTATGCTGCTTTTCATCATCGGGTTTGAGTTGACAACGCTTAGGATTGTCAGCTCTGAATTCAATAGTCTCGTAAGCTCTACCGCTCTCCTGACAACTGCATACGCCCAATGTGACTGGTCGACGGCAGCAAGAAGGCTTCGCATTAATCGCGATTCGACACACGATTCAATTGTCCTTATTCCTTGCATAACTGAGCGACTAGAATTCCGGTAACAGACCTGAAACCGTAGAGGTTCGCGCTGGATCCGATTTGCCCAATAGGCCGTTCGTGCGCACTACAAAGTGGACATTCCACCTATCCGTCCTCAACGCACTGGTTGTATCAGGGAAGGGCGGCTATCCAGCGGAACGTCGTGTTCTCGCTGAGGCCCGGAGAAGAGGGACGAACCAAAAATAATCTCCTTCCCGCTCAAGCTGCCCTTTCTAATTCCTAGGTCAAGCGCAGATCCTGTTTACAGCACCCATTCTTCGAGCCATGGAGCCCCATGAGCCCCGAGACCGCTTCTCTTTTTCTTTGGGAAAGCGAAAGATTGCAATGTGTACTTGCACCTTAAGGGCTACGAGACACTAAGGTACCTTCGGTGAGCAGGTCAATGCCGAGAGGTGAGCTTCAGACCGTAGTAAGATGCCCCGCGTGTCAGCGCGAACTGATCGTCGGAGAAGGTCTCTGTAATCACTGCGGGTGTTGCCGGTCCTGCTGCCTCTGTCGGACAGTGCCTCCATCTCAATGGACCGGCCAGCCACAGAAGGCAGACGCTCCGACGGCATTTCTCGAGGAGATACAAGTGGCACTCGAGATCATGAGTGTGGACGGTCCGTCTAAATAGAAAGCGAGGAGTTATCTCTCCAAAGAAGAAACCAATTTGGCAATGACCACGATAGGAAAACAGAGTTCGAAAACGGATTCACCCCTTCGATTTCAGAGGATACTAGTCGCGGTGGATGGATCCGAGGGCTCCCGAAGAGCATCCGAGGTCGCAGTGAATCTGGCGGAGAAGTTCAACGCCCAACTTGACGTACTGTACGCAATTCGGGGCTACCCGGATTGCATGACCATGTTTCCCTCGGCTCCATCTCCATCTGGCGAGGCCATTCAGGAGTACGAAGCGTATGCAAGGAAGGCCGCATTGGAGGTTGTCGGGCAGACTGTTTCAATAGCCGAGAGAAAAAGCGTGAAGGCGAAGCCTAAAACCAGCGAGACTATTGGCTCTGTGGTTCAAACAATAACCGAATACGCGGTCGCGGAGAAGATCGATTTGATCGTCATGGGGACGAGGGGAATGGGCGGTTTCAAGAAAATGCTCCTCGGAAGCGTATCAAGCGGTGTCGTCACACACGCTCACTGTCCCGTTCTCGTAGTGAGGTGAGCGATCGTCATGGGTCAAACACCCGAGGTATCGACTCTATTACCGGTCTATATCGTGGGCCTTGAAGGTCAGGATCTTGAGTCTTCGCTAGCAGAAACGAGATTCCGAAAGTCAATCGAGTCTCTCAGCCATGTCTACCCTGACATCGCTGAGGCCCGAGCGACCGTCAGGGCATTCGCCAAAGGGAAGGAGAGGAAGCATTTCGAGGTTCACGTACTTATCAGAATGCCCAAGCACCAAGTCGAGTTCATTGAGGAAGGTTGGTCTATCGAAGAGGTCTTCGAAAACATAGGGTCAAAAATCAAGAGGCTCATGACCAAACCTCGAGACAGCCTATCCCGACGTCGGTTTCGATCCAGGGCGGAAACTGCAGCTGCTAGATTCTAGCAGACGGTATCGTCGCTAGACCGGGAACATAACCTAAATTCTATCTTCCCATACCGATTCAGACCAGATTCCTCCCAATGCCCCCAAGCAGAAGAAACCGTCGCGTGAAGCAGGACCCGGATAACCAGCTCAAGAAAGCGGTGAACCTACGGGAATTCTATCCTTCCCGATCAAACAACGTTCGCAAAGGTGACTTCGGCCGTGTAGTGATCTGTGGAGGCAGTGATCGCTACGCTGGCTGTTTGGCCTTCAACGCACTGGCGGCCTTACGCGCGGGGGCAGATCTTGCCATCGTCGTGGCACCTAGACGAGCTGCAGACATTGTAGCAGGATATTCCCCTGATCTCATAACGGTGCCATGCGATTCGCCCTTCCCGGACCCGAACATAGCGATTGAATTGCTCGAGAATGCTGATTCGCTGGTCATGGGATGCGGAGTTACAAGGACGCCTAAGTCGCACCGGGCGCTCCTGGACATAGTAAAGCGGTGCAAGACCCCAATGGTTCTAGACGCCGAAGCTCTTCACGCCATTGCCACCACTCCAGATACGATCAAGGGAAAACAAGCACTCTTGACACCCAACGTGGGTGAATACCAGGTTCTTTCAAATAGCCCTTGGCCTGAAACCGTCGATGCGAAGAGAACTGCCGTCCGAAGCCTCGCAAAAAAATACAATGCAACAGTTATCGTGAAAGGTGCCATCGACTTCATCTCAGATGGGGAGAAAATTCATCTTGACACAGCCGGCTCTCCTTACTTGACAAAAGGGGGCTATGGTGATCTGCTCGCGGGGGTCGCTGGCTCGCATCTCGCCAGAGGCCGGACCTCCTTCGACGCAGCCAAGGTAGCTGCATTCATTGTCGGGAAGGCTGGAGAGCTGGCAGGTGCTTGGTTTGGGGAGAGCGTTCTGGCCAGTGATGTGCTGTCTCACATTGATTTGGTGATCCGTTCGCGTTGATTTTACCAACAGGTTCTCGTTCAGGGTGGACCTGTGACGGTCTTCCTAATCTTGTCGAGAGTGATGATTGAGGGATCAAACTCGACTGTGAGTTTTTTCGAGAAAGCGTTGAGTTGAACGGAGAAAACCCCCTTGGATTTTCGAAGTTTCTCTTCTAATGCAAGAGGAACATCGGCAAGCGTGATCCGTGAGATATCGATGATTCCCCTTGCCCGTTGAGTTGGAGCAGAAGGAACTGTTCAGGCCCCGCTTGAAGTGTCGGAATCTGCTGATGTAATATTCGAAGGATATCCCTTGAGACATCATTGCGGCGGGGACATTTGAGGAGCAGGTCCACAATGATGTCGAAATGTGCACTTTGCATTTCACGGATTCGGAGCTTAACTTGGACAAGATGGTTTCCCGGGGTCTCGGACGCTGACGTATCTCATTGCGATACAATCAGCACATCCTCTGCACATTGTGGACGCCTTTCCTAAATGGAATACAGACGATAGAAGTGTCAGTGACAAAAATGGAAAAAGTCAACAAAACTAACAATGAACTCGGAAAGTCTCATGCGGACATTCGAACTGCTCAGTCCGGCAAACTAGGATCTACAGACGACACGAAGTGGCAGATCTCTGTTTCACCGACAAGCAGGTGGGCTAACAGGTTCATCATTGCCGCAATAGTTCAAGGCGCTCTGGCTGCCGGCGTAACATCCTATCTTCCCTATGACGCGGTCTACGGAAGCCCGGGTCCTGCCAGAATCGTTGCAGGAGGAAGCGCTGGAACATGGCTTACTGTTGGCTATCTCGGTTACATCATGCTCGGCCCTCTAGCGGCAGCAGTAACGGCCCTGTTCTACCAACATTTGGAAGTTAACTTGCGTGCACCTTACAAAGGCTGGCCGAACGCTCTCGCCGGGCTTCATCTCGTTCTGATGAATGTCGGGGTCGTGGGGGCAACTTGGCTCATGATGAATGGTGGCTACAGAGCAGGAGCATTGACTATTACTCTGGAAGCACAGAACCCGACCTGGAGCATCGGACAAGTACTCGGCCAGGTTCACGTCCAGGTACTAAGTGGGTACCCATCATATATCGCACCATTCATTGCTCTAGCGATCATCGGAGCATTCGCAGGAGGCGTGGGCTTCGTCGCCGTCTGGAGACGCGCTCTCAAGAAAACCCCTGCAACCACAACATAGAAGAATGTGAGAAAAGTAGCCAGCCCTTCTCGAACCGCCCGAGGGAGATCGTCGAGAAGTGCATCCCATGGGCGGCAAGTACTCAGCAATACACCTGCGGGCTTGAGATCGGTCTGGAGCGGGCCCTAACCCCAAGAACGAAGTTGCGTGTGCCTCAAAGTGTACTATAGCGATAAGTAGGAAAACGGGAGCCCAACGACGTTCATGCCACTTTCAGCTCCGGCCTCAATAGAGAAAGAGCATCAGGAAATCTGGCAATTATTGATGGGAGTGCAGAATCTGTCTGGAAAGACGGGGAGCGTGGCAGAGAAACTCGCGAAGGACCTCAAGGCGCACATTGACAAAGAAGAAAGCCTAGCTCTACCCTTACTGGGGATTCTCCGAGACCTCGCCAATGCGAAACTCTCCAATGCTTCAGCCAGGCGAGCTTCCCTGCTCTACGTAAAATTCGAGGAAGAATATCCTGGGATGTTGCATGGGCACAAAGAGCTGTACAAAGCGTTGGAGAGACTCAAGAAGGTTGGAGCTGAAGAGGGACACCTTACGGCGGTCCGGTTCGCCGAGGCGCTGGAGAAGCATTCGCGGGAGGAAGAAGAGGTACTATACCCTGCAGCGCTTCTAGCTGGAAGAACCGCCGCCAAGCAGGTTAAAGCAAAATCCTAGTCCCTGCATCGAGATGTTCCCTTCCGTTTTGGCTCCTATCCGAGAACTTGGCGCCAAAAACATGATCCAACAGATTCGCGGGGGCAAGATATTGGAGGGCTTCAGGGGCCAACCACCACGCGACTTGGAAGCAATAGCCGAATGCATAGAACGACTGTCACAACTCTCTATGGAACTGGAGGATGTTCAGGAACTGGACGTTAACCCGTTGCTTGCCTTCGAGAAGGGTTGCAAAGCCGTTGACGCACGCGTGATAATTAGCTCCTCGTTGAACGGTCAAACGAGCTCAGCTCCTGGAAATCGCCCATAATCCGCGCTGATCCCGATTCCAAGCCCACGATTTCTAGAACCCGATTTTCCACGTTGATCGCTAGGGGAATCCACGGGGGTCGAAAAAGGCCGGACAAGCCGATAATACGCCGGTCTCAAGCAAACAAGCCCAGAATCCAGCCCAGACAGAAACACTCCACAGAAAAAATTCAGGCAGATTGCCCAAAAGCTCCCATAACGTGAGAGTGGTTCCGGAGCGAGAGTCTATCACAAGACTAACAAAGGGATGCAGCCCGGTAAGCAGGCCATAGTAATGTCGCTGAACATCGGGAGAATAATTGGGATTCCCGTCAGAATCCACTACACGCTTTGGCTCGTCCTTCTTCTAATATCCTGGTCACTTGCAGACGGGTATCTACCACAGAACTATTCCGGGTTGGATCTGGCCACTCGCTGGGCAATCGGAATCGTTTCTGCAATCATACTGTTTGTCTCGGTCTTCCTACACGAACTCTCTCATTCATACATCGCGAAAAAAAACGGCCTGCCCATCAGAAGGATCACCCTGTTTTTCTTCGGAGGAGTCTCAGAAATGAGTGAAGAGCCAAAGGATCCTAGGCTGGAGGTTCGTATGGCGGCGGCAGGTCCTCTCACAAGCTTTCTGATTGCGATTGTCCTAGGCGGTCTTTGGTATCTCAATCTTCTCTTAATTGGGCCGGTGTCAGTTACTGCAACCCTGAAGTATGCGGCATATCTTAACGGAGTTCTAGGTGCGTTCAACCTAATCCCAGCATTTCCCTTGGATGGAGGCAGAGTGCTGCGCGGGAGCCTTTGGAACCGGTCGAAAAACCTTCTCAGCGCTACCGCGAACGCGACGCGAGTTAGTGAAGCGATCTCTCTACTGATGATGGCCGTCGGGCTATTCTTCGTTGTCATCGGGGATTTCGTCAATGGATTATGGATCATCTTTCTAGGCTGGTTCATCAGATCCGGCGCAGAGACAAGCTTGAGACAGACCAGATTGACGGAGTCTCTGGCTGGCGTCAGGGTTGGAGATATCATGACAAGAGAGCTATTATCCGTCTCTCCCGATGCGTCCGTCCAGCAGCTCGTCTCTGACTACTTCCTCGTTCATCCCCACGGAGGCTACCCAGTCGTCTCAAACGGAAAACTGCTCGGAGTTGTCACGATGTCGTCCGTCCGGTCCATTCCTCGCGACAAGAGAGATTTCGAAAGAGTAAGCCAGGCAATGGTTCCATTCGAAAGAACAATCACCGTAGGTCCCACAACCCCGGCCATCGACGCTCTGCAAATGATGGCCAAGAATGGAGTGGGAAGGCTGATCGTTATGGATGGAGACAAGATCGCTGGAATGGTCACCCGCGGAGATCTAATGAAGACGATGAAGGCAAGGCAAGAACTGGGAATGTGGGACCTCAGCCACTCCTAACTGGGCATGAACTGAGAAACGCGCCGGAAGAACCAATAGAAGCTGTTCGGCAACTAAGTGACAGAGTCTACTTGCTGACTCGGGCTAGCGGTCGGAGTTTTTCTTCTCTGACTTTCTCCGCACCGGCAATGTCTTGCTTGTCCCATTTTTTCACCCATTCGGCAAGGTCGCCGAGGAGAGCATGCAGCTCGATACCCTTCTTGGTAAGAGAGTACTCTACTCGGGGAGGAGTCTCCGGGTAGACTTTTCGCTCGATGATCTTTCTCTGATCCAGCTCGTTCAGTCTCTCCGCGAGGCTTGTGGCGCTTATCCCTTGTATCCTCCTCTTCAGCTCGTTGAATCTTGCCGGCTCTTTGAGCCCGAGAGCATGTATAACGGGTAGAGTCCAGACTTTGGTGAGGTCGTTCCAGGCGGAATGCAGCAGCAAGCATTCTTCGGACTGTTCTTTTGTGATGTCTTGGTTAACTTGGGTTGACTTACTCAACTAACTAATACCCACTTAGTTTCCCTGGACTACCAAGTATATAAGCGTGACCAACCCCTAGATGTTTCAGACATGATGCGACACAAAGACGGTGTCAGAGGTTTCACGGAGAGAGAATTCAGGTACCTTATGGAGAGAAGCCTGGCTAGAATTGCCTTTGTCTGGGAGGACTCCCAGCCCCACATAGTCCCTGTAATCTACGAGTTCGACGGACGCTACCTCTATTTGAGTGGCTGGAACCTACAGTATAGCCCCCGATTCCAAGATCTAGATGAGGAAAAGATCACCCTACTTGTTGACGATTTGGAATCAGCCAACCGTCTAATCCCTCGTGGAATCGAGGTTACCGGGCTCGTTGAGACTAAAGAGAAAGACGACAAGATATACCTGAGAATCACGCCTGTAGGAAAAACAAGCTGGGGACTCTAAACATGACAACAACACTATCCGCGCTAGAGAACCAGGTAACCGAAGCAGTAGAGCGGCTAAGCGAAAGCGTCGTCAGCATAGACAGCGTCCGAGTTACCCGAGACTTCCGCTACGGTCTCGTACCAATCGAAGGAAAAGGCTCCGGACTAATAATCGACCGCAACGGGTACGTCATCACCAACAACCACGTCATCGATGAATCTACCAGGGTCCAGGTTCACCTGAAAGATGGTAGAACGTTCCTCGGCGAAGTTGTAGGATCAGACGCCTCCACCGACATCGCTGTAATCAAAGTTCAGGCTGATAACCTTCCGGCCGCAAGCTTGGGTGACTCGGAGAAACTGAAGGTTGGACAAATAGCGCTGGCGATCGGCAACACACTCGGACTCCAAGGAGGACCAACAGTCTCCATGGGAGTCGTAAGCGCCCTAGGACGGCCTCTGCCGGGCACGGATTTCATCTTCGAAGGACTCATCCAGACCGATACTGCCATCAATCCTGGAAACAGCGGGGGACCACTCGCGGACATAGGTGGAAACGTGATAGGTATGAACACAGCAATGATACCGTTCGCCCAGGGAGTGGGTTTCGCCATACCCGTCAACACGATGAAATGGGTCGTACAGCAGATCCTAGAAAAGGGACGAGTCATTCGTCCATGGCTTGGCATTTCAGGTGCTAACATGAACCAGGCGATCGCGCGCAGATACGACCTCCCAGCGGACTCTGGAGTCTTGGTGGTCGAGGTAGACTCGCGAGGACCAGCTTACGAGGCAGGAATGCGAGTTGGCGACGTGATAATACAGATCGGGTCCCACGCGGTCGAACAGATGAAGGACATCCTGATGGCTCTGTCGAAGCTTGCCATCAAGGAGGAGGTTGTGGTGGGCTTCATACGGCTAAACGCAAAACGAAAGGCTTTACTGAGATTGAAGGAATCACCTATAGCAGTGTCCGCCTCAAGGGAAGGGTAGAATAGTAGCATGGCCTTAATCGATCTCAGCCAGATAGTCAACTACCTCTACTTCGCCTCTTTCATCCTGATCTTCTTTTACGGGCAACGTCTCCAAGTACAGTGGCAGCTCGTCAGTGTGAAACGAAGCCTTGGAAAACTGGAAAGGAGCAAAACTGCTGCACGCCAAAAATTTGTCGACTCTATATCCCGATTCCAGATGGACAAGAAAACGGTCGAGACCAAGATTGACCGGCTCAATAACTCATTCACTATAACCCCGGTGAGCCTCGATCCCTCTGGGATAGTCGGAAAACTGGAACATGTTCTAGATACCTATGATGATCATTTGAAGATGGAAGTCAAGGCCATTGCTCCTAACGCTACAGAGTCTGACGTGAACACTCTCAGTAACCAGCTAGAGATCTCAATTGGGTTGGACGGCATGTTCCGGTTGGTCCGTCACTTCTACCTCCTCGCAAAGAAGACTGGAGGAATAATGGCCCTTGCACAGCTCCAGATGGCCTTACCCATGATAATGGAAGAGGCTGAAGCATATGGGGCGGCCATAGATGCTTTCGCGAAAGCTCAGCCCATCGGCGACGGGGTCGGACCCCTGGTCGTAAGTCAGATCACGGCTGGACGACAAGGCAACGAGCTAGTCAAAGACACAATGGTCTACGACGTCGACTTTGAGGGTCGACGAGTCTGGGTCGTCCGAGCAAAGGGTCCGGGAGGAAATGTCGGAAAACCGGGTCTTGCAGTTGAGAAGCTGATCCAGGAGTCAGGACCCATTGGACTAGTAATCACAGTCGATGCGGCATTGAAGTTCGAAGGAGAACCCAGCGGAGATGTCGCGGAAGGAATTGGTGCCGCGATTGGCGGGCCAGGCACAGAACGATACCACATCGAAGCCAGTGCTTCGAAGAACCAGATTCCCCTCCTGGCAGTAGTTGTGAAAATGTCTTCAAAGGAAGCAATATCCTCGATCACACCTTTGGTCAAGACGGGAGTTGACGCTGCGGTCAACAGGGTCCGGAACGAGATCAGATCAAAATCCAAAACGGGCGACAGTGTCATCCTAGTTGGTGTAGGAAACACAATCGGCGTCCCTTAAGGCGACTTCGACCGGGGAGCAATCTCCATTTGAGTGCCGCAGGAGACATGTTGTCCCAATTTGTAGGCGAGAAACACATCAGTCTTGAAACGTATCGGAAAACTGGAGAAGCTGTGCGCACTCCTGTTTGGTTCATCGAAGAGAATGGAGAACTGTTCGTTCGAATCGATTCGAGCACTGGAAAGATAAAGCGGATCCGAAACAATCCCCGAGTTCGTATCGCCCCCTGTAACGCGCGAGGCACCGTCAAAGGCGCATGGGTC
>Ga0209058_1001554_pt1 | contig 19500 bp, 19 predicted proteins | sample GraSoiAngelo_147_FD_185904 | JGI IMG/M metagenome (GOLD analysis project Ga0209058, IMG submission 185904) | Grasslands soil microbial communities from the Angelo Coastal Reserve, California, USA - 14_1009_05_40cm (SPAdes) (version 2) | ecosystem: Environmental > Terrestrial > Soil > Grasslands ... | reverse complement strand
CCTCGGTGCAGTGGCCGACCAGCACGTCCTCCTCGCGGCAGCCGAAGCGGCGCAGGTCGGCGCGCGGGAGGTAGATGCGGCCGCGCTGCGCGTCCTCGGCCACGTCGCGCAGGATGTTGGTCAGCTGCAAGGCCAGGCCCAGCTCGACCGCGTACTGCTCGGCGGACGGGTTCCGGTAGCCGAAGACGCGGATGCAGATGAGGCCGACCGCGCCCGCCACGCGCCAGCAGTACTCCTCGAGGTCGTTCTCCCAGGTCTCGTAGCGGTCGCGGCGGAGGTCCATCTCGACGCCGGCGACCACGGCGTCGAAGTGCGCGCGCGGGATGGCGAAGCGCGCGACCGTGTCGGCGAGCGCGACGCCGATCGGATGGCGCGGGCAGCCGGCGTAGACCGCCTCCAGCTCGGCCCGCCAGCGCGCGAGCCGGCGCGCGGGGTCGCGCGCGCCGCCGGGCTCGTCGGCGATGTCGTCGGCGGCGCGGCAGAAGGCGTAGACGGCGCACAGCGCGCGGCGCCGCTCGTGGGAGAGCAGGCGGAAGCCCCAGTAGAAGTTGGACGAGGCGCGGCGGGTGAGCGCCTCGCAGTGGTCGTAGGCGGCGGAGAGCGGGCAGCGGAGCTCCAGCGCCGGGAGGCTCATCCGAGGAGCCCTCGCAGCACGAGGCGCGCGAGGTCGCCGCGTGTGAGCGTCGGGCGGCGCGCGAAGACGTCGTAGTCGGCGGCCGCGATGCGGCCGAGCACGGCGAGCCCGCCGCGCGCGAAGACGCGCACCTCGCGCGCGAGCCGGCCGCTCACCATGGCGGCGAGGGGGAGGCCGCGCGCGAAGAGGTCGCGCGTGCGGGCGACCTCGAAGGCGAGGAGGCGGCGGAAGTCGTCGTTCACGGCACGCGCCGCCAGAGCGGCACGGCTCCCGGGGAAGCGATCCAGGTCCTCCTGCGGCACGTAGACGCGGCGGCGCGCCAGGTCGCCCGCCACGTCCTGCCAGAAGTTGGTGAGCTGGAGCGCGGTGCAGATGTCGTCCGAGCGCGCCTGGCGCTCCGCGTCGCGGTAGCCGAAGAGCGCGAGCACGATGCGCCCGACCGGGTTGGCCGAGCAGCGGCAGTACGCGAGGACGTCGGCGAAGGCCGGGAAGGCGGCCGTGTCGCCCGCGGCATCGCGCCGGAAGGCGGCGAGCAGGTCGCGCAGCGGCTCGAGCGGCAGGTCGCGGCGCGCGACCGTGTGGCCGAGCGCCAGGAAGACGGGATCGTCGGCGCGCGCCGGATCGCGCGCGCAGGCGAGGAGCTTCGCCTCCCATGCCTCGAGCCGCCCGATGCGCCCGGCGTCGGCCCCCTCGTCCGCCAGGTCGTCCGCGCCGCGCGCGAAGGCGTAGACCGCGGCGAGGTCGTGGCGGAGCCGGCGCGGGAGCAGCCACGAGCCGATGGTGAAGTTCTCGTAGTGCCCGCGCGCGACGCGCGCGCAGTGGGCGTAGGCCGCCGCCAGCCGGGCGGGATCGACGGCGCCCACGGGGGCGCGAGCGGCGACGCCGAGGCTCACGCCGCCAGCGCTCCCGGGCGCGCGTACTCGCGCCGCTGGTTGCGGACGCCGGCGAAGACGAACTCGCCGGCGAAGTCCGCGGGCGGCTCGCCCCCGGCCTCGCCGCCGCGGACGAGCCGCTCGTAGGCCGGCACGTCGATGAAGGTCCGCCCCGCAAGTAGCGCCGCCACGCCCGCGTCGGCCACGGCCTCGACACCTCTCGGCACCGTCCCGGTGAAGAACTCCGCGCAGCACCCGCTCCCGTAGGAGAAGAGCCCCAGGCGCGCGCCCGCGAGCGCGCGGCCCTCGGCCTCGAGCAGCGCGGCGAGGCAGAGGTAGAGCGAGGCGGTGTAGGTGTTGCCGACGCGCGCGACGGCGGCCAGCCCGGGCGCTGCCCGATCCCGGTAGGAGGCCGCGGCCGCATCCTCAGCGACGGCTCGGCCGGCGGCGGCCCAGTCGATCTCGACCAGGCGCCGGTGCGCCTTCATCGCCATCTTGGGGTAGGGCGTGTGGTAGAGGAGCCGCACCAGGCGGTCGGAGAGCGCCTCGCCGGGGCCGAGCGGTGGCCGCTCGAGGCCACGGTAGGCCGTGAAGGCGCCCGCAAGGGCGTCCAGGTAGCACGCGACCGAGTACTTGCCGTCGACGATCGCCTCGCGGCGATCGAGCGGGCGCCAGAAGTCGTGGACGTTGCCCGCGTAGGTCCCGCTCTGCTCGCCGAGCCCGAGCGCGCGCGGCGCGGACCCGACCAGCATGGCGACCGCCCCCGCGCCCTGCGTCGGCTCGCCGGGCGAGCCGAGCTCGTAGCGCGCGATGTCGGCCGCGATGACGAGCGCGCGCCGCGCGCGGCCGCCGCCCGCGCGCACCCAGTCGGCCGCGGTCATGAGCGCCGCCGTGCCGGCATAGCACGCGTGCTTGAGCTCGTAGACCCGGCAGCGCCGCCCGATGCCGAGGAGGTCGTGCACGAAGATGCTGACCGGCTTCGAGTGGTCGACGCCGGTCTCGGTGGCGACCAGCAGCATGCCGATCTCCTCCGGATCGACGCGCGCCGCACGCAGGAGGCGCGCGCCCGCCGTCGCCGCCAGCGTGACCACGTCCTCGCAGGGCGGTGCGATCGCCATCTCCTGCACGCCGAGGCCCGCGGTCAGCTTCTCCGGCGGGACGTCACGCGCCGCTGCCAGATCGGTCAGGCGCAGCGCGTACTGCGGCACGTAGACCTGCAGCCGCTCGATGCCGACGCTCATCTCCTCTCCCCTTCTCCCACCAGCCGGACGTAGCGTCCGAGCGCCATGAGCGGGAAGTAGTGCCGGTAGAGGTGGTAGCGGAGGTAGAAGTGGCGCGGGAAGCCGGTGCCGGTGAAGAGCCGTTCCGTCCACGTGCCGTTCGCGCCCTGGGTGCGGACGAGCCAGTCGGTGCCGCGCTGCACGGCCGGGCTCGCGACCCCGTCCGCGGCCATGAGCCCGAGGAGCGCCCACGCCGTCTGCGACGCCGTGCTCTCCCCCTTCCCCGCCAGCGACTCGTCGTCGTACGAGGCGACCGTCTCGCCCCAGCCGCCGTCGGGGTTCTGACGCGCCTTGAGCCACTCGACGGCGCGCCGCACCCAGGGCGCACGCAGGTCCTCGCCGATGGCGGCGAGGCCGTCGAGCACGGACCACGTGCCGTAGATGAAGTTGACGCCCCAGCGGCCCCACCACGAGCCGTCGGGGCGCTGGGTGCGGCGCACGAACTCGAGCGCGCGGCGCGCGCGGCCGAAGTCCGCGCCATAGCCGTACGCGCCCAGGAGCGAGAGGAGCCGCCCGGTCAGGTCCTCGGTCGGCGGGTCGATCATCGCCTCCATGTCGGCGAAGGGGATGCGGTTCAGGAAGCCCGCGGTGTTGTCGGTGTCGAACGCCGCCCAGCCGCCGCTCCGGCTCTGCATGCCGAGCGTCCAGTTGAGGCCGTAGGCGATGGCACGCCTGCCGGCAGGGGTGGCGGCGATCGGGAGCTGACCCAGCACCATCAGGATCACCGCCGAGTCGTCCACGTCCGGGTACGAGTCGTTCGCGAACTCGAAGGCCCAGCCGCCCGGCTCGAGCGCGGGGTTCAGGACCGACCAGTCGCCGGGGCGGAAGATCTGGTTCGCGATCAGCCACTCGGCGGCGCGCCCGAGCATCGGGTGCGCCGGATCCGTCCCCGACTCGAGCAGCGCCTTCATGGCGAGCGCCGTGTCCCAGGTGGGGGAGACGCACGGCTGGTACACGAGCGTCCCCTCGCACTCGACCAGGAAGTCGTCGACGCCCTGGATGCCGCTCACCATCGCCGGGTGCTCGGGCGCGAAGCCGACGGTGTGGAGCGCGAGCACGGAGTTCAGCATGGCGGGCTGGATGCCGCCCCACTGCCCGTTCCTGTCCTGGTGGCGCACCAGCCACTCGATCGCGCGCGCGATGGCGCGGCGGCGAAGCGGTTTCCACGGGCTCTGACCGAGGAGCCTGATCGCGCGGTCGAGCGCGAGGAAGAAGTTCCTCGTGGTGATCAGCTCGCGCGAGCGCGGGAAGGCCAGATCGGCGCGCGTCGGCGTCCGCGTCCAGAGCTCGCCCAGCTGGGCGCCGGGCGGCGTCGGGACCGACGGCCGGTGCGCGGCGAGCAGCGCCAGGGGCACGACCGTGCCGCGCGCCCAGCTCGACATGGCGTAGATGTTGACCGGGAACCAGGGCGGGAGGAGCACCAGCTCGACCGGCAGCGCGGGCAGCCCGGCCCAGGGGAACTGCCCGAAGTAGGCGAGCCAGAAGCGCGTGAAGACGCCGGCGCGGGCGAGGCCGCCGTGGCCCAGGATGAAGTCGCGCGCCCGCGCGAGCGCCGGCTCGTCCGCTTTAAGTCCCGCGAGCTCGAGCGCGAAGTACGCCTCGATCGTGGTCGAGAGGTTGCCCGGGCCCTCCCGGTACTGCGGCCAGCTCCCGTCCGCCTGCTGGAGCGCCAGCATGCGCTCGGCCATGCGCCGGTCGAGGTCCGGCCGGTCCCGCCCGAGCATGCGGTTGAAGAAGACGTACTCGGCCTCCATGGTCACGTTCGCCTCGAGCGGCGCGTGCCAGTAGCCGTGCGGATGCTGGATCGCGACCAGGTACTGCGTGGCGCGCGCGATCGCCTGCCCGGCGCGCGCCCCGAGCCCGCCGTCCGCGGCCTCCGTGCCGCCGACCAGGACGAGCCGTCCTTCGCTGCTCATGCTGCCGCCTCCTCGGCCGTGCCTACGCGCACGACGATCGTCTCGACCTGCTGCGTGCGAAGCTGCGCGGCCACCCGCTCAGGCTCCGCCGCGAGCGCGATCACGGCCCCGCCGGCGCCGCCGCCCGTGAGCTTCGCGCCGAGCGCGCCGGCCGCGCGCGCCGCGGCTGCCAGCGCCTCCACCGCCGGCGCCGACACGCCGAGCGCGGCGAGCAGCGCCTGATTCTCGTCGAAGGCGTGGCCGAGCGCCGGGAGGTCGCCGGCCTCCGCCGCCCGCGCGCCGGCCTCGACCACCGCCGCCACCCGGTCGAAGAGCCGCTCGTGGCGCACGCGGTCCGCCTCCCAGCGCGCCCGCAGCCCGCCCACCGCGGCGCCCGTGCTGCGCGGCGGACCGAGCGCGATGACGAGGGGCAGCGGGCGGGCGGTGCGCAGGGCGCCGATGGCGGGCGGCTCGCCGCGGACGAAGCGGATGCAGCCGCCGCCCGGCTGCGCCGCCGCGGCCGGATCGATGCCCGAGGGATGGCCGTGGAAGATCGCCTCGAGGCTCCGGCCGAGCGCCAGCTCCTCGTCGGGCCGAAGCCGCCGTCCCGCTGCCGCCGCGAGCGCGCGCAGCACGGCGATCGCGAGCGCGGCCGAGCTGCCGAGCCCGGCGCCCGCCGGCAGCTGGGAGCGGATGCGGACGGTCATGCCGCGCGGCTCGAGGCCGAGCGCGCGCGCCGCCTCGGTGGCGAGCGCCGCGGGCCGCGCATCGTCCGCCAGCGCCGCGCGGTCGCTCTCGACGCGGAGCGCTCCGTCCGACGCCGTCACCTCGACCGCGAGCCCGAGGCCCAGGGCCGCGGCGAGCGCCGGCCGGCCGTACACCACGGCGTGCTCGCCGAGCAGGATCACCTTCCCCGCGGCGCGGCCGCGGGCGGGGAGACTCACGAGCGCGACTCCAGGGCACGCAGCAGCTCGCGGGCGCGGTCGATCTTCACCTCGCCCGCGGCGAGGAGCCGGCGGCGCAGCTCCTCGACCTCCTCGCCGCGCGCGCCCGCCGCATGGGAGACGGCGCGCGCGTGCAGCGCCATGTGCCCCTTCTGGATGCCCTCCGTGGCGAGCGCCCGCATCGCTCCCAGGTTGGAGGCGAGTCCCACCGCCGCCATGATGCCCGCCAGCTCGCGCGCGCTCGCCACGCCCAGGAGCCGGAGCGCCAGGCGCACGCGCGGATGGGACTGCACGACCGGTCCGACCGTGGAGACCGCCATCGGCAGCTCGATCGAGCCCACCAGGCGCCCGTCCTCGATCCCCCAGGTGGTGAGCGAGCCGTAGCGGCCCGCCCGGCTCGCGTAGGCGTGCGCCCCCGCCTCGATCGCGCGCCAGTCGTTGCCGGTGGCGACCGCGAGCGCGTCGATGCCGTTCATGATCCCCTTGTTGTGGGTGGCGGCCCGATACGGGTCGGCGGCCGCGAACTCGTAGGCGGAGAGCATCCGCTCGGCCACCTGTGTCCCGTCCATGCCGTCGCGCGCGAGCGCCGCGAACGGGATGCGCACCGCCGCGCGCGCCAGCCGGCGGTCGGCCAGGTTGGAGAGGATGCGGAGGCAGGTCGTGCCGCCCGCGATCTCCGCGACCATCGGCCCCAGCGCCTCGACCAGCGAGTTGACGGCGTTGGCGCCCATCGCGTCGCCGGTGTCGAGGAGCACGTGCACCACCACCATCGTCTCGCCGCGCGCGCTGCGCACGAGCCGCACCTCGACGTCGCGCGGGCCGGCGCCCCGCCGGCAGAGGCCCGGCGTCAGCTCCTCGGCCGCGGCCAGGATGCGCGCGCGCGCCGCGCCCAGGCGCTCGACCGCCGCGCCCGGGTCGGTCACGTCGACGAGCTGGATCTGCCCGATCATGGCACCCGGGTCGGCCTCGGCGGTGAAACCGCCGCCCCCGCGGGCCACCAGCGCGGCGTTGGACGCCGCGGCGATCACCGACGGCTCCTCGACCACCATCGGGATCACGTGGTCGCGGCCGTTCACCTGGAAGTTGAGCGCCACGCCGAAGGGCAGCGCGAAGGTGGCGACGGCGTTCTCGACCATGATGTCGGCAACGTCGAGCGGGAGCGCGTCCGCCGCTCCCAGCGCCTGGATCTCCGAGGGCGAGAGGTCGAGAGCCTCGGCGAGCTTCCGCCGCCGCTCCTCCACCGTCAGACGATAGAACGCCGCGATCCGTGAGCTGCTCATGCTCCTCCTCCCGCTGCGAGCCACTCGCGCAGCCGCTGCCCCAGCACGACGGGCACCCGGGCGAGGGCATCGAGATCCCGCGCGCCGGTGAGCACCATCGCCGTCCTGAGGCCGGCCGTGAGCCGGTCGATGAACTCTCCTGCCGCCTGCCGCCCACCTTCCTGGTAGGCCCGGAAGACCGGCAGCGCCACCCCCGCCACCCGCGCGCCGAGCGCGACCGTCTTCGCCACGTCGAGGCCGGTGCGCACCCCGCCGCTCGCAACCAGCTCGAGACCGAGGCCGCGGAGCCCGACGAGCGCCGCCGCCGTCGGGATGCCCCAGTCGGCGAACAGCGCGCCGAGGTCACGCTCCGCCGCGCCCGCCCGCAGCGCCTCCACCTTGATCCACGACGTGCCGCCGGCGCCCGAGACGTCGACGGTGCGCACGCCCACACCGACGAGCCGCTCGCCGACGGGGCGCGAGATCCCGCAGCCGGTCTCCTTCACCACCACCGGCATCGGCAGCTCGCGGACGAGTCGGCTGATCGTCTCGACCCCGCCGCGGAAGTCGCGGTCGCCGCCCGGCTGGATCAGCTCCTGCGCCGGGTTCAGGTGGAGGCAGAGCGCGTCGGCGCCCACGCGCCGCACGAGCGCCTCCACCTCGGCCGAGGAGAGCCCGCCGGCCTGCACCACGCCCAGGTTGGCGAGCACGAGCGTGGTCGGCGCGTGCGCCCGCACCTCGAAGGTCCAGGCGAGCGCGGGCTTGCGCTGCATGGCGCGCATCGAGCCCAGGCCGAAGGCGATGCCGTGCTCCTCGGCCACCTGCGCCAGCCCGCGGTTGATCGCCGAGGCCTCGTCGGTGCCGCCGGTCATGCCGGTGATGAGCAGCGGGGCGCGGAGCCGCTTGCCGAGGAGCGTGGTCGAGACGTCGACCTCGTCCACGGCGAGCTCGGGGAGCGCGTCGTGCACCAGGTCGACCTCCTCGAGGAGCGTCGTCTTGCCGGCGAACTCGACCTCCTCGCCCTCGCACAGCGCGAGGTGCGAGCGCTTGCGGTCGCTGATCGTCTCAGCCAAGCGACACCGCATGCGCGACCTCGTCGCGCGCCTCGTGGCGGACGCCCTCGGCCGCGATCGCGACCGGGAGCGGCACGATGCCCGCCGCACGCCAGGCCGCGGCGACCGCGTCGGCCTCGGCCGGCGAGGTCGCGAGCGCGATCCCGCAGTCGCCGCCGCCAGCCCCCGAGGGCTTCGCGACCGCACCCACCCGCCGCGCGGCGGCCACCAGGCGCGCGAGCGCCGGCGTCACGATCGGGATGCCCGTCTCCGCACCGAGCCGGGCGAGCAGGTCGGCCGAGCTCGCCACGGCGTCGAGCAGCCCGGCGCCGTCGCCGCGCTCGACCGCTGTGGCCGCCCGCTCGGCGGCAGCCGAGAGCTCGCCGAGCGCGCGGGGCGCGCCCGGCCCGGTCGCGAAGCGCCGGAGCATCGGGTCGGTCGCCCCGCCCTCGCCGCTCCAGCCGACGAGCAGGTGGAGCCCGCGCGGCAGGGCCCGCGCCGCGACCGTGATCCGCCCCCCGCTCCGCCGGAACTCGAGCACGCCGCCGCGCGCCGCCGCGGCCACGTCCGCGCCGCTTCCGCGCCCTTCCTGGAAGAGCGCGTGCGCAGCCAGCGCCGCGTCCAGCATCTCACCCCGGTCCTGGCGCCCGACGCCGGCGAGAAAGGCGGCGGCGGCGGCCGCGACGGTGGCGGCGCTCCTCCCGAGCCCGAGCTTCCGGCCGTCGGCGAGGAACGCGCGCGAGTCGACTACCACCTCGGCCCGCACGGCGGCGAGCGACGGCGCCGCGGCCCGGACGGCGCGCCACGCGGCCAGGATCGCACCGGCGTCACCGCCCTCGAGCGGGCCGCGCTCGGGGTCGTCGATCACGCGCCGCTTCCCCTCGGCGAGTGAATCGACGACCAGCGGGCCCGCGCCGGACTCGAGCGTCACGTGGACGTCCGCGCGACGGTCGACGGCCGCGACCAGCGCGGGCGCGCCCGCGAGGACGGCGTACTCCCCGGCGAGGAAGAGCTTCCCGGGCGCACTCGCCGTGACGCGCCTCATGCCGCCACCTCGGCGCCGCCCCCCGGCGCGCAGGTGAGCACGCGCTCGACGCCGGGCACGGCGCGCAGCGCCTCGGCGACGGGGCCTGCGTCGGCGGGTGCGCACAGCACCTTCACCTGCGGGCCCGCGTCGATAGTCGCGAAGGCGGGCGTGCCCTCGGCGCGGAGCTGCCACACCCGTTCCAGGCAGCCGACGGTGGCCGCGCGCCAGTAGACGAGCGGCGGGCGCGCCGCCAGCCCGACCGCGTGCATCCCGAGCGCGCTGTGCTCGGCGACGAGGCCGAGGGCATCCAGGTCACGCGCGCGGATCGCGGCCCGCGCCTCCGCCAGGTCCGCCTCGGCCCCCGCCACCCAGGCGGGGTAGAAGGGCGAGGTCGCGGCGCGCTCCATGCCGGCGCGCGACGAGACCGCCTTCGGCGCGCTCGACGTCACCGCCACCACCACCCGCACGTCCCAGAAGTCCGGCGGCGCGAGCGGCTCGGCCACCGAGTCTCGCCCGTCGGGCCGCTCGCCGCGCCGCCACTCGACGAAGCCGCCGAAGATCGAGCGCGCCGCCGAGCCCGAGCCGCGGCGGGCGAGCGCCGAGAGCGCGGGCGGATCGAGCACAATCCCGGCGGCACGGCTCGCCGCGAGCGCCAGCGCCGCGAAGGCCGCCGCCGAGGACGCCAGGCCGACACCGCGCGGCACCGTGCTCCGCGTGGTGACGAGCGCGCGCTCGCGCCGGCCGGCCTCGGCGCGCACGAGGTCCAGGAAGCGCGCCACCCGGAGCGCCTCGTCGCCCGCGGCCTCGGCGCCGTCGATCTCGATCCGGTCGGCCTCACCGCCGCCGAAGGCGACCGATGCCTCGACCGAGAGGCCGTCGAGCGTGAGCGAGATGCTCCCGGTGGCCGGCAGGTTGAGCGCCGCATCGCGCTTCCCCCAGTACTTCACCAGCGCGAGGTTCACGTTGGCACGCGCGGTCGCTGCGGCAGTCATTCCCGCCGGCCGTCTTCTATCTCTTTGGCTCAGCTCACGCACATCCGCCCCCTGACCGACCACTATAGACCGATCGGTCAGGCAGCGATCCAAGAAAATCCCCGTGGCCCGGGAAAACGGTCCGGACACGCGGGGATACACACGCCTCGTCGAGATGCGCCGTATAGAGAATCCTGGCGGGTCTGTCAATGCTCGGCGTCGAGTCTCCCCGCGTCGAGCGCGTGAAAGAGGCTCGACTCTCGCTGATAGAAACCCTGCGTGTGCAGCGAGTCCCGCAGGTGGAGCAGCGTGTAGTCGAGGTGATGGCAGAGCTCGTGGAGGAGCGTGCGGAGAAAAGTGCGGAAGGCGACCACCTGCCCGCGCTTGGCGGTGAGCATCCACACGGTCACGAGGTCGCGGCCACGGCCGTCGGCCGCCGTGTAGAGGCCCTGGAGCTCCCCTCCGCGCAGCGGAGGCCGACGCGCGGCGACGCGCACGCGTACGCCCGGGGCACCGAGCCCGGCGCAGATGTCGTCGCTGATGCGCTGCGCGAGCGCCTGCACGTCGCGCTCCCGACCGGTGGCGAGCACCGCCGGCAGCGCCGCCACGGCACCCTTGAGCGTCGCACCGGCGCGCAGCGGCAGGGTGGGCACGCGATCGCTCGCCGCCGCGACCCTTCTCAGCGACGCGGGCAGGCGCCGGTACCACGCCGGCCGCGGCCCGGGCGGACGGATGGGACGGTCCGTGAGCACGCGCGAGGCGAGCTTAGCGCGAGCGCGGCGTCCGGGCCAATTCTGTGGTAGGGGCGCTCGCAATGTCCGAGGCGCCCGTGGCGCGGCTCGCGGCCGCGATCGAGACCCTGGCGCGGGCGCACAAGGCCGCCGCGCCATTGCCGCGCGGCCTCCCGTACCTCGGGCTCGAGCACCCGAGCGGCACCGGCTTCCACCTGCTCGACGCCCTCGCCGCGCGCGGCATCTTCCGCAAGTACGAGTTCGTCCTCGACCTGGGCGCCGGTCTCGGCGGCACGTCGCGCTGGCTCGTGGCGCGTCTCGGGTGCGAGGTCGTCGGCACGGCAGCGAGCCGCGCCGAGGCGGAGGCCGGCGAATCGCTCACGCGCCGCACGGGGCTCTCGGCGCAGGTCCGCCTCGTGCCGGCCGACCCCGCCGCCCTCCCCTTCCGCGCCGCGCACTTCACGCACGTCTGGATCCTCGAGACGCTGCCCCGCCTGCGCGACCCTCTGGCGGCCCTCGGCGAGGCGCATCGGGTGCTCCGGCGCGGCGGCACGCTCGCCATCCAGGATCTCGTGCGCCCCGAGGCCCGCTCCGCGCCCGAGATTCCCGGCTGGCGTCCCTCCACGACGGCGGAGCGGGCGGCGGCGCTCGAACGGCTGGGCTTCATCGAGTTCGCGGTGCGGGACCGGACCGCCGAGGCCCCGGAGCGCTCCGCCCAGGTCCTCGCCGCCCGCGACCGCCTCCTCGCCCGCCTGCGGCGTGATGCGCGCTGCGCCCAGCTCGTGCGCGAGCGCGAAGCCCTCGCCGCCGCGCTCGCCGACGGCGCCCTGCGCGTCGTCCAGATCGTCGCCCGGCGGCCGTGAGGGAGCGAGAGGCGACGACGCGCGCAGGCTCCACCCGAGACACGCGTCGCGACCCGCTCGACGCGCATCTTCAGCCCGGCGGCCGGCGCCGGTGCCAGTCCGTGACGCGCTGGTAGGCGTGCCCGGCCGCGAGCACGTCCGCCTCCGCGAACGGCCGCCCCGCCAGCTGGAGCCCGATCGGCCGCCCGTCGCCCGTGAACCCGCAGGGCAGCGCGAGCGCCGGCAGCCCGGTCAGGTTGAACGGACCCGAGAGGCGGCAGATCGCCTCGAACGCGCCCATCTCGGCGTCACCGAGACGCACCTCGAGCTCGTCGGGGCGCGGTGCCGCCAGCACCGTGGCCGGCGTGGCGAGGAGATCGACGCGCGCGAGCACGGCGCGCATCTCCTCGTAGAGGCGGCTGCGCACGCGCTGCGCCGCGACGTACTGCTCGGCGGTCACGAGCTTCCCGAGCTCGAGGTAGACCCGCAGGTCGACGCTCGCGCGCTCCCGCCGCGCGCCGAGCAGCGGCACGAGCGCGCTCCGCGCTTCGGCGAGGATGACCGCGCCGAGCGCCGGGCCCGCGTGGCCGAGCGACGGGAGCGTCACGTCGCTCACCGTCGCGCCCGCGCTGCCGAGCTCGTCGAGCGCCGCCTCGAAGGCGCGCACCACCTCCGGATCGACGAGGGCGCAGGCGAAGTCGCGCGGCACGCCGACGCGCACGCCGCGGAGCGAGCGGTCGAGCCGCGCCGCGTAGTCCGGCACCGAGATCCGCGCGCTCGTCGGATCCGCGGGATCGTGGCCGGCCAGCACGCCGAGCAGCAGTGCCGCGTCCTCCACGCTGCGCGCGAGCGGGCCCACGTGATCGAGCGTCCAGGCGAGCGGCGTGACGCCGGCGCGTGTCACGCGCCCGTAGGTCGGCTTGAACCCGGTCACGCCGCAGAAGCTCGCCGGGATGCGGATCGAGCCGCCCGTGTCGGTGCCGAGCGCGGCGGGCACGAGCCGCGCCGCCACCGCCGCGCCCGAGCCGCTGCTCGAGCCGCCCGGCACGCGGCTCACGGCCCACGGGTTCACCGGCGTGCCGAGCGCCCGGTTGACCCCCGTCGGCCCGAAGGCCAGCTCGTGGAGGTGCGTCGTCCCCACGATGACCGCGCCCGCGGTGCGCAGCCGTGCCACCGCCCCGGCGTCGGCAGCGGCGGGCGGGGCGCCGGCGAAGGCCGGGCTGCCGTTCGTGCGCGCGACTCCGCGCACGGCGAGGAGGTCCTTCACGCCGATCGGCACGCCGGCGAGCGGCCCCGCGTCGCCGCGGGCGAGCGCCCGATCGGCGGCGCGCGCCGCGGCGAGCGCGTCGTCGGCGGTGACGGTGACGAAGGCGTGCACGTGCGGGTCGCGCGCGCCGAGCGCCTCGAGGCATGCGCGGGCGACCTCGACCGCCGTCGCCTCGCGTCTGGCGAGCGCGGCACGCACCTCCACCACCGAGAGCTCGGCGAGTGGCGCGCCCATCAGCCGGCGTCGTCGGGCAGGCGCCGCGCCGGCGAGAACGGTTCGAGGTCGCCCAGGTCGAGGGAGAGAAGGGCGTCGAGCGAGGTGATCATCGGCCCGGCCGCCGTGGCCACCACGTCGATCAGCTCGGGGGGAAGCTCGATCCCCGCCGCCGCCATCCGCTCGCGCAGCTCGCTCGCCTGCATCGCGCCCATAAAACGCTCAGGCGCGCGCGGTACGCAAGGGATCTCGCTATCGCCCGCCGGGCGAGGAGAGCTGGAACCCCCGTCCACCGTCGTGCCGGCCGGCGAACGTGTGCCCGCTCTCCAGCCGGCGCTGGCCAGGCAGCCCTGGATGGGGGAGCGCGACCGAGCCACCGGGGACGGCTGGCCGCACCGGCCGGGCGGTGCTGACGACCGGCCCGCCCGGCTGGCCGAGCGGGGGACGCGCCCCCGCGCCGAACGGTGCGCGCGGCGGGCTCCACACGGCGGGCGGGTCCCGCCGCACGATGCCCGGGCGCGCCGGTGCCTGCAGGGCCGGCCGGCGAACCTGGAACGCGGGCGCGCTCGCCCGTGCGGAGAGCCCGGGCCGCCAGGGGTTTCCGAGGCGGGTCAGGTTGCGGCGCGCCCCGCCGAGCCGGGGCTCCGCACGGGGCCGTGCCAGCTGCCGCGCTCCGACCCCGGCCGGCGCGACCGTCCCCGGCGGCCGGTGGTCCATGCGAGTCACGGGGTGGTGCGACACCCGCTCGACGTGGTGCCGGCCCGGGGGATGGTCGTTCCGCCAATCGCGGTGCTGCCAGCGGTGGATGACGTGGTCGGGGACGAGGTGGTGGTTGACCACCACGTGGGCCAGGTCGTGCGAGCAGAAGTCGCCCTCGTGCACGAAGACGAACTCGTTCAGGACGATCACCTCGGTCGCGAAGGGCGCGAGCGGCGCCCATCCGATGAAGCCGTCGCCCCAGAACCAGTCGACCCAGGCGGGTCCCCAGACGGTGCCCGGCACCCACGCCCAGCCGCCCGGCAGGAGCACCCAGCGCCCGTAGTGGAAGGTCCAGGCCCACGGCTCGGACGACACCCACGTCCAGCCGTACGGCGTCCATGCCCAGTACCCGTCGGTGTATGGGGCCCAGTCGACGCTCACCGCTGGTTGCCAGACCTGCCCGTTCTGGTCGTCGTCGACCCAGGTGCCGTAGGGGGCGAGCGCCTCTCCGTAGGTCGACGGATCGGGCGCCGTGTCGGCCGCGTACTGGCCGCCGGGGTCGTCCTCGTCCTGGTACCCTTCATCATCCTGGGCTCGTGCGGGACCTACGGGCCCGAGCGCGAGGACCAGGGCGAGGACGAGAGGGGCGGCGACTCGCACGCGGCCCGCAACACACGTCCCGCGAGGAAGTTGCGCTCTAGCGGAAGCCGACCTCGTCGACCACCTGGAGGCCGGCGAGCACCCCGTCGGGCAGGTCGGCGAGGAAGCGCGAGGGCTGGCCCAGCACCATGCCGGAGCTGCGGTCGTAGATGTCGATCGGGTAGCTGAGATACAGGTGCTCCTTGGCGCGCGTGACGGCGACGTAGAGGAGGCGGCGCTCCTCCTCGATCTCCTCCCCATCGTGCAGGTTCTGGTAGGAGGGGAAGCGACCGTCCACCAACCAGATCACGAACACCGTGTTCCACTCGAGCCCCTTGGCCGAGTGGATGGTGGAGAGCGTGAGGAGGCCCTCCTCGACGTCGGCCGCGAGCACGTCGCCCACGCTGTCCGTGGGCGGCTCGAGCGCCATGTCCGCGAGCAGCGAGGCCAGGCTCCGGTAGCGCCCGGCGATGGTGGCGAAGTGCTCGAGGTCCTTCTCGCGCTTGGGGAAGTCCTCGGGGTGGAGATGGCGGAGCATGGGCGCATAGAAGCCCACCACCTTGGCGACCTTCTCGCCCGGCGGCAGCGGGTCGGGGGCGATCTCGCCGAGGAGCGCGGCCAGGCGGCCGAGCTCCTTGGTGTACGCGCCGCGCCGGGGGTAGCCCGCCAGGCGCTCGGCCGCGCTCTCCACGTCGGCGGCGGGGGCGACGTGGGTGAAGATGTCGTCGGCGGTGCGCGGCCCGACGTGCTCGAGGAGCAGCAGCACGCGGTGCCACGACACCGCGTCGCGCGGGTTGGCGATGATTCGGAGGTGGGCGAGAACGTCCTTCACGTGCGCCGTCTCGATGAACTTGAAGCCGCCCCGCTTGACGAACGGGACGTCGGCGCGCTGGAGCTCGAGCTCCAGGTCGAAGGAATGGAAGCTCGAGCGGAAGAGGACGGCCATCTCGTCGAGCGGCACGCCCTCCTCGCGCAGCTCGAGGATGCGCTGGCAGACGAAGCGGGACTGCGCCTGCTCGTCGTTGCACTGGGCCAGCAGCGGCGGAGGGCCGTCGGCCCGCCGCGTGCGCAGGACCTTGGTGTGCTTCTCCGCGGCCTGGTCGATGATCGCGTTGGCGAGGTCGAGGATGGGCTGCGTCGAGCGGTAGTTCTCCTCGAGCTTGATGATGCGCGTGTCGGGAAAGGCCTTCGGGAAGTCCATGATGTTGCGGAAGGTGGCGCCGCGGAAGGAGTAGATGCTCTGGCTGTCGTCGCCGACGGCCATCACGTTCGGGTGCGTGGCGGCGAGGGTGCGGACGATCTCGGCCTGGAGCGGGTTCGTGTCCTGGTACTCGTCGACCATGATGAAGCGGTAGGTGCGCGAGAGCTGGGCCGCGACCTCCGGGTGGTCGCGCAGGAGGTCGCGCAGGAGGACGAGGAGGTCGTCGTAGTCGACCAGGTTCTTCTCCCGCTTGTAACGCCCGTACTCGAGGCCGAGTCGCTCCAGGTCCTCCAGGTGATCGGCCAGGTGCGCATAGCTCTCGGTGAGGACGTCGGCGACCGGCTTGGCGCGGTTGACGGCCATGCTCAGGATCTCGAGGATCGCGCTCTTGCGCGGGAAACGGCGGTCCTTGCGGTCGAGCCCCGCCCGGCTGCGCAGCAGGTTCACGACGTCCTCGGAGTCGCTGCGGTCGAGGATGGTGAAGTTGGGCTCGAGCCCCACGTGCCGCGCCGTGCGGCGGAGCACCACGTTGGCAAAGGAGTGGAACGTCCCGCCCGCCACGCGCTCGCAGCTCGCACCCACCAGCGCCGCCGCGCGCCGCAGCATCTCCTCGGCCGCCTTGCGCGTGAAGGTGAGGAGGAGGATCTGCCCCGGGCTGACGCCCGACTCGACCAGGCGCGCAACCCGGTAGACGAGCGTGCGGGTCTTGCCGCTGCCGGCGCCGGCGATCACCAGCACGGACCCCTCGAGCGCGGTGGCGGCCTCGTACTGCGCCCCGTTCAGCTCGCCCGCGTAGTCGATGCGGTAGCGGCGATCGGGCCGGGCGTCCGGCCGCGGGCGAAGCGTGTAGGTCTCCATCGGCGCGCGACGCGCCGACTGTACCGTGCGGCGTGGGGGGGCGGCAAGAAAGCGACCGCTCCGAGCGCAGCTCCCGAACCGGCGTGGGGTGCGGCCGGCTCGTCTCGCCGACGTATTTCGCCCCTACGCATTGACTGTGCCCCCGGTCACGCGTAGCCCGTGCTCGGGATGGTCATCGACCAGGCGCTCCTCGAGAAGGCCCGGCTCCGTCCGCAGGCGCTGCGCTTCGAGGAGGCGCTGCGTCTCTCCCGCCAGCTCGGCTTCGAGAAGGTGCGGCAGGTCCGCGGGCACCGCATCATGCGTCACGCGGCCGCCGTCGCCTTGAATCTCCAGGCGGGGCGCGACGGGCACGCCAAGGCCTACCAGGTACGCCGCATGCTCGAGGTGAGCCGTGCCTGAGCTGCCGCCCTACACGTACCGGACGTCGTGGTCGGAGCGCGACGGCGAGTGCGTGGCGACGTGCGCGGAGCTCCCCGGGCTCTCGGGGCTGGCACCCACCCCGGGCCGCGCAATCGAGGAGCTCAAGACGGCGATCGCGGCCTGGCTCGACTACCTGGCCTCGCGCGGACTCCCCGCGCCGCCCCCGGCTGGAGGCGCCCGGTGAAGCATGGCGCGTGAGACGCTCGACCTGCGGGGTGTGAAGTGCCCGCTCAGTTGGGCCCGGGCCAAGGTCCATCTGGAGACGCTCGCGCCCGGCCAGGAGATCGACGTCCTCCTCGACGACGCGCAGGGCGCGGCCGACATCCCGCGCGCCGCCGAGGCCGCCGGGCATCACGTGGTCGGGGTGGCCGACGAGGGCGGGCGCTGGCGGATCACGATCGAGGTGTAGGAGCCTGTCCGAGTAACGCTCCGGCTGCGGCGAACGAGCCGGGGGCTGCGAGCGGCGTGCTCGCGCCTCCCTCGTGCGGCGTAGCTTGCTACGCCTCCTCGGTCGGCGCTGCGCTTGCCGCTCTCGCTCCCCGGCTCGTTCGCCTCGCTTCCGTCGGTTACTCGGACAGGCTCCTAGGGCGCTCCGCGTGCACGTCGCGCGGCCGGCGGTCGGTGCGGAGCCCCAGGTACACCGGGTGGCGGACGAGCCCGTCGCTCGTCCACTCCGAGAAGCGCACCTCGCACACGAGCGCCGGTCGGACCCAGTGGTGCTCGGGCCCGCGCGGCGGGCAGCCGCGCGTGAACGGGCAGCGCTCGATGACGAGCGGGCGGAGGCGGGCGGCGAGCTCGTCCAGGCCCGCGCGGTCGAGGCCCGAGCCGGCGCGGCCCGCGTAGACGAGATCGTCGCCGTCGTAGACTCCCAGGTGGACGGCGCCGAGAAGCGCGCGCGTGCCCTTCGGATCGGTGTAGCCGCCGATCACGAATTCCTGCCGCCGGACGCACTTGATCTTGCGCCATTCCATGCGGCGCCCGGCCAGGTAGCGCGCGTCGGCCCGCTTTGCGACGATGCCCTCCAGCCCCGCCTTGCAGGCGGCGGCGAGGAACTGCGCGCCGTCGCCTTCCACGTGGTCGGCGTAGCGCACCGCCCCGAGAGCGGAGACGACCTGGTGGAGGAGCGCCTTCCGGTCGGCGAGCGGGAGCCCGCGCACGTCGCGGCCGAAGAGGGCGAGGCAGTCGTAGAAGTACGCCGTCACCGGCACCGCGGCCGCGGCGGCCGCCACCCCGCGGACCAGGTGCATGCGGCGCTGGAGCCGCTCGAAGCTCGGGCGGCCCGCCGCGTCGAGTGCCACGACCTCGCCGTCGAGCGCGAAGTCCCCCCCCGCGAGCGGCGCGAGCGCGACGGCGATCTCGGGGTACCGCTCCGTCATGCGCGCGCCGCTGCGTGCCCAGAGCTCGACCCGCCCCTGCTCGCGCAGCGCGAGCAGGCGCACGCCGTCCCACTTGAGCTCGAAGAGCCAGCCGGGTCCGCGGGGCACCTCCTCGACCAGGGTGGGCAGCATGAGGGGGAGGCTCGCCGGCTGGAGGCGCACGCGCGGCAGCGTTGCAAGCCGTCGAGGCGTCCGCATCCGGCGCGGCATGGTAGCACGGTGCGGGTTTGACACAGGCGGGGGCCGTGCGCTTACCTGGCTTCCGGAAGGAGGCCGCATGCCCGCCCGCTCCATCGGCTCGGGGACGATCAGCTTCGGGCTCGTGTCGATCCCGATCCGCGTCTACGTGGCGACCCACTCCGAGCAGCTCTCGTTCAACATGCTGCACGCGCCCTGCCACACCCGCATCAAGCAGCAGCTCTACTGCCCGCACCACGACAAGGTGGTCGAGCGGAGCGAGATCGTGAAGGGCTACCAGTTCGAGAAGGACCGCTACGTCACCTTCACGGACGAGGAGATCCGGGCGCTCGAGGCCGAGGCCAACCGCGCCATCGACATCCACGAGTTCGTGCCGCTCGCCGGGGTGGATCCCATCTACTTCGAGGACGCGCACTACCTCGGCCCGGACAAGGGCGCCGAGAAGGCCTACCACCTGCTCGCGCAGGCGATGCGCGAGACCGACAAGGTCGCGCTCGCGCAGTACGTGCGCGGCGGGAAGGAGCATCTGGTCCTTCTGCGGCCCTACGACGGCGGGCTCGTCCTCCACACCATGCACTACGCCGACGAGGTGCGGAGCCTCGCCGAGGTCGACCTGGGCGGCGAGCCGAAGGTGCGCGCCGGCGAGCTCGAGATGGCGCGCAAGCTCGTCCAGCAGCTCTCCGCCAAGGCGTTCCGTCCCGAGCAGTACAAGGACCAGTACCGCGAGCGGGTCGAGGCGGTGGTGCAGAAGAAGGTGGCGGGCCAGGAGGTCACGGCGGCCGAGCCCGAGAAGCCGAAGGCGCAGGTGATCGATCTCATGGAAGCGCTCAAGGCCAGCCTTTCGCGCACCGCGGCGGGAGCCGAGCGAGTGGCCGAGCCCGAGGTGGCCGGGAAGCGACGCTCCGCCGCCCGCGCCCGCGCGCACGAGCGGCCGGGCGCCACGCGTCGCGCGCACAAGAAGTAAGTGGGCGCGCGCCCCGCGGCGGGAGCCCGCGCCCACTTCGACACGGCGCAGGCGGCACGCATCGCCGGCGTGCCGCCGCCGCGGCTCCGCCAGTGCGTGCGCGCCGGCATCCTGCACCCGGCGCGCGACGCGCGCGGGCGCCTCCGCTTCGACTTCAT
>Ga0209058_1001552_pt1 | contig 19502 bp, 20 predicted proteins | sample GraSoiAngelo_147_FD_185904 | JGI IMG/M metagenome (GOLD analysis project Ga0209058, IMG submission 185904) | Grasslands soil microbial communities from the Angelo Coastal Reserve, California, USA - 14_1009_05_40cm (SPAdes) (version 2) | ecosystem: Environmental > Terrestrial > Soil > Grasslands ... | reverse complement strand
TTGTTGACGTTCGAATCCTTCCGGCGTCGGCAGCCGGCGGATGACAGGTGGGCCGCCTCCCGACCGGGCCGACTCCACGCAACGCGAAGTCGGACTCCGATTGAAGGTATGCTTACTTCGCGCGCGCCGCGGCCGCCTTGGCAGCGAGCGCCGCGAACTCCTCGCGGCCGAATGCCGTGCCTGAGAGCCCCCAACCGCCCTCGGCTGCCTCCGTCAGGATCACCCAGGTGCGGCTGGCCTGGGTCGGGTCGCCAGAGACTTTGGTCACGATCTCCGTGATCTCTTTGACGAGTTGCTTCTGGCCTCCGCGGTTCAACGCCGCGGGAGGCGTGATGACCTGGACCCGTACGGTGCGGGCGGAGTCGGTTGCCGCGGTGTGCACCGCGTGCGGGTCCATGAGGTGGATGAACGCGGCGGTGTTGTTCAGGTGGAAGGGGCCCGGGGTGGCCACCCCCTCCGCGCGGAGGACCGCCATCGTGAGCTCCTTTCCAAGCAGACCCTCGGTCCCGGTTGGGAACAGGTTCGCCGGGGCATACACGTCGATCATCGGCATAGTCACGCCCCAAGGGGAGGGTTGGATTTAGGCCTTTGGCCGCGGGACACGCTAGTTCCTCGTCGACAGGACGAAATCGTTGGCGCCCTCGCGAGCCCGAGGTCTTCTCCAGCCCATCAGAGCCAGTTCGACCACGGCCGGAAATTCGACCAAGGTCGGAACTGAATTCGGGGCGCGCGGAATTTGCGTTGAACCTCGAGGGGAGTGGACCGGCTGGGATTTGAACCCAGGGCTTCCTGCTTGCAAAGCAGGCGATCTTCCGCTGATCTACCGGCCCGCCCGCGCGTCCTCAGTGTGGGCCCGCGGATGAAACTTTCCGCCTTCGTCGGGGTGTGTCCTCCCGCCGAAACGGTTCGTCCGTCTCCGATTCGCCGCGATCGTAAGTCGATTTTCTTCGAGAGAGACGTTCTTAATTTTCAAAGCGATTCGGACCGAACGGAAGGCCTAATTACCTTCGCCTTTCATCTCTAATCGAGGGGTTGCGACGTCGAGGAAGATCGCGGCGACGAGCGCCGCCGTGTTGACGTTCTTGCTGTTGGTCACGGTCGTTCCCGCGGTGACCTTCCTTCCTTCCGCCGCGGTCGTCGCAACCGGAGGCGAGCACGGTCCACCGACGTCGACCGTTGCGCCGTTGCCGGAATTCACGACCTCTCAGGTTGTCACGATCTCTTATACGTCGTTCAAGCAAGGCCAAGGTTCCGGGGGCGACGATGATGGCGGGTCCTCCTCCGCTTCGACTTCAGCCGGCGGGGGCCCATCCTCGGGAGGCCAGTCCGATGGCGGCAACGCCCGATTCTGGACCGAACTGTTCTTTCGCACGTCGAACGAATCCGCGTGGGCCCTGTACATGCCGCCCTGGGATCCGGACGGGCGATGGTTCGGGGTCCGGGACCCTCAGCACGAAGGCGCCGTGACCGGGCTGATCCCCTTCGACACGTTCTACACCGGAGGGGAGACCCATTACGGCTTCACGACCGTCGCCGTCCACACGAAATTCGGTCGGGAGGCCTTCGGCGGGGAGAAGGCGAATACGACGGTGGACTATCATGCCCCTCAGCTCTTCATCGCCTCGCCGACCCCTGGGGCATGGACGAACCGCAACGTGCTGCATTGGATCGCCCAAGACGCCTCGTCCGGTGTGGCGAGTGTCATCGTGAGCCTGGACGGGACCACGCCGATCCTCTTCCGGATGGCCGACGGAGAGACCGCGCTGTCGCTGCAGGCGGGCGATCACACGGTCCAGGTCACGGCGACGGATCGGGCGGGGAATTCCGTCGACGTCACCGTGCCCTTCCACTTCGATCCGAACGCGCCCTCGCTGTCCATCACCGCGCCAGCGCGGAACTCCTACGTGAAGACGAAGGACGTCACCGTGTCGTGGACCGCGAGCGATTCGGGTTCCGGACTCGCGTCCCTCCAACTGTCCGTCGACTCGGCCCCTCCCGTCGACCTCGCCCTCGATGCGACCTCGCACACGCTCGCGGGCCTGTCGGAGAGCGGGCATGACGTCACCCTGGTCGCGAAGGATGCCGCTGGGAACGTGGCGACGGAGACGGTCGTCTTCGCCGTCGACGTGACGCCACCGGACCTGACGATCGTCGCGCCGACCGGGAGCTACGTGAACACGAAGGACCTCCCGCTGGTGTGGGCCGGCTCCGACTCGAACTCCGGGATCGACCGCTTCGAGCTCGCACTGGACGGCGGCACTCCCGTGTCCGCCATGGAGGCGTTCGGATACACCTTCCCGAACGTCGGGGAGGGGGCGCACTCGGTCGTGGTCCGGGCGATCGACCGAGCCGGGAACGACGTCGGGAAGACGGTGTCCGTGACGGTCGACGTGACGCCGCCGCAGGTCACTTTGACGAGCCCCGAGGGCGGGACCACGATCTACGGGACACTCCAGATCACTTGGACCGCCTCGGACGGCGGGTCCGGGATCGATCGGGTCGAATTCCTCTACGACAATGAGGCACCGGTCGTCGCGACGGGAGCGACGATGACGACCGTGGCATCTCCGTCCGTGGGCCCGCACTTCGTGAGCCTCCGCGCGACGGACCGGGCGGGGAACGTGGGGGAGGCGGGTGCTCCGTTCGCGTACGGAGGGGCGAACCCGCAGGGTCCCCTCGGGGTCTCCGCCCTCGACTTCGGCCTCCTCATGCTAGTGCTGGGGGCGATTGCGGTCGTGTCAGCGTACGTCGCGGTCCGCCGCCGGCGCCGACGGTCTGGGTCAGCCTAACCACTCGTCCAATGTCTGCGGCTCAAGCCTTATCCACGCAGTGCCGATGCGGATTTGTTGACTCCGGCGGCAGAACGGTTCACCCAATGGTTCGTCGGCCTCAGCCTGCTCCTCGGTGGTCTCGTCCTCCTGGCCGAGGCGGTCGCCTTTGGCAAGCTTCAGGCGGCCCCACTCTGGGCCGTCGTGACCGCGGGCGTCGTCGCCGCGGTCCTCGCTGTCTTCACGGCGGTCGAGGAAGGAGGAGGCCGGTTCCCGATGGCCCCGGCGGCCGCGTGGATCATCTCGGTCCTCCTGGCGATGCTGTGGGCTCATGTCGAGGAGGCGGGCCATGCCTTCCTGAGCGGGTTCGCCGCCATCGTGGCGTTCGGGACAGGAATCGGGATCCTGCGCCGGCAGTTGTGGGCCTGGCCCGTCGCATTCGCAAGCGTCGTCGGGTTCGGGCCCATTGTCCTCCTGATCGCGCCCATTCCATCGGGTGTCATCGCCGTGGGATTCGTGCTCTTCGTCGCAGACACCGTCGGTTTGCTTGCGCTCCACCGATCGTATTTCGAGCCGCGATGAGTGCGTGGCCGAAAGCAAGACGACGTGGGGTTCGCCGCGGTGGAATCGTCCCGCTTCGCGATGAATATTCAGTTCGCACGGTTCGTACGAGAGGGACGCGAAACTCCCTGACGGGCGGACCTCCAGGTGACCGCAACGAATATCAACCCGGCCGAACCCGCGGAAACCATGAACCAACCAATCCGAGTGAAGTCCCCGACGATGTCCGGCGAGATGATGCGAACACCCGGATCCCATCCTCCCCATCCGTACGACTGACCGTTCGTGTAGTTCACGTTCAAACTCAGGGCGAAACCGAAGAAGAAGTTCGATCCGGACACATCCGCATTCGGGTAGATGACCAGCGGGCCGTCCATCGAGATCCATCGGTTGGCTCCCCCCGGTTCGAGGAGGACGAGATCGCCATTGACGATATCCCGGAGAGGCATCGAAGGACGCTCGAGAAAGAGTTTCAGAGTCGTGAGATCGACGGAGGCCACCTCGGGTCCAGGAGACGCGTCCAGCGTGGCCACAATCTCGTTTCGCTCCCCCTGGATCCAGGGGGTTTTCGTCGCGAGGCTCAAACGGATTCCCACGGCATCATTCGCATTGGATCCCGCCTGGTGGCCCGCGCTGTGGTCCGGGAATATCGCCTCGCCCACCAGTACGACGGACCGTGGCTCGGGCCGGAGCCCGGAGAGGGACACGACGGCTCCCAGAACGAGGACTAACCCCACCGCACCGGCCAGGATAAACCGGTTCCGATCCCTCACACACACGACACGACGCGAGGTCCTATGAATATTTCGCGGGCTCACCCGATGGGGTCGCCGTACCAATCGTTCACGAGCGCAGCACGATCTCGATGTTGACGCCGTCGGGCACTTGGATGCGCATCAGTTGCCGCAGGGCGCGTTCGTCCGCGTCCAGGTCGATGAGCCGCTTGTGGATCCGCATCTCCCAGCGGTCCCATGTCTCGCTCCCTTCGCCGTCGGGAGACTTGCGCACCGGCACGAGCAGTCGTTTCGTCGGGAGCGGGATCGGCCCGGCCATCGCGACGCCTGTGCGTTCGCTGATCAGCTTGATCTGTTGGCACACGTTGTCCACCTTCTTCGGGTCCGTGCCGCTCAGCGAGATCCGCGCCTTCTGGGCCATACGTCAACCTGGGGGAACGGATCTCGCGGACGTGAGGTCACTTCGCCTTCTCGACGTCGATGACCTGACCCGCCGCGACGGTCTGACCCATGTCCCGGATCGCGAAGCGGCCCATCTGCGGGAAGGCCTTGAAGGCCTCGATCACGAGGGGCTTCGTCGGTCGGATCTTCACGCGGGCCGCGTCGCCGGTCTTGAGGAAGTCGGGCTTCTCGGGCTTCGGCGCGCCCGTCTTCGGGTCCAGGGCCGCGATGATCTCCTCGAAGGTACACGCGACCTGGGCCGTGTGGGCGTGGAAGACCGGCGTGTACCCGGCCGTGATGACGCTGGGATGGTTCAGCACGATGATCTGCGCGGTGAAGGACTTGGCCACCGTCGGCGGGTTCTCCGTGGGACCCGCGACGTCCCCGCGGCGAAGGTCCTTCTTGTCGATGCCGCGGATGTTGAAGCCGACGTTGTCCCCGGGCTCCGCCTGCGGGATCTGCTCGTGGTGCATCTCGATCGACTTCACCTCGCCGACCTTGTCCGCGGGCATGAAGTGGACCTTCATGCCGACCTTCAGGAGCCCGGTCTCCACGCGGCCGACCGGTACGGTCCCGGCACCCGTGATCGAGTACACGTCCTGGACTGGGAGCCGCAGCGGGAGGTTCGTCGGTTTCGGTGGCACAGTGAGCTGGTTCAGCGCCTCGACGAGGGCGGGTCCCTTGTACCACGCCATCTTGGACGACGACTTCACGATGTTCTCGCCCTTGTACGAGCTGATCGGGATGAAGGGGACCTTGTCGACCTTGTAGCCGACGCCCTTCAGGAGGGTGGACAGCTCCGCCTTGAGCTCGTTGTACCGCGCCTCCGCGAAGGGCGGTTTCGCCGCGTCCATCTTGTTGATCGCGACGATGAGCTGTTCCACGCCGAGCGTGCGGGCGAGGAAGATGTGCTCCTTCGTCTGCGTTTGCACGCCCTCCGCCGCCCCGACGACGAGGACCGCGGCATCGGCCTGGGACGTGCCGGTGATCATGTTCTTGACGAAGTCCCGGTGGCCCGGGGCGTCGATGATCGTGAAGTAGTACTTGTCCGTGTCAAAGCGCTTGTGCGCGACGTCGATCGTGAGGCCGCGTTCCCGCTCCTCCTTCACCTGGTCCATGACGAAGGCGAACTCGAACGTGGCCTTGCCCATCTGCTCGGCCAGCTTCTTCAGGTTCTCGAGCTCGTGGGGGTCGATATTCCCGGTGTCGTAGAGGATCCGGCCGACGGTCGTCGACTTCCCGTGGTCGACGTGGCCGATGAACACGAGGTTCAGGTGGGGCTTTGCGGGCATGGGTTCTACTCCGTAAGGCGCACCCTATCATCCTGTTGTATTTATGTTTTGCCTGCGCGACGCGCGCGATTTTCTCCATAGGAACCGGGACCCACCGGGGAAAGCGGTCACGCGCCCCCGAAATGCAGGCCCGCGGACTCGATCACATCTTCATGGGAGCGGGCGATCTCCGATTTCGCCGTGCGACGCAGGTCGACGAACGCCAACTCCGCCCAAGCCGCGGGGTGGGGGATGTCCGCTGCAGGAATCTCGCTTCGGAACAGGAACTCAAGGTCCCAGTGTTTCGCGGCGTCGGGAAAACGCCGCGGCGTGTAGGCCTCGGACACCACCATGGGTTCTGAGAATGAAAGGTTCGGCAACTCGAGCTGCTCCCGGGCGATTCGCCGGGCGGCGTCCCCGGGTGATTCTTGGAAGATGAGGTGGGACGAGGGGAGCATCCAGCCCCGCGAGTGCACCTCGACGCGGGACGGATCGAGGGCCCCGATGTGGTCCCAGGGAGCCCTTGGGTTCATGTGGCCCATGAGGACGTTCGTCGGATGACCGGTCTCCGTGACGATCACGAACGCGGACAGACAGACGCCCCCCGCCGGAATCTCCGTGATACTGAAGGACGCGGTCTCCCGCGACTTGCTGAAACGAGAGAACCGCCGATCCGTCGTCACGATTCCGCCCCGAGGGTCATGGTCCGCGTGGGGTTTCAGGATTTGCCGATCCCGGTCACGGGCACGGACCGCAGCTCACGCGGCGTAGTACGCGGCGTCGTACGGCTCCGGCGGCAGGCCCTTCCGCGTCCGGATGGCCCGCACGACCTCGCCCAGGAGGTTCGACGGCACGGGCTCGAAGCCCGCGTTCTCCGTCGACCACAGGGCGCGGCCCTGGGTCGCGGACCGGACCGCGGACGCGAAGCCGAACATCTCGGAGACGGGCGCCTTCGCGTGGATCACCGTGATCTCGCCCTCCTGGCTGATGTCCTCGATCACGCCGCGGCGGCTCTGGATCTCCCCGATCGCGGAGCCCATGAAGTCCTGCGGGACGTTGATGAAGACCTTCTGGATCGGCTCGAGCAGGATGCGGCCCGCGAGGACCATGGCGCCGTAGATGGACGACCGGGCGGCGGGGATCACCTGGGCGGGCCCGCGGTGGACGGAGTCCTCGTGGAGCTTCGCGTCGACGAGGCGGACCTTGAGTCCCATCCCCTTCTCCGCGGCGAGCGGCCCGCGGTTCATCGCCTCGATGTAGGCCTCCTTGATCAGCTCCATCGTCTCGTGCAGGTACTGGATGCCTTTTGTCCCGTCGATCAGCATATTCGTGTCCTGGATCCAGACGACGTTCTTCGACTCGTTCCGGTCCATGCCGAGTTCCTCGAGCTTCTTCGCGAGGACCTTCGAGTCCTTGATCCGCTGCCCGGACGCGATCTCGCCCGCGCGGATCGCCTGGACCACCTTCTCTTCGAGCGGCTCGACCTCCATGTAGAAGCGGTTGTGCTTGTTCGGAGACTTCCCTTCGAAGGGACCGCCCTTCCCGGCGACGCCCTCCCGGTACACGACGATCGGAGGGCTCGTCGTCACCGCGATCTTGTAATCGTTCTGGACCCGGTAGATCGTGATCTCGAGGTGCAGCTCCCCCATGCCGGAGATAAGGTGTTCTCCCGTCTCCTGATTGATCTCGACCTCGATGCTCGGGTCCGCCTTCGCGATCAGGCGGAGGGCCTCGACGAGCTTCGGGAGGTCCGAGGTCGACTTCGCCTCGACCGCGATCGTGACGACCGGGTCGGAGTAGTGGACGATCTTCTCGAACGACTGCATGTCCTTGTCGTCGCTCACGGTGGAGCCTGCGATGGCGTCCTTCAATCCGACGACCGCGACCACGTTCCCGGCGTCGATCTCGTCGACCGGGATGCGGTCCGGGCCGACGATCATGGCGACCGTCTGCGCCCGTTGCGGCTTCGGCATGCCGATGACCCAGAGATCCTGGCCGCGGCGGATCTTGCCGGAGAACAGGCGGCCCGCGGCGACCTCGCCCGCCTGGGGGTCCACGATGATCTTCGTGACCATGTAGCCGACCGGGCCGTTCTCGTCGACGGTCATCATCGCCTTCCCGACGGGCGACTCGAGGTCCCCCTTCCAGATGATCGGGATGCGCACCTTCTGCGCCTCGAGGGGATTCGGCAGGTGGCGGATCACCATGTTCAGGACGACGCTATGGAGGGGCGCCTTCTTCGCGAGCTCCTTCATCGTCCCTTCCTGGCAGTGCTTGTAGACGTCCTTGAACGTGATCCCGGATTTCTTCATGAACGGGACGGACAGGGCCCACTTGTGGAACGCGCTGCCGAAGGCGACGCTGCCCGCTTCGACGTGGACCATCCACTTCTCTCCCATGTCCTCCGGGAGCCACTTGCGGATGCGGTTGTTGACCTCCGTGATGATCTTCGTGAAGCGTTGCTGCATCTGGTCCGGCGAGATCTTCAGCTCGTTCACGAGGCGGTCGACCTTGTTGATGAACAGGGCCGGCCGCACGCGTTCCTTCAGCGCCTGCCGGATGACCGTCTCCGTCTGCGGCATGATCCCTTCGACCGCATCGACGAGGATGATGACCCCATCGATCGCGCGCATCGCGCGGGTGACGTCCCCGCCAAAGTCCACGTGACCGGGTGTGTCGATCAGGTTGATCAGGTACTGCCCGCCCTCGAAGTCGTGGACCATGGACGCGATCGCCGCGTTGATCGTGATGCCTCGGGCCTGCTCCTGCTCGTCGTAGTCCATGAAGAGCTGCGAGCCCGCGAGCTCTTCGGAGATCATCCCCGCGCCCGCGATGAGGGAGTCGGAGAGGGTTGTTTTCCCGTGATCGATGTGTGCCGCGGTGCCGATGTTGCGGATGCGCTCCTTCAAATGGAGCAGGGCCTGGGCCTTCTTGATATTCTCTTCTTTACGTCCCATGGAATGCGCACCAAACGTTCAACGTGGGCGAGATGGTGTCGCACCGGACCGAGCCTAATTAAACCTTCGGTCCTCGGAGAGAATCATCGGGCGGATGACGCGATTCGTTCGAGTTCTTCCTTCTTCGCGATTGCAGAACTCTGCATGTCTCCTTTCGCCGCCATCAGGATCTCGTCCGCGAGGCACTCCTCGACGGCCTTGCGGTTCTTGAAGGTCGCCTGCACGGCGCCCACGCAAATGTTACGTAGCGCGAGGTCGAGTCGCCGCGACGGTGCGACGTCCACGGCTCGCGGCACCGAGATGCCGCCGAACCGCAATCGAGTGATCTCCTCCCGCGGAGCGGCTTTCTCGATGGCGTCCACGAGGATCTGCACGGGATGCTTGCTCGTCCGCTGGGCGATGATCTCGAAGGCCGTGCGCACGACTCGGTAGGATTTCGCTTTCTTGCCGGTGTAGTTCTCCGTGCGCATCATGTTGTTGATCAGCCGCTCGACCAGGTTCGCTTTCGCCTTCCCGAACGGTTTGTTCGCCCACCGTCCTCCGGTGTGCGGGATCACGATGGGAGAGAGGTTGATGTACTTCGCGAGCCCCGCATCGTGGATCTCCACCTCCGTGAGGTCGTATTTCTCGAAGAGCTTCATTTCGTAGCTAGGCCGCTTCCGCGGTTTCTTCGGCTCCTTCTTCGGCTTCTCCACGACGGGGGCTCCCTCCGCGATGGCCGTTTCGGGAGGAACTTCGGCGGTGGGAGTCGGCTCGGCGGGGCCCGTTGCGGGTGACGGTTCCGGAGGCGGAGGGGCCGGCGTCTCCGGAGGCGGCGGGGGCTCGGCTGCCACGCGTCTACCTCACGGGCTTCTCTTTCCGGCCGCGGACGAGTTCGTCGAGGCTCACGCCGTTGACCTGGATCACCTTGTACCGCACGCCGGGGATGTCCCCGTACGACCGACCCATACGGCCCCCGATCCCTTCGACGAGGACCTCGTCGTGCTCGTCGATGAAGTTGATCGCTCCGTCGCCGACAGCAAAGGCGGTCACCTGTCGACCGTTCTTGATCAATTGGACCTTCACGCACTTCCGGAGCGCGGAGTTCGGCTGCTTCGCTTCAATCGCGACCTTTTCGAGGACGATGCCTTTCGCCTGCGGCGATCCCTCGAGCGGATCCGATTTCTCCTTGAGATGGAGCACGCGTCGCTTGTAATATCGATCCGACCACCGTCGGCTCTGTCGCTCGCCCTTCAACTTCCGCGCCGCGAACAGACCCCGTGCCACAAGGGAACCTCGAGAGAGTTGCGTCCTAATTTCCATGTGCTATTTAAGGGTGGTGCGGCCGCGGCCTCGACGTTCTCCCGATTGCGGCCTCGTTACATGGAGTGGATCGCAGGATACAATCGACGACAGAAACGACTCACGCCGCGGGGACCGTAATCGCCCGCTCGCAATACGGACATGTCACCCGTTCCTCGGGGAAGAACCACGTGTCCACGTTGCCGCCGCAGTTCGGGCAGGCTCCCACGAAGTGCTCCTGACCTTCGGCCTTTTCTTGGACAACGAACTCGTCCGCGGACCGGTCGATTACGCCTTTGATGAGTCCATCATCGAGCGCCTCTCCCAGGAGCTTCTCCGTCTCGAACCGCGTCTTTCCGATCCGCTGGGCCATCACGTCCATCTTGATTCGCCGCTGGGACTTCGCCCAGTTCGCAAATTCGATGACCACCTGTTCGCGGCGCCACTGCATCACGCCGAGCACGATCGCGATCGTCCCCGGGATGATCGTGACCGGCCCGCAGAGGTAGAGCAATTCCGGGACGTCCCGGAGGAAGACGACGAAGAACAGTCCGAAGAACATCGCGAAGCCGCCGATGGCGAAATACGCGATCGCTGGGAGACGCATGAGTTGCGCCGCGGGCGGCACGGACGCACGACGAAAGCGCCGGTACTTCAATCCCGCGGCGCCAGAATCAGGTCAACGCACGAGCCCGAGGCGTCAACCGTTTTCGGGGGGTGCCGACGCGTCCGACGGCGCGGTCGCTCTGCCCGCGGCGGGTTCCCGGATGAACAGGACCCCCGTGGCGGAAATCCCGATGAACGTAAGTGCAATGACGGCAAACGCGAGGGAGCCCATGGCGTCCGTGAGGGCGCCCCCGAGGATCGGGCCGATGATCAGGCCCGTCCCGAAGATGATCGAGTAAATCCCGAACGTCGTCCCGGACACGGCCCGTTCGACGATATCACCGAGATAGGCGAGGGCTGCGGGAGGGAACGTCCCCGCACCCGCGGCAAGGACGGCGATCAGGGGCCATTGGGACGCGAGCTGGGCCGTGCCTTCGGGTCCGGTGGCCATGGCCAACAGGATGGCCAGGCCTCCGAAGCAGGCGAGGCCCAATCCCATGAACGGCCGACGGCGGCGGGTTCGATCGGACCATCGGCCGCTGACCGCGAGGGACAGGCCGAGCGGGACCCCGAGGGAACCGACGACGATCAGGAGTTGGGACAGGGGAGCGGTCCCTCCGCTGCCGATCAGGTGATCCGTGAACGTTAGCACGTATCCGTAGAGGGCGACGACCGGCACGTAGACGGGCAGGAGCCGACGGATGTCCGGATTGCGCAACACGGTCCGGAGGAGCTCGAGGGTCCCGCGCTGCGGCTCCGGCGTGAAGTCCGTCTCTCGGACGAGGGCGAGGACCAGGACCGTGGAGATGGCGACACCGATCCCCGCCGCCCCGAGGACGAGCGCCTCCGGGACGGACGCCTTCAGGGCGAGGAACCCGGATCCGAATCCGGCGACGAGGCCCCCGAAGGTGACGAGGTCGAAGAACGCCATCAGCTGCGCGCGGTTCTCCACGTTCGCGTGGTCGTTCACCATGGCCAGCGTGGAGGCGACCTTCGCCGCCGCGCCGATCCCGAACATGGCGAAGAACAGGGCCACCAGGTACGGACGGATCCCGACGGGCGTCGGGTCGCTGATGCTGGGGATGAAGAGGACGACGGCCACCGCGGTGACGAAGTGGGCGAGGACGAGGATCCGCTTCCGTCCCAAGCGGTCGCACAGGGCGCCGAAGTAACCGACCGTTGTGATCTCCGCGAGCGGATAGACCGCGAAGAGGACGCCCTTCCAAAAGGAATCGAGCGAACCCATCGCGTGCTGCATCACGGCGACGCCGGCGAAGGCGGCCGCGCGCATCACGAACGTGGCGAAGTAGAGGAAGGAGAGGTTCGCGAGATCGTGCGGGCGCAGATGGAACGTCTTCGTCAGGAAGCGGTTGAGGGGTCCCATGCGGCTCCGCGTTCGCTGACCGCGGCACGGCGTGTCGGGCTATTTGAGGATGGTCCCGTGGGTCGCAGACCCGACAAGAGTCGCGGTCCTGACACTGAGCGCGGAATGGTTAAGTAGGATGGGGCCAACATCGCCGGTCCGAATAGGAGGACTCTCCCTGTTCTGCAACCAGTGCGGCGGTAAAATCGCGGACGGATCGGTATTCTGCAACTTGTGCGGCGCGAAGCAAGGCGTCGTGGTCCCGGCTCAGGCTCCCCAACCCGGCATACCCCAGGGCGGCGCGTCGATGGGCCAGCCGTACAACCCGAGCGCCCCGGTCCAAGCGGCCGCTCCCCCGCCGATGCCGCAGAACTTCAAGTGCAATTCGTGCGGCGGTCCGATGAAGCCGTCTGCGGGCCTCGCGCTCGTCGTGTGCGAATATTGCGGCGCTGTGACGACGATGGGCGCCGGGGGTGCCGCGGAAGTCTTCCAGAAGCACTTCATGCTGAACAACAAGATGACGAACGAGACCGCCATGGAGTCGGGCGGGAAGTGGCTGAACAAAGGCATCTTCCGTCGCAAAGTCGCCGAACGGTCCGAGCTCGGAGCGGTCACCCTCAAGTATGTGCCCTACTGGGTTGTCCCGACGTCCGTCGTCGCCGACTTCCAGGGGACGAAGAACGCGGGCGCGGGCGCCGGCGCGGGCATGATGATGCACGGGGACGGCAAACAGAAGGCCGCAGGTGCGGCGTTGTTCGCCCTCACGATGGCGGCCGCCGCCGCAGGTGGCCAGAACCGGAACGTCCAGGTGAATCAGCCCCAGGTCGTCCGTGTGCGGGATCGCATCCAGCTCCAGCGGAACATCCCGGTCGTGGCGGTCCGCGGGTACTCGCAGTACCAGCCCGAGGACGGATTCACGTTCGAACTCCAGAACAAGAGCAACTTCGACAAGCGCCAGACCGGCGGTGTGGACGTCCAGAGCGGAGACGTCTCTGAGGCCGAGGCGAAGGCCCAGGCCGCCGCGCTCGCGCACAAGTTCGCGGAGCGCGAGGCGAAGAAGCGCGTCGACAACCTGGAGTCGATCCAGGTCTATCCGACGACGTACGATGGGGAGTTGCTCCACGCGCCCGTGTGGTTCATGGAGTACGCGCACAAGGGCAAGCAGATGTTCATCCTGATCGACGGCGGTTCGGGCCAGGTCATGAACGGAGAGCGCCCCGCGTTCGCCCTCTGGTGAGTCCGAACCTGCGGACTTCCATCCATACCCCTAAATAGATATGTGCGGAACATGATGTGTCGAAACGCGCGGAGAGATGAACGATGCCCGACATCCGTGACCGAGTCGAACAGGACCGCGGACTGCTGAAGAAGATCCAGCTCGTGATCCCCGGGTACGCCGGCTATCGACGACGGGAAGACATCCGCGCGGCCGACAACCTCCTCCGGATCCAGCTCGCGAACCAGCTGAAGGGCGTCCGCGGGGACCTCGAGGACATCCGAGACCAGATGGCGATGGACGGCAAGGTCCAAGGCCTGCAGTCGATCGGGAACGCGATCTTCACGATCGAAGGGCTCGAGGCGAAGGTCCGCCATGCGGAAGGCGGCTACTCGGGACTCAGCGCGACGATCCAGATCAAGGAGACGGAGCTCGACAAGCTCTACGAATACGACTACGCGATGCTCGACTCCCTCGACCGGGCCTCGGCCGTCCTCCCGATGATCCGGGAGGCGGCGGACCCGAAGGCGTTCGAAGCCGCGGTGAAGTCGATGCGCGACGCGATCACGTCGTTCGAGAGTGCCTGGAAGTCGCGGACGAACGCGGTCACCGGCATCCAGGTGAGGTGAGACCATGATCCCAATCGGATTCTTCTTCGGCGGCGGAAAGCGAACGGACCAGACGGCGGGCCACAAGGAAGGCATCGGCGGCAGCATGACGATCGCCTGGGACGACCAGTTCAAGCGACAGAACATCATGTGGAAGGTCCCGCGAAACGTCCGGATGAATGACAACGTCGTCGTCCGAGAGGACGAGATCGCGGTCTTCTACCGCGACGGCAAGGTCCTCGCGTACCTGGACCGCCCGGACCGGTACGCGCTCACGTCCCAGAACGCGCCGATCCTGGGCCGCCTGATCCAGGCCCTGTCCGGCGTCGTCCAACAGGCCGAGGTGTACTACCTCCAGAAGCGGATCTTCGACGGCAAGTTCGGGACCCAGGACGCCTTCCTGTTCCAGGACCCGGACTTCGACATGGTCCAGCTTCGAGCGTTCGGAGATTTCCGGTACCGCCTGAAGGACCCGGAGACGTTCATCAACCAGTTCGTCGGCACGTTCGGCGCCGCGACCTCCGCGGAGATCGAGGACCGGATCAAGGGCGAGCTCGTCAAGCAACTCAATGTGACATTGGGCAAGATGAAGGCGAACGGCCTGAAGGTCGTCGATTTCGCCGCGAGCCTGAACGACATCGAACAGGGCGTGCTCGCGAACGCGAAGCCGCACTTCCTCACCCTCGGCATCGAGATCCTCCAGATCAGCGGGATGAATATCCCCTTGCCAGACTCGATCAAAGAGGCCCTCGAGAAGATGGCCTCCGCCAAGGTCCTCGGCCGGACGAGCGCGGCGGCGTACCAGCAATTCGCCTTCGCGGACTCCATGAAATCCGCGGCCGCGAACCCGTCCGGCGGTGCGAGCACGGGCGTCGGGCTCGGCGCGGGGATCGGCATGGGATACGCGATGGGCTCCCAGATGGGCGGGATGATCGCCCAGCCGCCGCAGCAACAGCAACAGCAACAGCGGGCGTGCCCGAAGTGCGGCACGATGAACCCGACGACGACGAAGTTCTGCGGGAACTGCGGAGCCGATACGACGGTCGCGGCGGGGAGCAAGCCGTGCATCAAGTGCGGCAAGCCGGTTCCTCCGGGGCTCAAGTTCTGCGGGGAATGCGGAGCGGCACAGACGCTGAAGTGCCCGGACGGACACGACGTGCCCGGCAACATGAAGTTCTGCCCGGAGTGCGGGAAGCCGGTCAAGAGCTGAGCCCATGGAACCAACCCCGGCCCCCGCGGCACGCGGGCCCCTGATGCCAACGCTGTCGACGACCGTCCTACTCGCGATGGCCGCGATCGGCGTCGTGGTCCTCGCCTCGATCTTCGGCTTCATCTTGTTCGTCGCTAACCTCCGGATCGACGAACGGCTTTGGTGGACCGGCCTCACGTCGATGATCTTCGCATTCGCCTTCTACCTCATGTTCGCGGCCACGCACGATCGCAAGCTCGCGCGACCCCTCGCGGGTGGATTCTTTGTGATCGGCGCGGGCAGCTTCTACGGCTCGATCTTCACGGGCGGGGCGGGCGACGCCGGAAAGTTGCTCTACCTGATCCTGTTGTCCGTCCTCGTGGTCATTGTCCTCGGCGCGATCTTCGTGATGGCACGAGACGCGGAGCAAGATGCGATCCGGAAGGCGCAGCGCCGGCACATCCCTTAAGACGCGAACCGGCCGTCAGACGAACTGATAGATGTTCGGAGGAAGGCCACCCTTCTTGAGTTCTTCCTCCATCTCCTCGAGCATGAGGATCCGCTTGTACGTCGGCGGATGTGTACCGAACAGCTCATTGGCCCGGCGCCAGTGGCTCTTCTTCTCGACCTCGATCGCCTTCTGCAATTCGTAGGCATCGATCTGGCCGTCTTTGTCCAGGTCGTAGGCGCTCATCTTCTGATTCAGCTCGTCGTAGTCCGCGGTGGCTCGGACGGGATCACCGATCATGAACGCCCGGAGACCGGTCGGTTCCGAATCACTGGGGGCGAGGGAGAGTCCGTACGTGATCTTCGTCAGGGCGGAGGCGAGCTGGTGCGGGTCCCGCGTCGCCGCCCCGCTGTACGCGTCCGCATAGTACTCCCGGGTCCGCGACAGATAGAGGACGAGCATCTGCGTGACCAGGTAGACCGCGTACGACGCGACGGCGGAGAGGATGATCACGAGGACGGCCTGTCCTCCCCCTTTCCCGCGCGTCCGCACGCCGGTTCGCATCATCTCGAACCCGAACCGCGCGATCACGTAGGCGATGAGGGGGATCGCGGACATGAGGGTCACGATGACCACGTCGCGGTGGCGGAGATGGCCGATCTCATGGGCGAGGACCGCTCGGATCTCATCCTGGTTCAGCTGTTGGAGGAGCGCCTGCGTCACGACGAGTTCCGAGGATGAGACCGTGCGACCGAAGACGAACGCGTTCGGGGAGGAGTCCCCGCTCACCCAGATCTGAGGCATCGGTACGCCGGCCTGGCGCGTGAGCTCCTGGATCGTTTGGTAGAGCCACGGGTTCGACTCCTGCGTGACAGGCTCGCGGCTGCGGATCGCCCACCGGACGATGAAGGGCGAGATCAGCCATTCGAAGAGGATGAAGAACAACGAGAGCGCGACCACGATCGCGAATCCACCCGGGAACGCGTGGGCCTGGAAAACGTAGTCGGCGATCGCGACGATGAGCAGGAGCAGGAGGGAGAGGAACGCGAACAGGAGGACGACGGTGAATAGGCTACCGCGTCGGAGCGCGCCGAGGCTTCCCACGAAAATGGCTATATTCGACCAGGCCATGAGCATTCCGTCGGCATGCCCGAGCTCGTCGAATCCATCAACTGCCCCAAGTGCGGCGGACCCCTGACATTGGCCCCGGGCGAGGTGATCGTCACGTGTCCGTACTGCGGCACCGTGTCCCGGTTCCAAGGGGACAAGGCGTTCGTCCTGCGGCACTCCATGCTTTCCGCTCGGGTCGACCGCGACGGCGCGGTCCGGACAATTCAGGGCTGGATGGAGGGCGGGGTCATGAAACCGGACGACCTGCGAAAGGCGTCCCGGATCGCCACGATGGAATGCACCTACCTGCCCTTCTACGTCTTCGAGGTCGACGCGACGACGACCTACACGGGCGTGCTCTCGCGGACAGGCACGAACGAACGGCGGTCCGGGGACCTGCGCCGGGATTACTTCTGGAAGATCCTGGGCCGCCGGTCGGGGGACTTCCCGACGCGGGAATTCAAGTTGCCCCTCGGATTCAAGGTGCCGTTCGACACCGGGGGCATGGTCCGCGACTCCCGGTTCCTGAACGCCGAGGTCGACGAGGACGAAGCGGATCGGATCGCGCGCGAACAGGTGGACGACCACCAGCGGCAGCTGCTGAAGGACCTCGTCGACACGATCGAGGACGCGAGCACGGCGATCGACGTGAAGGACGCGGAGTTCCTGCACGCCCCGATCTGGTTCTCGACGTATGAGTATCGAGGGCAGACGTTCCAGATCCTGATCGACGCCGCCTCCGGCGAGGTGATCCGCGGCGACATCCCGCCGCCGAGCGGAGGCTTCGGAGAATTCATGAAGGGCGCCGCGAAGGACCTGTTCCGCCGCTGAGGTCCTCATCCCTCGGAGGGCTCGACGTCCTCGTAGTCCGCGAGGTAGGCCCCGCAGTTCGGGCACATCTCGTCCTCGGGGTCGATCTCCCAGCCGCACTCGGGGCAACGGGTCATGGAGGCCCTCGCCTCGATACGGACGTGTCGGGTATAAAATCGAACCGTCTCTCAGAAGTCGTCGAACTTGGTCTGACCTTTCTTCGATGGCGGCCTTTCTGGCGGTCGTGGGCTCGGCTCCTCGCGGGTTTCCTCCCGGAGCGTCGCGATCCGTTGCTCGGGAGCCGCGGCGACGAACATCTCGCCGCCCGGTTCCCCGACGAAGATCTTCTGCCGGAGTTCCTTCCGCAGGCGATCGAGCTCCTGATGCATCTTCCGCTCCTTCCGACGCGCACTGTAGAAGTAGGCTTCGTCCCGCGTGTCCGTGGTGACGAGCATGACGACGCGTCCCGCCGCGCTGCGCCCGGTCCGACCGCGACGCTGGATCGTCCGGATCTCGGAGGGGACGGGCTCGTAGAAGACGACGAGGTCCACCTGCGGAATGTCGAGGCCTTCTTCGCCGATCGACGTGGCGACGATCACGTTCACCTCCCCGGCCTTGAACTTCTCGAGGATCTCGACCTGTTCCTTCTGCGACAGTCCGATGTCGTTCCCGTGGGAGGCCTGCCCGACGAACCGGACCGGTCGGAGGCTCGGGATGCGGGCGAGCTCCTGCGTCACCCGATCCGCCGTTTCCCGATAGTGAGCGAAGACGATCACCTTGGAGTCCGGCTTCTTCATGAACTGGTCCCGCACGACCCATCCCGTCTTCGCGAGCTTCGGATGTTCCACGTCGGACTCCCGCGCGAGCTTGATCGCCTCTTGCACCCTCGCGTGCTTCAGGAATTGCACGTCCGCCTTCGACTTCGTCTCGGCCTCCATCTTGTCGAAGTACGAGCGGAGGGAACCGAGGCCCTGGGTCTCCGCGAGTTCCATCGCGTGGTTCGCCTTCATCGCGATTGCCTGCGCGGTCATCGCGCCGTAGAGCCGGCCGTCGCGCACACCTGAGTCGAGTCGCTTCCGAGCCTCGTCGCCGGCCGCGAGCAGGTCCTTCAGGCTCACCTTCGGCTTACCCGCGAGGAAGCCGATCTTCTTGAGTCTCTCGACCTGCTCCTCGAGGACGACCTGGAGGAGCGCCCGGATCTCCTTCGACACGTCGGGGGCTTCCACCGGGATCCGCTGGACCTCGAGGCCATGGAGGTAAGGGACCACGTCGGGGTCGTACTCCGTCCGGATTTCGACCGCGGTGATCCCGAGATTCCCGCAGACCTCGAGGATCTTCTCCGCGGAGGACCCGGGGGACGCGGTCATCCCGAGCACAAGCCGTCCAGGGACCTCCTTGTATGCCGCGGCCACGTCGACGTATGCGTAGTCGCCGACCGCTCGGTGGGCTTCGTCGAACACGACCAGGCTCACATCGTCCAGGGAGATCCGCTCCGCCCGGATGTCGTTCCGGATCACCTGCGGCGTCGACACGACGATCTTGTTCTCCCGCCAGAGGAGTTCGCGCTCTTCAGGGGACGTCGCCTCGCCGGTGAAGAGGGCGATCCGATCGACGACGAGGACCTTCCGCAGGGAGGCCGCATGCTGCTCGACGAGGGGTTTCGTCGGGGCGAGGAAGAGGACCTTGCCCCCTTTTCGACGGAGGACCTCGGCGATCACCATCGCCGCGATGACCGTCTTCCCCATGCCGGTCGGAAGGACGACGAGCGTGGACCGCTCCAGGCAGGCACGGGCGATGTTCACCTGGTACGCCCGTTCCTCGACGGCTCCGCGGCGCAGTAGCTCGTGCGTGACGGCCACGTCGTCGGAACGTCGGGGTGTGCGAATAATCCTTTGCCCTAGGTCCGCGGACGACGTCGGCGACGGAGGACGACGACCGCGGCGAGTACCACGATCGCGGCGGCGGTGGACCCGACCGCGACGACAAGCTCCCAAGGAAAGCCACTGGACGCCTTCACCTGAATCGTCAGCGATACCTTCGCCGTGGGGTCGGCCACCGCGGACGCAGAGATGACAGTGGAATAGGTCGCGCCGACGGTCGCGTTCGCCGCCACCGTCAGGGCGATCCGAAGCGCCGCAT
>Ga0209058_1001544_pt1 | contig 19567 bp, 19 predicted proteins | sample GraSoiAngelo_147_FD_185904 | JGI IMG/M metagenome (GOLD analysis project Ga0209058, IMG submission 185904) | Grasslands soil microbial communities from the Angelo Coastal Reserve, California, USA - 14_1009_05_40cm (SPAdes) (version 2) | ecosystem: Environmental > Terrestrial > Soil > Grasslands ... | reverse complement strand
CAGGCCACTGAACCCTCCTGCGCTGCGAAAACGCAATCGTGTTGCGCGGCTTAACAATTGTCACTCGGCTGGAACGCCAACCGTCGCGTATGCGCCGTAGTAGTACGGCTCGTAAACGCGCTGGCCATCAATGATGCGGTAACGCGGGCCATTAGCCGTATTCGAGAACGGGTAGGCTTGGTAGTAGCCGTCGTAGTCGCGCCAGTAATTACCGCTCGGATAATAATAACCACTATCATATGCGGTCACGTAAGGCGCTTCCGCGCAACCCGTGATAAACAGGGCGACGACGCCCGCGCAAAGCAACGACAGCAACGCCCCTCGCCAACAGCGTTTGCTTTCGCATTTTCGTATTCTTTTCATCAGATAATATAACACCCTTTCAGTGAATCTGTTTCAGTGAATCTGAATTTCTGTTTCGCTCCTTGACGCGCGGCGCGGGACGTTCATTTTGCACCGCACGATGAAGAGAGCTGTTTCTGCTGTTTTTCTGATAATTGTTTTGCCACTGTTTGCCCAGAAGCCGGATTTCGATGTCGTTATCAAGGGCGGCGCAATTTACGACGGCACGGGCGCTGAACCGCGACATATCGATCTTGCGATTCGCGGCGATCGGATCGCAGGCGTGGGCGATTTCAAAAACGCAAAGGCGAAAACAATCATCGACGCGAGGGGACTTGCCGTCGCGCCCGGATTCATAAACATGCTTTCCTGGTCAACCGTGTCGTTGATTCAGGATGGCGGGTCGCAAAGCGAGATTCGGCAAGGGGTTACCACCGAGATCATGGGCGAAGGCGAATCGATGGGGCCGGTGAACGATCGTGTGCGCCAACACATGCTGCGCGAGCAGAGCGACATCAAATACGACATCAAGTGGAACACGCTCACGGAATATCTGCGTTATCTGGAGAGCCGGGGGATTTCCTGCAATGTCGCATCGTTCATCGGCGCGACCACGATACGCGAGAACATGATCGGTTTCGAAGATAAACAGCCGACGCCGCAACAACTCGATCAAATGCGCGAACTCGTTCGCAAGGAAATGGAGGCGGGCGCGCTGGGCATTGGCACCTCTCTGATTTATCCGCCTGCGTTTTATGCGAAGACGGAAGAGTTAATCGAATTGTGCAAGGTCGCTGCGAAATACCAGGGCAAATACATCTCGCATATGCGCAGCGAAGGGAATCGATTGCTTGAAGCGCTGGACGAACTGATCCGAATCAGCCGGGAAGCAGGAATTCCCGCGGAAGTTTATCACATCAAAGCAGCTGGCAGGCAGAATTGGGGCAAGATCGGTGATCTTCTGTCGCGCATAGAAGCCGCGCAGAAAGAAGGACTGAAAATTACCGCAGACATGTACACTTATACCGCCGGCGGGACCGGGCTCGACGCATGTCTTCCGCCTTGGACTGAGGACGGCGGATACCCGGCCTTGTTCAAGCGACTACGTGATCCAGCCACGCGCGAGAAAATCAAAGCGCAGGTGCAAACGCCAACAAACGAATGGGAAAACATGTATCTCGCTGCGGGCAGCCCGGAACACATTCTTCTCAGCGAGTTCAAATCACAAAAATTGAAACCGCTCACTGGCAAAACGCTCGCCGAAGTCGCGAAGATGCGCGGTAAAGACTCGATCGATACCGCGATGGATTTGATCGCCGAGGACGAATCGCGCATCGGGACGATTTATTTCATGATCTCGGAAGAGAACATCAAAAAGGAACTCGCTAAGCCCTGGATTTCGTTTGGCTCAGACGAGGCGTCACAGGCGCCGGAAGGAGTCTTCTTGAAATCGAATCCGCACCCGCGCGCTTACGGAAATTTCGCACGCGTGCTCGGCAAATATGTGCGCGACGAAAAAGTTCTTCCCATGAGCGACGCGATCCATCGCCTGAGCGGATTGCCTGCCACGAATCTCGGCCTGGATCATCGCGGATTCATTAAGGAGGGAATGTTCGCTGATGTGGTGGTCTTTGATCCGGCAACCATTGCGGATCGCGCGACATTTGAAAAACCGCACCAATACGCGGTTGGGGTGAAGCACGTCTTCGTAAACGGCGTACAGGTTCTCAAAGACGGCGAGCACACCGGCGCGAAACCTGGCCGTGCCTTATGGGGGCCGGGGAAAACGAAATAAAATTCGACCTCGTCGGGATTCCGCTGAACGGCAGGGCGCGGAATGCCAGGCAGATGAGCCGGAAGGCATTCGTCTCAGTCGAAAAGAGACGCGTGAATTCGTTATTCACGACGTATATTCTAGAGAGAGGAAGTTTAAAATCAGAGAAAGGAGTTTTATGGCAATTGTTCCATGGAGAAGAAGCGAAGAACGCTCGCTGGCCGAGCGCGACCCGTTTAGTTACTTGCGAAATCAGGTCAACCGGGTGTTTGACGATTTCTGGGGCGAGTCGTGGTTGGCGCCTGGCCGCGAAATCGCTGCGGGCTTCTGGCCGCAGGTGGACGTCAGCGAGACGGACAAGGAAATCAAAGTGTCTGCGGAAATTCCAGGCGTCGAACCCAAAGACATTGATGTGAGCGTCGAGGATGGCATACTTACCATAAAAGGCGAAAAGAAATACGAGCGCGAAGAAAAGGAGAAAGGGCAATATCGAATGGAGCGCAGCTATGGCTCGTTTGAGCGTACCATTGAATTGCCTGCGGAGGTGGACGAATCGAAAGCGAAAGCCGAGTTCAAGAAAGGCGTGCTGCGATTGACTCTTCCGAAGCGCCCGGGAGCACCATCGCGCCGAAAGAGAATTTCCGTAACGTAAAGCGAGTCAGAGTAGCGCCTGCGTTGGTGTAGCCGCCTCGCTGTGTCGAGGCGGCGCTAGGCGCGTTGCCACTCGCACGGCGGGATAGCGCCGTGGCTACAACCCCGTTCTGAGGTGGAAGACCTCGTTGTATATAAGTACCCCATTGGGGGATTGAAAATGGAGCGCACGAGGTAGAAGTTTAGTTTTCCGATGGACCCAATTAGGAACATCAAGTTGCGCTGGCTGCATGGCGCATTGCACGATATCACGGACGAACTGTCGCGTTCGCAATTTTCTAGGTTTGCACGGCACGCCTGGGAGCCGGCGATCAACGCGTACCGGTGCGAAAACTGCATCCGTATCTGCGTCGAACTGGCCGGAATCGACCGCTCGCTCATTGATCTGACCGTGGAACCGCGGCGCGTCGTCATCCGTGGCACACGCGAACTTCCGGAGCCAACCGATGACGAGGGATGCGCCCTGCAATTCCTGGCGATGGAGATTGATTATGGACCGTTCATACGGGAAGTGCCATTGCCGGCCGAAGTGGAAATCGACCAGGCGCATGCCGAGCAGCGCAACGGATTGCTCTGGATTTCGCTGCCGCTGAAAGAACCATGAGCAAGGAAGAACTCATGGTGTTGCGGTCGGACGCCGAATCGAAACCGGGAACGCAGAGCACGATTGCGGCGGGAACGGCCGAGAGCCAGATGCCGCGGATCCCGGAGGAATTATCTATTTTGCCGGTGCGCGGGTTCGTCGTTTTTCCGGGGACCGTTGTTCCACTGAATATCCAGCGCGCGGCATCGCTCAAACTGCTCGATGACACATTGCCGCGAACAAAGGTGATCGGGTTGCTGGCGCAGCGCGATGAAACGAAGGAGGACCCGGCACCACAAGACCTCTATTCAGTCGGAACAGTCGCGCTGGTGCTCAAGCTTATACGACAGGCGGATGACCGTGTGCTGGTCATCGCGCAAGGACTGCGCCGTTTTTCCCTTCGCAAAGTCGTTGCAACTTCGCCGTTTCTGCGCGTCGAGGTCGATTTACCCGAGTCCATCCAGCCGCCGGAAAGCAAGGAATGGGAAGCAACATTCCGGAACCTGCGCGATTCGGCTGCGAGATTGTTTGAATTGGCGCCGGACGCGCCTGAGCAGGCGCGTTTGATGGTCTTCAATATCGAAAATGCCGAGCAGCTCGCTGATTTTCTGGCGCCGAACTTGAACGTCGATGTTGCGCAAAAACAGGCGATTCTCGAAGAGCTCGATGTGGAAAAGCGGGTTCGTGCTGTGCAGAAGCAAATCTCAGCGCAGTTGGAGATCGCCGAGATTCAAGAGCGACTGCAAAAGGATGTCGCCTCGCAATTTTCCGATGCGCAACGACGCGCGTATCTCCGTTCGCAGATCAAGGCGATCCAGCATGAGCTGGGCGAGGCCGAGGGCGGCAGCGAAGAACAGGCGCAGCAATTGCGCAAGCGCCTCGAGGAAGCCAAGCCGCCGGAGGCAGTGATGAAGCAGGCCGAGCGCGAATTGAAGCGGCTGGATTTCATTCCGTCGGCCAGCCCGGAATTTTCTGTCATCGTCAGTTACATCGAGATCATCGCCGATTTGCCGTGGAACAGATTAAGTCAGGACAATCTTGATCTCGATCAGGCTCAACAGATCCTCGACCGCGACCATTACGATCTGGAAAAGGTGAAAAAACGGCTGATCGAATATCTGGCCGTGCGCAAACTCAATCCGCAGGGGCACGGCGCGATCCTCTGTTTTCTCGGCCCGCCCGGCGTCGGCAAAACCAGTCTTGGCCAATCGATTGCCGATGCGCTCGGTCGCAAATTTGTGCGGATCAGCCTCGGCGGGATGCGCGACGAAGCGGAAATCCGAGGTCATCGGCGCACTTATATCGGGTCGATGCCGGGGCGCATCATTCAGGAACTGCGACGCGCCGGAACGCGCAATCCTGTTTTCATGCTTGATGAGATCGACAAGATCGGCGCGGATTTTCGCGGCGACCCGGCGAGCGCGTTGCTCGAAGTGCTCGATCCGCGGCAAAACAACACGTTTGTCGATCGTTATCTCGACGTGCCGTTTGATCTGTCGCAGGTGATTTTCATCGGCACCGCGAATTACATCGACGGCGTGCCCGAACCGTTGCGCGACCGGATTGAAGTGATCTCACTGCCCGGTTACACCGAGCGCGAGAAACTCGAAATTGCCAAGCGATATCTCGTGAAGCGGCAATTGGATGAGAACGGACTCAAGCCCGAGCAAATCGAATGGCAGGAGGAAGCGTTCCGCCGGATCATTAACGATTACACACACGAAGCTGGTGTACGCGAGTTGGAGCGACAGATTGCATCCGTGTGTCGAGGCATCGCGTCGCAGGTTGCGCGTGGAAAAACCGAGCACGTAACAGTCACGCCCGAGCTGGTGGCGGAAATGCTTGGCCCGGCGAAATACGTGCGCGAAGCCAAACTCAAGACCAGCAAGCCAGGCGTTGCCACCGGGTTGGCTTACACGCCTGCCGGTGGCGAAGTGTTGCACATCGAAGCGACGCGTTATCCCGGCAAGGGAAATGTCACGCTCACCGGACACATTGGCGAGGTGATGAAAGAATCGGTGCAAGCCGCGCTCAGTCTCCTTCGCAGCCGCGACGGCCAACTGGGCGTGAACGCGGAAGATTTTCGCAAGTTGGACATCCACGTGCACGTGCCGGCCGGCGCGGTGCCGAAAGATGGACCATCGGCTGGAATCGCGATGTTTACCGCGCTCGCCTCGCTCTTCAGCAACAGGCCGGTCCGTCCCGACGTGGCTATGACCGGTGAAATCACTCTGCGCGGGCTGGTTCTGCCGATCGGCGGCCTGAAGGAAAAAAGTCTCGCAGCGATGCGCGCCGGGATTACCACAGTCATCATTCCCAAGCTCAACGAAAAAGATCTCGTCGATGTTCCGGAGGAAGCGAAACAAAAACTCAAATTCGTCCCGGTCGAAAACGTCGATGAAGTCCTCGCCGTAGCTCTGGAGAAAAACGGCGCTCCGTCCGGTTTAGAAGCAAATCGGCCTGAGTCCCGAAAGGTTACAGATACGCTAACGAGAAAGAGATGAGCCACGGGCGGGGTCGGTCGCAAACACGCTGAAGTTATCTCGCAATGGGGCGGTTGGCTTCATCGTTTGGTTAGGTCTGTTCGCTGGCCTTAATGATGAAATATGCCACCAAAGGAACTCCGACCAACAACAACCAGCCACCAGCGCACACCAAGAATGCTGGAGTGGATGCGGTGATCGCCTGCAACCGCATCACCCCAGTGTAATTCCCTAGCGCTTCGGGAAACCAGATGCACGCAAGCGGCAAGAGCAACACAACAGCGAGCTTAGCGGCGACCAGTCCACCACCGTCGAGGATTGCGGCAAGGAGATAGACTATCGCAACCACGAGCGACAATCCGCGGTTAATTAGCGTGGCCATAGACCTAACGAGAATCAGACGAATATTCGTAAAAAAGGCGAACATTTTTTCGCCTATCGTAACGACTGGCGATATTGGCCGCGGCAAATTTCGATCCGCGACTCACAGAACGTCGGTATCGGCTCTTTGATCAGCCTCGCCACTGGTTCTCACGGTGTCTCGCTGCGACCTACTTCCATTCCCAGTATTCGGAGTGTGTGTTGCCCTCTGCGTCCACCGCGTATTCGAATAGCACTGCGACCTTGTTCAGTCGGGACCATTTTGGCGGCATGGTTTGAAAATAAATGGCGCCGCGATAAGTCGCGCTCCCGTCTTTTTTCATCGTGCCGACGCCATGGCCTGTCCACGTGGCCATTTTTCCGTCCTTGGTTATCATCACACCTTGGCCTTCGCCATACTGTGTTCCATCCGGACGAACAACAGTCCAATACGTGCCCGTGTCCTTTACGTCGGTGCCCAGCAACGAGCCGTTTGCCTGGAACGAGGTTTCCATTTTCGGACCTCCGCCCAGGTTCGGCAACACTCGCTGCATAGTAACCTTGCCCGATATTCCGCCAATCTTCTCGCCTAGCATAACTGTCCTCCTGTTGAAGTTTACTTTCTCGAATCGACTCCGAAGACGCTATAGGCCATCTCATAACTGTCATTCTGAGCGAAGCGAAGAATCTCTGATTATCTCTGAGTGCGGGAATGTCCAGAGATGTTTCGCTCCGCCCAACATGACAGCGCCATTTATGAGATGAGTTCTAGCAAGAAACTTTTGGGCCGTCTACGCAGCTAAATTCAGCGGGCTTCAGCGTTCGCTCGTTGCTCAATCTGTTCGAGACTGGGATCAGTGTTGCTGATCCAATCGCGCGCTTCGTTGATTTGGGCCGGATTCACTGGAACGGCGCGCGGGATTTCTTCACCTCTCGCTACGAGGGCGCCCTCATACTTCACCGGTTTGCCGCGTTTGATTGGAAACTTCCAGTGATGCCCGAATTTGTAGAGCGCGTAATAGATGGTCTTCGCTTCAGCCGCGCTGACGCCGCTGCAACGCATCGCGTTGTAGAACATGCGGTCACAATCCCACGATGGCCGGTTGTGTTCCCCGTACGCGACGTCGTGCAACACAGAAGCGTTCCGATATTTTCCTTCGAACGGGCCGCCCATGACGGACCAGAGATAGCGCGGGATGGATGCGCCATCGACGACCGAGCCGATCGGCGCGGTCCAGACGACGCCGTGCGGATCCGTATAACGCAATTCAGTTAACAGCGTCATTGTCCGCCCGTCCGGATTCCATTTCGTCACCGGGTCGCCGTTGTAATAACCCCATTTGGTTCCGGCCAAGCCGGATTGCGCAGCGACAGATACTCGGCCCGAGTTTTTGTGCGATGCGCACCCAGCCAAAGCGACAAGCAGGCTAATGAGCCCGAATAATTGAATTCCCTTCCTCGTTCCCATGTGAGAGAGAAACGTTCAACGCTCAGCGCTCAACATTCAACCCTCACGTGGCGCTTCGCGTCCGCCTCTCCCTGGGCGGGAGAGAATGACGGTGAGGGTGCGATCGCAGCGGAATCTAAACCATTTTTTAGACTAACAATGTGCGCGCCTCGCGCTGGAGCACAGCCATCTTGGCTGTGGGGCCGGCGGGCATCTTGCCTGCCGAAAAGCTGTCAATTAACCAGACGAGACGCCCGGTTGCCCCACAGGCAAAGATGCCTGTGCCACACTGCTGAGCTCTTGATAGCGTGACCGCAAGTGTGTCCCAACATGGGACGACAGCTTTATTTAATCCGCTCTAGCGAGAGATTTCCGCGACAGCTTCACCTCTCGCAACGCTTGTTTTTTTCTTTACGGGTGCAGCCGTGATCGGTTCGCCTTCGGTTTGTTTTCGGTACGGCTGGAGATAAAACATCATGAATACGCCGATCACCACGAGCAACGAACCGATCCATTTCAATAGCCAGCCCGGATCGCGTAAAATCTGCACGGTGCTTTGTCCGAGGTTTTCCGGGTTCCACGACGCCTGCGAAATTTTGTAAGTCAACCCGGTCCACGTCCGCCACCAAACGCCAGGATAACTAAACGGATTGTTCATCCAGCATGCGCCGGTCGCGGAGTCGCCGTCGGCCGTGACGATGCGCAGCGTGCTCTTAAATCCTGCAGGGCTGTCGCTGCCTTCGTTACGTTTTACTTCAAAATTGAGCAGTTCGAGTCCGATCGGCAGCGAAACTGTTTTCCAGCCGTAAGCAACCATAATTCCATCAGGCGAAGTTCGCCCCGGCGAATCCGTCCTTTGGCGGATCGGAATCGTGATCTGCCAGCCGGCTGGAGCCCATCGCTCAATCGTTTCGCCGTTTTGTTGAACGCGCAAGCGCACGCCATCTGGCAAATCGGCCGCTCCGGACAAAGATGCCGATGTTTGCCCGGATTTCGCTGGCGTAAAATCCATCTGCGCCTGTGCGCTCGGCATCGTCTGGTCAACAACGAGCTGCCAATCGGCCCAGCCCGTTGGCAGCGGTTTATTCAGCTCGATCTTGCCCGGAGATTTGCCGTTCTTTCGCGAGGCGAGCTCGTACGTGATCGCGCCATCATCGGCGATAAACAACGTGAGATGATTCGGCGTTTCCTCCCCGGGTGCAGGCATTGTTGGCGGCCCGCCCGTGGTAGTCAGTTCTTTGCCGCTTCCATGCGGTTTGGTTTCGCCTTCAGAAACAGGAACAGCTTTGCCGAGGAGGGTGACGAGCACTGCCGGATTGTTCGGCTCATCACTGAACGAACTCGGTTTCCCGTTCTCGATCCGGAAATCGGGCCAGTAATTCTCGATCCGGAGCGTGAACGGCGTAGTCTCGATCGGCACGTCGCGACCGAGATTTTCTGCGACATCAAAGATGGTTTCCTTTTCGCCGAACGAAACTACGACGTAACCCTTGTTTCCGTTCACAGGCGCGACCAAACGCACTTTCGCACCGGTGCTCCCGCCTTTGCGAACGTGGCCAATCTGTTCGTCCGGCGCTTTGCTGAAAGCGAAAATTGATTCTTCGAGATCGACCTCCTGATCCTTCGGATTCGCTTCGCTTTCCGAAGGCGGGCGATTCGGCGAGTCGCCCCTACCTGAGTCTGACGCGGTGCCGCGCTTTAATTCAATGTTCGCCAGGCCCATCAAAAAATTTCCGTGCTGTGGATCGTCAGCGAGTAGCCACCCGTCGAGATGCTGGTTCATCATCGCAGTGGCGATGGTGAAATGCAGCGCTGGCGCGCCGTCATCGCTCGCCGGCTTCGGATTCAGCTTCCCCTCAATCGCTGGCGCGTAATCGACAATTTGTAAATGCGCGCCGCTTGCGAGCACTCCAAGATCGCGCGGACGCTGCGGCGTCGGCGGGTGATGTAAAAATTCGGCCGGATACCCTTTTACAATTCCATCGACGTCGTGCACACGAAGCTGACGTTGATCGACCAGGAGCCGGTTCGTTGGCGGGTCGCCTTTGAAAAGGGTGATTGTTCCTTCGATTCCCCAAATCCTTCCGATGAGCGAGCCGATCAGCAGCGTGATGATGCCGAGATGCGTGACGAGGAAGGCAAGATGATGTTTGCGCCACGGCCAGCGCGACAGCGCGGAACAGGCAAGGTTCGCCCCGAGCAAAACCAGCCAGACGTTGAACCATGGCGCCCCGTACACGTAGGCGCGCGCAACTTTTGCGTCGAAACTCGATTCATAAATCGTTCCGGCGATCGCGGCGATGATGAGCACTGCGAGCAAAACGACTGCGAGTTTGAGCGACGCAAAGAATTCAAAGACCGGATTGCGTTGCCATGCCGGCTGCTCAGTCGAGTCGGAGTTTACCATTTGTGGGATTGACACTTTCAGCGAGGTGGCGCGACGCTTCAATGATCGAGTTTGTCCGATGACAGCTGAGTCATTAGCGAAGATCCAAGTCGATGGCGCGCAAATTGGTTATCGTCGAATTGGCAATGGCCAGCCGCTTCTGGTCCTGAACGGCTTCGCTGCGACGAGCGCCGACTGGGATCCTTCATTCATCGATGGGCTCGCGTCTTCCAACGATCTCATTCTCCTGGATCACCGCGGGATCGGCAGCTCTACTGATGACGGAAAGGCATTCGACGTCGCCCAGCCCGCGGATGATGCCGCGCATGTGGTCGACACGCTTGGCTTCGAACGCACAAGCGTACTGGGATGGTCGATGGGTGGATTCATTGCCCAGACGTTCGCGTTGCAGCATCCGGATCGCGTTAACAAGCTCATCCTGTTATCGACGGACCCGGGAGGCGCTCAGGCAGATCTCGCCTCGACCGCCGTATGGTCGCAACTCATCGACATGTCCGGTACGCCTCACGAGCAGGCTCGGCGATTGCTGTCGTTGCTTTTTCCGAGCTGTGTCGCCGAATCCTTGTATCGAGAATTCGGCGACATCGTGGCGGCTGCGCGTGCGCGGTTATCTCCCGACCTGGTCAAGCGTCAGGGTGCGGCGATGGACGCGTGGCACCGCAATGGCGTTGGTGACCGGCTGCGAGAGATAAGCGCGCCGGTGCTCATCGCCACCGGCACTGAGGACGTAGTGATCCCTCCTTCTAATGCTTTGAAACTCGTCCAACGACATTCCCGGCGCATGGCTGGCTCAGTTCCCCGGCGGTGGCCACGCTTTCATGGCGCAGTATCCACGTCCGCTGGCCGATCTCATCACCGGCTTCCTCACGCTTGGCTGAATCGATGTTTAGAGCAGTTTAGGGATGTTGTAGCCACCGGCCTGCGGCCGGTCCGCCTCGGCGCTGCGTTGCAAAACGGCCCACAGGGCCGTGGCTACAGCAGCTAGCCTTGGAGCGGCGCTCAGCGCGTCCACGCTTTCCAACGCTTGCGAATTGGCTTGGCGTAACGGTTCACATCGATTTTCTTCAGCCGTTTGACCCCGTCTCTCATCGCGTCGGCCGACTTTTCATATTTTTCCCTGGCCGATTTGAACAGTGGCCAGAGGAACGGCAGCGAGAGCAGGCTCCAGTTGAGATCTCCCAGCGGTGACTTAACCTCAATTTCCGTCTTTCGCTCCGTCGCGGAGGCGTAGCGGATCGCAAGGCCAATCGCGATCCCGACGCCCAGTGCGCCGAGGATCGTGGGCACGGGATTTCCGCGCACGAAATATTCGGTGCGCTCCCGCGCGCGGCCGGCTTTCTCTTTTGTTCCATCCCACGTCTGACTCATCGCCGTGGAAATTTTCCTGGTTGCTCGACGAAACTGCTCACGCCCACTTGAGCCAATTTCTTCTTCGTGCGGCTGACGCTGCGCCGGAAGCGGTTCGTCCCTCGTAAGATCGTTTTCGTTCGGATTAATCATACACAAAGAAATCGTATGCCGAGCCGCGATTGCGTTTCTCGACTTCTGTAGCCGTTTCGCTGTGCGAAATGCGGCAGTGACGTGCCATGGAATGCTGCCGTCGCGCTTCCCACAGGGAAGCGGCTACACAAATTGGCGATAGGCGTCGTAAATTTCGTCGCCCGAGAGAACGAAGATCACTTTTTCGAGTCTATCGACCTTCGCGAAGAATTCTCGCGTGGTTTTTGCGGCGATCTGCGCAGCCTCTTCAACGGGATAGCCGTAGGCGCCGCAACTGATCGCCGGAAACGCTATCGTTTTGATTTCGTTTTCCACCGCGAGCTGCAATGAATTCCGGTAGCAATCCGCCAGCGTCTCAGGCTCGCCATGTTTCCCGCCGCGCCAGATCGTCCCGACCGTGTGAATGACAAAGCGCGCAGGCAAACGATAGCCGCGAGTAATTTTCGCTTTCCCGGGCTCACAACCGCCCAGCGTTCGACATTCCGCGAGCAATTCAGGTCCGGCCGCGCGATGAATCGCGCCATCAACTCCGCCGCCGCCAAGAAGCGTCGTATTTGCTGCATTCACGATGGCATCGACCTCGAGCTTCGTGATGTCGCCGCGGACGAGTTCGATCTTAGCCGAAGAGCTCAAAACTCAGCGACCGAAGTTCAGGGAGCAGGCGGCGGCAAAGTCCGGTTTATTTCCTCGGCCGCAGTTTTGTTCCGGACGACAACGCCATCGAAATTCCATTGCCCACGCATTGATTTCGCCGCGGCATCGGAAAGCATCCAACCCAGCGGTAACGGCACGTCTCGGTCTTCCAGGGAAAAATAAAAGATGTCGTGACTCAGCGATTCTGGCTGATCTTTGGAAGGCGGAGCGATGTCGGCCGCCTTAAAGCGACGCTGCTGGCGGGCAATTGCTTTCTGGGCAAACGTTCCGCGGGCGTCGCGCGCATTGAGCATCGCCTTAACAGGAGACATGACTTCGCCCAGCAGATATCCATGGACTGTCTCCGGTTGAGTCAACGTCGGACCGCTTTTCTCGGGACCGGCTTTGGCGGGAGCGATCGGTGGCCGTCGCGGATTGTTGCTAATCATGATGACCTTCGGGTCGACATCAGTGATATGTTTGAAGGCGCACAATTCATTGATGCGGGTCACGATTTCGAGCGCAGCGGTGGCGCCGGAGTTTTCGAAATAACCGCCATCGACAATGTAAGTGCCATCCGGGAACCGGCCAGCCGGGCTCACGTAGGTGAAACGCGCGCTCATGTGAGCGGCGGTGCTGAGCGGAATGTGGCAGCCGGCCTGTGTCGCTCGCGCGTCGGGGCTGAGTTTCACCGCGGCGTCTTCTACATCGAAAAAACTATCGGTGACGCGGAGATTGCTGGTCATGATGCGATTGCCTTTTTCGACGGACGTTCCATTTAAAAAAAGCGCAGGCACCCACTTTTGAGAATCAGCCGGCCAAAGATCGACAAAGGAGCGAGAGAAACGATCATTCGCCATGCGGTCTCGCCACGCTTTTTCCCATCCGAGCTCCAGTGCTCGAGCGCGATCGAAATAAGCAATCGGAACGGGCAAAAAGCGCTGCACCAAATCCGGATAGAGCATTACCGCCAGTGCCGGCGAGAGAAAGTCCCGGCTTAGGATCTCGTGCGCATTTTCCTGGTACGAGCGACCGTCGTTTTCAGCAACCAAGGCGTCGAATACGACCGCGCCGAGGCTGCCGCCAGATACTCCGCTGATGGCAAAAAGGTGGTTGGCGAAGTTTGGATTTGCGTCCTGAAGTCCGCCCAAAACAATTCCCGTCCAGTACGCGGCTCGGATTCCACCGCCCTCCGTTGCCACGATGTAGAGCGGATGGGGTCCAGGAAATTTTTGGACCAGTGTGTGCCACTTTTCAAAAGCGGCAATGACACTGTCGCGCTGGACAGGACGCGCTGGAACCGTGCGAATGCGATGATTGTCGTTCCAGAGACTGAAGATAATCGCGAGGATGACGAGGCTGCTGATGACTGGAAATTGCCAGCGGGCGCTCAAGAACACGAGAAAGCTTCCGAGCACGACCCATGAAGAAGCGGCAAGAAGAAGAATGGTCCCCATTCCAATTTTTTGGGCCACAGCCACTGGAGCGATCGTGAAAGCGATGAAAAGCGACACAGAGATGAATCCGACGACAGCAACCCCGGCCTTCGTGCCACGACTGAGTTGATCCACATGCTTGACCGTCTCGATAGGGCCGAGCCGAAAAATTTCGCGCCGATACGCAAGCAAGACATAGAAAAGAATCGCCAACAAGACACAAAGCCCAGCAAACCCGAGCAGCCAGTATTGCGTTTTGTCTTGGGGAGCGTGTCGGCGGGAGGCGGTCCAAAATCCGAGCGCGAGGATGACGATGGGCGCGACGCCGAGGAGACGCGGCACATTTGCTTCCGCCCATTTCGAACGCGCGCCCGACGATGGCGCATTTTGAAAATCAAAATAAAGCAGGACCCGACAGGCGTACCAACTGCACACGGCCCACAGCATCAAGGCTACAAAGAAAAACACCACCCGAAGCTCGTACCATTGGCTGCCGCCAGCCAGCCCTTCGCCTACCGTGCGCAAAACCTCGATGCCCTGCGCGACGCTGGTAAACACAAAAAGACCGATGATCGCGACAACAATGCTGAAGCGGCACTGTTTCAATTGGTGATAAAGGTCGCGGATTTTCCACCACAGCCTTTGAAGCCAAGTGCCCGAGTTCACGACAAGATTCGATCCGTTTCGCAATTATCCCAAAATTCGGCGAACCGAGCAATAGTGTAATTAATGACGAAGCTCGAATGACGAATGACGAAGGAAGCCCGAATGCTCAAATGACTAAGCCGATAGCTGGCACGTTTTTCGTAATTCGGATTTCGTCATTCCTTCGTCATTAGACATTCGTCATTTGTCATTCTTCATGGCGCCAGCCGGTCGATTCGCCACGAATCATCGCTCTGTCGCGTGTAACCAAAGCGATCATGCAAGCGGTTCGGACGGCCTTGCCAGAATTCCATCGTATCGGGTTTAAGCCGGTAACCGCCCCAGTGCGGCGGCAACGGAACAGGCTTGCCTGCGAAGCGCTCCATCATCTCTGCCATGCGCGCATCGAGCACGCGCCGTGCGTCAATCACCTCGCTTTGACGCGATGCCCAGGCGCTCAGTTGGCTGCCTACCGGGCGCGAATGAAAATAGGTTTGCGATTCTTTCCGCGACGTTTTCTTCACTTTTCCGCTGATGCGAATCTGCCGGTCCAGTTCGACCCAGTAGAACGCAAGCGCCGCGTACGGATTGGCCTCGAGCTGTTTCCCTTTTTCACTCTCGTAGTTGCTAAAAAAGACGAACCCGTCCTGGTCGAACCCTTTCAACAGAACAATCCGGACTGACGGTCTGGCATCGCGACCAGTCGTTGCGAGACTCATGGCGTTAACATCGCGAATACCGGCCTCAATTGCGGCGGTGAACCAGTTTCCAAATTGTTTGATTGGATCCGGATCGAGATCGCTCCGGCGCAGACCTTTCCCGACGTGATCGTAACGTGAAGCCGCAGGGTCTCGTGGCGTGTTCATCACGATAAGAAAAGTCGGCACAACATTGCGCTGCAAGAAAATTGTCGAACCGGTGACCGGGTGAAAAAAGGTCCCGCCTTACCAAACGAACGGCTCACAGAGCCGTTGCTACAGGAGCCGGCGCGGGCATCTGACGCAGCTTCCCGATTACTCTCGGAACGAGTTCAATGGCGTGATCGACCTCGGCTTCACTATTAAATCTGCCAAAAGAAAAACGCAGACTGCGCCGGGCGCCATCACCATTCGGATTCATTGCCCGCAACACATGCGACGCTTCCTGCGAACCGGTCTTGCAGGCAGAACCAGCTGAGCAACAGAGACCATGTCGATCCAGCAGGATGAGCGCGGCGGGCGATTCAATTCCTTCAAATGATAGACTTGAGGTGTTTGGGATGCGCAGCGCGCCAGCGCCATTCACGGATGTCCCGCTCGTGGATTCGAGAATCGCCTTTTCAAAGCGGTCGCGCATTGAGCGAATGCTGCATTTCCGCTCTTCGAGATACTTGACCGCCAGTTCAGCAGCTTTTCCAAGGCCGGCAATTCCCGCGACGTTTTCCGTTCCGCCCCGGCGTCCATTTTCCTGGCCGCCGCCTGCAATTAAAGGGTTGAAGCGCGTTCGCCGGTTGGCATAAAGCGCGCCTACGCCTTTTGGCCCATGAAATTTGTGCGCGGAAAGGGAGAGAAAATTGATCGCCATATCGCGCAGGCGAATCGGGATTTTCCCGACGGCTTGCACAGCGTCGGTGTGAAAGAGCACCCCTTTCTGCCGACAAATCTCAGCAATTTTCTCAACCGGAAACAGCACGCCGGTCTCGTTGTTCGCCCACATCATCGAAACCAGCGCAGTTTCCGGGTGAATCGCAGCTTCCAAATCGGCAAGATCGACATTGCCGTGTCGATCTACGCCGAGAAATGTCACGGCACAGCCGCGTTTTTCGAGGTCCTGGCAGGGACGCAACACGGCGCTGTGTTCGACGGCGCTCGTCACGACATGTTTCCCGTGGGGCTCAAACTGAACTGCAGAATTGATCACCGCATTGTTGGATTCCGTTCCCCCACTTGTAAAAACTATTTCCGATGGCGCACAGCCGACTAACGCTGCCAGCCGACCACGCGCCAAATCGACAGCTTTTCGCGCTCGCGCGGCAAACGCGTACCCACTGGAAGGGTTGCCGTAATACTTCGTCAAAAACGGCAGCATTTCCTCAATCACCGCAGGATCGAGCGGTGTGGTGGCGTTGTTATCGAGGTAAATGATCTCGTCGTCTGCTGTCACTTTTTAACTCAAACATTGAGACAGATCACACGCTCTGAACAGCTTTTTGTGGTGGCATTCGCGGCGGTCTATCAACGATTGAGTGCCTCACGGTTGCGGTATTTCGAGTTGGCGGCACACAGCGCCGACGGTGCCTTCTTTAATTTCGCGATGTCGTGGAACTGGGGCGACCTTGCCGTTGACGGGGTTCTTCCAAATCGCGTGGCGACCGCGGTCACGAACGAGAAAGCATCGATGCGCGCGGAGATGGCGCTCCAAGTCGAGACGTTTCAAAAGGCCGCTAACTGCAGTTCCTCGCGCACAACGCCGGGTGTAGTTTTCTTTCGTGCCTCTTTGCGATGGTATTCCATTATTTGCGTGAGCGCGTCGAGCAAGTTTGCTTTGGCTTCCCCCAGAGTTTCACCTTCTGAAAAAACTTCTGGTAACTCGTCAAAATGACAGGTGTACCCGCCCTCCGGGGCAGGCTCGAAAACGGCTGTCAGCTTGAGCCGGAGCTCGTCTAGATTCATGCCTTGAGTCTCCTATTGCGAGGCCCATGATTCAAGTTTCAAAAGAGGCGAATTGGCAACTTCGCCACTTCCATCTAATCTCCCCGCGCATGACTTCAATCTGGGACCTGGCCAATCCGCAACTGCGGGACATCGCGGTTTACGAGCCGGGAAAACCAATTGAAGAGACAGCGCGCGAGGTCGGCACCGAACCGGACGCAATCATCAAGCTGGCCTCGAACGAGAATCCGCTGGGGCCTTCTCCCAAGGCGATCGAGGCGATGCGCGCAGCGCTCAGCAACGCACATCTGTATCCGGACGGCACCGGCTTTTACTTATGCAAAGCGGTCGCAGCCAACCTCGGTCTCGCGCCAGAGAACGTGATTCTCGGCAATGGCTCAAATGAGGTGATCGAATTTCTCGGTCACGCATTTCTGAATCCGGCCGATGACGTAATTATTTTTCAGTATGCGTTTATTATCTATAAACTGCTCGCGACCTCTTTCGCTGCGCGCACGATCGAATTGCCGACTCCGAATTTTCAACAGGACCTCGGCGCGACGTTGGATGCAATCACGCCGAAAACGCGCCTGATTTTCATTCCTAATCCAAACAATCCCACGGGGCACCTTGATTTCGCAGCGCGCCATCGACAGCTTCATGTCGCGCGTTCCCAAGAACATCGTTGTCGTTTTCGACGAAGCGTATTTTGAATTCCTCGACGATCCGCCCGACACGCTGCAGTACGTTCGCGAAGGACGAAACGTGGTGGTGCTGCGCACGTTTTCGAAAATTCATGGACTGGCTGGTCTGCGGATCGGTTATGGCGTCGCGACCGCGGATTTGGTCGAGGTCCTTCACAAGACGAGGCAGCCATTCAATGTGAACAGCATCGCGCAAGCAGGCGCGCTCGCGGCGCTGGAGGACGACGCGCACCTGCGCGAGACGAAGCGCGTGATCGACGAAGGCCGCGCTTATTTGCAGGAACAATTTTGCGAATTGAAGGTTCCCTTTGTGCCAGCCATCGCGAATTTCGTGATGGTAAACGTGGGCGATGGTTGTGCGCTCTTCGAGAAACTGCTGCGACGGCAAATCATCGTGCGGCCGCTCAAAGGTTATGGCTTACCCGAATGGGTCCGGATCACCGTTGGCGCGATGGAGGAGAATAAAAAATTAATCGCAGCCCCCAGGGAAGTCATGTGCGCGTAACACGCACACGGGAAATCTGACGAAAGGCTGCGGAGCCGAATTTGGCAACCGGAGCGGTTGCCATACAGTTGCGGTTCGAGAATCATGACTGTTTCCGACACCATCGCCGCCATCTCGACGCCGCCGGGTGAAGGCGCCATCGCGTTGGTCCGCGTTTCCGGTGCGAATGCAGTCCAAATCGCGGACAAGATTTTCCGCGGCAAAGAAGAGCCGTCCCGGTTTGCCTCACACGTTCAACACCTGGGCGAAATCGTCGGCGCAGAAAATCAATTGATCGATCAAGTGCTGCTTTCAATCCATCGCGCGCCCGCCAGTTACGCGGGCGAAGACTTGGTGGAGATCAGTTGCCATGGTGGCACGCTCGTTTCCGCGAAAGTACTGGAGGCCTGTTTGCGCGCAGGGGCAAGGGCAGCGCGGCCCGGCGAATTCACTGAGCGCGCATTTCTGAGCGGAAAAATGGATCTCACCCAGGCCGAGGCCGTGATCGATCTGATTCGCGCCCGGACTGATCTGGCGCTCCGTTCTGCCACTGAACAACTCGAAGGCAGGCTCGGCGATCAAATCAGGAAGATCCGCGATGAATTGATCGCATTACTGGCGCACATCAACGCGTCGATCGATTTTCCCGAGGAGGGCATCGCCCCCGATGAAGGCGAAACATTGTGCGCCCGGCTCGATTGCATTCTCGAAGAGATTGCCGCGTTGCTCGCGACCGCCGATCAGGGTCGCGTTCTGCGCGAAGGCGTGCGCGTGGTGATTTACGGCGCGACCAATGCCGGCAAGTCGAGTTTGTTAAATCGGCTGCTTGGCTATGATCGAGTGATCGTGAGCGACACCCACGGCACCACGCGGGACACGATCGAAGAAACGGTTAACCTGGACGGTGTGCCCATCCGGTTACTCGATACTGCCGGGTTGCGCGTTTCGGAAAGCGAACTGGAGAGCGAAGGAATTGCGCGCACTGAAAAATCGCTGCAACTGGCAGACTTGCGTCTTCACATCGCCGATCGCAACGCGCCCAAGCCAGCGCATTTCAATGGCCAGGCCGACGACGGGAACGAAATTGTCGTTTTAAACAAAAGCGATTTGCCAGAGGACAGCGATTGGAAAAATTTCCCGGCGTTGCGGATTTCCTGCGTAACCGGAGAAGGCCTGCCCCGGCTGCAAACGGAAATTCTGGCGCGGATCAGGCAGCAGAATCTGAGGCCGGAAAGCGCGGTGGCGATCAATACGCGGCATCGCGATTGCCTGCGCCGCGCCTTGGAATTGTGTGATCGGGCGCGGGCAGCCTTGGTCCAGGGCATATCGCCAGAGTACGTCGCGATTGATCTTGATCAGGGGTTGCGCGCGGTGGGGGAAGTAATCGGCGTAGTCGATGTGGAACAGATTCTCGACTCGGTCTTCAGCCAATTTTGTATCGGCAAATGAGAGGCTGCGCGTTGAAGCGGATCTCGCGAAAGCTTTCGG